>Ga0163144_10016977_pt1 | contig 14875 bp, 13 predicted proteins | sample OliLak19BULKMAT1_FD_123175 | JGI IMG/M metagenome (GOLD analysis project Ga0163144, IMG submission 123175) | Freshwater microbial mat bacterial communities from Lake Vanda, McMurdo Dry Valleys, Antarctica - Oligotrophic Lake LV.19.BULKMAT1 | ecosystem: Environmental > Aquatic > Freshwater >... | reverse complement strand
CTTCCAGACCGCCGACCTCCACGGCCGTACCGCCTACATCACGGGCGCGCGCCTGAAGATCGGCTACCACGCCGCGCTGAAGATGCTGAAGGCGGGCGCTCGCGTGATCGTCTCGACGCGCTTCCCGCACGACGCGGCCAAGCGCTTCGCGGCCGAGCCGGACTTCAACGTCTGGGGGGATAGGGTCAAAGTATACGGTTTGGATTTGCGTCATTCACCCAGCGTGGAAATCTTCTGCCGCTACCTGACGCAGACCGAGGATCGCCTCGACGCGCTCCTCAACAACGCCGCGCAGACCGTGCGCCGCCCCGTCGGCTTCTACGAGCATCTGCTGCCCTACGAAGCGCTGCCCTGGTCGGGCCTCTCGTCCGTCGAGAAGACGATCCTCGCCGGCCACTACGAGGTGACATCCGCCATCGGGCATTCTGACGACAAGGCGCTCGTCTCGCTCGACAACGGCCCCGTCGGCATCGGCCTCAAGAGCTCGGCCGCGTTGTCGCAGGTCCGCATGGTCTACGACGACAAGATCACCGGCAAGGACATTTTCCCTTCGGGAAAATTTGACCAAGATCTCCAGCAGGTGGACCTGCGCACGATGAACACGTGGCGCATGACCTTGGCCGAGGTCCCCACGCCCGAGCTACTCGAGGTCATGCTCATCAACTCCGTGGCGCCGTTCATCCTGGCCTCGAAGCTCAAGCCGCTCATGCTGCGCACCAAGACGGGCGACCAGCACATCGTCAACGTGACCGCGATGGAGGGCATCTTCTCGCGCGGCACGAAGACCGACAAGCACCCGCACACGAACATGGCGAAGGCCGCCCTCAACATGATGACCCTGACCTCCGCGCGCGACTACATCAACGACGGCATCTACATGAACGCCGTCGACACGGGCTGGGTCACGGACGAGGATCCCGTGGTCCACGCGCTGCGCAAGCAGGCCGTGCACGACTTCCAGCCGCCGCTCGACGTGGTGGACGGCGCGGCCCGCATCCTCGATCCGTGGTTTAACGGCCTCAACACGGGCGTCCAGGTGTCCGGCAAGTTCCTCAAGGACTACAAGCAGGCCAACTGGTGAAGGTAACCGGCATCGCGTTCACCATGTACCCGGTCAAGGACATGGCGCGGGCCCGGAAGTTCTACACCGAGGTCCTCGGCCTCGTCCAGGGAAAGAACTTCGCCGACCAATGGGTCGAGTACTACCTCGACAACGGCTGCCTCGCGATCACGGATATGACACCCGTCAAACCGGACTCGAACGCCGGCGGCAGCATCGCCTTCGAGGTCGAGAACCTCGACGAGGCGATGGCGGCGATCGCCGCCGCGAAGGTGACCGTCAAGGTTCCGATCTTCCACTCGCCCGTGTGCCGCATGGCGGTCGTCCTCGACCCCGAGGGCAACGCCGTGACCCTCCACGAAAAAAAGCCCGTCTGACTGTCCTTAAGTAATATTGGGCTCCCGTTCAGGCCGCCTCACATATGAATTAGGCAACCGCTACACGGGGTGCACGGAGTAAATGAACCGCAAGGAATGATCCCTCGCCGCGACGCTCAAGCCCGCGCCGGGCGCGCCGACATCCCCTTGGCGTCCCTGTCTGAGTAAGGTATTCTAATGCCTTACTCAGACACGCAAATGCCAAGGCTCTCCCGCGGCTCCGTCGTCCAGCTCCAGACGCTCAACGAGCTTCTCGTCTTCATGCGCCGCGCCCCGAAGGCCGCGGCGCATAGTCCCGGCTTCTATCTCCGCGCGCTGCGCGGCAAGCTGAGGATGAGCCAGGCGCAGCTCGCGCGCCGGGCGAGCGTCGATCAGAGCCACATCGCGCGGATCGAGCTCGGCAAGGTGGAGGCGGACCTCTCGACGCTTCGCCGCCTGTTCGACTCGCTGTTCTGCGATCTCGTGCTCGTGCCGAAGCCGCGCCTCGAGCTGGGCGACGCTCTCTCCGAGCGCAATTCCGAACGCAGGCGGCCGAACCATCGCCACACGAGCGTATGGGCCGAACGAAAAGATGAAACCCTGGCCTAGGTAAAGCGGCGGCCGGCCGCGCGGTCGATCAGGATCGAGACCGTCATGTCGGCCAGCACGTTGACGACCGAGCGCATGCGCGCCAGGATCCAGTCCACCGTCAGCAGCAGCGGCAGGAGCTCGACGGGAAGACCGACCGCCGCGAGCACGAGCGCGAGCGAGATGAAGCCCGCCTCGGGCACGCCCGCGATGCCCATCGCGGCGATGAGGCACGAGAAGGCCGCCGCGAGCTGCTGGCCGAGGCTCAGATGCAGGCCGTGGGCCTGCGCCACGAAGAGGACGGCCATCGCCTCGTACAGGATGATGCCGTCGTTGTTGAGGTTCGTGCCGACGCACGCGCCTAAGGTGGACGAGGATTTCGAGACGCCCAGGTTGTCGAGCGCCTTCAGCGTGAGGGGCAGCGTCGCGAGGCTCGAGTTCGCGCCGACCGCGTAGATCACGGGGACGCTCGCCGCGCGCCAGAAGCGCAATAGGGGCACGCGCGCGTATAGGAGCAGCCAGCCCTGGTAGACGATCAGCGGATGCAGGATCAGCCCTATCAGGCCGACCGCGACGTAGGCCGCGAGCCCTTTTATGGGGGCGAGGCCGTACTTGCCGATCGAGCTCGCGACCACGCCGAACACCGCGAAGGGCGCCGCCTGGATGATCCAGCCTAGCAGTATCTCCATCGCGCGGCGCATGACCGCGACGCCGTTCTCGACCACGGCGACGTCCTCGCCGCGGTTCTTGAGCGCGCGCAGCGAGAGCCCGGCCGCGAGCGACATCACGACCAGCGGGAAGATGGCGTTGTCGGCGAACGGCTGGACGAGGCTGGGCGGGACGAAGTTGGAGAGGAAGGACGACAGGCCCAGCTTCTTTCCGGCCGTGACCGCGAGCGCGTCGCCGCTTCCGCCGTTCACGGACGCGGCGAGGTGCAGGCCGGGCTTCAGGAGGTTCGAGAGCAGGAGCCCGAGCCCGAGCGCGAGGCAGGCGTTGATCGTCGCGAAGAAGCCCATGCGCGCGCCGTCGCGGGCGCCGATCTCGGTCGTGAGCACGGCGCCCACGATCGTGAAGATGAGCAGCGGGGCGGCCGCGAGCTTGATCGCCTGGATGACGAGCTTGCCGATCTCGCCCAGCGCCTCGGCGTCCGCGCCGAGATAAAGCCCGACGGGCAGGCCCGCGACGAGGCCCAGGATGATCCGCCCGGTCAGCCCGATCTTCATGCCGCCATCATAACTCATTCATTTGTAGGATACTCCGTGCCTTTACATCGCAAGATCCTGATCGGCTTCGCGGCCGGCGCCTCCGCCGGACTGATCCTTCACGGCCTTTTCCCGGCGGCGCCCGAAGGCCTCACCCTCTTCCTCGACTACGCGGCGGAGCCGTTCGGCCGCCTGTTCTTGCGCCTGCTGCTGATGGCCGTGCTGCCGCTCGTGGTCAGCTCCCTGATCCTGGGCGTCGCCGAGATGGGGGACGCGGCGAAGCTCGGACGCGTGGCGATGAAAACGCTCGGCTTCACGCTGCTCATCACGGGCATCTCCGTGCTCACCGGCCTCGCGGCCGTCAACGTCTTCCGCCCGGGCGACGGCTTCCCGCCCGAGATCCGCGAGTCGATGCTCCGGACCGGGCGCATGCCGTCCGTGCCCGCCGCCGACAACGCCAATTTCGCGCAGCGCCTGCTCGCGCTCGTGCCGGACAACCCCGTCAAGGCGGCCGCGACGGGGGACTTCCTCGGCGTCATGTTCTTCTCGATGCTCTTCGGCCTGGGCGTCATCCGCATGGAGGCCGAGAAGAAGAAGCCGCTGCTCAAGCTGCTCGAGTCCGTCAACGAGGCCTCGATGGCCTTCATCCACCTCGTGATGAAGCTCGCGCCTTACGGCGTGGGCGCGCTCGTGCTGAACCTCACGGCGCGCTTCGGCTTCGGGCTGCTGCGCCATCTCGCGGGCTACGCGCTGGTCGTCGTTGGCGCTCTCGCGTTCCATCAGTTCGTCACCTACTCGATCTTCGTCAAGGCGCTCGGGGGCCTGAGCCCCAGGCTGTTCTTCCGGCGCATCCAGGAGGCGATGCTCACCGCGTTCGGCACGAGCTCGTCCTCGGCCACGCTGCCCGTCTCGATGCGCGTCGGCGAGGAGACGCTGGGCCTGCCGCGCGAGATCTCGCGCTTCGTCCTCACGGTCGGCGCGAGCGCCAACCAGAACGGCACCGCGCTTTACGAAGGCGTGACCGCGCTGTTCCTCGCGCAATGCTTCGGCGTCGAGCTGTCGCTCGCGCAGCAGGGCACCGTGCTGCTGCTCTCCATCCTGGGGGGCGTGGGCACGGCCGGCGTGCCGGGCGGCTCGCTGCCGATGCTCATGGCGATCCTGGCCTCGGTCGGGGTCCCGCCCGAGGGCGTGCTGCTGATCCTGGGCGTGGACCGGTTCCTCGACATGTGCCGCACGACGCTCAACGTTACGGGCGACCTGCTGATCGCGGTACTGGTGGCGAAGTCCGAGGGTGAATCGCTCCATCCCAAAGTTTCGCCGCTCTCGCTATAAGAATCCTCGGCAGGCGCTTCCAGTCTCAATCCCGCTGAGCCTAGTTCGGAATTCGAGGAGCAATTGGGGCGAGTGGACGGCGCGCGCGCCGTAAAACAAACCGTGCTTTCCCATCCATTCGAGATTGCTCTTATCACGGAGAAAACCGCCGCTTTCTCCGGCTTCGGCCAGACAGAGCCCGAACCGGGCCGCGATATTTCCGGGATCCAGGCGGAGCGCTTCCAAAAAACGCGTTCGCGCGGAGCGCAGCCGTATTCGAGGACGCATCTCCTTCGCCGAAATGGCGACCAGCCAATTTCCGCTCAAGATCATCGCCCTCGCCTGCCGTTCCTTCGGATAGCCCAAAGATTTGAAGATCCGATCCGGCGATTCGCTCTCGGAATAGCGGCGGAACGGGGCGTTGTCGAAGACCAAGGAGGTTTTCGCGGCGAACTCATTCGCCATCAGGATCACGCCCTTGATGTTCGGATGATGCCCGTCCGCGAAAAGATCGTCGCCCGGAATTCCGCGCGGAGATTTACGCTCGAAAAGCGCGGCGGTGTCGACGATCTGAATGCCGCGCATTCTCGCCAGTTCCCGCACCGCTTCGTTTTGGCGGGAGGTGGCGCGGTGGAAATTGCCGCTGCGATCTTGGTCGACGGCTTCCTGGAACCATCGTTTAGCCTCCGCGTAAGCGCCAAGCTTTTCGTGGGCGAGGCCCAGATCGTAGGCGAGATAGGCGCGCGTGCGGGGATCGTCGTGTCCGCTTGCGAAAAGGCGGATCGCCTCCTTGGCCCTTCCTGACGCGACGAGAGACTCGCCTCGGTCGAGCAGTTTCAAAAAGGCGGGATCGTCGGGCGCTCTGGGATCAATGTCCTTCAGGTTGCTCGCCGCGGTCGAGACGATCGGCGTCAGGCCGCTTTCTCGGGCAAGGTCGATCGCCCTGGCGAGGTAGTAGCGATAGGAGTCCAGCGTCCGGGCGCGCGTCCAGGGAAACTTTTTCTCTACGTAATAGAGGGCGACCCGGACGGTCTCGAAACGGCGCTCGAGCATCCGGCTCGCCTTCTCGAGCCGGGAGGGCGCGCGCGGATTGCCGCTGTCATTATGGCCAGAGTAGATGAATAGGACGCCCGGAGCGCGCCCGGCACGGCACCGAAGCTCATCCTGCAGCGCGAAGACCTGCGGGAAGATCGATTGTCCCCGCTTCGCCAAGTTCTGGACCCTGATTCGCCGTCCATGTATCTCGCCGTCGAACGCGCGCGAGACGAGATCCGGAATCGACAAGCCGTCGTAGGGCTGCCCTTCCATGGTCGATTCGCCCATGGCATATAGATCCAGCTCTGGAGCGGTCGCGCCGATCGCCGAAGCGGAGCATGCCGGACGCCTGGCGGCCCGCACCGTGAGCTCTATTCCGAGCGCCAGCGCCGCCGCCCCCAGGACGATCATCGAGAAATAGGTCCATGGACGGGGCGATGGGTTGGGAGGCATCAATGGCTTATATGAAATTACCAGCGGGCGTTTTACTACAATGTGTTTCCAAAGAGCGATGATCCCCAAAAGAGCGCTTCTATACTTGGCGTCGATCTCGATCCTGTTCGCCTGCGCGGCCTGGCGGAACATCACTCGACCCTTCCCGCTTTGGGAGGAAGCGATCGTCGGCCAGCCCGCGATCGCCCTGCTCGGCGGGGGCTCCCCGGACGAGGTGTACACGACGGTGCGCGTGCGCGGCGTCGACCTGCCTATCTTCCGGGCCGTCTACGGAGTTGGAACGATCTCGACGTATATGCTGCTGCCCGTCTACAAGATCTTCGGAATCAGCGTTCGCTCCTTGCGCGCGGCCGAGATCCTTATGACCATGCTGACCGGCATGATTTTCGCCGTCGCCTGCCTGCTCTTGCTCGACGCCAGGACCTTCTACGCCTTCACGCCGATGCTGTTCTTCCACGCTCATTTTTTCATCTTTGGAAAGCAGGGGCTGGGCTCCGGGGTCCTGCTCCAGTGGCTGAGCTTGGGCTGCGTCCTCTTGTCTCTGGCTCTTTGGCTGCGCGCGGCAAGTCCTTACTATCTTTATGCGGCGGCTTTTTTTGTCGGGGTGGGAATGTACGCGAAGCTCCAATTCGCCGGAATCGCCCTGGCGCTATGCGCCGGAGCCCTCCTTCTTCGGCGCCGGTCGCCGCGCCCGCGAGAGCTGGACGCCGCGCTCGCCAAGTCTTCGCTTTTCCTGCTTCTGGGGCTGTCTCCCTTCATCATTTGGAATCTCTTTAATAGGGGGGCCTCGTTCTCGACATTGGGGAATCTCTTCGCGAATCCTCTCGATTCCGTCAGCAACTGGCACTATTTGAACGGGATGGCGATCCGCTGCCGCCAATTACTGAGCTGCTGCAGCGGGCTGGCCGAGGCGCTCCACGGCGTGGGAATGTATTGGGCGTTCCTGCCTTCCTTCATCGGCGCCGCCAGCCTCGGGCCGGTCCTGCTTCTATTCTCGGCATCGCTGAGAGGGCAGCTAGCGGCGCCGGCCATGAAGGCCGGGGTCCCTATAGCGCTGATAGCGCTGACGATCGCCGTTTATATCGCCTGCGTGTCCTTTAGAGGCACCAAGCTCGGTGAGGAGCACGTATTCGTCCTGCTTCCCCTCGTGATCCTATTGATAGCGGCGAGCGCGGCGGCCCAGATCCGGAACGGATACCTGCTCGCTCTCTTCGTCCTGGCGTACATGGTTCCGAACGTTCTCATCATTCGCCTTTTCCATCGGCAAACCAGCTTGCTCTCGGGACAGGAGCAGGGTTACGAGGAGCTGTCGCGAGACCTGATCGCCCGCAGGAGCTATGCCCCCGTGATCGTCAACGATATCGAGATCTCGCCCAAGCTCGAGCTCGTCTCCGGCGGGAGAATCGCCCCAATTCCCGCCCGTAGACACCGCAAAGACCTCTTCGACGGCCGCTTCCCGGACCAGGCCCGGCGCTGGCTCGCGAATCCCGAGCAGCTGTTTATCATCACGTCGGAGAAGAGCGTTAATCTCGGCCTTTTTATGCAGGAGGCGGCCAAAATGGGAAAGAAACCGGTGCTCTTGCGTCGGTTCTTCGGCGACAACAGCTACTTCGGGAAAACCGTGGACTTATACAAGATGGCCGGCGCTTGAAAAAAACCTACCGACGATGGTTCACCGCCGTCGGCGTGCTGCTTTCCGCCGGCATGACTTTCGTGATCTTGTACGCCGGCAATTGGACCATCGAGCGGCTGGCGGAGAAGGGGCTCGTGAAGAGCTATCAGGGCGTCGACGATATGCTTCAGTTCGTCGACGAGCCGGTATTTGCCCTGGATAAATTCGGATGGTATCGAACGACGTCTTATGCCGAGATGTGGATGGTCCGCAGCCGCTTTCGAGGCCGGAAGGCCAATGCTTGGCGGGTTTTCATCCTGGGCGAATCCTTCGCAATGGGCTCGCCCTATACGCACCAGGCACCCGGACGGAACAAGCCCGGAGGCATTCCCTCTTTCCTTCAAGCTGATCTCGAGGCGATGACGCCGAAGCGTCCGATCGAGGTGATCAACGCCGCCGCGGGCGCCCAAAACTCGCACCGGGTGCGCCGCATCGCCGAGCAGGCGCTGATCCTTTCGCCGGATGTCGTCATCGTGGCGACCTGCAATAATGAGGGCGTCTTGACGCCGGGGATCGTTACCGAGACGCTGCATCGCTATGCCGGGGCGCGCGTATTGGGGCGGCTTTTCACGCCGCCGGCCGCGTCCCGCGAGCGCAGCTACTACACGCCGCAGGATCCCGACACGACCAAAATTCGCCGCCAATTCCAGCAGAACGTCCGTGCGATCCTTAGCCAGGCCGCGGTGAATAACGTCCGCGTGGTGCTCGCCACGCTTCCTGTAAACCTTAGATACGAGGGCGACGAGACCGGCCACACGATCGTCTCGAAGGCGCCGCGGCGAGGCCGGCAGCCTTGCGTCGAGAAGGCGCGGTCCTTGATCCAAGGAATGCAGATGGAAGAAGCCGAGTCTGCGCTCAGAACGTGCGAGGACAGCGAAGCGCTGCGCCTGCTTGGACTCCTGGAGTACGCGCGGGGCTCTTATGATGAAGCGCGCCGCCTTCTTACGCAGTACACGGAACTGACTCCGCGCAACCGCTGCCGGCCTTCGTTCAATGAGATTATCCGCCAAGAGGCGGCGGCCTTCCCCAACGCGCGGCTCGTGGATCTGGAGCTGGAGGCCGAGAGTCTCTCGCCGCACGGGATTCCCGGGCATGAGCTTTTCGTCGACTACTGCCATATGAACTGGATCGGTTATGCGGCTATGGAAAAGGCGATCCTGCGGGTGCTTGAGGAAGAACGATGGCTTCCGGGAAAAGTCGGCGGGCTTCCTTCCTTGGAAGAGCTGCGAAGACGGTTCGACCTGAAGCCCATCGATTCTATCCTATAATCGATCCACGCCCCCTTAGCTCAATGGATAGAGCTCTTGCCTTCTAAGCAAGCAATCCAGGTTCGATTCCTGGAGGGGGCAAAAATTTATGGACTATCGGCCTTATCGCACGGCGCGCTTCCCGGCCTTTGGATAATCCATCGATGCCCCGAAACGATACCGACACCAGATGGAGCATACTGTTCGCTTGCTGGCTGATCGCCGCGGTGTCGGCGGCGGGAAGCTTGTTCTTCAGCGATGTGATGGAGTTCGCCCCATGCGTCCTCTGCTGGTATCAGCGGATATGCCTGTTCCCCTTGGTCCTCATCCTGCCCGCGGGGCTGTTCCCGTTCGACCGGACGGTCGTGAGGTACTCGCTTCCGCTCGCGGTCGCGGGCCTGATGATCTCGCTGTATCACAACCTCCTGTATTCCGGCGTCATTCCCAAAAGCATGCAGCCGTGCGCGCGGGGCGTCTCCTGCACCGAGGAATACATCAACCTCTTCGGCTTCCTGTCGATCCCCATGCTGGCCCTGCTGTCCTTCACGGCCATCACGGCCCTTCTGATCCTCCTCAAGAAACGAGAAACCAAATGAGAATAAAGATATTCGCCTCGGCGGCGCTCCTTTTGATCGCCGTATTCGTGGGCGGCACGGCTTATTATCGCAAGCAGCGGGCCGGCTTCATGGCCCAGGCGAACGCCGCGACGTTCGTGCGCGGCCATTCCCCGGTGCTTGGAGACGCCGGCGCGAAGGTTTACCTCGTCAAGTTCACCGACCCGGCCTGCGAGACCTGCGCGGCCTTCTCGGATATCGTCAAAGAGATCATGGCCGCCAACCCCGGCAAGATCAAGCTCGTCATCCGCTACGCGCCTTTCCACGAAGGGGCCGACGTCGCCGCGCGAATCCTGCAGGCGGCCAAATTGCAGGGGAAGTTCTGGGAGACGCTGGACCTCCTCTACGCCTCGCAGGGATATTGGACCCAGCACCATCACGTGAGCGTCGACCTGCTCTGGAAGGTCCTTCCCCGGGCCGGGCTCGACGTGGAACGCATCCGGCGCGACATGAACGGCGCCGCGGTCACGGAGGCCCTCGCGCAGGACCTCGCCGACGCCAAGACGCTCGGCGTCCAGAAGACGCCGGGCTTCTTCGTCAACGGGAAGCCGCTCGAGATATTCGGAGCGCGGGAGCTGCAGTTGCTGATCGAGCGGGAGCTCGGCGCGAGCTACTAGGACTTCTTCTCGAGCCGGCCGCAAACCTTTAAGGCCCGGGCGTTTTTTGGTATCCTCAATTCATGAACCGACTCCTTATTTTCGCCGCGCTGATCTCCGCCGCAAGCCTCCCGGTGCGCGCCGCCGAGACCGCCGATGACGGCACACGCGAGAGCCTGCTTCGAACCGGGGTCGAATACGTGCTCACTTTGTCCGACGAGGACTATCGCGACCTGACCGCGAAGAATTCGGAGCCGCGCTGGGCGAAGCTCGATCGCACGTCGTTTCTGACCATCTCGTTCAAGAGCCTCGCGGCCTCGCGCCGCCGGCGCGCCGCGAGCGAGGGCCCGGTCGCCGCGGGTCGAGAGCTCGACGACGCCAAGGCCGCGGGCCCGGACGCGGACCTGCTCCAGGAGACCGGCTGGTGGACCGACGCGAACAACTATCTCGGGAAGCTCGAAGCCCAGAATAACCCCCGACAGCGCAATTACGGCGGCGGCGCCGTGCGCGGCGGGCGCAAGCTGTCCACCGCCTCCGACAAGGAGGTCACGCGCCTGCTCCGCGCCGTGGACGTGGGCGGCAAGGATCTCGTCGATGGAGACTTGACCCCGGAGCAGCGCCGGCGGATACATCTTGACGCGGCCGCCGACTATGAGAAGGTCGTGTCGATCGTCGCCGCGACGCCCGGCGCGAAAGCGGTCTCGGCGGCGGACGAGGCCGGTATCCGCGCCGCGGCAGAGCAGGCGCTCGCGATGTCCGATGAGGACTTCCGGGACAATGTGAAGAGCGCCGGCGCCATCTGGTCCCTGCTCGAGCGTCCCGCATTCCTCGAGACGTCGTTCAATAGCCTCGCCGCCTCGCGCCGCCGCCGCGCGGCGGACGCGGGCCTCACATCCGCGGGCCGGGCTCTCGGCGCGGGACCGGGCGCGGAGCTCCTGCAGGAGACCGGCTGGTGGAGCGACGCCAACAGATATCTGCAATCCGACAACCGCCAGCGCGGGGCCACCGCCGTCGCCGCCGTGCGCGGAGGCCGCAAGCTCTCGACCGAGTCCGACAAGGAGGTCACCCGCCTGCTCGCCGCGGTCGACGCGGGCGACAAGTCCCCGGCCGGCGCCCCGGGCCAGATCCATCTCGACGCCGCGCTCGCCTATGAGAAGGTCGCCGCGCTCGTCGCCGGTCCCGCTCCGGCAGCCGTCGCCGCCGCGCCCGCCGTCGCGCCCGCCGCCGCGAAGACGCTGTCCGCCAAGGAGATCTACCAGCGCGCCTCGCCTTCGGTCGTCCTGATCCTCGCCGCCGAGAAGGAAGGCGCGGGCGGGGAGCTCGGCACGGGCAGCGTCATCGACGGCGGCCGCATCCTCACGAACGCGCACGTCGTGATCGACGACAAGACCGGCCGGCCCTTTTCCGCCGTCAGGATCTACATGAAGCCCGAGCGCGTGACGGGCGACACGAAGCGGGACCTTCGCGGGCCCATCTCCGCGAAGGTCGCGCGCTTCGACCGCGCGCTCGATCTCGCGATCCTCGAGCCGGAGACGAAGCTTCGCGCGGGCTCGCTCGCGCTCGGAGACGACTCGGAGGTCGAGCCGGGCGACGCGGTCGTCGCGATCGGCCATCCGGAGCAAGGCGGGCTTTGGACGCTGACGCAGGGCGTGGTCAGCACGGTGATCGCGGACCTCGGCGGCGTGGCGGGCAAGGACGCCTTCCAGACGGACGCCAGCATCAACCGCGGCAACTCCGGCGGCCCGCTGATCGACCGCTCGGGCGCGATCATCGGGGTGAACACGTCGATGGCCCGCAAGGCCGCCGACGGGCTGACCATCACGAGCGTCAACTTCTCGGTTAAATCGTCCGTGGCGCGCCGTTGGATCGGCGGCGAGCTCGCGTCCGTCGCGGCGCCCGCGGCGCCGGAACCCGTGGACGAGGCGCCGGCGCCGGCTCCGGCCGAGAAGGCTCCCGCTCCTCTGCCGCCCGCGCCCAAGACCAAGGCGGTCGTGCTGACGCCGCAGGTTCCCTACCGGATCGACGACGTGATCGAAGCCGAGATGAAGGAGATGGACGATCTCGAAGGCGAGATGCGGCGCGAGATCGAGGCTAGACGACGAAGATAAAGACGCTGGCGAGGGTCAGCACCGCGCCCGTGATCATGCGCGACATGTCAGCTTCCCGCCGCCCGGTCACGAGATAGTGCATCCCGATGGCCATCAGCATCGTCGAGAGCGCCATCTTGCCCATGAGGACCGGCGTGACGGTGATCCAGGGCTTGGCCTTCTCCGGCGTCATTTCTTGAGGCCTTCCGTGCTCTCGGCGGCCCACTTCTCCCAGCTCGCGTAGTCGCGCCGGTCGAAGCTCTTTTGGGAGAGCTGTCCGAGCACGGTATACGCGAGGTCGTGGCTGCCCGGCTCGGTCAGCTTGAGGATCTCTAGGAGTCGCGAGACCGCCCCGAGGATCTTTTTGCGCGACGCGGGTTCGTCCACCATCGGCACGAGGAGCCCAAGGGTCTTTCCGCGCACGGAGCCGCTCGGGTCGTCGAGGAGAGGGAGGATCATGTCCGCGTCCACGCGCAGGTCCTTGCGGTGGTTTATGATGTCGGCCAGGACCTGGAGGCCCGCTCCGCGGACGACGGCGGACGAATCCTTCAGGGCCCCGAGCGAGGACTCGACGACCTTCTCGCCGCGCGAGCCGTAGCTCAGCACGAACAGCGCGGCCGCGCGCTTATCGGCGTCCGCGTCCCACGACAGCACCGCCCGCAGCTCGCGCTCCCTGGACCCGGCGCCCGCGATGAACTTCTTTTGGAGCGCGTCGAGCTCGGGCGTGACGCCTCCCCAGAGGCAGTAGAAGCCGGGGCAGTCGGGGCGGTCGACGGGCATCTGGCCGCGCTTCGACAGGTTCGAGCCGATGTCGTAGTAGGACCTCCACGCCGCGAGCAGGCCGTCGGGATCGGGGAAAGTCTTCTTCTGGACCGGCAGGAACGCGAGCCGGCCGCGATCGGAGTCGTCCACGACGTCGAACGTGGCGTACATCGCGTGATCGACGGAGGTGAAGTACTCCGTGACCGCGAGCTTGACGTCCGAGATGCCCGGGATCTTGGAGGCTTCCTTCTCGATCGCCTTGCGGACGAGGTCCGCCTTCTGGGTCGAGGCGGGACGGTGCTGGTTGCGCATGAACACGATCTCGTTCAGGCGATGGCCGAACTGCGCCTTCGCCTTCTCGCGGGTGAGCACCTTCGAGCGATACACGTCGATGCCGCGCAGCGTGGCGGTCGATTGCGCGCTCGCGGGGGAAGCGGCGGCGGCCAGCAGCAGGGAGATCAATAGTTTCGTCACGCCGGAATTATAGGTCATTTTGCTATCGTCGCTCGATGCCGCGCACCGAGATCGCGTCCGCGAAAGTGGTCCTCGTAGAATCCGCGCTCAAGCGGCCGTTCATCACCGCGGCGGGGCGGCGCGACCGCACCGTCAACGCGGCGATCGAGGTGACGCTGCGCGGCGGGGCCTCGGGCTACGGCGAGGCGTCGACGTCGATCGCGCAGAAGCACCTGACGCCCGCGGCCCTGCGGCGGGCGCTCGAACGGATGGCCGACCGCGCCCGGGGCCGGGACGCACGGGACTGGCGCGCCCTCGTCGACGAGGCCTGGGGCCGCCACGGCGCCCTGAGCCCCGCGGTCGCGGCCTTCGAGGCGGCGCTCCTGTCGGCGCTCGCGCGCGAGGCGGACGTGAGCCTCGCGGGGTGGTTCGGCGGCGCGTCGGCGCGCATCGAGACGGACCTCACGATCTCGGCTTCGAACGAGCCCGGCGCGACGCGAGAGGCCGCGGAGGAAGCCGCCGGCGCCGGCTTTCGCATCCTCAAGATAAAGCTCGGGGGCATCCCCGCGGATGATCTCGCGCGCGTCCGCGCGGTGCGCGCCGCCGCCCCGAAGGCGCGGCTGCTTCTCGACGGCAACCAGGGCTTTTCGGCGGCCGGCGCGCTGAGGTTCGTCGAGACGGTCATGAAGTCCGGAGCCGAGGTGGAGCTGTTCGAGCAGCCGACGCCGAAGGCCGATCTCAAGGCGCTCGCGTTCGTCTCGAAGCGGTGCCCCGTGCCCGTCGCCGCCGACGAGAGCGTCGCGACGCCCGCGGACGCCGCGCGCGCGGCGGAAGCCGGCGTCACCGCGATCAACATCAAGCTCGCGAAATCCGGGATCTCGCGCGGGCTCGAGATCGCGTCCGTCGCGAACGCGGCGGGCCTGCCCCTGATGATCGGCTGCATGGCCGAGACGGCGCGCGGGCTTTCGGCGAGCGTGCAGCTGGCGCTCGGCACGGGCTTCTTCCGGTGGTGCGATCTCGACAGCGACGTGCTGCTGGTCGAGGACGCGTCCGCCCGGAAAACGTCCGGCTGGACGCGGCGCGGCCGCTTCGCCTCGCTGGACTAAGCCGGCTCCCACCAGCTCTTCTTGCGCTCCGCGTGCGTGGGCAGGATCACCAGGCCGTGCGGGATCGCGAAGACCTTCCCGTCGAGCGAGTGCACGCGGTCGCGGATGCTCGCGGCCGTGATCTCGACCGTCAGGAAGTGGTGGAAGACGTCCGTGCTCCCCGAGGGGAACAGGGCCGAGCCGCCGCCGCCCGTGAGCACGTAGCGCACCCCGCCGTGGTCCTGCACGCCGAACGCGTGCACGTGGCCCATGTAGACGCGGCTGACCTTGGCTTTCGAGACGATATCGGCGAACTCGCGCGAGCCCGCGATGAAGCCGCCGAGCTCGTGAACG
>Ga0163144_10016974_pt1 | contig 14877 bp, 14 predicted proteins | sample OliLak19BULKMAT1_FD_123175 | JGI IMG/M metagenome (GOLD analysis project Ga0163144, IMG submission 123175) | Freshwater microbial mat bacterial communities from Lake Vanda, McMurdo Dry Valleys, Antarctica - Oligotrophic Lake LV.19.BULKMAT1 | ecosystem: Environmental > Aquatic > Freshwater >... | reverse complement strand
GGACTCTCCACCGCCTTCCTCGCCGCCGGCGCGCGCGCCGTGGTCGCGAGCCTCTGGCCGGTCGAGGACGACGTGACTGCGCGGTTGATGGAGGAGTTCTACCGTCGGTTGGCCCGAGGGGATACCGCTGGCGAAGCGCTGCGCGCGGCCCAGGAGCAGCTGCGCCGTGATCCGCGCACCGCCCACCCCTTCCACTGGGCGGGCTTCGTCATCACCGGCGAGGCCGGTTCGCGGCCTCGACTGCGATCTGTGGCCTTTCCCCGCGACCAGTGGCCGGACTACCTTCTCGGCGTATGCCTGCTGCTGACAATCCTTTCCGGGGCTCTGGGAGTCCGCGCCGTGCGCCGTTCGAGATCCTCACGGACGGGCGTGTGATTCTGTGCCCCGAAGTGAGTCCCACCTCATGAAGCGGCAGGAGTCGGCGATGCGCTCCGACGAGGAGCTCCTGGCCGAGTTCCGCGCCGATCCCGATGGATCCCCGGGTCGCGCGGCCGCTTCGGAGTTGCTCGGACGACACCAGCGTCAAGTCTATCTCTGGTGCCACCGTGTCGTGCGTGACCCGGAGCGAGCGCTCGATCTGGCGCAGGAAGTGCTGACCAAGGCGTTTCGCTCCATGGCTGACTTTGAAGGGCGTTCGCGTTTCTCGTCGTGGCTGTTCGTCATCGCACGCAATCGCTGCCTGAGTGCGGTCACTGCTCCGTCGTTGCTGCGCGATGAGGAGGCCGATCCGGACCAGATCGCATCGTCCGGCCCGGACCCTGCAGCGCGATACGAACAGCAAGTCGATGAGGACGCCCTGCGCGAGTTGATGATGCAGCATCTGGATGAGCAGGAACGCGAGGCACTCTGGTTGCGGTGCTTCGAGCGGATGACAGTCGAGGACATCACCCGGATCCTGGATCTGCAGGCCGTTTCCGGGGCCCGTGCACTGCTCCAGCGGGCACGGCGGAAGTTGCGGGCCGCACTCGAGCGGCGTGAAGAGGGGGATCGGTGAGGAACGAGGACGGTTGTCTGGCACCCGATGAGTTGGATGCGATGGCGAAGTGGCCCGCATCCGACCGACGGATCGTGCACGCGCGCAACTGCCCGCGTTGTCGGGCGCTCATCGAAGCGCATCGCTTGTTCCACGCGCCCACACCCGAGGAACTTGGCGCGCCGCACGTCGAGGCGGCCGATGCAGCGCTGTCCGCGCACCTCGAGCGCATCATGCAGCCCGCCGCACCGAGCCCGAGCACAGGCAATGACTCGTGGTGGCGCCTGCTCTTCGCCCCGGCGATGCGGCCCGCACTGGCCTTTGCCGCGATCACGATCGTGGTCGGCGCCACGGTTTTCGTGCCCCGCATGCTCACGCGCACATCCGCGCCCGTGTTGCGCGGCGGGTCACATGCCGAGCTCGTGCTGCAGGCACCCGCGATTCGCGCCGACGGCGCGCTCGCACTGCGGTGGCAGTCGGTGCCGCAGGCCACGCACTATCGCGCGGTCTTCTACTCCACATCACTCGAGGAACTGGGGCACAGCGGCGATCTCACGGGCACCCAAGTGGTGCTGATGCGAACGCAGCTCCCCGCAGCAGCTCGCACGGGGGACCTGCTCATCCGGATCGTCGCGATGCGGGGCGGAGATGAACTCGCCCGCTCGCAGGCCGAGTCGTTGCTGCGCTGATCCCTCTGGCTTGGTCGATCAGCGCCGGCGAGGTTTCTTGATGGGCTTGGGCTGGATCGGCGTGGCCTGCTCCAGAACGAACGCCTCACGCACGAACCGCTCGATCACGCGGGGCTTCCAGTCCGCCTCGGTGCGGATCACATAACGCCGCGCGCCGCTCGCCTTGCCCACCCGCTCTAGCGCACCATCGGGATCCGCGAGTTCGGCACCGCGATTGAAGCCCAGCGCCACCGAATCCGCGAGCGGCACCAGATAGGCGAAGATGCGCGGCGCCTCGTAGGCGACGATGCGCCAACCGGGGATTCCGCGCTCACTGGCACCGGGGGCAGCCCGGAGCATGAGGGAGCGCAGTTCGCGCACCCAGACCACGACCCGAGCCGTGCGACCCGAGATCATCGCCGCGATCGCCGCGTCCTGCTGCGCCGGCGTCGCGTTGGAAACCGGCTTGTCGCGCGGCGGCGTCACGAAACAGCCGCGCTGTCGCGCGCCAACAGTCGTCCGACGCCGACCATGAGGTCGGACGCACCGTCGACGGACATCATCACAGCCCCAGCTCGGTGCGGATGCCACGCATGGCTTCGAGCACGAACGCGATGTGGGTATCGAGATCGACGCCGAGCTCCGCGGCCCCGTTCACGATATCGTCGCGGTTCACATTCCGCGCGAATCCCGTGCTCTTGAGCTTCTTGCGCACCGAGGCCACCTCCACATCGAGCAGGCTGCGGGACGGCACCACCAGTGCGCACGCCACGAGGAACCCGCACAACTCATCGCAGGCGAACAGCACCTGCGCCATCCGCGTATCCCGCGGGACCCCACTATAGGTCGCATGGCCAAGAATCGCGCGACCGATGTCCTGGGGCCAACCCAATGAGCGCAGATGCTCGACCCCGAGCATCGGGTGACGCTCTGCATCCGGATGGCGTTCCCAATCGAAGTCATGCATGAGCCCCGTGAGCCCATAGCGTTCTTCGGACTCGCCGTAGTGGCGCGCGTAGGCGCGCATCGCGGCCTCGACGGCATAGCAGTGCTTTCGCAGATTCTCGTTGGCGATCCACTCGTGCACCAACTCGAGCGCCTGCTCGCGGGTGGGGAGCGCGTCTACAGTCATGTCCCTACCTCCTGCCTGACTCGGCACGCGAAGAGGCGGCGCCGTTGCGCCGCCTCCGCGGGGATCCCAATCCGTCGGCCCTGCTGGGGACGGACTATTTCTCGAAGAACTTGCGATTCTTGTCGGTGAAATCGGTCCACTTCTCGGGGACACCATTGTCCGGGAAGATCGCCTGCACCGGACAGGCCGCTTCGCACGCCTGACAATCGATGCACTCGTCCGGGTGGATGTAGAACTGGTCCTCGCCCTCGTAGATGCAGTTGACGGGACAGACCTCGACACAGGACTTGTCCTTCACCCCGATGCAGGGCTCGGCGATGACGAACGGCATGGATGGACCTCCGAAAGGGCGGAACGGGATGGCGCGCGGCCGCTCCCAGATACTCGGACATACCGGGGGAGTCTACGGGCCGGGCGCCGCGACTGGCAAGAAGGTGGAACAACGGAAGCCCGGCGGTGGGTGTGCGCATCAGATCCAGCGCAGGCTTGACCCCTTGTACGGGAGGGTTGGATTATCCCGGGCGACTCCGTTTCCCCCCACCCACCCACCCTCTAATAATGAGAGCGAAGAGTCCTGAGATGAGCAACAACCCCGATCTCTCCGCCCTGCGCATCGATCGTTCGGCTTCCGCTGCGGCCAATGGCGGGGGCAATCGCGTGCCCATGATCATCGGGGCCGCCATCGTGCTCGCGCTCGCCGCATTCCTGTTCATGAAGTTCCGCCCGCAGACCATCGAGGTCCAGGTCGGCCTCGCCGCGGCGACGGGCGGTGGTGTGGCGAGCGGTTCGGGAATCAGTGCCAACGGCTATGTGGTCGCGCGTACCAAGGCATCGGTTTCCTCCAAGATTCTCGGTCGTCTGGCCTGGATCGGCATCACCGAAGGCTCGCGGGTGAAGCCCGGTGAAGTGATCGCGCGACTGGAGAGTGCCGACTATCAGGCAGCGCTCGGCGCGTCCCGCGCGAATCTGGGGCAGTACGAAGCGCAGTTGGTGCAGGCGCGTCGTGAACTCGTGCGGTCACAAACGCTGCGCAAGGAAGACCTGGTCTCCGTTGCCGAGCTCGAGAACGCACAGACCAAGGTGGACGTACTGGCCGCGCAGTTGGGCAGTGCCCGGGCGCAGGTGAAGTTGTCCCAGGCCAACCTCGAGAACACCAACGTGCGTGCCCCGTTCGGTGGCACCGTCCTGCGCAAGGATGCCGAAGTCGGCGAGATCGTGGCGCCATCCGGCGCCGGAGGCGGCCTCACGCGTACGGCCATCGTGACGATGGCCGACCTGGGAACACTCGAAGTCGAGGTCGATGTGAACGAGGCCTACATTGCCCAGGTCAGCAATGCCCAGCCCGCGCGCATCACTCTGGATGCCTACCCCGACACCTCGTTCACGGGTCGCGTGCGCCAGGTCGTGCCCACCGCGGATCGTCAGAAGGCGACCGTGATGGTGAAGGTCTCGATCCTCGATCGCGATCCGCGCATCCTTCCCGAGATGGGAGCGAAGGTCGTGTTCACCACGCGCGAGGATGCCGCGCAGAACGCGGCGCCGCGCCGGGTGATGGTGCCGGCCGGAGCGGTCGTGCGGGCTGGTGCATCGTCCCGCGTCTGGATCGTCGAGGACGGCAAGGTCCGTGGTGTGGACGTGGATCTGGGTCCCGAGAAGAATGATCAGTTCGAAGTCCGCAGCGGATTGAGCGGCGGAGAGAGCCTCGTGCTCTCCCCCCCCGCAACGCTGAAGGATGGCAGCGCCGTGAAGATCTCCACGCGCTGAGCGTCAGGCTCAGCGCTGATTCGCCCCCTCAGGAGGTGACGATGGCATCGGTCGAGGTGCGTGACGTCCGCAAGGTCTATCGCCGTGAGGCCGAGCAGGTCCCAGTGCTCGATGGTATCTCCCTCAAGATCGAGGACGGCGAGTTCGTTGCCCTCATGGGTCCGTCCGGCTCGGGCAAGACCACGCTCCTCAACCTGATCGGCGGTATCGATCAGCCCACGAGCGGCGACATCATCGTGGCCGACACGAACATCGCCCGCATGAAGGGCGACGAACTGGCGCGCTGGCGCAGTGCTTCCATCGGCTACATCTTCCAGCTCTACAACCTCATCCCCGTTCTCACGGCGCTGCAGAATGTGGAACTGCCGCTGTTGCTCGTGAAAATGAGCGGCGCCGAACGCAAGAAGCGCGCGACCATGGCTCTGGAGCTGGTCGGACTGGGTGACCGATTGAAGCATTACCCACGCCAGCTCTCGGGCGGACAGGAGCAGCGCGTTGCGATCGCTCGCGCGCTGGTGTCGGATCCCAAGGTGCTGCTGGCCGATGAACCCACCGGCGACCTCGACCGCAAGAGCGCCGAGGATGTGCTGGTGCTGATCGAACGCCTCAATCGTGAGTTCAAGAAGACCATCGTGATGGTGACCCACGACCCGCACGCGGCCGAACGCGCCACCCGGCAGTTCCACCTCGACAAGGGCGTGCTGTCGCGCTGATCGCACGGAGGTCACGATGAATCTGGTCTCGCTCGTGTTGGTCAATCTGGGGCGCAACAAACTGCGCACATTCCTCACGCTTGCCAGCGTCACGGTGGCGCTGTTCCTGTTCATCTCGCTGCGAGGGGTGCTCGACACACTCAACGCGTCGATCGAGGTGGGCAGCCGACAGCGGTTGGTCACCCGGAACGCCATCTCGCTGGTGTTCCCCATGCCCCAGTCCTATGGCAACCGTATCGCGGCGGTTCCGGGCGTGAAGTCGGTGGCGATCCAGAACTGGTTCGGGGGTCAGGATCCGCGCGGCTCGCAGTACTTCTACGCGCAGTTCGCCGTGGACGAGGCGTTCTTCCCCATCTATCGCAAGGATATGGAGATCATCGAAGCGAGTACTCCCGCGGTCTCGGCCGCGGTTCCAGCGGGAGCCGACGCCAAGCTCGCCGGGTACTTCGCGGAACAAACCGGCTGTGTCGTGGGCGAGAAACTCATGAAGAAGTACGGCTGGAAGCTGGGCCAGACCATCACGCTGAACGGCACCATCTACCCGGGCAACTGGCCCTACACCATTCGCGCAGTCTACCGCGCCACCAATCCGGCGTTCGGTGACGAGACCATGTTCTTCCAGTACAAGTATCTTGAACAGAAGGGCATGGCGGGCTCTGGACAGGTCGGCGTGTACATCCTCGACCTCACGAGTTCGGATCGGTCCGCGGCCATCGCGCAACAGGTCGACGCCATGTTCGAGAACTCGGCGTCCTCCACGCGCACCGAGAGCGAGCAGGCGTTCCAAGCTGGCTTTGTCAGCATGTACGGCAACATCCCGTTCGTGCTCAACGTCATCGGTCTGGCGGTCGTTTTCGCCATCCTCGGGATCGCGGCCAACACCATGATGATGGCCATGCGCGAGCGCACCACGGAGTTCGGCGTGTTGAAGACCTTGGGTTTCACCGACGGCACGGTGTTCACGATGGTCCTGGCCGAGGCCGCCATCATCACCATGGGCGGCGGCATCCTCGGCGCCTTGTTGGCCAAGCTCATTGTGACCGGCACGAGCACGGGGTTCCTCCCGCCGCTCACCATCTACTGGAGCAGCGTGCTCCTCGGTATCGGCATCGCCACGCTGATCGGCGCTGTCAGCGGCCTCATCCCGGCGTTCCAGGCTTCGCGCCTGCGCATCGTCGACGCGCTGCGGCGCGTGGACTAGGGAGCACGATTCCATGGCCATCCCGTTCGTCTACAACATCCGCAACGTCATGAATCGCCCCATGTCCACGCTCACCACGGCGCTTGGCATCGGGCTCACCGTGGCGATCTTCATCGGCGCGCTCGCGCTGGCCGCAGGCTTCCGTGCGTCGTTGGTGGGGACTGGTCGTGCCGACAACGCCATCGTGCTGCGCAAGGGAGCCGACAGCGAGATCTCGAGTGGGATCTCGCGCGACAACACCAACATCATCGCCGCGCTGCAGGAGATCGCCACGGGGCCCGACGGCAAGCCGATGGTCACCTCGGACCTCGTCGTGGTCACCAACCGCGAGCGCATGGGACAGACGGGCTCGTCGAACGTGACGGTCCGCGGCGTGGATGCCGCTGCGAGCGCGATCCGCGGGAATGTCGAGATCACGGAAGGCCGCATGTTCACCCCGGGGACCGATGAGGTCATCATCGGTCGACGGATCGCGGGACGATTCAAGAACTGCGGCGTGGGCGAGAAGATCCGCTTCCAGCAGCGCGACTTCACCGTCGTCGGGCACTTCCGCGCCGGTGGCTCGGCCTTCGAATCCGAGATCTGGGGCGACGTCGAGATCCTGATGCCCGCGCTCGATCGCGACAATACCTACCAGACCGTCGTGTTCCGCATGCGCGACCCGTCACAGTTCGCCGCCATCAAGTCCCGGCTCGAGAGCGATCCGCGGCTTCAGGTCCAGGTCGAGGTCGAAAGCCGGTTCTTCGCCAAGCAGTCCGAGATGTTCACCGGACTGATCACGGGCATCGGCCTGTTCATCACCATCATCATGGCGGTCGGCGCGCTGTTCGGCGCCGCCAACACCATGTTCGCGGCGATCGGTTCGCGTACACGCGAGATCGCCACGCTGCTCGTGCTGGGCTTCAGCCCGGGGGCGATCATGCTGTCGTTCATCTTCGAGTCGATCCTCATCTCGGCGGTGGGCGGCGTCTTGGGCATCCTCATGGCCCTGCCCGTCAACGGCATCACCTCGAGCACGACGAACTTCTCCTCGTTCAGCGAGCTGGCCTTCCAGTTCCAGGTCACCCCGGCGGCGATGCTTGCCGGCATGGGTTTCGCGGTTGGGCTGGGTCTGCTGGGCGGGTTCTTCCCCGCTCTGCGCGCCTCACGCCAGACCCTGTCCACAGCGCTGCGCGGGGGCTGATGCACCCTTGCCTGGCCGGGCGCATCCGAGTGAGATGACGGAACGCGGGAAAGAGGGCTAGAATCGCTCCACTTTCCCTTACCCCAACCTCATCGGGAGGCCATCGTGTCGAAGGTCCACGAGGTCATCATCCTGGGCTCCGGCCCAGCGGGCTACACCGCAGCGCTCTACACCGCGCGCGCCAACCTGAACCCCGTGCTGTTCACCGGGCTGCAGCCGGGCGGCCAGCTCACGATCACGACCGAAGTCGAGAACTACCCCGGATTCCCGCACGGCATCCAGGGCCCCGAGCTGATGGAGCATTTCCGCGCCCAGGTCGAGCGCTTCGGCACGGTCATCCACGACACTCTGGTCGAGAAGGTCGACTTCTCGCAGCGGCCGTTCCGCGTGTGGGCCGATGGCCAGGAACATCAGGCCAAGAGTGTCATCGTCGCCACGGGCGCCAGCGCCATGTGGCTCGGGATCCCGAGCGAAACCAAGTTCATGGGATTCGGCGTGAGCGCCTGCGCCACGTGCGATGGTTTCTTCTTCAAAGGCAAACGCGTCATCGTCGTGGGCGGCGGCGACACCGCCATGGAGGAAGCGAATTTCCTGACCCGCTTCTGCACCGAGGTCGTCGTGGTGCATCGACGCGACACGCTGCGGGCCAGCAAGATCATGCAGGAGCGCGCGCGCGCGAACGACAAGATCAAGTTCATCTGGAACAGCGAGATCGTCGAGATCGAAGGCGAGGAAAAGAAGCGCGTGACCGGTGTGACGCTACGCGATACGGTGACCGGTGAGACCCGCGAGATGCCGATCGACGGCGTGTTCCTCGCGATCGGGCACAAGCCGAACACGAGCTTCCTTGGCGGCCAGCTGCCCACGGACGAGCAGGGCTATCTCAAGGTCACGCCCGGTTCGTCGTACACGTCGATCCCCGGTGTATTCGCCGCGGGAGATGTGTTTGACACCGTGTACCGACAGGCGGTGACCGCTGCCGGTAGTGGATGTATGGCGGCGATCGATGCCGAGCGCTGGCTCGAGGCCCAGGCCCATGCGGAGCACGCGTCGAGTACCGCCGCGAGCACGCACTGATCTCTAGGAGTCACTCCTTGGAACGCGAAGTCCTCGAGTTCGACGTGCAGTTCGTGGGCGCGGGACCGGCCGGTCTTGCGGGCGCGATCCACCTGGCCAACTTGATTGCAGCGCACAACGAGAAGTGCGCCGCGAGCGGCGCCACTCCCCTGCCCGAGATGAACATCGCGGTGCTCGAGAAGTCGGCGGAAGTCGGCCAGCACGGCATCTCGGGCGCAGTCATGGACCCGCGCGCGATGGCTGAGCTACTGCCCGACTTCCGAGCCCAGGGCTGTCCCATCGAGAGCGAAGTCACCGGCGATGACGTGTACATCCTCACCGAGGGCGGGCAGTTCCGACTGCCATTCCTCCCCCCGGCGTTGCACAACGACGGCAACTGCATCATCAGTCTGGGTGAGCTCTGCAAGTGGCTCGCGGCCCAAGCCGAGGAACGCGGTGTCCTGATCGCCACCGAGACGCCCGCGCAGACGCCGCTTATGGATGGCCAGAAGGTGCTGGGGGTGCGCACGGGCGACAAGGGCGTGAACCGCGCCGGCGAGCGAAAGCCCACTTACCAGCCGGGCGCCGATTGCACCGCGAAGGTCACGGTGCTCACCGAGGGGCCGCGCGGCACCATCGCAAAGCAGCTCGAGCAGCAACTCGGGCTCACGACGGGCAAGGACCCGCAGGTTTACGCCACGGGCGTGAAAGAGCTCTGGGAGGTCCCGGTCGGCCAGGCGCAGAAGGGCCGCGTCATCCACACCATGAACTGGCCGCTGCCGGCGAGCACCTTTGGCGGCGGCTTCATCTACGGGCTCTCGGACACGCTCTGGTACGTGGGTTGTGTCACCGGACTCGACTCCAAGGACCCGACCACCGATCCGCACGCCAATCTCCAGAAACTCAAGACGCATCCGCTGGTGAGCGCGCTGCTCGAAGGCGGCAAGCCGATCTCCTACGGTGCCAAGGCGATTCCCGAGGGCGGCTGGTATGCGATGCCACGCCTGTACGCGGATGGCCTGCTGCTGGCAGGGGACACGGGCGGATTCCTGAACGGTGGACGCCTGAAGGGCGTCCATCTGGCGATCAAGTCCGGCATGCTCGTCGCCGAACAGGTGCTCGAATGCCTGCTGGCCGACGATTTCTCCGCCGCCAAGCTCGCCGGCTATGAGCAGCGGGTGGCCGATTCATGGGCCGGCGCTGAACTGAAGGGCATGCGCAACTTCCATCAGGCGTTCGATGGCGGGCTCTGGCAGGCGTTACCGCGCACCGGCTTCCAGATGTACATGGGCGGGCTCGACCTTCTGGGCGACCACTTGAAGGGTCACGCGGGCCACGAGCGCATGGAGAAGCTCGCCAGCGTGCACCCCAATGGCAAGCCTGCGGCGCCCAAGTACGATGGCAAGCTCACGTTCGACAAGCTCGCCGATGTCTACCTCTCCGGCACGATGCATGAGGAGGATCAGCCCGTTCATCTCATTGTCGCGGACACCAGCGTGTGCGCCACGAAGTGCCGCAGCGAGTTCGGCAATCCGTGCCAGCACTTCTGCCCGGCGGCCGTGTACGAGATGGTGCCCGATGAAGCCAAGGGTGCGGGCGAGATCAAGCTGCAGATCAATGCTTCCAACTGCGTGCACTGCAAGACCTGCGACATCGCCGATCCCTACCAGATCATCACGTGGACCACGCCCGAGGGCGGCGGCGGGCCGAACTACAAGCGACTGTGATTCACGGTCACTGCGATCGCTGGAAACGAAACGCCCGCCCCGGCTGAACCGGAGCGGGCGTCGTCGTTTCAGTACGGATTGACTAGCGATACAGCGACTTCAGCCCGCCCCAGGTCGGAGCCTTGGTCGGCGTCGAGCCACAGTGGCCCGGGCCAGTGATGCCCTGGTTGAAGTTGTCGAGCGTGGTGGTGAGACCGCTGGTGGCGCCCGGAGCCAGCGAGCCAGCGCCGATCGGAGGAGCAACAAGGCCGCCGATCAGGGCATCCGCCGACGCGATCGCCGCGTTGACCGCCGCCGTCGGGGTGGCACCCTGAGCGATGTTGAGCTTCGCCGCGATCAACTGATGCGCGAGCGAGAGCAGACCGTTGCCGGCCGCCGGTTCGTTGAAGATGGCGAGCAACTGCGCCGCGGTGTAGTTGACCGTGCCGAGCGTGAGGCTGCCCACCGGCCAGACCTCGGGGTGGGTCTTCCAGTAGCCCTGCGTGTAGGTGCAGTCCAGAAGACCGCGCGCCAGCGTGGTCGCACGGACGATGGTCGAGGACGCACTTGCGCCAAGCTCGCCATCGGCGTTCGCACGCACGCGCACGACATATTCAGTGCCCTCGAGCAGTTCACCGTTGTGCTGGGTGCTCACACCGGTCTCGTCGAACAGATCGCCAAGCTGCACGGCGGCATCATCGACTGACTGCAACCGATACGACGTGGTGCCATCCTGAGTGTTCAGGGTCGGCACGCCGAAGAAGTCACCCTTCAGGATGCGCGGATCGCCAGCGGCGGGGAAAGCGCCGAGCTGGTCATAGGTTGCTGCCGGCAACCACTCGAGCGTGAAACCCTTGGGGGCACCCGATGCACCGGCGATCACCTTGACGGTCATCGATGTGCGGCCGGAGTTGACGAACTCGAGCGCCGGGGCGTCGAGCACATCTGCAGAAACCACTGGGGCTTGCAGGGCGAGCGTGCAGAGAATGGGCAGCAACATCAGAGCGTAACGTGTCTTCATGTGGGGCACTCCGTCGGGTGGATGTCCAGGGGGATGCAACCGTCTGACGTGACATGATTGTGGCAAAAGCATGACGCATGGGACCAGCTAAATGTTGTTGAAAACCTTGGGGCCTGTGACCCGACGCGCGAACGCCCACCCCGGCTGGGCCGGAGCGGGCGTCGCAAGCCATTGTTGTGTCTAGCGATACAGCGTCTTCAACTCACCCCAGGTCGGAGTCTTGGTCGGGGTCGAGCCGCAGTGGCCCGGACCGGTGATGCCCTGGTTGAAGTTGTCGAGCGTGGTCGTGAGGCCGCTGGTGGAGCCGGGCGTCAGCGAACCGGTCCCGATCGGGGGGGCGATCAGGTTCCCGATCAACGCGTCCGCCTGCGCAATGGCGGTCGCCACGCCAGCAGGTGCGCTCGCTCCCTGAGCGATGTTCAGCTTCGCCGCGATCAACTGGTGGGCGAGGGAGAGGAGGCCGTTGCCGCGAGCGGGCTCATTGAAGATCTGGAGCAACTGTGCCGCCGTGTAGTTGACCGTGCCAAGCGTGAGGCTGCCGACCGGCCAGACTTCGGTGTGGTTCTTCCAGTAACCCTGCGTATAGGTGCAGTCCAGGCTGGAGCGCGCCTGAGTGCTCGCACGCACGATTTCGGAAGGCGCACTCGCAGCCGCCATGCCGTCACCGTTCGCGCGGACACGGACCACATACTCGGTGTCCTCGAGCAGTTCGCCATTCTGGGCCGTGCTCACACCCGTCTCGTCGAACAGATCGCCGAGCTGAACACCAGCGTCATCCGCCGAGTCGAGCCGGTAGCTGGTGGTGCCGTCCTCGGTATTGAGCGTGGGCGTACCGTAGAAGTTGCCCTTGAGGATGCGAGGATCCCCGTCGGCCGGGAATCCGCCGAGCTGATCGTAGGTGGAGGCCGGCAACCACTCGAGCGTGAACCCACGCACGGCGCCTGACGTACCAGCAACGATCTTGACCGTCATGGAGGTGCGCCCGGAGCGCACGTGCTCGACTGTGGGCGCGTCAAGAACGTCGGCGGAGACAGCCGGAGCTTGGAGTGCGAACACGCAGAGAACAGGCAGGATGGACAGCGCGAGGCGGTTCTTCACGACAGGGCACTCCGAAAAAGGGGTGAATGCGGCAGCGCGATGCAACGCGATGTGGTGAGTGTCTCCGAATCCGACACGGGTTGGCAAATCAATTCGTAGGAGGATCTCTAAGAAAGGCCATTTGATGCTATTCTGCCCTCGCGTTCCCACGCCATTGGAGGCCTAAGTGAAACGGCGTTCTCATTCAGCGCACCCCCTGTTGGGTCTTGTCGGTGCCCTCCTCGCCATGACCTTGCTCGGTTCCTGCTCGGTCCCGGTCGAGCAGGGCGGCCCTGCCCTGTCCGCGCCGCCGTCCATGCCGGCCGCCAGAATGGGACTCCCCCCCGCCACGCGCATGTTCCATGACGAGTTGGACCCCTATGGGGACTGGGTACTGATCGAACCATACGGGTACGTCTTCCGCCCCGACGTGAACACCGTCGCTTGGCGCCCCTACGAACATGGCTGGTGGGAGCCGTCCGATGTCTTCGGCTGGATCTGGAACTCGGACGAGCCGTTCGGTTGGCTCACATATCACTATGGCACTTGGCTGTATGACGACTTCCAGGGATGGGTGTGGACTCCCGGCGTGCAGTGGGGTCCTGCCTGGGTCGCATGGGTCTCAGTCGGAGACTGGATCGGCTGGGCACCATTGTCCCCGGTCGAGTTCGATCGTTACAACGACATCCCGGGGGGCGTGTTCGTCTACGCGAGCGCGGCCCAGTTCGGGCGCGAGGACGAGAGCATGCGCGCCACGTTCGTGAATGGCCTGACGCGCACGCGCGATCCGCTGCAGTCGATCGTGCGGCTTGGCCGCGCGGATGGCGTCACATTCAACAAGGGTCCCGATCCGCTCTTCATCCAACGCGTGGGCGGTGTGGGCATGTCGCGCGAAGCGTTCCGGCCCCAGCGGCTCGACCTGCCGCGCACCGGCGATGACGATGGCACGACGTTGTTGCTGCGCACGCGTCGACTCTACGCTCAGGCCGAGCGTGAGTGGAATGGCTGGCGGCTCGATGGCGCTGCTCCCAAGCCCGCGCCGGGCGGGCCGCCACGCCCGCCAGTGTGGCGCGAGACGCCCGCGAAGAAGCCTGCCGCCAGACCACTGGGCGGGCCGACCCGCACCGACTCACTCTCCGAGCGCCCCGCCAAAGTCGATTCCACGCGTCTTGCTCCGGCACCGGCGCGCGACAGCACGGGTGGAAAGGTTCGCGCTCCCAGATCGCCGGCGGGACGCAAGCCAGGTGCGAAACCGCTCGGTGGCGCCGCCGCCGACACCACGCGCTGACGCGCAGCGCATGGAGCGAAGCCCCACGGAGCAACTGAAGTCCCGCGCGCGCGAACTCGGCTTCGACGCCGTGGGCGTGGCGCGCGTCGCGCCGCTCGAAGCACAGGGGCACTACGAGGCCTGGCTGGCAGCAGAACGGCACGGGGAGATGCGCTGGCTCGCCAGCGATAAACATCGCCAGCGCCGCCAGCAACCGGAGCTGCTCGTGCGCGACATCCGCTCCGTGCTGTGCGTCGCGCTGTGCTATCCGCCCGAGCGTGACGCGGTTCTGGATGCGCGGCTCGGACGCATCGCGCGCTACGCTGCGGGCGAGGACTATCACCGCATCATGACGGATAAGCTCTACGCGCTCGAATGCTGGATCCGGACCGAGCTGTTCCCGGGTTCGGGATCGCTCTGGTACTCCGATACGGGTGCGATCCTCGAACGGGGCTGGGCCGAACGAGCGGGACTCGGCTGGATCGGCAAGCATTCCGGTCTCCTGTCGCGGAGCCTGGGGTCGTGGTTCCTGCTCGGGGAGGTCCTGATGGACCGTGAACTGGATCCCGACGAACCGCTGGCGAGCGAACACTGCGGCACCTGCACGCGCTGCATCGAGGCATGCCCGACGAATGCCATCGTCGCGCCCTATCAGGTCGATGCGCGGCTCTGCATCTCGTACCTGACCATCGAGCATGCTGGCGCCATCCCGCGCGAGTTGCGTCCGGGGATCTCCGATTGGATCTTCGGCTGTGATCTGTGCCAGGACGCGTGTCCGTGGAACCGCTTCGCCCCGCCCGCCCGCGAAGCGCGCCTGCACGCGAGATCCCTCAAGGACTGGACACTGGAACGCTTCCTCGAGATCGACGAACCTACATTTCGCACGCTGTTCGCGGACAGCCCGATCCGCCGCGCCGACCGCGAGGGCTTCGTGCGCAACGTCTGCGTGGCGCTCGGCAACCGTCGGCAGAGGAGCGCGGCTGGGGCATTGCAGCGACGCCTGCGAGCGGACCCCGCAGCGGTGGTCCGCGGGCACGCGGCGTGGGCGTTGGGCGAGATCGCCGCGGGAGAGGCGAACGACTCAACGCTCAGGCGTGACGTCGCACAGGGACTGGC
>Ga0163144_10016973_pt1 | contig 14878 bp, 12 predicted proteins | sample OliLak19BULKMAT1_FD_123175 | JGI IMG/M metagenome (GOLD analysis project Ga0163144, IMG submission 123175) | Freshwater microbial mat bacterial communities from Lake Vanda, McMurdo Dry Valleys, Antarctica - Oligotrophic Lake LV.19.BULKMAT1 | ecosystem: Environmental > Aquatic > Freshwater >... | reverse complement strand
CGCGCGGCGAGTGCCGCACTCCCCGCCCGGGTCAGCGCGGCCAGCCGCGCCGCGCGTGTGTCCAGCCAGTCGCGCGGGCGGTTGTTGCGCCGCAAGGCCAGCAGCGTGCCGGCGATTCGGCGGCTGTCGGTGAATTGCAGCGGAAGGTTACCGGTGAGGAAGGCCACCGCGTCGTCGAGCTCCGCCTGGGTCGGCCCCTCGGCCGCCATGCGCGCCCATTCCGAGCGAGTCACGGCAAGCGCCTCTGCCACCTTGGCATTGTCGGTGGAGGAGGAACCGATGATCACGCCCTGCCCGAACAACTGATCGAGCCCCACGCCGATGCCATAGGTCAGGCCACGCTGCACGCGCACGGACTCCATGAGCCGCGAGGAGAATCCCCCACCGCCGAGGATGCGCAGTACAACCTGTGCAGCCTCCCAATCGGGATCGATCAAGGCCAGGCCGGCCTGGCCGAAGACGATGGCCGATTGCGGGCCCTGCACCTGCAACACCTTGGTGCCGAAGCTTTGGAAGGCCGGCAGCGCCGGCGCCGAGGCAGGCACGCCGGCCGGCAGCCCGGCAAACAGCACGGGCAGCAGCGTGGCCAGTTCGGCCGAGGTGATGGCGCCGCTGACGGCAATGAGCACGCCTTCGGCGCGGATCTGCCGGGCGTGCGCAGCGCGCAGCGCCTCCACGGGCAATGTCGAAAGCGTCTCGACCGTGCCGCCCGAAGGCCGACCCGCGGGGTGGTCGGGGAAGGCGGAGGCCCAGAAGGCGCGGCCGACCTGGCCGCGCGGCGTCTCCAGCGCCGAACGCGCGCCGGCCACAGCCCGCGCCCGCACACGGCTCACGGCCGATTCTTCCAGCCTCGGCGCCCGCATGGCGAGGTTGGCCAGCCGCACGGCTTCCGGCAGCGCGATGGTGAGCGCGCGCAGCGAGCCCTCGAACCCGTCACGCTGTGCGTCGAACGACAGGCCGATGGCGGAATCGCGCAGCGCATCGGCGAAACCCAGCGCATCGAGCTCGCCTGCGCCCTCGGTCAGCAATGCGGCGAGCATCGAAAGTGCGCCGCCATGCTCCGCCGCGTCGAGCGCGGCGCCGCCCTGCCAGGCCCAGGCGATGGAAACGACCGGGACGGAATGATCCTCCGCCAGCCAAGCCGTATAGGGCCCGGCCGCGACCTGCTGGATTGCCAGGGAGAAACTCATGCCCGCACCTCCACCGGCGCCGTCGTGCCCTCGGGCAGCAACCAGCCGCTGCCGGACACCCCCTGGCCTAGCACCGCAGCCGCGGCCTCCGCCACCTGCGCCCGCGTCACGGCGCGCAGACGGCGCGGCCAGAACTCCACGCTTTCCATCGGCAGGCCGATCGACAGCGCGTTGCCCAGCATCCGCGGCGCGGCGCCGAGGCCATCGAGCGCCATCAGCGCGCCGGCCGACATCTGGCGGATGCTGCGCGCGACCTCGGTCTCGGTCGGCCCGCCCTCATCGAGCAGGCGCTTCACCGTGGCCATCGCCACTTCCTCGATCCGTGCAGGCGGCGTCTCGCGCCGCGGCGTCACAAAAAGGTCGAAATCGGTGTGGCCCGCGACGTCGCCGTCGTAGCTCGTGCCGGCCGAGACGGCGAGGCTGGACTCGACCAGCGCCGCATGCAGCCGAGAGCCCTGGCCGCCGCCCAATAGATGGCGCAGCACCTCCAGCGGTTCGCTGTGCCGCGACTCACCGGCCGTCATCGAAGGCGCCTGCCAGGAGCGCAGGAAGGTGGCCTCGCCACGCAGCCGCGGATCATTGCGCACGAAGCGCGGAATCGCCGGAGCGGCGGGCGGCGCAGCACGATTGCGCGGCACGGCAGGGCCGGCCGGCACCGCGCTCCATTCGCCGAGCGCCGTCCTGTCGAACTCCTCACCTGAGACAGCGCCGGCCACCACCAGAACGGCATTGCCGGGCGCGTAGCGGGCGCGGAAGAAAGTCATCAAATCGGCGTGGGAGATCGCGCGGATTTCCTCCTCCCAGCCGATGATCGGGCGGCCGCGCCAATGCTGCGCGCCCCACATCGCGGCATCGAAGCTTTCGAAGAACAGGGCGCGCGGGCTGGAGCCGGTGCGCTGGGCGCGTTCCTCGAGCACCACGCGGCGCTCGCTTTCCATCTCGGCGGCGGGGATGAGGGCGGAGGCGAAGCGGTCCGCCTCCATCATCGCGACCAGGGCCAGGCGGCTGGCCTCCACGTGTTGGAAATAGCCGGTTACGTCACGCGAGGTAAAGGCGTTGTCCACGCCGCCCTCCCGCGCCACGCGGCGCGAGAACTCGCCCGAGGCGACGCGCGCACTGCCCTTGAACAGCATGTGTTCCAGGTAGTGCGCGATGCCGGACAGGCCCGGCGGGTCCTCGCCGCCGCCGGCCGCGACGTAAGCATAGTGCGCCACGACTGGGGCGCGGCGCTGCTCAACATGCGCCACGCGCAGACCGTTGGGCAGGGTGCGGAGCGTTGCGCCGAACAGCGGGCGCTCGGCCAGCGCGTCAGGCAGGGGGTGGGCCAAGGGCTGGGACACAGCGGGCGGCACGGCGCCGATAGCGGCGGCGGCGGCGGCGGCTTGCAGGGCGGCGCGACGGGTCAATGGGATCATGAGGCACCAGATGGGGCCGAAACGCCGTCGCGCAAAGGCGCGCCCTTAGATGAGTGCGAAATCAGCGGTCCCGAAACGGCTACCGTAGTATCACCCGGGGCAGGAATGGCGCCCGATGGAGGGGTGGCAAGCAGCCGCGCTCGGCGATGAGGCGACGCTCGCCACTAACTCATCGACCTGATCCGCGGCTTCCGCGCGAACCATCAGCTCGGCGATTTCGGCCTGCAACTGCGCCTCGAGGTGACGGCTCGCATCCGACGCGAAGCCACTCTCGCGCCAGGACGCGCTTGTGCTGCGCGCCGTCGCGGGCGCGCTCGGGCTGGTGGTCACCCGCTCCGACCTCTCGACCGGGGCCGCCGCGGCGGCCGAGGTGATGGGCCGCGCCTCCACGCCGGTGGTGCTGTTGCTGCCCGACGGGACGGCGCTATGGAACAACGCCGCGGCGACCGTCCTTTGGGCGCCGGATGGGCCGTTGCGGCGACAGGGGCGCCGGATCTCCGACCGCGACGGCAATCCCACCTCGCTCTTCGCACGCGCTCTCGCCGCCGCCTCGGTGCCCGGCGCACGGTCGCATGTGGTGGGGATCACCGGCGGCCAGGCACCGGTGCCCGCCAGGCTGTAACCGGTGACCCTGCGCTCCGGACGGACCGTCGTGTTGCTGACCGCGGCGATGCCCTCAGCCACGGTGCCTACGGCGGAGGCAGTCGCGGCTGCGCTGGGCCTGACCCGATCCCAGGCAGAGATAGCGGTGCTGCTCTGCCGTGGCATGGAAACCACCGCGATTTCTGAACGCATCGGCATCAGTCAGCACACGCTGAACGGGCATCTCCGCGATCTCTATTTCCGCCTGCGCGCCGCCAATCGCGTCCAGGCCGTGGTGCGCTTGCTCGGCGCATCCGCTGCCATCGGGCTTTTCTCGGAATCGACGGAGCCCGCCGCGGCGGCCGAAAGGCACACGCCAGGGTAGCGGCCCGCGCCGCGGCGGAAGAAGTTCCCAACAATCCTAGGGGCGCGGCCACCCGTCCCGCGCTCGTATCAATCAAACGCGTGCCGGAGCTCTCGTTCCGGATCGCGCGGGCCTCGGCCCGTCGGCGACAAGAAAACCTGGAGAATGGCCATGTTCACGCTGAAGGTTCCCGACAGCCTGCTCTTCGAGCTCACCGGCGAGGTGCTGGTGAGCGACTTCCTCGACCTCTCCGACACGTTCATCAACACGACGGAGGCGGTTGCCTTCGTGGCGCCTGGCGTCATCGTGCCACTGCTCGCCGATGTCAGCCTGGATTCCGGCGGCGTCGGCCAATTCCGCACCGTGACGATCACCGACCTCGGCGGCGACAACACCGTCCTCGGCGGCAATTCGGTGCTGCCGCGCCTGATCATGACCATGGGCGGCGGGGATGATATCCTGCAGGGCGGGTCCGGCTTCGACGTGATCAATGCCGGCGACGGCATGAACGACATCGCCGGCTTCGACGGCGGCGACACCATCACCTCCGGCAGCGGCGACGACACGGTGGATGGCGGCGACGGCAACGACACCGTGTCTGCCGGCGACGGCAACGACGTCGTCAACGGCAGCGCTGGCCACGACAACCTGATGGGCGGCAGCGGCAACGACAACGTCCAGGGCGGCGCCGGCAACGACATGATCAGCACCGGTGACGGCGACGACACCGGCGGCGGCGGCGATGGCAATGACAATCTGGACGGTGGTGCGGGCAATGACGTCCTCGACGGCGGCGCCGGCAATGACATTATCGGCGGCGACGATGGCGATGACGTCCTGGACGGCGGCCTCGGCAACGACAAAATCGATGGCGGCGACGGCGCCGACCTGATCGATGCCGGTGACGGCAACGATACCGCCACCGGCGGCTCGGGCGCCGATACCTTGAACGGCGATGCCGGCAACGACGCGCTCGCCGGCAATGATGGCGACGATGTGCTGAACGGCGGCGGCGGCGCCGACACGATCACCGGCGGCGCCGGTAATGACACCATGATGGACGGCGCGGGTCGTGACGTCATCTTCATGGCGGGCGGCGACGACTACGTGAACAACAGCAACGACTCGGCCCGCGACAGCTTCCGGTGGGACAACAAGTCGTCCCTTCTCGCCACCCCGGAATACGACGTCATCGAGTGGTTCAACGTCATCGGCTCGCGCAACAACGACGTGTTCGACCTGACAAAGCTGGGCAAGAACCTGGTGCTCGAGGTCTATGGCGGCGGCGACGGCGAGACCGGGTCCTTCGCGGTCTACAAAAACCTGTTCGACCAGGAGGCGGGCGACTACATGCTGCTGGTCGAGTGGATCGAGCAGGTCGGCAACGGCATAAATGTCGGCACCGCGGCGAGCAGCGACATCAGGATCAACACCGGCTGGACGGTGATCAATACGGTGGGTGGCGACACCTTCTTCTGAGACGCGCTTTCTCGGCGTGAAACGGGGGCGGCCCTTCGGCGCCGCCCCTTCCTTTTGCCCGGCCATGCCCGCCGCCTGCGCCGCCGCTTGGTCCGGCACCAGCCGCGCCACGCTGGTCGAGCGGCCCTCGTTCGGCGTCAACGTCGGCCAGTACGCCGGATCGTCCCACGCCACGCCCTCAGCGAACTCGGAGAGGATCGGCAGGATCGGCGCCCGCAGCGTGCCGGCGCGCACGTCGCGGGCCTTGCGCAGCTCGGTCAGGCACGCCGGAGGACGTGATCCCTGTCGACACCGGGGAGACCGCCCGTGCCATGGACCCGGCCCGTTTCGACTGCTCGCGAGGCGATTAATTTTTGTGCGCGCGCAACCTGCGCTTCGCTGTCCGGCCGGAGGACGAGATCGGTCCGCAGTTGCGTCGCGTCGGCATCGCGCCCGAGACGGTGCTTTGGGTCGCCATCCCCCGTGACAGGATGATGTGAAGCGCGCGCGCATCTCTCAGCCACTTGCAATCTGTGCGCATGTGTTACAGTTCGGACGCATCAGCTATCTGCTATGCTTCGGACGTCAGTCCTGGCGGCAGCCGAGAGGCTACTCTGCGCGCCATGGCGATGACGCGCGGCGCAAGCGCAATGAGTTCCTCCCGGCTTCGCCTGAACGCAGGAACGGTCAGGCTGATGGCGCCAAGCGGCTGGCCGTGGCGGTCCAGGATGGGCACGCCGAGGCTGCGGACCTCGGTCACCTGCTCGCAATCATCCAGCGCGTAGCCGCGCTGGCGGCTTATCTCCAGATCCTCCAACAGCGCGGCACGATCGATCAGCGTCGCGGGTGTGTGGCGGTCCAGACGAAGTTCCAACAGCAGCGCGGCGCGGCGTGCAGCCGGCAGGAAGGCCAGCACGGCCTTGCCGGTGCCACTGCAATAGGCCGGCCCGCGCGCGCCCACGCGCAGGCGAAAGCTGACTGGCTGCCGGCTGTCCATCTGCGCGATGTAGAGCATCTCGCGGCCCTGCAGCACGGCCAGGCGCACTGTCTCGCCGGTTTCGTCGCGCAGGGCTGCCATCTCCTCCTCCGCTGCGCTGCGCAAATCGAGGCCGGCCCAGGCACGGTTGGCGAATTCCACCAGGCGAAGGCCCAGCCGCAAGCCGCCGCGCGGGTCTTGCCGCAACATCCGTTCCTCCTCCAGGGCGGCAAGGATGCGATGCAGGGTCGCCTTGGAATGTCCCGTGGCGGCCAGCAGATCCACGAACCGCAGGGGCTCTGCGGATTCGGCGATGATCGCCAGCACCTCGACATGGCGCGCGAAGACGCTTTTTGGCGGCTCGGGAGGAGGGCGCGCGTCGTTCATCAATCAGGGTTGGAATCCGGTTGACCAGGGCGGCGGAATTACGGCGAGCTCTTTCATAACGAAACTAAGTTCCATTGAACGGAACTCGCGAGGGATCGTCAAGTGCCAACCCCGCCTGTCGGGCGTCCATCCCATCCTCAATGCCTATTACGGTCCGGATGGCCGTCTCGAACGAGCCGCTATGGATGCGCAGATCGACGTCTGCCTCGCCGCTGGCTGCCATGGCATCGCCGTGCTTGGCTTGGTGACCGAGGTGTTCCGCCTCTCGACCGAAGAACGCCTCGACATCGTGGGCTGGGCCGCCGCGCGCATTGCGGGCCGTGTGCCGCTGATGGTGACCGTGGCCGAGGTCTCCGTGCACGGGCAGCTCGATTTCATCATTGAGGCGAAACGGCGTGGCGCAGATTGGGCCGTGGTGCAGCCGCCGCCCGTGAAGGGCGTGCCGGAGCGTGAAATTCTCCGCTTCCTCGGCGAGGTCGCCGATCGTGCGGTGCTGCCGGTCGGCATCCAGAACAATCCGCTCAACATGGACGTCTCGGTGTCCAACGACGCGCTGCTCGCTCTGCACCGCAACCATGCGAAAATCCGCTTCATGAAGGCCGAGGGGCCGGCCGTCTCCGTTGCCGCCTTTGCGCGGGAGGCTTCGCGCAGTTGCGACGTGTTTGCCGGGCATGGCGGCATCGAATGGCCGACCAACCTGCGCAGCGGCTGCCAGGGTCTGATCCCCGCGCCCGAGCTGGTGGATGTGCAGGTCGCGATCTGGAATTTGTGGGCCGCCGGCGAGACGGCGCGTGCCGAGGCGCTGCATCGCAGCATCCTGCCGGTCATCGTCTTCATGTCGCGCGCCCTGCCACTGCTGCTCGCCTATGGCAAACGGTTGATGGCCCTGCGGATGGGCCTCGCCGAGGTGCATCCGCGCCTGCCAGAGCCCGTGGTGACCCCCTTCGGGCTGGAGGAGATCGCGCGCTTCGCGGCGCTTCTCGGCCCGCTTTCCTTCACTCAGGGCAGTGTCCTTTCGCTGGACCTGACCCGCATCGCCGAGCCTGCCTGAACCTCCGACAAGCGGCCGAAAGCGCCGCGCCCTAAGGAGATCGCACCATGTCGCCATCGCGCCGCGCCACCCTTGCAGCACCCCTCGCCATGCTCCTGGCCGCTCCGACTGCACGAGCCCAAGCCACCTGGCCTGAAAGGGGCCTGCGCATCATCGTGCCGCTCTCACCCGGCGGTATTGCCGACATCCTGGCGCGCCTGCTGGCCGAGCAGTTGCAGATGCGCCTCGGCCGGCCTGTCGTGGTCGAGAACCGCGCCGGCGCCGGCGGCGCGATCGGGATGGAGGCCGTGGCCCGCGCCGCGCCCGATGGCTATACGCTCGGCATGGGCAACATCGCGGCGAACGCGATCCTGCCCGCCCTGATGCGCGGGTGGCTGCCTACGATCCGGTGCGCGACTTCACGCCGATCTAGGTCGTGGCGCAGACGCCGGGCGTGCTGGTCGTCAACCCCGCGAAGGTGCCGGTCCGCGACCTGCCCGAATTCCTCGCCTATCTGCGGACCCATCCGGACAAGCTGAACTACGGCTCGTCCGGCATCGGCACCAGCCTGCATCTCGGCATGGAATTGCTGATGCTCGAGACCGGCACGCGCATGACGCATGTGCCCTTCCGCGGCTCCTCGGACATGATCGCGGCGATCGTCGCGGGCCAGGTCGATCTTGCGATCGATGGCTTCGCCACCGCCTGGCCGCATGTGCAGGCTGGCCGGTTGCGCGCCATCGCGGTGCCGACCGCCGAGCGGCTGCCCTTCGCGCCCGACCTTCCCGCCATCGCGGAGCTGGTGCCAGGCGTGCGGCTGACCCCCTGGCACGGCATCCTCGGCCCGGCCGGCCTGCCGATGCCGATTGCCGAGCGGCTCTCGGCCGAAATCGGCAGCTGGCTGCGAACGCCTGAGGTGGCCGAGCGCATCCGCGGCTTCGGGGCCATTCCCGCGCAGAATTCGCCGCAGGAATTCACCGCCCTGATGTCCGCCGAGGTCGCGCGCTTTCGCGACCTGATCACACGCACCGGCATCACCGCCGGCTGAGGAGGCCCCACATGGGCGAAACCATCGCTGCCGTCGAAGCCTTCATCGTCGTGGTGCCGCGCGAGGTGCCCTATCTCGGCCCGTTGCGCGCCGGCGAGACGGTGAATGCGCGGGGCTATTTCGTCCGCCGCGGCAACCGCTCCGTCTATCCCACCACCGACACTTCGGTGCTGGTGAAGGTCACGACGACCTCATGCGCCATCGGCTGGGGCGAGTGCTACGCCATCGTCGCGCCAGGCGCGATCGCCGAGATCATCACCGACCTGCTCGGCCCGCTGGTGATCGGGCGCGACCCGCGCGACCCGATCCCGCTGCATGAGGATCTGTACGACACCATGCGGGTGCGCGGCTTCTTCGGCGGGTATTTCGTCGATGCATTGGCCGGGCTCGACATCGCGATATGGGACGTTGCGGCGCGGCTCGCGGATGTGCCGCTGTGCCGCCTGCTTGGCGGTCGCCGTCATGAACGTCTTGCGGCCTATGTCTCGGGCCTGCCGAAGGCAACGCTCGCCGAACGCTGCGACTTCGCGGTCGAATGGGCGTCGCGCGGCTTCGACGCCATTAAATTCGCCGCCGCCGTCGCGGAGGAGGGCGAGGAGGCCGAGATGGCGGCGCTGCGCCGTGCGCTCGGGCCGAAGGTGCGTATCGCCTGCGACATGCACTGGAAAAACACTGCCCTGGCGGCGACGCGGCTGATCGACCGCATGCATGTGCATGACCTCTGGTTCGCCGAAGCGCCGGTCCAGCCCGAGGATATCGAGGGCCAGCGCGAGGTTGCCGCGAAGGCGCGCACCTCGATCGCGCTCGGCGAGGAATGGCGCACCGCCTTCGAGTATCGCCCGCGCCTGATCGCGCGCTGCATGGACGTGATCCAGCCGGAGATGGCGCATACCGGCGTCACCGAATTCATGAAGATCGGCCGCATGGCTGAGGCCTTCCATTGCCGCAACATCCCGCACGCCTCGATCGGCATCGGCATCTTCCAGGCGGCCAGCCTGCAAGCCTCGGTGGCGCTGCAGAATTGCGACGGGCACGAGTACCAGCACTCGATCTTCGACCGGAATTTGCGTTTTCTCGAAGGTGACATGGCCTGCAAGGACGGATTTTATCAATTGCCATCCGGCCCTGGTCTCGGCGTATCGCCCAGCCCCGAAGTCTGGCGCTACGCTCGCCGGCACGAGCCTGCGTGATGGCGGCGATCCAACTGCGCAAGGTCCAAAAGTCCTTCGGGTCGACGGCCGTGCTGCACGGCATCGACCTCGACATTGCCGATGGCGAGTTCGTCGCCTTCGTCGGGCCCTCCGGCTGCGGCAAATCCACGCTGCTGCGCCTGATCTGCGGGCTCGATGAGGTCAGCGCCGGCAGCATCGCGATCGGTGGTGAGGTCGTGAACGACGTGCCGCCGGCCAAGCGCGGCCTCGCCATGGTGTTCCAATCCTACGCGCTTTACCCGCACATGACCGTGGCGCAGAACATGGGCTACGCGCTGCGCATGGCGGGCCGCCCGGCAGCGGAGATCGCCGCGCGCGTCAAGGCGGCGGCCGAGGTGCTGCGGCTCGATGCGCTGCTTGCCCGCCGGCCGCGAGAATTGTCGGGTGGGCAGCGGCAGCGGGTCGCAATCGGCCGCGCCATCGTGCGCGAACCGCGTGCCTTCCTGTTCGATGAGCCGTTGTCGAACCTCGATGCCGCGCTGCGCGTGGACATGCGCGCCGAGATCGCGCGGCTGAAGGCGCGGCTTGGCACCACGATGGTCTATGTCACGCATGACCAGACCGAGGCGATGACCCTGGCCGACCGGATCGTCGTGCTCTCGGCGGGGCGGGTGGAGCAGGTCGGCGTGCCGCTCGAACTCTATCGCCGGCCGGCCAGCCTGTTCGTGGCCCGCTTCATCGGCTCGCCGCGCATGACGCTGCTGCCGGCCGAAGTCGCCGCCGCCGCCGACATCGTGGTGCCGAGCGGAGCGAGCACCGTCGGCATCCGTTCGGAAGACCTCGCTTTGGCCGATGCCGGCGGGCTGGCGGGGGAGGTGACGATGGTCGAGCATCTCGGCGCCGACGTCTTCGTGCATGTCGCGGTGCCTGGCGTGGCAGATGGGGTCGTGGTGCGGCTGGGTGCCGATGCGCCGCTGCGACGGGGCGAGGCGGTGCCGGCATCGGTGCTGCCATGGTCGAGGCCTTCTGCGCCCAGGGCGCGCGCGTCGCGGCGCTGGAGGTCAACGCCACCAGCGCCGCGACGACGGCCGAAGCCATCGCGACACGTACCGGCAACCGGCCCACCTTCGCCATCTGTGACCTGCGCGACATCGGGGCGGCGCAGGCCGCGATCAGCGATCTGGCCGCCGCCACCGGGCCGTTCCGCACGCTGGTGAACAATGCCGGCGACGATGAACGCCACGCCTGGGACAGCGTCACGCCGGCGCTGTGGGACGAGCGTTTCGCCGTGAACCTGCGCCACCAGTTCTTCTGCGCCCAGGCGGTGGCGGCCCCGATGGCCGCGGCCGGTGGCGGCGCCATCATCAACCTCGGCTCGGTCTCCTGGATGTTCGGCGCGGCCGGGATGATCGCCTACACCACGGCGAAGGCGGCGGTGGGCGGGCTGACCAAGTCCCTGGCGCGGGAACTCGGCGCCCTGCGCATCCGGGTGAATTGCATTGCGCCCGGCTGGGTGCTGACCGAAAAGCAGGTGGCGCGCGCGCAGGCCACGGACCCGGGGAAGTTCGACGCCTATCTGCAGCGCCAATGCCTGAAGGAGCACATCGCGCCTGCGGATGTCGCACGCCTCACGCTCTGGCTCGCCTCCGAGGAATCACGCCGATGCACCGGCCAGACCTTCGTGCTCGATGCCGGTGTTGTCTAAGAAACAAACCAAAAGGGAGTGACCATCATGTCGATCATCACACGTCGCACGCTCGGCGCTGCTGCCCTTGCCACCCTGCAGCACCGCGCCTGGCCAGCGCGCAGGCCAGCGGCCTCGGCTTCATGAGCTTCACCTATGCCGAGGACGCCGGCCGGCCGCATGTGCAGGCCGTGCTGGACGGCTTCCGGGCCGAGAGCGGCATCGCGGTGGAGCCGCCGCACGCTGCCGGCCTCCGCGCAGTTGCAGGAGCGCTGGCTGCCCGCGCTCGCCACACTGCCCGAGCTCGTCTCGCCAGAGGCATTGCTGGGGCAGGAGGCGCTGGAGGCGGCGATCGAGCCCGAGGTGCTCGCCTTGGGCCGGCATCGCGGCCGATTGCTCGCCCTGCCGCTCATCACCGGCAGCATCGGCATGATCGCCAACACCGGTGTGCTGGCGCGCGCCGGCGTGGAGGCTGTGCCGACCACGCTCGACGCCTTCCGCGCCGCCCTGATCGTGGTGCGCGACCGTGTGCCGAATGCGGTGCCCTTCGCCGTGGCCACGAAGAACGCGAATTCCATCCCGCTAGACACGCTGATCTGGGTCTGGGCGTATGGTGGGCAGGTGATCAATGCCGAGGGCCAGGTGCGCATCAACTCGGCGGAGGGCCGCGCGGCGGTGGACAGCATGGTCGGCATGATGCGCGACCGCCTGATCGCGCCGGAAATCGACCGTCCGGATTCGCGGCGGCTCTTTGCGCAGGGCGCTTCGGCCTTCTACATCGACGCGCCGCAGGGCCGCCTGTTCATCCGCACCTTCTCGGGCCGTGGCGAGGCCGCGGATGCCTTCACGCGGCCGGTGCCGACGCCGGTGCTGCGCGCCGGTGACGTTCCGCATTCGGTGCAGTGGGGCCACCTGGTTGCATTCTTCCGGGGGGGGCGCTGTGCAGGGGCCGGACAGCGCCGGCGCGCGCTGGGCGCGCTACCTGATCGGCGATGCGGTGCAATCGAGCTACCCGACCGCGCTGTCGGCCTTGCCCGCCAGCCGCACCGGCCGCGCCTCGCCCGCCGCTGCCGCATGAGATCGGCATCTGGCCCAATGCGCCCGAACTCTCGACCATCCTGAGCGAGGAAGTGCAGGCGGCAATGCTCGGCCAGAAGAACGCAACCGCGGCGGTGGCCGCCATGCAGACTCGCATGGAAGCATCGATGGCGCGCCGCGCCGGATGAGCCAGGAGGCCGCGCTGCCGATCTCGCCCCTGGCGCAGCGCGGCGGCTTGAAGGCCGGCGAGCGGCGCGCGGGGTGGCTGTTTCTCACCCCGGCGCTGATGGCCTTTGCCGTCGTCATCGCGCTGCCCTTCCTGCGCGCGCTGGCGCTGGCGTTCACGCGATTCGATCTCCAGACGCCGGAGCCGGTCTTTGTCGGCTTCGCGAATTTTCGTGAACTGGCGGCGTCGCCGGAGGTGCTCGGCGCCTTCGTCACGACGGCGATCTATGTCGCCCTCACTACCGGGTTCACGCTGCTGCTCGGCCTCGCCTGGGCAATCCTGATGCACCAGCAATTCCCTGGGCGCGGCGTGTTGCGCACGATGTCGCTGCTGCCCTAAGTGTTGCCCAGCACGGTCAGCGCCTTCGTCTAGGGATGGATTTTCAACAGCCGCTACGGCGTGCTGAACGCGGCGTTGCTGGAACTCGGCATGATCGAGTTCCCCAAGGCCTGGCTGTCGGACCAATTGGGCGCGATGGCGGCGGTGACGATCACCAAGGTGTGGCTCTCCATTCCGCTGTTCATGACCTTCTTCCTCGCCGGCCTGCAGGGCCTGGATCGGGAGCAGATGGATGCCGCGCGAGTCGATGGCGCAGGCAATTGGGCGCTACTGCGCGACCACATCCTGCCGCATCTGCGCCCCGTGCTGCTCGTGGTACTGGTGCTCGGGCTGATCGGCAATCTCCAGCAATTCGACACCATCTACGCGCTGACCGGCGGCGGGCCGGTGCGCGCCACCACGGTGCTGTCAGTGGAAGTGTATCGGCGCGGCTTCGACCAATGGGACATCGGCATGGCGTCTGCCATCGGCATGCTCTGGCTCGCGGTCCTGTTGCCCCCGGCGTTCTTCTACCTGCGTCATCTGCTGCGGGGGGTGTGATGCTCGATCTGTCCTCGCGCAGCGCGCGGCTGGTGTTCGGCCTGATGCTGCTGATGCTCGCGCTGTTCCTGTTCTTTCCGCTGTACTGGATGGCGATCTCCGCGCTGAAGCCGAATGCGGAGCTGTATCGCATCATCCCGACGCTGTGGCCCGCCGCGCCGAGCCTCGAGCACTTCCGCACGGCGCTGACGCGGGGCGGCCTGCCGGTGCAGTTGCAGAACAGCCTGCTGGCCTCCTGCGCCGCGGCCACAATCAACACGCTGCTGGCGCTGCATGCGGGCTATGCCTTCGCGAGGTTCCGGTTCACGGGGCGGCGGCTGACGATGCTGGTGCTGCTCTCGGCGCAGGTATTTCCCTTCGGGCTGTTGCTGATCTCGATCCACCCGATCCTGACTGATGTCGGCCTGCTCGATACGCGCACCGGCCTCGTGCTGTCCTACAGCGTCTTCGCCCTGCCGGTCTCGACCTACATGTTCTTCTCCTATTTCGCGCAGGTGCCAGGCGAACTGATCGAGGCCGCGCGCGCGGATGGCGCGGGTGAGTGGCGCATCCTCTACGGCGTGGTCATGCCGGTTTCGATTCCGGCCGCCGTCACCGTTTTTCTCTACGGCTTCATGTGGTCGTGGAACGACTTGCTCTATGCGCTGACGCTGGTGGTCTCCGAGGAGAAGCGGACCATCGGCCCGGGCCTGCTGTTGTCCTACCTGAACGAGACAAGTTCGGACTGGGGCGGCGCCATGGCCGCCTCGCTGATCGCGTCTGCGCCAGTGGTGCTCGGCTTCGCGGTGCTGCAGCGCTGGTTCGTTCAGGGAATTACGGCGGGGGCGGTCAGGTGATCGTTGTTGTGTGCCCATGATGTTGGGGCTATCCGCCTTGGGGAAGCCGTCACGGCCCGGGCTGCTCCACCACCTGTAGCGACAAGGTCGCCGTCGCCAGATCGAACCTGACGCGGCAGGCGTTTCGCGCCATCACGCGCACCGCTTTGCTGGTCCAGGCCGAGACCGTGAAATCGATGTACCGCATCGATCTGACCGACTACATCTGCGCCAGTTCCCCAGTGGCGCGCGCCGCTGACCGCGACATCGATCAGCTAGGCCGTCCCCGGTGCCAGGCTCGGCGCTGGTTCTGGGTGTGCACCAGACGGAAGATACCCTCTGCGGCCGAACACTGCTCTTTGGTTGCCGGCTCGGGTAGCAGGTGTCGGGTTCAGACCACTAGAAGCGATTGAATCTACAGCATGAAATCCGCTCACATTAATTCTTTTTAGGCGGATAGTGTTCTAGCCGCCGCCTACCTCTCGTGCGGGAAGCCCTTGGCCTGAGCGACCGGCTAGGCGTGCCGGCGATCGGCAACAGCCAGCACACCGGTCTGGCGAGCGCGCAGGCGGCGGAGCAGGCGCATCGCGCAACGCCGAATGCCGCGCACCGAACCTCGGTGGCGGCGATCGCGG
>Ga0163144_10016972_pt1 | contig 14878 bp, 9 predicted proteins | sample OliLak19BULKMAT1_FD_123175 | JGI IMG/M metagenome (GOLD analysis project Ga0163144, IMG submission 123175) | Freshwater microbial mat bacterial communities from Lake Vanda, McMurdo Dry Valleys, Antarctica - Oligotrophic Lake LV.19.BULKMAT1 | ecosystem: Environmental > Aquatic > Freshwater > Lake... | reverse complement strand
TCCATCACAACGATTCGGTCGACGAGCTCCGGGCCGCGCAGCGGAAGGCCGAGGAACTCGACCTCGACAGCCTGCAATTCGTCTTCACCCACACGCCGGAGAAATCGCTCCGCTACACCGCGGCCAACGTCCACGAGCTGCCCATCGTCTGGCGCGGGACGTATCCGGACGCCACCTGCCATCTGCGCTTCCGTCGCGCCGAACCGCCCGCACTGACGCCGAACGACAGCGCGGCGCAGCCGGCGTTTGCGGCAGGGCACGGCATGCGCATCCACGTCGATTCGTGCCACGTGTGGTCGGATCGCCTGCTCGTGCGCGGCTGGGCCCTGGGTCGGGATGGCAGCGGGCTGCGGCGCATTGCGGTCCAGTTGAACGACGAGACGACGGCGGAAGCGCGCGTTGGCCTTGTGCGCGAAGATGTGTGGCGCGCGCACGCGGATCTCGGCAATCGCACCGCGGGCTTCGACGCGATGCTCGCGCTCCCCGCGGTGCCGCCCGCCGGCCGGGTCACGATCTTCATCCTCTGCGAGACTGCGGCCGGTGCGAGGTGCCGTTTCGCGGTGGACTACGATCTCGGCCATTCCGCCCGCGAAACGGCACGCCGGGTGCTGACCACGCCAGCGTGATTGAATTCGGAAACCAAGAAGCCATGAAACCGGGCATGGCGCATGCCTGATTTCATGGCTTCTGAGAAGGCGTCTAAAAAGGCAGGGCGCGTTATCCATAACGCGCCGCTGAGGACGTGCGCACCTCAAGGGCAAGGCGGCTTAAGGATAAGCCGCCCTACCTCCCAAGTCACATTTTCGACGCCCGCTGAGGCGACGGCGGAGCCGCCCTCGCGGCGAAGTCGGCGTTTGCCTACACGCGCGCTTGCGCGCCGTTCAGTTTCGGCAATTCGAAACCGGGGCTGCGCGGATCGGCGAGGAGGGCGTTGGCTTCCTTCGCGAACGCGCCGGTGTGGCGCTCGGTCTTCGGATCGAAAGTGAGCCAGGGACCGACCACATACTCCGCGCCGTCCTCGGGCACGCCGACCCCGTCACGCATGATGCCGTGCAGCTTCATGAAGTGCTCATACGCATCCTTGTTGTCACCGAAGCGGCCGGCCTTGGCGTTGAACGGCACCTTCGTGCCGAGCCGGTAGGAGTTGTTCATGAGGTGGCCGAGCACCGAGCCGTAGTGGGCGGCCTCGACATTGCCATTGGCCATCTCGGGCTTCCCGGCGCGGCAGGCCGCGATGAACGAGCCCCAGTTGCCGCCGGGGGTCACCTTGCCGGGAGCGATCGTGAGCTTCTCACCCGTCGCGCTGCCCTTCGCGAAATACTGGTTGCGGATGATCTTCCCGCCGTCCTCGAAGTAATACTCGTTCTCCACCTGGTTGAGGTAGCCCTGGTAGTTCACGTTGCGGACGTTGAAGAACGCGTATTGGCCGTTTGGATATTCCGCGAGGGCGAACATCGTGTTGGGCGTCTCGCCCTGGTCGTTCCACTTGAAGCGGCCGCCGAGCGCCATCACGCGGGTCGGGCTGGTGAGCTTCGGATCGAGCGCCCAGCGGGCGACGTCGAGCTGGTGCGTGCCCTGGTTGTTCATGTCGCCGTTGCCGGTCTTCCAGAACCAGTGCCAGTTGTAGTGGACGAGATTCGGGTGGTAGTCGGTCACGGCCGGGCCGCGCCAGAGATTCCAGTCGAGGTGGCTCGGGGGCGTCGTCGCCGCCTTCTGGCCGATCGTGTCGCGCGGCTTGCAGCAATACCCGTAGGAAATCTTCAACTTGCCGAACTTGCCCGCCTGGATCGCCTCGTGCAGGCCCGCGATCTTCTCGTCGCTGCGGCGCTGCGTGCCATGCTGGATCACGATGCCGTAGCGCTTCTGCGCCTCGACGGCTGCGCGGCCCTCGGCGACGTCGTGGCTCATCGGTTTCTCGACGTAGACGTGTTTGCCCGCCTGCGCGCCCCAGATCGTCATGAGCGAGTGCCAATGGTTCGGCGTCGCGACGGAGATGGCGTCGAGGGTCGGATCTTCCAGCGCGCGGCGCAGATCGGCGAGGCCCTTTGCGGCGAATTTGTCGCCGGCCTTCTTTTTCAGGTCCGCCAGCGACTTGTCCAGCACCTGCTGGTCGGGATCGATGAGGTAGGCAATCTCGACGTTCTTCTGCTCGGACCAGCCGCTGATGTGGCTCTTGCCGCGACCGTGGAGGCCGACGACGGCGATGCGGAGGCGATCGTTCGCGCCGATCGTTCGGGCGTAGGAAGAGGTGCTGCGGGAGAGCAGGGCTGCGCCGGTGGCGAGGGCGGAGGTTTGCAGGAAGGAACGCCGGGTGAGAAGGCTCATAGGGAGGAGGAGTTTAGGGGGCGGGGAGAAGATAGACGCCGGTGGCGGCAGGACGATGCTCTTTTTGTGCGGACCGCGAAAGGGGGCGCATCTGCCGGTTGGCAGTTCCAGCCCCGGCGCGGAGCGGAGTCCGCGCCCTCCCTTTTCAAAAAAAGGTCGCGATGGGTTCGGTAGGGCGGCGAGTCCCTTCGCCGCCGCGGTGCCGACCGCCGCCAACCGGCAGATGCACCCCGCGAAAGGCGAAGAGGCGGACCGGGTAGCAAAGATCGTCGCGGCGCACGCCCTGCCGTCACCGCGCGATTTTCCAGGCGCCACCGCGCTCGATGGGTGAAGCGTCGGCCAGGGCGCCGAAGCCCGTCACGCGCGCCCTACTTCCCCAGCGCCGCCGCTTCGTCGAACGCCACGACCCGCTTGAACTCCGTGCGTGTGGCCTCGAAGGCGCGCGAAAATTTCACGAGCAGCACACGGACACCGCCGCCCGCCTTTAACCGCACCGGCTGGGGCGCGAGCGCGGGATCGAGCGTCTGGAAACGCACCTCCAAGCCCGCCTCGGTCACCTTCGCCACGCCCGCCACGCGCAGCGACTCACGCAGCTTCACGGAAAAATCCTCGAAGGCGCGCTGCGTTTTGTTCACGCGAAACAACGCCTGGAATTTGTCCGCCGGGAACGCCCCGCCCGGCGCCTGCACCGGCAGCTCGAACACGACCGCCGCCGTCTCGTCGGCGATTAGGCGAGGCACGCACGCTCTCAAAACGACCTTTGATCTCTGAAAAATCAGCGAGGATTAGCGGTTCAAGCTCTGCCGGTCCGAGCCCCAAACCCAGCGGTGTGCTGCGCAGCTTCTTTTTCCCGGCGGAGTCCGGGAAAAAGTCCGTTCACTATCTCTGAGCATGTTGTTTTCTTGCGTGCATTTTCTCCGATTCAGTTGGCATTCCCAATCCTTCGACACAGAGAACACTGAGCCCAGAAGGAGTCCACGAAGGCGGATCGGTTGCTCTGTGCCCTCGGTTCGGTCCTCTGTGCGCTCTGTGCCCCATCCTCCCTTCCATTTGGTTGCGGCTTCGCCGCGCGACGATAAGAGATCGAGCTCAGGAGTGGCCCGCCATCCTTCCTCCGCCGCGCTTGTGCTCGTGGGAAATGACGGCCGGTAGTTTCGGCACTGCGCGTTTAGCTTCGAACCGGATCGCGCGGCCGGCAGACTTCGGCCTTCGTCCGCACTCTCGTCACTCGTCACCTGCCACTCGTCACTCTCCTGATGAACAACCTGGGACTCTATCTCGCGGCGGTGCTGATCTGGGGGTCGACCTGGCTGGTGATCACGTTCCAGTTGGGCACGGTGCCGCCGGAGGTCTCGGTGGCCTATCGCTTCGCCCTCGCCGGGGTGTTGCTGGTGCTGTGGTCGCTGGGGCGGAAGCTTCGCCTGACGTTCTCGTGGCGCGAACACGGCTGGATGGCGCTGCAGGGCGCGCTGTTGTTTGGGCTGAACTACGTGTGCGTCTACCTCGCGGAGAGCCGGATCAGCTCGGGGCTGGTGGCGGTGATCTTCTCCCTGATCGTGTTTTTCAACATCGCGGGGACGCGGCTGTTTTTCAAAACGCCGATCCGGCCGGCGACCGTCGTCGCCGCGCTGCTCGGCGTCGGCGGCGTGGCGTTGATCTTCCTGCCGGAGCTCCGCCGTCCGGCGCAGGGCGGCGAGGCCGTGCTGGGCGTTATCTACAGCGTGGTGGCCACGATCTCGGCGTGCGCCGGCAACCTGGTTTCCGCGCGGAATCAGCGCCGCGGCCTGCCGGTCGTGCAGCTCAACACGTTTGGCATGCTCTACGGCGCCGCCTTCGTCGCACTCTATGCAGCCGCGATCGGCCGCGATTTCGTCTTCGATCCGTCGCTCCGCTACCTGCTCTCGCTCGGCTATCTGGCGCTGTTCGGATCGGTGCTGGCCTTCGGCGCCTACTTGACGCTGGTGGGCCGGATCGGGGCGGATCGCGCCGGCTATACGGCTGCGGCCATTCCGATTGTGGCGCTGCTGCTTTCCGCGGGCTTCGAGGACCTGCGTCTCGGCGCGCCGGAAGCGTTCGGCATCCTGCTCTGCGTCGCCGGCAACATCCTCGTCCTGCGCTGGCGCCCGGCGCCCGCGCCACGCGAAGCCAAGGCAGCGTGAGGCGGCGGCGCCCGGCCAGCCCCGGCATGAGCGGTTCGGCCAAGGGGTCTCCTCCGGCGAGATTACTTCAAGCCGATCCGCAGGCCGACGGCGGCCGTCCGGCGTTCACTTGACCTCGAGCAGATGGCGGCGCGCTTCGAATCCCGGGTTGGGTCCGGGGATCTCGGCGGGCACGCTTTTCATCCAGGCCTGCAAGGCCGCGCGCATTGCGGCCGCGCGCTCCGGCAGCTCGGGCGCGCGATTCTTCGTTTCGCCGATGTCGTTGCGCAGATCGTAAAGCTCGAGACGGTGACCAGGAACGTAACGGCCCGCCGGGTCGAACCAGTCGCCGAAGAACTCGATCAGTTTCCAGTCGCCTTCGCGCACCGCCGCGGCGGGCGTGGCACCCCAGCGCACTTCGTAGAACGGCAGGTAAAAGAACAGCGGGCGGGGCGGCAGTCCGCCTCCGCGCAGGAGCGGAATCAGGCTGAGGCCGTCGACGACGTGTCCTTTCGGCGCGGCGGCGCCCGCGGCTTCCAGCAGCGTGGGCATCCAGTCCGTCACGTGGATCGGCGTATCGGTGACCTGTCCCGCCGGAACCACGCCCGGCCAACGGACGAGGCACGGCACCCGGATACCGCCTTCATAGTGCGAACCTTTGCCGGCGCGCAACGGCGCGTTGCTGAACTCTTCGCGCGCCACGGTGAGCTGCCCGGGCGTCTGCTGGGCCGGGTCGTGCCGGTCGAGAAAGGGCTCGAAGTCGTAGATCCGGTGGATGCCGCCGTTGTCGGTGAGAAAAACCACCAGCGTGCGCTCGCGCAGCTCGAGCCGGTCGAGGGCGTGCAGCAGCCGGCCCACGCTCGTATCCAGGTGTTCGATGCAGGCGAGATAGGTGGCGTTGTGCAGCCCGGTTTCCGGCGCACCCTGCTCCCGGTATTTCCGCACCAGCGTCTCGGGCGCGAGCACGGGTCCGTGAATCGCGTGATACGACAGGTAAAGAAACCAAGGCCGGGCGCGACGCTCGGTGATGAAGCGAATCGCCTCGTCGGTGAAGCGCGCGACCCCCTTGTCGCCGGTCCTCGGTTCGGCGTTCAGGGAAGGCACACTGACGTCGAAACCATATTGCGCGGCCGCGGTCGGTTTCAGGCCGCCGTAATCGCCGTCGCCGTTGGTGGCGGAGAGATGCCATTTGCCGATGATGCCGGTGGCGTAGCCGGCGGCATGCAGCCCCTTCGCCACCGTGAAGGTTTCGCGCGGCAGGTTGTCCGCGTAAACGGGTTCACGCATCCGGCCGAATGGATAGTGATAATGCTGGCCGATCACATGCCAGAGGCTGGTGCGGGCGGTGTGCTGCCCCGTGAGGAGGGCGGCCCGGGTGGGCGTGCACTGTGGCATCACGTAGGCCGCGTTGAATTTCATGCCCTCGCGCGCCAGCCCGTCGAGATGCGGCGTCGGCACGCGGCGATTGCCGTAGGTGCCCAACGTGGGCCAGCCCTGATCATCGGCCAGAATGAAAAGGACGTTCGGCTTCGCGCGCTCCGCGGCACCGGCCATCGCCTGGCACAGGAGAGCGAGCGCCAGGGCGAGCTTGGAAAGCGACGACATGATCCTTGGATTCCACCCGGGCGCCGTCGCAACCCAAGGCTTTTTCTCGTTGGCCGCGCATCCGCGGGCCCTCTTCAGCCGGGGCTGGAACGACAGCGGCTCAGGCCTTCTTCTCCGCTCTCAATGGCCCCTGCTGTCCCGTCCCACGGCCGCTGGAGCCTCACCGATACTTTTTCGATGCCTCGTTTTTCGCCTCGAGATATTCCACAAAATCGGCGCCGTGCTGCGGCGTGGCGAAATACGGGATCAGCGCATGCTCGTTCTTCGGATCCTTGCCCTGGTTGGCGAGACGAAAGGCTTCGCGCGCGGCGCGCTCGGCTGCTTCCACTTTGTGGCCGAGTTCTTCCGCCCGGACAATCACCGCCGGAGTTTCGATCGGCGTCGTCGTCCTGCCTTCGGGGTCATAGGTTACCGTCACGCCGCCGGCGGTTGTCACGGTGAGGGCGGACCCGATCAACGACAACGACGTGTAGTCTTCGCCATCGATCGGTCTCATGCGTCGAATGTAAGCCGTGGAGCCCACCAGTTCCGGGATGGACGCCGGCCATCGCTTGTTTTCCAGCCGGAATTGGTCGCGCGCCGCCGCGAACTGCCGGAGATTGTTCAAGATCGTGCGCTGGACTTCGTGGCGATACAGCGGGGCGCCGAGCACACCGGCGCGCTTCACCTCAGCCGGCTGGGCGGCGCGCTCCGCCAGTTGCTTCGCATGAGCGTCGTTCAACGTTCGCAACCCCGCGCCGAGCCGCGCCATCTCGGCCTGCAGCCGCTGGTTTTCCCGGCGGAGTGCGGCCTCGGTCTCGGTCGTTTGCGTGGCGACGGCGGCCGCAACCGGCGCCACCGTGGCGGCGGCACGACTGCCCTGGACGTAGCTGCCGATCGCATATGCAACGAGTGCGCTCACGACGGCGGTGGAGATGATCTTCATGCTCATAAAAGTGGCGACGTGCGCCAACACGCCGGCGCCGGCGGACGCCGCGGCGAACGATTTCGCCGCCAACGCCGAAGCGAGGCCGGCCGGCGCGCTGCCGGCCGCGTGACTCGACACCGCGGCACCCAGCGCGGTCGCGGTCGACGTGATTCCGCGGCGGACGAGCAGCGTCCGCAGCTTGTCGAGCGCGCGTTCGGTTCTCACGCGCGCTGCATCCGCGGACACACCGAGCACCGCTCCGATTTCGGCGAACGCCCGTCGCTCGAGAAAACGCAGCACGACCGCGAGGCGATCCGGTTCCGGCAGCTCGTCGATCGCGGCGTCGAGCGCCGGCCGCAGCCGCTCCCATTCCGGATCGGCGTGGGGTGTTTGCGCCGATGCGAGCTCGACGGCAATCTGCTGACGCTGCAGCCGGCGTTGATCGGACATGTTCAGATTGATCGCGAAGTTGCGCGTTGCGGTGTGGAGCCACGCGCTGATCGCGGAGTGTTGCGCCAGCTTCCGCGCTTGCTGCGCGAGCGCGGTGAAGACCTCTTGCGCGACATCGGCCGCGCGATGCGGGTCGCCGCCGGTCCGCCGCAATGCCGCGCCGTAGACGAGATCGACGTATTTGTGCACCAGTCGCGCAAACGCATCTTCGCTGTTCTCTTCGACATAACGGCGGAGCAAAACGGCGTCTTCATTCATGTCGGTTCACTATCTAATCAGCGCCGGAATTGAAACCGAACAAACAATCGCGCACCGAGTCGTCCCAGGTCAGCCCGCGTGCGGGAACCGCAGAGGCCGACTCGTCCCCGCCATCGGCACCCGGTAGCGAAAGGCCGGATGGCGTTTATTCATCGGAGAGGTTGCGATGGCGCGTCCGTCAACATTCCAGCGCTCCGGGGATCTGGGAGAACGTGGGGCGGGCGAAACCGTCGAGCGCGACAATGCGCAGTTCCCCGGTCAGGCATGGGGCAATGGGTGCATCTTCGACGACCCCCATCACCTCGCGCATGGTCAGATGCCCCCGTGCGCCCGTTCCCTCATCAGGGACGTAGTGTCGTTGCGTTGCGCTGGCATGATGCGTCGGCCCGCCGCAGCCGTCGGCGCCCGCCCCTGTCAGGCGGCGAGTTTGTGCTGTTGTCCCCGGCGTTCCGTTCCCATCGTTGCGGCTGTCGATGTCAGCCCCTCGTCAGCTTGCCTTCGCCGCCTGGCTCGCGCTTTCCGTTCCGGTCGCCGGGTGGGCGGCGGCCTCGGTCGAGGAGCGCGTGGCGGCGCTTTACCGCCCGCTCCAGGCGGAGCAGGTCGCGCTGTCGCCGGATGGTGAATACATCGCCTACAGTCGCAACGACAGCGGCGAGCTGGCGATCTATATCATGGCGGTGAACCGCACGGAGCGGAAATTCCGCATCGGCGTGGAGAGCGACCGGGCCGTTTCCTTCAGCAAAGAGCGGGCGCCGCCGCGCTTGCGGTTTCTCCGCTGGGCCAGCGCGCGCCAGCTCGTCTTCGCGCCCACCGGATACCACAACGGTGTCCGGGCCATCGCGCCCCTCTTCGCGGTCAACCGCGACGGCACCGAGCCGAAGACCCTCGCCGAGGCGGACGACTTCTCCCTGCAGGACGGCCCGATCGATGAAGCGCCCAAGACGATTGACCGTCGCACCCACATCCTTGGTTTCCTGGGCGGCGACCGTGGCTCCCTGCTCGTCGAGGCCTGGGGGAAACCTTCGATGCCGCCGGCCGCCCCGGTGCCGACCACGCTTTTTGCCATCGACCTCGCGACCGGCAAACTGCGGACCGTGACCGAGGAACTCGACGACGGCCGCTTCCTCTACGACCAAAAGGGCAAGGCGCGGCTGCTCTATTCGCACCCGCGCCTCTCCCACACCCGCACCTTCCGCGCCAGCACCGGCGGCACGTGGAGCCGGTGGGTCGCGGTGGGCGAGACGGCCTTCGGACCCATCGCGAAGAGCTTCCCCGTGACGGTCTCGAACTACTACGACGAGCGCGCCTTCCCGCTCGGGTTCGATGTGAATCCGAATGTCTTATACTACGCCTCCAACGTCGGCCGCGACACCTATGGCGTCTACGCGTTCGATCTCTCGACCCGGCAGCGGACGGACGTCGCCATCGAGGAGCCGCACGTGGATCTGGTGGGGCTCGAGCCGGTCGACGCCAGCAACGCGCTCGTGTTCGACGAGGCCACCGGGCGCCTCGCCGGCGTCCGCGCCGTTGGGCGCACGCCCTTCACCCGTTGGGTCGATCCGGAACTGGCGCAGGTCCAGGTCGAGTTGAACGGGAAGTTTCCGCAGCGCACGGTGGAGATCCTGCAATGGAGCGACGAACGCAGCCGATTTTTGCTCCGGATCAGCGGCGGCATCGAGCCGGGCCGCTATCAGGTGTATCAGCGCCCGGAGAAAATCCTGGTCGAGCTGCTCCGGCGCGCGCCGTGGCTGCGCAATGCCGATCTGCACGCCGGCGCCACTTTCGAATTCGACAGCCCGCGCGGCGTGCATCTGACCGGTCATCTCACCCTGCCGCGCAAATCACGGCTCAATCCTCCGCCGTTGCTGATTGATTTTTCCGACGGGCTGATGGGGCGGCCCCTGGCCGACTTCGATCCGGATGCGCAGGCATTCGCCGAGATGGGCTTCATCATCGCCCGGGTGAACCACCGCGGCGGCGCGGGCTTTGGCGTGAAGCACCGCAGCGCCCTGCACGAAGGCATTGATCGCGTGCCGGTCGACGATGCGCTCGCGGTGATTGAGTATATTGCCAGCCGCCATGGCATCGATCGGCGGCGCATCGCCACCGTCGGGCGGGGGCTCGGCGGTTATCTCGCGCTGCGCGCCCTGCAACTCGAGCCGGACGCGTTTCGGTGCGCGGTGGCCATCGAGGCGCCGCTCGATCCGCGCGCGTGGCTCGAACCGCCGCTCGAGGACATGGGCCCCGGCGCCGCGGAAAGCCCGGTCGACAGCGGCTTCGGCCCGAGTGTCGTGTCGCGCGGGCCGCCCCCGCCGATCAACTTCCTGCAGGAAGCGCAACGGGCCTACCTGGCGCGCGGGAAGCAGCCGTTGCTCGCGCTCTCCGTCGGGCGCAACGCCGAGCGGTTGACGAAACCGGTCATGTTGGTCGTCGACCCGGGGAGGAGCGACCGGACGATCGAGGCCCAGAATTCCGATCTGCGCGCCAAGCTGAAGCGGCTCGGTCGCACCCCCGATTACGTGGAACTCGGCAGCGGCTATGCGGAGAATATTCCCGCGGCGAGGGCGCGGCTGTTCCGCCAGATTGAGGAGTTCTTCAATTTGAATCTTTACGACTACAAGGTGAAGATCGGCCCGACCAAGGAGGTCAAATGAGGGCGTCGCGTCTGCTGCTGCGCCTGGGTATCGGGGCGGCGCTCGCCGCTCGTATGTTAGCCGCGGATACGCCGGCCGCCGTCACCCAGGTCCCGGGCCTGACGGTGCCGAAGGCGCCGCTCAGCGCGGTGGAGCGCGAAAAGGCGATCGAGCTGCCGCCGATGATCATCGCGGAATCCTCCAAGGCCCCGCCGTGGCTTTACGCGAACGTGGGCGAGGCGGAATACCTCTCGCGCTGCTCGGCCGCGACCACGCGCGCCTACATCACGGCGCAACTGGAGGTCAGCCGGCTGCTGCGCGTGTTTCTGCCGGCGGACTTTTTTTCGCCGGTCGCGATTCCGATTGTCTCCATCCTGGCGCCGCAGGAGTCGCGCCAGGCCAGCGACGACGTGGCCGGTCGCGAAATGCAGCGCATGAAAGAGCAATCGATCCGGCGGGATCGCGAGGCGGGCCGGCGCGATCTCAAGGTGCCGGCCGCATCCAAGGTCAGCTTCCTGCCAAATCTGCGGCTCGACGATCGCGACATGCTCGCGGTGTTCACCTACCTCAGCGAGCGCGATTTCCGCGGCGATAAACTGATCGCGTCGCCCGACTACGTTTACGCGCGGCTGGTCTCGCGCACGCCGATGCTGCCGCCCTGGCTGATCGAGGGCATCGTCGGGCTTTATCAGCAGGCCGGGTTTGCCGAGAACCCGATCACGCTGGACGTGGCGCGCTGGGTTTCGCCGGAGGACGCCGCGGGGTTGCGGCGGGACGCGGAGAGCCGGCGGGTGATGGTGCCGGTGGGCGATCTCTTCGCCATCGATGCCGTGGTGACGCCGGAGAACCGGCATCCGATCCGGCTCGCCGCGTGGCGGGCCCAGGTCGTGCTGTTCGTGCGCTGGGCCCTGGACCCGGCGAATGCGCCGGCGGCGGAGGGGTTCTGGCAGCTTGGGCGGCGGGCGAGCGTGGAGCCGATCACTGAGGCGGTGTTCACCGCGTGTTTTGGTTTTGGATACTCCGATCTGCAGGAGCGATTGAGCGATTACCTGCCGGTGGCGGTGAAGCAACCGGTGCGCATCCAGCCCGGGAAGCTGCCCGCGCTGCCCCGTTACGAAGTCAAGCCCGCGACGCCCGCGCAGATCGCGCGGCTGCGGGGGGAGTGGGAGCGGCTGCAGATCCCGTTTGTGCGCAGCCGGCACCCGGAATACCTGCCCCGCTATATCGAGCAGGCGCGGGCGACGCTGCGCCGGCCGGTGGGTCGCGGCGAGCGCGATCCGCAGATGCTCGCTGCGCTCGGCTTGTGCGAACTCGATGCGGGCGATGTCGCGGCGGCGCGCGTCTGGCTCGAGGAGGCCGCGGCGGCGCGCGTGCCGCGGCCGCGGGTGCACTACGAAGTCGCCCGCCTGCGCTGGCTGGACCTCACGCGCAATACCGGGGAAACGGCCGGCTTCACCGCCGCCCAGGTGCAACCGGTGCTGGAGCCCTTGCGCGTGGCAGGGGCGCAAACCCCCGTGCTGCCCGAGGTGTATCTGCTGATGGGTGACGCGCTGTTGCGCTGCCGCGATCGCGTGAGCGCATCCGACCTCGCGCTGATGGCAAGAGCCGTGCCGCTCTTCCGCCGGCTGCCCGGTCTCGCCCACCGGCTCGCGCTCATGCAGGCGCGCGAAGGCCAGCGCGCGGCCGCCGTGCAGACGCTGACCGTCGCGAGGGAGTTTGCGGCCGAGCCGGCCATGCGCGCGCAGCTCGATGAGTTGCTCGCGGTGTTGACCGCCGCGGTGAAATCGCCCGGCCGGTGATCGTCAGCGCGGGGGTGGGCGAGCGGCCGGCCCGTCCGCGCCGTAACAACGACGCCGGTCATACGCTCAGTTGGATTCGCCTCCCAACCGGACTCGTGCCGTCGGCGTTTTCTTCACTCTGAATGCACATCGTCCGAGGTGGAGCGCCTTGATCGCAAGCCGCTGGTTCGATCCGTAGCGGAACGGCTTTCCGTTCCGTCACGGAAGCGAAAGCGAGCTGGTGTGACCGCTGGGGTAGGAATCGTTCGACGGCTTGCCGACGCACGGCTGCACGCGCGGATCGACCGCCCGGGGGCGCGCGCGGGCGAAGAGCTTCTTCGCGACGAAGGTGGCCGGGTCACGCATGGGGATGGGACGCGTTGGAGATTCCGGGCCGCGTCAGGATCACGCGCTCCCGGATTTGCGGCTCCAGCCTGAATCAGGCGATCGCCACTTCGCGCGACGAACCTACCAGCGCCTGCACGTGGTTCGTTTCGGCATGCACCCGGACACCCTTCAGCCAGGCGGGAATGGGAGAAATGGTCGTCTGCGCGGGGATCGGAAGGATGACGGTCGTCGACGGGCCAGTCGGTGGCGAGGCGACGAAATCGATGTCTTGAATGCCATCAGCCGGGGGGACGACATAGTAGCGCGACTCCAGCGTTCCGTTCTTCCACCCGCCGGAGTTTACGGTGCCAATGGAGGAAACCAAGAGCTGCGGAGGATTGCTCTTGAGGAGGGCGAGATCGACGGACAGGACGCTTCGTATATGTTTCATGGTTACCTTGTTTATTGGATTGTTGACCCAATGTGGGCCGAGTTGACAGGAACGGGAGAAATGTAAGGGGAGATTGAAGGCGTCGCGGGGCGGGCGAGGCTGGTCAATTGGCGCCGGGCAGCTCATTCACTTTCAGGGTTTTCGTGTCCTTGACGTCCTTGTCCACGATCAGGGTCGCCGCGATCTCCGGGTCGGATATTCCCACGAGATCCACGATCACGAATCCTCCGGTGCCCCTTAGTTTGATTTGCCCATTTTCGAGCTCTGCGGCGCCCGCCGTGCCCGGCGTCACGGCGTGGATCACGGCGCCGCGAAGCGCGACCAGCACTTCCGGCGCCTTGGCCCCGGGCGCCGGATCTGGAATTTCAAAACTGAGGCCGATCTTGGCGGTGAAGTCTTTCGAGCGGGCGACCTGATTGGTCGCGAGCCTGATGCTCGCGGTCTTTGCCTTGGGCGCCTCGGGCGCGGGTCCGGGCTGCACGGCGAACGTGTAAGTGCCACCAAAGTCAGGCGAGGTGAGTTCGAGCTGAGGGGATTTGCCGAGTTTCGTGCCGTCCTCGGGAAGTGCAAAACGACTGGTCAACGCCCGCCCGTTTTCGCCGACACTGACTGCGATGGCGGGATAACGGTTGTTGCCGTCCACCAGGACCGCGCCGATTCCGGTGGCGGAGTCGGCGTGGCTGGTTCCAGGCAGCGTAATCAAGGTGTGCTTCGAGCCTTCACTCGCGTGCAGCAAGGCGGGGGCCGCGCTGGGGAGGGACGGCCAGCCCGCGATTGTGCCCACCTTGATCGTCGGCATCTGGTTGGAGAGCGGCGGAGTGCCTTCCAATTTGACCGTGACCGTCCTCGGCAGGACCCGGGATACGGCCGGCGGGTATTCGGCGATCAGGGCGGATCCGTCGTCGCGCACCCGCAGTGCCCTGGCGGAGTGAGACGGCGCACCGTCCAACTGGAGCAGCACGTCGTCGATGTTGTTGATGGCCAGCCGGCCGAACTCGATCGTGACGCGCACCGCTTCTTTCGTCCGTTCGAGCGTCGCGGGCAGCTCCGAATTATACGGAGCCCGCGACGAGTCGACGACCAGGATTTCCTCATTGGAAATTCCCAGCTTGGATCGCCAGGAAGAGAGATCCGCCCATAGCCAGTCACCGATGAGGGAGGTGCCGGTGCCCACAGCTCCCTGCAGTTCGGCGATCCTGGCTCGAAATTGGGTTCGATTTTGAGCCAACCGCGCGTCCACGAGCTGTGGCAGGCATTTTTTGAAGTTCGCGATGATCGCCTTGGAGGCACCGCGGTTTTTCAATTTCGCAATCAGATCGTCGACCACCCGGCTGGCGGATTGATAGGGCGGAATGGTGCCGTCATGCGCGTGCACGAATGAGGTGGTTGAAAACGCGTATAAGCTGGGGCGCGGTGTGTCCGTGGCTTCGGCGTTCCCCGCTGATTTCCCTTCAGAGGGAACGAGCGTGTAACGCTTCTTCGGCGCCGTTTCGGACGACGATCTGTCTTCTGGAACGCTCGTCGCGGTCGAATCGGTCGCCGGCGCCGACGGGTCTTTCTTATATACGTAGGGCTTGGCCACCAGCACGAGCGCCGTGACCGTATGGTTTCGAGGCACAATGGCGTAGTCGTTCCGGCCTTGGTGTTGCGCCCCGAAGCGCACGCGTATGCTGTCACGATCGAGGCGGCCGATGGTCAAGGTGGAATTCAGATCCTTGCCCAGGAGTTCCTCCAGACGGTGGAGGGTATTGCCGGCGCTGGCGCCGACGCCGATGCCCTGAACCATGCCGGACAAGGTCAGTCCCAGCTCGCGGATTTGATCGGTCGAACGCTGCCGGAGCATCGCCTCGACACTGTCAGTCACCAGCATCGGCAGCACCACCAGGTTCGGCGGGATGGGTTCGGCCCTGGGCGTCCGGCTGTAGGAGCCCGGGCCGGGCGGGGTGATGTCGTCGGTTTTGGCATTGCCGCCGGACTGCGACTTCCGGTGTCCGGTGTTTTTCAGG
>Ga0163144_10016971_pt1 | contig 14878 bp, 12 predicted proteins | sample OliLak19BULKMAT1_FD_123175 | JGI IMG/M metagenome (GOLD analysis project Ga0163144, IMG submission 123175) | Freshwater microbial mat bacterial communities from Lake Vanda, McMurdo Dry Valleys, Antarctica - Oligotrophic Lake LV.19.BULKMAT1 | ecosystem: Environmental > Aquatic > Freshwater >... | reverse complement strand
TCAATTTACCCCAGCGTCGAGTAAGACCCGCAACGGCTTTGCTCGACAACTGGAACTGAACCCACCGGCCTGGTCGCTTCACGCGGCCAGGCCGGTTTTCATTGGGACAGCCTTCCCGTCCTATCGTTCGTATGTCGGTTGTATGTCGGTTTTCGTACGGTTTTTTGAGGCGTTTTCGATGGGCAACCCGACGACCCTCAACCGTAAATTGTGCAACGGCCATGCTTTCGGCGGCGATCAACGGATTTGCCCGAGAGAACGACACTCGCCAATCTTTTTTTCTTCACCGGGGCATCCGTCCCGACCTCAAATCGATCAGGGGTTTCGTAAGGTGATTGATTCGCTGGGTCGCTTGGGTCATCCTGATCGGCAGCATGCTTCAGCGCGTCGACCGTATCCTGCTTCGGGTTCCCGGTGTCGAGTCCGCCGTGCGCTATTACCGTGACGTGCTGGGGATGAAGCTGGCCAAACAGGAAAAGACGCTGGCGAGCTTCGTGCTGGGGGATGGGGAGCTCGTCCTGCACGCCGACCCGGATCTGCCCGGCGAGGGAATCTACTTCCTCGTCGACGATGTCCGCGCGATGTACAAGGATCGCGCCACGCTGAAGCTGACGTTCAGCAGCCCACCCGTGCAGGTGTCGCGCGGGTATCGCGCAACCGCGAAGGACCCGTTCGGCACCGTGCTGCTGTTGCTCGATCGGACTGCGGCCAGTCCAGTCACCCCGCAGAGCGCGATCGAGGATGCCAAGCCCGCGGGGTCGTCCCTGTTCGGGGGTGTTGAGACGCGCACCGCGGTGAAGCGCGAGGTGCTCGCGAAGGTGTACGAGCAGATCGGTCGAACCGCCGACGACCTGCCCTATACACCACAGTTCGAGAAGCTGTTCCAGTCGTACATCAGCGGTTTCCCCGACCCCAAGCCCACACGGGCCGAGACCTGGCGGCACCTGTTGAACCTGCGCAAAGCCGGGAAGCTGCCCAAGCTGGGTGAGTCCAAGTCGATCCCACCACCGATCTCACCGACCGACCAGCAGCAGTTGCGCGACATGCTGGGTGCCGACGTCGGCAAGCGCGACCGGCTGCCGTACACACCACGCTTTGACGGGATCGTCGATGCGTTCAACGGCACACAACAGCGACCGTTGTCGCCACACATCGTTTGGCGGCTTGTCGCGCGGTTGGCAAAATAGTGCGCCTGTCGCGGGCGCAGAAATCCCTTGACGTCGCGCGGTAAGGTTCTAACATCGTCCTAACTCGCACGAAGAGGGGTCTGCATGACGACAACAGACGCTAAGACCGAATCACAGGAAGTCCTGTCCGCGGTCTTCGGGTTCGACAGCTTTCGCGAAGGGCAAGCCGCAGTGGTCGACCGATTGCTGCAGGGGCGGTCGGTGCTGGCGATCTTCCCGACGGGGGCGGGCAAGAGCCTGTGCTATCAGTTGCCGGCGCTCCTGCTCGATGGGGTGACGCTGGTGGTGTCTCCATTGATCGCACTGATGAAGGACCAGATCGACTTCCTGAAATCCAAGGGCGTCGCTGCGGCGCGGTTGGACTCGTCGGTCGACGCTGCCGAGGCGCGCGAGACCTTTAAGCAGTTGCGCGATGGCACGTTGAAGCTGCTCTACGTTGCGCCCGAACGGCTGGCGAACGAGCGGTTCCTGTCGACGTTGTCGCGCTTGAAGGTCGCGATGCTCGCGGTGGACGAGGCGCACTGCATTAGTGAATGGGGTCACAATTTCCGACCGGATTACCTGAAGCTTGCACCGTTGGCGAAACGGCTGGGGGTCGGGCGCGTGCTGGGTCTGACCGCGACCGCGACACCACCCGTCGCCGAGCAGATCGCGGTGGCGTTTGCGATCGAAGCAGACGACGTCGTGCGCACGGGGTTCTATCGGCCAAACCTCTCGATGGTCGTCACACCGATCGTTGGGGATGACCGTAAACCCCTGTTGCTCGAGCGCCTGCGTAAGCGTCCGACCGGTCCGACGATCGTCTACGTGACACTGCAGAAGACCGCTGAGGAAGTCGCTGCCTACCTGACCGACAACGGCATCGACGCGGTCGCGTACCACGCGGGCATCGAGGCCGAGACGAGGCACGGGATTCAGGACACCTTCATGGCGTCGGACCGGCAGGTGGTCGTCGCGACGATCGCGTTTGGGATGGGGATCGACAAGCGCGACATCCGCGCGGTCTATCACTACAACCTGCCCAAGAGTCTGGAAAACTACGCCCAGGAGATCGGCCGCGCCGGGCGCGACGGAAAGGAGAGCCTTTGCGAGATGCTCGCGTCAGCCGACGACCGCATCACGCTCGAGAACTTCACGTTCGGAGACACGCCTACCACCGAGGCAATCGCCGGCATCCTCAAGGAGGTGCTGACCGCGGGGGATACGTTTGACGTGTCGAGCTATGAACTGTCGGGCAAGCACGACACCCGGCAACTGGTCGTCGAGACACTGCTGACCTACCTGCAACTCGATGGTTACCTGGAGTCGACCGGCCCGTTCTACACCGAGTACAAGTTCCAGGCCAACCGCACGTTGGAGGACATCTTCGCGGGGTTCGATGATACCCGCGCCGCGTTTTTGCGGCAGATCTTCGCGCAAGCCAGGAAGATGAAGCTCTGGTCGCAGCTGGCCGTTCACCAGATCGCGATCGACCTCAGCCAACCGCGCGAGCGGATCGTGTCGGCCGTTAACTACCTCGAAGAGCGGGGCGATCTGGTTATCCAAGTGGGTGGTGTGCGGCAAGGGTTCCGGCGGTTGAACGCAGTCACCGATGGTCGACCGTTGACGAAGCTGATGGTCGACCGCTTCACGACGCGGGAGCAACGCGACATCCTGCGCATGGATGAGGTGACCAATTTCGCATCGCACCAAGGCTGCAAGACTCGACGGTTGCTGACCTACTTCGGTGAACCGACGACCAAAGACTGCGGCCACTGCGGTTGGTGCCGCGGAGATCGGCCCGGCCCACTGCCCGCAGCGCGACCGGTCGTTCCAACGGCAGCGGATCGGCAACTGGTCGCGAGCATTCGAGCCGAGCGCCACGCAGCGCTGACGTCGGCTCGCCAGGTCGCGCGATTCCTCTGCGGCATCACGTCCCCCGCAGTCTCGCGCGCGAAGCGCATAAAGGACAGACGCTTCGGTGAATGGGCCGGAGTGCCGTTCCGGGACGTGATCGCGCTCGTTCAAGCCGAATGGAAGGGATAGGCATCTCCGGTCCGTCTCTCATTTCTCCATGGGAGCGGGTGGGATAAGGAGTGGAAGCAACACCACCTCAACGCGAATCGACAGACGCGATTTGCACGCCTCATTATGCTAGGCTTGCCGGACATTCGCCGGGGTGCAACGGGTTGTTGCGCCGGGCATCGAGTTTCGCAACGCTTACGCGATTTGGATTTATGACCACCGCCACCACAACGTCGCAGAAGTTGAACAAGTTCTCGTCGCGCATCACCGAGCCGGCGAGCCAGGGGGCGTCGCAGGCGATGCTGATCGCCACGGGTTTGACTTGGCAGGACCTGGCCAAACCGCAGATAGGCATCGGGGCAGTCTGGTTTGACGGAAACCCTTGCAACATGCACCTGGCCGACCTCGGCAACCACGTGAAGCGCGGCACCGAGGCCGCAGGGTGCGTCGCGATGCGGTTCAACACGGTCGGCGTCAGCGATGGCATCTCGATGGGCACCGACGGCATGAGCTTCTCACTGCAAAGCCGTGACCTGATCGCCGACTCGATCGAGACGATCATGGCGGCACAGTGGTATGACGCCCTTGTCGCGCTGCCCGGGTGCGACAAAAACATGCCGGGAACGGTGATCGCGATGGGGCGGTTGAACCGGCCATCCATCATGGTTTACGGCGGGTCGATCCGCGCGGGCTGCGCCAAGATCGGTGGCAAGGACGAAAAGCTCGACGTCGTCAGCGCGTTCCAGTCCTATGGCCAGAGTCTGGCGGGCAAGATCACCGAACACGAGCGCCAGGAGATCGTCAACAAGTCCTGCCCCGGCCAAGGCGCCTGTGGCGGGATGTACACGGCCAACACAATGGCGTCGTTCATCGAGTGCATGGGGTTGTCCCTTCCCTACTCGTCATGCACGACCGCGGATTCGTCCGAGAAGAACGACGAAGCGTTTAACGCCGGCGCCGCGATCAAGCGGTTGCTCGAGCTGGATCTTAAGCCGCGCGACATCGTCAACAAGCAATCGTTCATCAACGCCATGCGGCTGACGATCGTGATGGGTGGCTCGACCAACGCCGTCCTGCACAGCATCGCGATGGCGCGCTCGTTTGACATCGACCTTACGCTCGACGATTGGACGAAGGTCAGCAACACCACACCGCTGCTGAGTGACTTCCGCCCGAGTGGCAAGTACGTGATGGAAGACCTGCACCCGATCGGTGGTGTGCCGGCCGTCATCAAACTGCTGATCGAAAAGGGCATGATCGACGGCTCGCAAATGACCGTGACCGGTAAGACGCTCGCAGAAAACGTGAAGGACCTGCCAGGCCTGCAGGAAGGGCAGAAAATCGTCCACTCGTTCGCAGACCCGATCAAGAAGGATGGCCACATCCGCATCCTGCGCGGCAACCTGGCGCCTGAAGGATCGGTCGCCAAAATCACCGGCAAGGAAGGCACGCACTTCGAGGGCATCGCCAAGGTCTACGATAGTGAAGAGGACATGCTGCACGGCCTGGAGGCCAAGCAGATCGCCAAAGGCGACGTCATCATCATCCGCTACGAGGGACCTAAAGGAGGCCCCGGCATGCCGGAAATGCTGACGCCGACCAGCGCACTGGCCGGCTACGGCTTGCTGAACGACGTTGCGCTCATCACCGACGGCCGGTTCAGTGGTGGAAGCCACGGGTTCATCATCGGCCACGTCGTCCCCGAGGCGATCGAAGGTGGCAACATCGCGCTGGCCCGCACGGGGGACCGCGTGCGCATCGACGCGGAGAAGAACACGATCGACATGCTCGTGTCCGACGACGAACTGGCACACCGCAGGCAAAGCTGGACAAAGCCCCCGTACAAAGCGACGCGCGGGACGCTCTATAAGTACATCAAGAATGTGAAGAGCGCCAGTGAAGGCTGCGTGACGGACGAGTGACGGTCACTTCCTTTGCTTAGTGCCGGCCCCTGGCAGGGTGCCTGCTTATGGCTTGCGATCGGCTGTCTACAATACCAAGGAGCTTGCAATGGACAAGACACTCAAGCGTGGTGACAAAGTGGAATGGAGCAGCAGTGGTGGGAAATCGGTTGGCAAAGTCGTAAAAAAAGTGACCGCAACCACTCGCGTGAAGGGTCATGTTGCCAAAGCTTCACCTTCGAATCCCGAATACGTCGTCCGTAGCGACAAATCGGGAAAAACGGCGGTGCACAAGCCAAGCGGATTGAAGAAGCGAACGAAGTAGACCGCGGGACGAGAAAACGCCAGTCGCTGCTCTATAGTCCCAAGCCTATCGAGTTGCCTGCGTTGTGGGCGCGGTGGCGGGTTGAAGCTTCTGCAAGTCCGACAGTTTTTCCTGCGTCAGCGTCCGCAGTTGGTCGCGGATCTGCGGGTTCACTTGGGATTGCGGCACCATCACTTGCACGCCCGGTGCCACCTCGATCAGCGCGAACATCGGGTCACGGCCAGTCGTTGTCGGCGTGCCCGTGCTGGCAGCCCAGAAGTACACCCCACGGGCGTTCACGACGTAGCCAAGGCCTGTGAAACCACTGATGTGTTCCAGGGCTTGCTCGATGCTCGCGTTGTCCAGCAGCAGTTTGATCGTGCGGAACTCGGGCGCAATGCGCTGGAACGCGCCGGGTTCGACCGTGAAGTCAATGCCGGCCAACTGTGATAGCTCGGTGATGACCTGCCCAATCGGCACGCCGTTGTAGTTGCGCGTCAGGTGCTTGCTCAACTGCTGGCGGATCTGGTCTTCCTTCAGGACGATCGCGATCGTCTTGCCGGACGGGTACCAAGTCGCCTCCGTCTGCGCGTCGACGAGTTCCAATGCATCCAGCAACGTTGCACCCCTGCGGATCGTGACCGTGCGGTCATTGATCTCTATGCCGACGCGGTTTTCGATGGCGAACGGTTTTCCAGTATTGGCCAGTTGCTTATCAATCGCCGCGAAGAGCGTCTTGGCCTTACCAGATTCCTCGACGGCTTCCAGTGGTGTGCTGCCGAGCAGATCGAGGGCCTGCAGTTCCTCCTGTTTCGCGCGACGACCCAGTCGGCGTAGTGCGGGCAGTGGGCGAAGCTCGACGGTCTTTTCGGTCAGCGTCACGGTCAGTCCGAGCTTGCCCGCGATCGCGTCGAGCGCGGCGCGCAGGGTCGTGTTCTCGATGTTCGCGCTGACGTTGGTCTGCTCGCCCCACGGCAATAGTTCCCACACGATGCGCTCGGCCTCCACGCGCACGCCGGTCTGGTCGGCGATCGCGTTCATCGCCTGGCCCAGCGTGGTGTTCAGTTCGAGCTTGACGTTCTGATCGAGTGCCTCGTTGATCAGCGCACTCGTCGGTCCGGTCTGTGCAAAGGCGCTCGTTGCGGCGATCAAAAGGATGGCAAGAGCCTTCATTGGTCTCATGGGGTCACCGGTGTCAGAGTGCGGAGTCAGATGGGTCTGACGCCGCGATGGATCTACCGCGGGGCGAGAGGATTGTCGGATCCACCGCCATCACCGGAGATACTCACGTTAGACGGTCGCGATGTCGCGGCGTTGGCGTTACCGACTGTGCCCGGTCGCTCGGCCAACGCACGCGAGGGGCCAACGGTAACAGTGGAGACGCCACCGCTCGTCGCGGCGATGGGCGTTCCACCATCGACGGCTCGAACCGTGACGACCGCTATATTGGTCGGTGACGGCGAGCTTAAACCACCGACACCGCTAGTCGTCTCACCGTCTCGGGTCAGCAAGGGCACCGCGACGCCCGCGGCGATCAGCACCGACGCCGCGAGTGCCAGCTTCGGCCAACTGAAAATTGCCCGTCGATCCGGGTTCTCCATCGCATCGGCCGATGCGCCAGCGGTCTTCGCCGCGATCATTGGTGACTGAGGGATGTTGGCACTGATGCGCTGCGCCAGCTTATCGTAGTCGATCGCCGGCAACGGGTTGGCCATTCGCAACAACTCGGTCAGCCGATGCTCCGTCGCCAACATCTCGTTCGCCTCAGCGCCACGCTCCAGCTCACGCTCGACCTGTTCGCGCTCTGCACCCGAGAGCGGTTCACCGATGGCGTAGCGGGAAATGAGCGTCTCTAAATTGGACATCAAACAGATGTTAGTTGTTAGATGTTAGTTGTTAGTTGGAGAAAGGAGCATTCGGTGCAATGCCTTTCCCAATTAACGATTAACCATTAACAAGTAACCCTCCTTAAAGGTGTTCCTTGAGCATTTCCTTGAGCTTCTTACGGCCCTGGAACACATGCCATTTTACGGCTTCCACACTGCAGTGCAGGGCTTCGGCCACGTCTTTCTGCGGCATCTGTTCGATCGTGAACATTAAGATCGCCAGGCGTTGTTTTTCGGGCAGCGCCGCCAGTGATTCTTGCAGCTTGGCGCCCATCTCACGGCTTTCCAGCACGTGCGACGGTTCGGCCAGCGCGGTGGACCATTCACCACTACCGGCGCTCTCACTGTTGCCGCCGTTGGTCAGGATGTCGTCCAGCGGCAACTGCGACTTGCTGCGGGTCTTTCGACCGCGCCGATAGTTGAGCGACAAATTCGACACGATCCGCATCAACCAGCCACCGAACGCCTCGGGCTTTTGCAATTGGGTCAGGCTGTTGAACGACTTCAGGAACGCGTCCTGCGTCACTTCCAGCGCGTCATGACTGTTGCCCAGCAACCGATACGAGACGGCGACGGCTTGGCGCTGATAGCGACCGATGAGGACGTCGAACGCGGACCGCTCGCCGCGCAATACGCGGGCTACGAGCAATCCATCCGACGGGCCTGCCTCCATGTTCGACGAGGTCGGATGAGTGATTTCAGGACCAATGCGACCGGCGATCTCGGGAACCGAGTTCTCTTCCGGCACGAAGTTGTTCGCTACCTGTTCCATAAGAGAGACACGCTACACCGCCGATCGGTTAGCAGGGGAAGCTCATTTTGTAACATGGATTGGCACGATGTACCGGAATCACTCGATTTCAGTCAACAGGTGCTTTGTGTAAGCCATTGCCGCCTCAGCGATTACGGATTCTCCGTCCGATAACTTTTCGGTCATCTTTTTGACCAATGCACTTCCGACTATAGCCCCGTCGGCAATACCGCTTAACTGCTTGATGTGGCTGGGTTTGCTGATGCCAAAGCCCACGCAGACAGGCGTTCTCGTCATTTTCCGCAGTTCGGCGAGGTTGGCAGTCATATCTTCGGGCAAAGCGTCACGTTCTCCTGTAATGCCGCTTACAGAAAGGTAGTAAACAAACCCGCTACAAAGGTCGGTAATTTCGCGCCGGCGATGGGGGGCGGTGGTGGGGGCCACGAGCAGGACCGTGTCCAGACCGACCGCCCACACCTTCTCGCATGTCTTGGCGGCTTCAGGGGGTGGCAGGTCGGGCAGAATCAACCCGTCAAACCCCGCGGCGGCGGCGTCAGCAAAGAAGCGCTCCGGGCCGTACTTATAGACGATGCTGTAGCTGACCATCGCCAGCAGCGGCACGGTCACCTTCGCCCGCGTCGCCGCGACCGTGCTAAGCACTTCACTCACCTTAAGCTTCTTCTTGAGGGCCTCGGTAAAGGCCGCCTGAATGGTCGGCCCGTCGGCAATCGGGTCAGAAAACGGGATGCCGATCTCGATCAGATTGGCCCCACCCGCCTGCAACGCCGGCAACAGCGCCGCAGTGGTCGACAGCGTTGGGTAACCAGCAGGAATGAACGGCATCAGCGCGATGCGGTTCTCCTTGCGAAGCGCTTCAAACGTGGCAGCGATACGGTGGGACTGAGTCTTCATGGTCGACGGGGATGATAAGGGCGCGACAAGACCCTGACCAGCGCGTTGCATCGGCAATCAGACGAAGCGCCAGTATCACGCCCAACAACGAGAATGCCGCGCCGCGCGACCGGCAAGGGGTCGACGCGGCGCGGCAGTTGATTCACGACAATACGGCGGCAGACTCGCCGACTATTGTCGACGATTCCGACGCTGTCCCAGCGCCGCGAGCATTCCCACGATGACCATGCCAACGGACGTCGGTTCAGGGACGGCGGTAACGAACGTGCGGTCCTGCGCGATGTTGAACGAGATGTTCACGTGCTGAAGGTCCGACACGCCGTACCCGCTCAAAAGACCGTCAGTGACAAGCCCCTGCACCGCGGCCGTCTTATCACCCTTCAGGGAAAGCGTCCCGCCGGTTATGTTGAAGTGGCCCGTCTTTCCATCATCGCCCTTCAAGCTGAAGCCACCTTCAACCTCCATTATCCCACCCTCTAACGAGGCCGACGCCTGCCGTGTGACGCCTGTCCAAGCCAGCCCTGGGAACTCGAAATTGTTGGCGATCTTCAATCGCCCACCGGTCATTTCGAGTTTGGCGACGCCTTGCGTGGCGCGGAGGAAGCCGAGGTTCACTTCACCACCACTGATCTTCAGCGTGGCGACAGTGCTCGGAAAATCTGCATCGGCCATGTGAAACGTGCCCGCGACGGACAGCGTTCCACCGGTCACTTCGACAATGGCGTTCTGCTCGGCGCTGAAGCGGTCCATGACCAGGTTGCCGCCGATCGCAGACGCGGTGCCTGAGACGATGACGTGATCAGTGCCCTCGACGATTACATTGTCCGAATTAGTGGGCACACTGTTGGCGGCGACGTTGGCCATGCCGTCCCACACCAGCCAGTTGGCAGCGTCGGTCCAGTCCTGGTTTGCGCCGGCGTTGAAGCTGAAGTCGTCTGCGCGCGTCGGCGATACACTTAAGCCTACGACGATCGTGACGGCGCACAGTGAAATGAGAAGGTTACGAACTTTTGCGGTATGCATACTCTCTCCTGTTGATAAATGTTGCGAGTCGCTCGCGGTAGTCGAGGGGGATCGACCGAGACGAACATTCATCGCGGCCGGTGTGGGTGAACGGTTGCTTTAGGGACGTGAATCCCAATAAATCCAGTTCATCCACCGATTCATGTAATTGCCCGACGCAATGATCGACCCCTCGTAGTAGACGTTGAAATCGTTTTCTTCCATCCGAACCGACCCGTCGACGAACCCCACGTGCCAACCGATGCCGGCCTTGTACATGCCCAGGTTTTCGTTGGCACGCAGGTGGTATGACTTCGTGGTCCCAATCGAGAATCGATCGGCGACGATCGCCTTGACCTTGGAATTTCCCAACTTAAATGGTTTCACATAAGCAGCGGCCCACGAGGGGTCGGGATCGTTTGGGTTTAACTGCTGGTAGCTTTCCATGAACCACGTCGCGGGGTTCTGGTCTGGCTCACGGAAGACGTAGGACGTGTTGACGGTCCATAGCCACGGACCCGTACCGTCAGCAAACAATGAGTCCGGCCCGCCGGCCTCCCACTTGTTTCGTTGATTTTCGAAGCTGTAAAGGGGGTCTTCCGGACTGTATAGGATCTGAGCTTGCACCCGCTTCTGCTGCACGAGTAGCGCAGGTCCATGCACCGACCGCGTGAGATAACCGATGATGATCTCTGCCTGGCTGCCTCCCGAGGACGGTGGCAAAGTCCCGCGGTGCTCCTGAGCGTACATAATCATTCCCAGCGCAACTTGGCGAACATTGCTCGCACAGACTACCCGGTTGGCCTGCACCCGAGCTTTCTGAAGCGCCGGTAGCAACATCGCGATCAATAACGCGATGATGCCGATGACGACCAGTAATTCGACAAGCGTGAAAGCGCTTCGCAACCTCATTCAGTCCTCACATCCGGTCAAAAGAGCGAGAGTCTCCAGTTCGGTCACAGTTTTGTCTATGCCGTCGGACAACCAGCAGCTGTTTTCTATATCGATATATATAGCACGTCTTTGGAGGATGGCAAGCTTTTCCAATGGATTTATTCTTGCATTAGCACCATCGCAAGGGCCGCAGGGGACGTTCTTCCGCCGCTAACGATGCTAAACACTGCAGTTGCCAGACTAGAGCCCATGTGGCCCGTCCGTCGATTAATATACCGATTTAAGTTAGATGTTAGGTGAGGCTGGACGCGAATAGTCTGGCGGTTCTGCGTGTCGGCGTGCTTGCAGGAAGCCGGCGTGGAATGTGCGAGGAAATGTATCTCACGTGAGGCTCAAGACGCCCCCGTGGCGATGAGATTGTTTTAGCCCACCGTCTTCGTTGGCTCACCCGGATTTGCGTCTAGTAGACGCGCGATTTCCTGGCAGTCTTTGTCACCGCGGCCGGAGAGATTGATGATGATGATCTGGTCCTTGCCCATTTTCGGCGCGATCTTGGCGACATACGAGATCGCGTGCGATGTTTCGAGCGCGGGAAGGATGCCTTCGGTCCTCGCGAGCATCTGGAAGCCCGCCAGCGCGTCGGCGTCCGTCTCGCAGACGTAGCTGGCGCGGCCGGAGTCCTTCCAGTACGAATGCTCGGGCCCGACACCGGGATAGTCGAGCCCCGCGCTGCAACTGTGGACGTCGGCGGTTTGACCGTCCTCGTCTTGAAGGACGTAGGTGAGTGTGCCGTGTAAAACGCCCGGTGAGCCACTGGTGAGCGTCGCGGCGTGTTGGCCGACGTTGCAACCGAGGCCACCGGCTTCCACGCCGACCAGTTTTACGTCTTTGTCGTCGACGAACGGATGGAAGATGCCTGCAGCGTTACTGCCACCACCCACGCACGCGATGATGACATCGGGCAGGCGCCCCTCGATCTCCAGAATCTGCTGGCGGGCCTCTTTGCCGATGACGGTCTGGAAGTCGCGCACGATCATCGGGAACGGGTGCGGGCCGGCCACGCTGCCCAGGATGTAGTGCGTGTGGTTCACGCTGCCCATCCAGTCGCGCATCGCTTCGTTGCAGGCGTCCTTGAGGGTCTTGCTGCCGCTGTGTACTTCGATGACGTTTGCGCCCATAAGCTTCATGCGGAAGACATTCAAACTCTGTCTGCGAATGTCTTCGGCACCCATGTAGACGTCGCACTTCAACCCGAACAGCGCCGCCGCCGTCGCGGTCGCGACACCGTGCTGACCGGCTCCGGTCTCGGCGATCACGCGCTTTTTGCCCATGCGGAGGCAGAGAAGGCCTTGGCCGATCGTGTTGTTGATCTTGTGCGCGCCGGTGTGGTTCAGGTCCTCGCGCTTCAGATAGATCCTGGCGCCTCCGAGCTTCTTCGTCAGTCGTTCTGCGAAGTACAGGCGACTGGGCCGGCCGACGAATTCGTTGAGGTACTTATGGAATTCGCGATCAAACGCCGGGTCGAGCCGGGCGTTGCGGTACTCGGCTTCGAGTTCCTGCAGGGCCAGAATGAGCGTCTCGGGGACGTAGGTGCCACCGTAGGGGCCGAAGTGACCGAGGGCGTCGGGGAGGGTGGACGGGGCGTCGAGGGCGAGGGTGCTCATGATGGGAATATGATAGGGCGGCCGAATTGGTGGGGCAAACGCCGATGGAGTCCTTACTTCGTCGCCACCGATTCTTCCATTTGTCATCCCGAAGGATGCGGTAGCGACCCGAGGAATCTCAATCGACGGAACGTTCTGTATAGTCGAGATCCCACAGGTCGCTTCCGCTCCCATCGGGATGACATTGTCCACTATTCGGGATGCAGCCAAGCCCCTACGCCGTCGGCGCTGCTGCAGGTTTCGGTGGCAACGTCGCGACGCGCACGTTCGCCTCGCGCAGTTGTTTGTCGTCGATCGGTGACGGCGCGCCGACCATCAGATCGCCACCACTTTGCGTCTTCGGGAACGCGATGACATCGCGGATGTTGGTCGTGTTGCGCAACAGCATGACGATGCGGTCGACACCCAGCGCCAACCCGCCGTGCGGTGGGGCACCGAACTGCAACGCGTCGAGAAGGAAGCCGAAGCGGCTGCGCTGTTGCTCGGCGTCCACCCCCAGCACACTGAACATCTGCTGCTGAATGTCGGCCCGGTGGATACGGATGCTGCCCCCGCCCAACTCGTAACCGTTCAGGACGATGTCGTACGCCTTGCTCTTGAGCGTCGTCAGCAACCCATGTTCACCCGTCGCGAGCTTGGCGATGTCCTCGTCAAGAGGTGAGGTGAACGGGTGGTGAACGCTGTTCCACTTTTTCTCTTCCTCGTCGTAATCGAGTAGTGGGAAGTTGACGATCCAGACCCATGCCCACTCGGTGCTGGGCGTCATCTTCAAGTCGCGCGCCATCTTCAGGCGCAGTTCACCGAGGACCTTATGCACGATGCTCGGCTTATCCGCAGCGAATGCGATGAGGTCGCCTTCCTTTGCACCCACGCGTTCGATCAAGTCTGACGCGATCGGTGCCAGAAACTTGGCGACGCCCGTGTCGAGACCGGTCGCCGTTACTTTAGTGACGGCCAAGCCCTTAGCACCAAAGCCCTTGGACCACTCGGCCAGCCCGTCGGTCTCCTTGCGCGTCATCCTGCCACCCCCGGGCACGACGATCGCCTTGACCAGCGCTGCGTTCTTGAAGACGCCGAAGTCGGTTTTCTGGCCCAGGTCCGTCACATCGTGCAGTTGCATGCCGAAGCGCAGGTCGGGCCGGTCGGACCCATACTTGCTCATGGCTTCGTCATACTCCATGTGCTGGACCTTGGCGGGGATGTCGACGCTGAGGATTTGCTTCCAGATCTGGCGCAGCAGTTCTTCGATGATCGTGATGATGTTTTCACGGTCGATGAAGGACATCTCGACGTCGAGCTGCGTGAACTCCGCCTGCCGGTCGGCGCGCGGGTCCTCATCGCGGAAGCAACGGCAGATCTGCATGTATTTGTCGCAGCCGGCGACCATCAAAATCTGCTTGAACAACTGCGGGCTCTGTGGCAGCGCGTAAAAGCTGCCCGGCACGAGTCGGCTCGGGACGATGAAGTCGCGGCTGCCCTCGGGGGTGCTCTTGGTCAAAATCGGCGTTTCAATTTCCCAAAACCCTTGGTCGCCGAGGAAGTCGCGCATGATCTTCGTCACACGATAGCGCGTCTTGAGCGTCTGCTGCATTTCGGGCCGGCGAAGGTCGATGTAGCGGTACTGGAGACGCCGTTCTTCGTTCACGTGCTCGTGCTCGTCGGGCGTGAAGGGGGGCGTCGGGGACGGCGTCAGGATGTCCATCGTCTTGACGACGACCTCGATCTCACCGGTCGGCAGCTTGGGGTTGACGACATTGGTCGCCCGTGCCGCGACGTCGCCACGCACGCTGATGACCCATTCACCGCGCAGTTTGCGCGACTCTTCGAGGACGGCGGCACCACAGGTGTCGGCGTTGAAGACGAGCTGCGTCAGACCATCCCGGTCGCGCAGATCGATGAAAACCAACCCACCGTGGTCGCGGTAACTATGCACCCAACCGGCCAGCGCCACCTCGCGGCCGACGTCGGTTTTGCGAAGCTGACCACAGGTGTGCGTACGATAACGTGTTTCGATGGCTTCCATGACGGTTTTCTCCCGCGCCCAATCCCGGGCCGCCGGAGTCTCCTATTTGTATTGGTGCGAAAGATTAACGACTAACGAGCGAAAAGAACACGCAGGCGGGGTGGGCACGGGACCGGTAAACGGTCACCGCGCCCATCGATTGACGTCGGCCAGACTTTCGGGGGTTCGAAGCATAAGTGACAGGTTAGCCGGATGGGCGCTGCCAGACAATGGTTTGCATCATTGGTCTGTTGTCAAGGAATAGAAATATCACCCTTAAGACCGAAGTAGAAATGTCACCCTGTCAGGGTTGTCCTCGTCCTCGTGTCGCTCGCCGGCGTAGCTGGCGAGCGACACGAGGACGGAACGGC
>Ga0163144_10016970_pt1 | contig 14880 bp, 9 predicted proteins | sample OliLak19BULKMAT1_FD_123175 | JGI IMG/M metagenome (GOLD analysis project Ga0163144, IMG submission 123175) | Freshwater microbial mat bacterial communities from Lake Vanda, McMurdo Dry Valleys, Antarctica - Oligotrophic Lake LV.19.BULKMAT1 | ecosystem: Environmental > Aquatic > Freshwater > Lake... | reverse complement strand
TATCGACGACCTCTCCCGATACGGTCTTTCCCTCGACCGCCTGCCATGTGCAACGAATGCTCGGCTGTTCCTCGATCCCGGCGTTCGACGTGTCGGCGTCCTGTTCGGGCTTTCTCTATGGACTCTCGATAGCCGATGCCATGATCCGGAGCGGGCAGGTGAAGACCTGTTTAGTGGTCGCCGCGGAGGTGAAGTCTCGTTCCGTCGATCCTGCTGACGGGGATACGGCGCTCTTGTTCGGCGATGGGGCGGGTGCGGTCGTGTTGCGGGGCGAGCTACAGGCAGGCGAACTGAGCCAAGGACTCGTGGGACTCCGTCTCCGTGCAGACGGTGCCCATCATGGTTTGATTACGATTCCCGCAGGCGGATCGCGTCGGCCAACGACGCTGGATACGGTCGAGGCGAAGGCCCATACGTTGAGGATGCAAGGGGCGCTGCTCTTTCGTTTGGCCGTCAAGCGATTGGACCAAGTCATCCGCGAGACCATGAAAGAGTTCGGTGTCGAGTTACAAGACGTCGCGCAGGTGGTCTTACACCAAGCAAACGGGCGGATTCTCGACCAGCTTACGAAGCGGCTTGGGATCTCGCCGGAACGAGTGTGTTCCGTGATCGGACGCTATGGGAATACGTCATCGGCGTCATTGCCCATCGCGCTCGACCATGCCGTTCGTTCGGGAAACATTCATCCCCACGACATGGTTTTGCTGGGAAGCTTTGGCGGTGGTGTGACCTGGGCGGCAGGGCTGGTTCGGTGGTGAGGCCTGCCTAGTACGATACTCGTGATACCAGTTGTGGGCCTCTGATATTGGGGAGTGCGCAATGCTGTTTGGATTGATCCCTCGAGAAGAAGCCTTCTTTGAGCTGTTCAAGAAGGCCGCACATAACATGATCGAGGGGAGCCGTCTGCTAAAGGTGATGATGGAAGACTTCCGGTCTCCCATTGAACAAGCCAAGGCGATCAAAGGAATTGAGCACATCGGCGATGACATTACGCACGACATCGCGCGCCGATTGAACAAGACCTTTATTACACCGATCGATCGGGAAGACATTCATGACCTCGCGAGTGCTCTCGACGATATTCTGGATACCACGGAGGCGATCGCCGACCGTTTTGTACTGTACAAGATACCGAAGCCGACTGAGAAGGCGATCAAGCTCGCCGACATTTTATACCAGGCATCAGTGGCTGTGGGGCAAGGTGTGGACCTCCTGGGCCTTTCTCATCCGGAGATGAAAAAATGCAGTGTGCAGGTGAACAGCCTGGAAAACGAGGCAGACCGAGTCTCCCGCGATGCGATTTCCACCCTTTTTGAGAAAGAGACCGATCCGATTGCGGTGATCATGTGGAAAGAGGTGTACGAGAACTTCGAAGCAGGAACCGACCGCTGCGAAGACGTCGCGAACATTCTTGAGCGGATCACGCTCAAACACCACTAAAACTCACGTAAGACGTGAAATGTGAAACGTTGAACGTGGAAGTACGCGAGCACGTCACAATCGTTCGGTTCCTGCCGGAATGATTCCACCCGTTTCACTTTTCACCTTTTACATTTCACGGATGAGGCATGACTGATCTGACCGGAATGTTGCTCCTTGTGGTGGCGCTGGCGCTGCTGTTCGACTTTTCGAACGGGTGGCATGACAGTGCCAACGCCATTGCGACCGTCGTGTCGACACGAGTCGTGAGCCCGTTTGTGGCGGTCATGGCGGCCGGTGTGCTCAATGTGGCCGGGGCGTTCATGTCTACCGCTGTGGCCAAGATGGTGGGCTCGGGGATTGTCAATCCGGCTTTTGTCACCCAAGAGATGGTGGCGGCAGCGCTGGCCGGCGCCATTGTGTGGAATCTCTTCACGTTGTTATTAGGACTGCCGACCAGCTCGTCTCACGCATTAATCGGAGGATTAGTCGGGGCTGCGGTGACCCATGGAGGATGGGACATCGTGAAGTGGTCCGGTCTTCGACCAGTGATGGAAGCCATGGTGCTTGCGCCGTTTTTCGGCTTTGCCATCGGATTTTCGTTGATGGTGGCGATCAGCTGGATCTTCTTTCGCGTGACTCGGAGCGTGGCCAATCATTTGTTCAAACGGCTCCAGCTTGTATCCGCTTGTTTCATGGCATTCAGCCATGGCGCCAATGATGCACAGAAAGCCATGGGGATTATTACGTTGGCATTACTCTCCGCGGGTCAGATCTCTTCGAATGAAGTGCCAGGCTGGGTGATCGGGGCCTGTGCGGTGGCTATGGGGTTGGGAACAGCCGTGGGTGGCTGGCAGATCGTCCGTACGTTGGGGATGGGTATCGTCAAGCTGGAGCCAGTGCATGGGTTTGCTGCAGAGACCGGCGCGGCGGCTGTCCTGCTCGTGACGGCGTACGTTGGGCTGCCGGTGAGTACGACTCAGACTATTACGACGTCGGTCATGGGGGTCGGCGCCATCAAGCGATTTTCGGCGGTGCGTTGGGGTGTTACCGCGAGAATCCTGTACGCCTGGGTATTCACGCTCCCTGGCGCTGCGCTTCTCGCGTCGCTCATCTATCTGGCTATGGTGAAGTTTCAGTAACCGATAGACCGGTGTGTTGCACTGGGAGCCGGACGACAAACCGGCTGCCGGTCGGAGTGTTCGCTTCGACCCATACCCGCCCGCCAAGGCCTTCGGCGATATGCCTGACGATTGCCAGCCCAAGCCCTGTTCCACCTAACTCGCGTGAGCGGGCTTTATCGACTCGATAGAATCGTTCGAATACACGCGGGCGCTCCATCTCAGGAATTCCTATGCCGGTATCGGTCACGCTCAGTTCCACCGCGGTGACCGTCGAGGGCTGTTCAGCATCGTCTGAAACCGGGTGGGCCGCCACCGTGATGGTGCCGTTCTCGGGCGTGTATTTGACCGCGTTATCGAGCAAGTTGGATAGGATTTGTATCAGCCGGTCTTCATCGCCGAGCACCGAGGGTAGATGATCATCCACGAAGGAAACGAGCCGGTGTCTCTTCTTGTCTGCCAGGGGCTTGATCATGGCCAGTGTTCGTTCAATGATGCTTTGAATATGCAGAGGCTCTCGCTTGAAGTGGACCTGGCCGGATTCGATCTTCGATAACTGCAGAAGGTCTTCGAGGATCAAGTTCAGCCTGTCGCTTTGCTTGAGAATGATGTTGAGGAATTGCGTACTGCTCTCAGGATCGTCTTTGGCGCCATCGAGCAGGGCTTCAATATACCCCCTGATCGACGTGAGCGGGGTTCTGAGCTCGTGGGACACGTTGGCGACGAAATCTTTCCGGACCATTTCCAGGCGGCGCAATTCCGTCATGTCGTGAAAGACAAGAATCGCGCATGCATCGTTTTCCCGATCGGATTCAGTCACCGAGGCCTCGATATGGAGACGGCGACCGCTCGGGTGGAGAAGAATCTCATCTTCTTTGTTCATACGCTTCGTCAGGACCGTTGAGACCAACGTATCCAACTGAGGATGCCGGAAGACATCGGAGCAGGGGTGTCCCCGTACTTCCATTCTGGTGATATCGAACATCCGTTCCAGTGCGGGATTGATTTGCAGTACGCGGCCTCGACGGTCCAGGACCATCACGCCTTCGACCATTGAGGTGAGCATGGCCAAGAGCTGGGATCGATCTTCGGAGAGTTCCTCGATCGTGGTTCTCAGTTGGTCCGTCATGTGGTTGAGTGAGTTGGCTAAGAGGCCGACTTCATCCCGCGATCCGGTCCTGATCCGGACCGCATGGTCACCCTTCGCCAGCCGTTGCGCCGCGATCGTAATTTCGGACAGAGGTTTCGTAATGCTGCGAGCGAGCCACACACTCAGCGCGACGGCGATCAAGAAGGCAATCCCGAAGGCGAGGGCCAAGTCTTTGTGTAACTTGGCCACGTCGCGGTCGAACGTCGTCATCGGTAACCCCAGTCTCAAGAAGACAGCGGGCGTGGCCTCATTCAACCCATGGAGGCGAATCGCCAAATACAACGTACGCTCACCGGTGGTGCGACTCGTACGGAGATCCGTTCCACGCCCTGTGGCGACGGCTTGCTGAATCTCCGGTCGTGTCAGGTGGTTCTCAAGCGTGGTGAGGAGGTGATCCGAGACGGCGCTGTCGGCCAACACCCGTCCATCTGGGGTCATGACGGTTATGCGTGCGAGGGCTCGCGCGCTGAGCTCTCGTACCGCCGTGTGTAATTGAGGAGTCGAAACCAGCGCTTCCGCTTGCGTCAGAAACGGCTGAAGCCCGTATGCGACCAGACTGGTGCGAGCCTCCAGTATCAAGCCTGACTGGACGATCTCCTGCTGATCGAGGGAACGAACCACCAATTCCCGGGCGATGAGAAGCCCGCAGGCGAGGACTAGCAGGGCTCCAATCGTGACCTTCCATCTGATGGAGAGGGTCATGCTGAACGACCCAATTCTTTGAGTTTATATCCCAGAGATTTGACCGATAGAATCGCGTCGCTGAGTAAAGGGAGTTTTTGCTTGAGTCTTCGGATGTGGACGTCGACCGTCCGTGTGGTTCCGTAGTAATCGTACCCCCAGACGGAATTCAGGAGGACCTCCCTGGTCAGGACTCTGCCGGGATGGCGCAGGAGATGTTCGAGCAGGCCAAACTCTTTGGCGGTGAGCAGGATCTCTATTTTATGTACAGTGACTTCGTGCCGTGCGAGATCCATGACAAGATTGCCGTAGCGGTAGAGGGCCGGGCCGTCGTCCGGTTTCCGCTCAAGCCGTCGGAACAGAGCCTTGATGCGGGCAACCAGGGTCTTGGGACTGAATGGTTTGATGACGTAGTCGTCGGCTCCTAGTTCCAGGCCGATGATGGTGTCCGATTCCTCGGCTTTGGCGGTCAACATGATGATGGGGAGCCGCGCGGTCTCGGGAGCTGATCGAAGACGTGTACAGACCTCGAGGCCATCGATCTCAGGCAGCATCAAATCGAGAACGACTAAATCGGGCTTCTCCTGTTTCACTTGCTGGAGACCTTCCATGCCGGTCTTGGCTGACACGGTTCGAAAGCCTTCTTTCTCCAAATACAGTTTGACCAGTTGGAGAATGTCGTGCTCGTCTTCAACGATGAGAATTTTCTTGGCGGAAGGGCTTGGCATAGCTGGTGGTGTGAGCCTACGAGTGCGTAAGAACTCTGTCAAGCGAGGGGTAGGAAAGAGAAGCGCGGGCCAATTCAGTTGACGAGGCCCGCTGCTCTGACGTAAGGTGAATGCTGGCCATTCGTGAGTCTGCGGCAGGAACGGAGTGCTCTACTGAGTTCGGGGAGAAGGAGACGGCTATGAAGATCTATCTCGCCAATCCACGAGGGTTTTGTGCCGGGGTCGACCGGGCGATCGATATCGTTGATCTCTCACTGAAAAAATATGGGGCGCCCATCTATGTCCGGCATGAAATCGTTCATAGCCGGCATGTCGTAAACTCGCTCCGTACCAAGGGCGCTGTGTTTGTGGAGGAGCTGGGAGAAGTGCCGGAAGGTTCGGTCGTGATTTTTAGTGCCCATGGGGTTGCTAAGTCGGTATGGGACGAAGCGAATCGGCGGCGCCTGCATGTGATCGATGCTACCTGCCCATTAGTCATTAAAGTGCACAACGAGGTCAACCGCGATTATACGCAGGGATATGATCTCATTCTGATCGGCCACGCCGGCCATCCCGAAGTGATCGGGACACTGGGACAGATCCCGGACAAGTTCCACCTGGTGTCTTCCGTAGCCGATGTCGAGAAGCTACAGGTTAATAACATTCACGACCTCTCCTATGTCACCCAAACGACTCTGAGTGTCGATGAGTGCCGGGATATTGTCGGCGCCCTTCATCAACGGTTTCCGCACATCAAGGGGCCACATCAGGAAGATATTTGTTACGCAACGCAGAACCGCCAGAATGCAGTGAAGGAGCTCTCCAAGTTCGTGGACGTCATCCTCGTCATTGGTTCTCCGAATAGCTCAAACTCCAATCGTCTACGTGAGTTGGGGGAACAGTGTGGAATTGCGTCCTACTTGATCGACGCTTCTTCTGACATCAATCCTGCCTGGCTTACGAATGTGCAGGCGGTTGGGATCACAGCCGGTGCTTCTGCGCCCGAAGTGTTGGTTGAGGAAGTGGTGGCGTACCTCAAGACCTTTGGGACGGCAGAAGTTCAAGATCTGACGGTGATCGAAGAAGACGTGGAATTTCTTCTCCCGAAGGAATTGATCACGATTGAGTCCTCCAATAAATCGGTTGGGGCTCAGGTGGGATAACCACACTCTTCGCTACGTTCCTACTCCCAAAATGTAGTAGGCCCCTCTCCTACTCCTACCACCGGCAGTGTTTTTCTTTGATTTTCCGCGCAAATCTGTGCTAGAAATCCAGGCGGTTTATCCGTTTGCCCTCATACGCTTGGCAGTGTTGCGATTGAGAAGTCCTCGCATCCCACCCTCTCTCCCGCGCCATTGCTCGAATAGAAGTAGTGGCAGCAGGAGCGTTCATGAATAATGCAGGTGTGGCCCTCATGAGACAGATGCGCTACCAAAGGAGTGATCGATGTATTTAAAATCCCTTGAAATGGCGGGATTTAAGTCGTTCGCAGAAGCCAGAATCGAATTTCCCAACGGCGTGACGGCCATTGTGGGGCCAAACGGGAGTGGGAAAAGTAACGTCGTCGATGCAATCCTTTGGGTGCTCGGTGAACAGAGCACGAAGTCTCTGCGCAGCGAGAAAATGGAAGATGTAATTTTTAACGGAACCGAAATGCGGAAGCCTCTCGGTTTGGCGGAAGTATCGCTCGTGATCAGTGGGCTGGATCAGCTCACGGTAGATCCGCTGTCCGGTCTCTCAAGCCAGCTGGCGGAGTATCAGGAACTGATGATCACACGCCGCCTCTATCGAAATGGCGACAGTGAATATCTCATCAATAAGACGGTATGCCGGTTGAAGGACGTCCGGAGCATCTTGTTGGATACCAGAGCCGGGACCAAAGGGCACACAGTCATCGCGCAGGGACAAATCGATCAGATCCTGAACGCGTCACCGCAAAACAGGCGGGAGTTGATCGAGGAGACGGCGGGCATTGTTCGCTACAAGAAGCAGAAAGGCGAAGCGTTGAGGAAGTTGGAGGCGACCCAGCAAAACCTTTCGCGGGTGCGGGACATCATTGCTGAAGTGAAAAAGCAGTTGAATTCTCTCGAGCGCCAAGCGCGGCAAGCGCGGTCGTATCAGACCTTGCACCAAGAAGCGAAGTCGCTGGAGATTCAGTTGCTGGCCAACGAATATCGTGTCCTGCGAACCACGATTCAGGACGTGGAGTCAGAATTACAGACATTGGAGGAACAGGAGTCCGAGCAGTCCGCCGCGCTGGCGCGTTTGAATGCTGAGCTCGAACGGATCAAGCTCGCGATGACCATCGCGAACGAGGCGATTGGGGAGCGGCGCGAGGAACTGTCAAAGGTAGAACAGCAACAGGCTCGGGCGCTGACGGCCGCAGAGATTGAACGGAATCGCGGTGAACTCTATGTACAGCAGCGGGGTCAGGGGAGGGAAGAACTCGAACGTCTCACCTTGGAACAGCAACAGGGCGCGGAGGAGGCGGCGGTCCTTGAAGATACGCTGGCCACGCTCGAGCGTGAGTGTGTGGAGCGAGAGCAGGTGTTTACGGTGCTCGATCGAGAGATGAAAGAGCTGGCTCAGCAAAAATCCGCGGCGTTAGCTGAGGAAGAACGAGGGCGCCGGGACGTCATGAATCTGGCGGTACTGGTCGGGAATACTGAACAGACTCTGGTGCAATTGGCTGCTCGAGTTCAAGAGGCGGCGGATCGTGAAGGCCGGCTGGTTCGTGAGCGGGAAGATTTTCGCCTGCAACATCTCGCGGCAACAGACAAGCGTCAGGGGCTTCAGCAGGCCTGTCATCAGGCGGAGCAATTGGTCGTCGATCTGCGTCGACAGCAGCAGGGGGTCGAGGACGAGAGCGAGCGTTTGTCAGCCGAGTTAGCCGAAGTCGATCGATCGGTATTTCGCCAGTCGGAAGAGTTGGCCGCGGTGGACTCTCATCTCAGAGCGTTGGAAGGCGTGCTGCAAGAAGACATGGGGTATGGGCGGCGCGGCGACGAAGAATCGACGGCACTCAAAGCCTGTGCCGGGGTTCGCGAGGCCATTGCCGAGTGGTTGGTCGTGCCTCACGGATGGGACCGTGCTGTGGAAGCGATCTTGGGCGAGCGGGTCAGAGGATGGTTCGTCGATAATCCCGCAGCTGCGTGCGAGGCGGTTGAATTTCTCAAGGGGAAAGATCTCGGTCGCGGCATGTTCATCCCGCAGCAACCTCGCTGGACCTCTTGTCCCACGGCCTCTCGCTCCTGGTGGCCTGCGATGGAGGGCCAGCCTGGCGTGGTCGGATGTGCCGTCGATTTGATCTCTGTACAAGGCGCGCGCGAAGCGGCCCGCGACTATCTCTTCGATCGAATGGTGTTCGTCGATACCCTCAAGGACGCGACTGTATTGTGGGAGCAACAGTCCTGTGCGACGCCCGATGGGCCGATCTTCGTGACACGTGCCGGAGAAGTTTTGGATGCAGCCGGAGTAATCATCGGTGGCCAGGCCAGTGCAACGGGGGGGCTGCTGCAGCGGCGCCGAGAGGTGCTGCAGCTGGATTCTCAGCGTATTTCCCTGATGGCGGCCATTGAAGAAAGCAAGCAGCGGCAGGAGCAAGTGCAGTCGCAGGGACAGGAGTTGCGTGAGCAGAGCCGGCAAATCGGGGAGTCGTTGCGTGAGGCTGAAATGCAGGGGCTCTCACTGCGGAAAGACGAAGACGGGCTCCAGCATGTGCTGGGTGATTTGACCTTGCGGATTGAGACATTGATGAGCGATGCGCAACGTGGTTCAGCGGATGGGCAGCGGCTTGATCAAGAAATGCGCTCTGTCGACGCGCAACTTGTACAGTGGAGGGCGGAGAAGGTCGGTCAGGAGGCCGGACTCAACCGAGTACGCGAGCGTGTAGAACAGATCGATCACGGTATGCAGGGGCTGCAGCAGCGATTTACGGAAGCGCGATTGGTGGCGCAGGACACACGGACAACCCGCGAACATCGTCATCGTGACCTCCAGCGGATTCAGCAACAGCAGCACGATGGGATCATGCGCATTGACACGTTGACGCAGCATGTCGAAGGGTTCACGGCCTCAATCGAACAGAGCCGGGTTGAACGTGAGGATCAAGAGGCCCGTTGTCGAGAGTTCGGTGAATCGGCAGTCCAGACAAAAGCTCAACTGGTCGAACTGCAAGAGGAACAGGCGCGGGACATGGCGGCGGCGCACCAGCTTGATATCCAGCTAGAGGATGTCCGTCGCACGGTGTCCTCTCTTCGTGAATCCCGTATGACGGTCGAGGTCAAGAAGGCTGAACTTCGAGTGCAATTGGGAACGGTCGAGTCCACACTTCTGGGAACGTACCAGGTGGATCTTGCGACGCTGTCAGATGCACCGGTCGCGGCGGAGGCCTCCGGTCAGCAGGTCCTCGATCAGCAGCCGATCTCGGCAGTGCGATCGGCAGTCGATGAGGTGGCGTTACGGGCACAACTCCAGAAAGTTCGTGAGAAACTCGATCGCTTGGGACCAATCAATTTGGCAGCCATTCACGAACACCAAGAGTTGGATGAACGGTATCGATTCTTGACGACGCAAGAACTAGACCTTTCTACATCTATCGGCTCGCTCAAAGAAATCATTCAGCGCATCAATCGCACCACGAAAGACATGTTTGCCGATACCTTTGCCGAACTCCAGCAGAAATTCAGTGAGGTATTTGTGAAGTTCTTCCCGGGTGGCCGGGCCGAGCTTCAACTGGTTGAAGCGCAAGTGGATGAAACGGTAGAAGGCAGTGGACCGCAGGAACCAGGAGTCGATATCGTGGTGCAGCCACCGGGCAAGCGCTTGAAGAGCATCACCATGCTTTCGGGCGGTGAGAAGACGTTGACGGCGATGGCGTTACTCTTTGCGAGCTTTTTGATCAGACCGACACCGTTTTGTATTCTCGACGAAATCGACGCGCCGCTGGACGAAGAGAACATCGGACGTTTCACCAGCGTCTTGCGCGAACTGTCCGAGGGTGCGCAGTTTATGGTGATCACTCACAGTAAGAAGACCATGGCCATTGCAGATTCGTTGTTTGGCGTCACCATGGAGGAGCCCGGCATCTCAAAAATCCTCTCAGTAAGACTGGGGAACTTGCAGCCGGCCTAAGCAGGCTGGACTGGCTAAAACATCCGTACTTCAGAGGGTTTCCGCTTTTCGATTTCTTGACCTTAGAGCAAGGTGTCTGCTATATAGCCCAAGATGGGCTGATCTACGAGCGTGTCGCTTGTAGACCGAGCTTTCTTATGTAGTTAAACGGGGGCAAGGCGAGTCACCCGCATTGTCCCATCCACCAACAGTGTTTTACAGACCGATATAATGAAGCTGATTCGAGCGCTGCTGGATCGTCTCTCTGAGAGTTTCCTCGTCTCCGTTTCGGAGAAGCTTGAGCTTGCGACCGAACCTTCCAACAGTCCCCCGTTGCGTCTGGTGTCGGACAAGCCTCTGCTTTCGGCGCCAGCGGACGCTGTGACTCGTCGCCCTTCCGGCCATTCGATCAGTCAAGTGGATGCGCTCGACGACGCAGTCAGGCGCAGTCAAACCTGGTTTTTGTCCAGACAACATGCCTCAGAGGGATACTGGGTTGCAGAGCTTGAAGCGGATACCACGCTGACCTCTGAATATCTCATGCTCCGTCGATTTCTCGACCGGGTTGATCCCGAGCGAGAGCGTAAGGCAGTGGGCTATCTCCGTGCCATGCAATTGCCCGATGGCGGCTGGCCCATTTTCTATGGGGGGCCCTCGGAGATCAGCGCCTCTGTGAAAGCCTATTTCGCCTTGAAGTTGAGCGGGGTGTCCGTAGATGAGCCCTTCATGGTGCGCGCCAAGGATTGTATCCTTGCGAAGGGTGGAGTGGTCCAAACGAATGTATTTACCAAGATCGCGCTGGCGCTGTTCGACCAATACGACTGGGAAGGCGTCCCCCACATGCCGGTCGAGCTGATGCTGCTCCCGAAGGGATTCTATTTTAACATCTATGCCATTTCATATTGGTCCCGCGCGGTCTTGGTCCCATTGCTGATCATCTTCGCACACCGCCCGGTGTGTCAGATCCCGCGGGAGCAGGGGATTGAGGAGTTGTATCTCATTCCGCGCAAGGAGATCCGCTATTGGAAGTTCCCGCCGTTCAACAAAGATCAAAAGTGGTTCACGACGCATAACTTCTTTGTTGCGATGGATGTGACGCTGAAACTGTACGACCGGATGCCGCTTATGTGGCTGCGCGAAAAAGCCTTGCAGTGCGCCTCGACCTGGATGCTTGAACACATCAAGGGCAGCGGGGGGCTGGGTGGTATTTATCCGGCCATGGCCAATTCGATCATGGCGCTGCAATGTTTGGGGTATCAGGTGGACGATCCCTTGGTACAGAAGGCGTTTCACGAGATCGAATCGCTGGAAGTCTACGGCACGGTGTCGATCGGCGAACAGCGAGTCGAGGCCTTACATCTCCAGCCCTGCGACTCTCCAATCTGGGATACGGCATTGCTTATGAACGCCCTTATTGAAACCGGGATGCCGCAGGACCACCCCTCTCTCCTGAGGGCGGGTGAGTATTTGGTCTCTCGCCAAACGAGCACGGTTGGAGATTGGAAGTTCTCGTCTCCCGATGCGGAACCGGGAGGGTGGTATTTCCAGTTTGAGAACGAGTTCTATCCCGATGTGGACGACTCGGCAGTGGTGTTGATGGCGCTGTCGAAAATTCGGATGGGTCAGACCGCCACTTTGCAGGAATCCATCCGGCGAGGAATGAATTGGGTCCTTGCCATGCAAGGGTCCGATGGTGGGTGGGGCGCGTACGACAAGGACAACAATCGTGTCGTATTCAACTATATCCCATTCGCCGACCACCATGCTTTACTCGATCCGAGCACGTCCGACTTAACCGGACGCTGTCTCGAGATGCTGGCGGCGTTGGGTTATGATCAGTCGCACCCCGCTGTGGCTCCGGCTCTCCAGTTCCTCAAGCGAGAGCAGGAGACCGACGGGAGCTGGTACGGCCGGTGGGGCGTCAATTATATCTATGGCACTTGGTCCGTCCTGGCCGGACTCCGTGCGATTGGAGTGGACCTCTCAGATCCTGCTATTTGCCGCGCAGTCGCCTGGCTTGAGTCGAAACAGAATTCCGATGGTGGATGGGGCGAGTCGGGCTTATCTTACGGCGACCCTGCCTGGAGCGGGAAAGGGGATAGTACGCCTTCTCAAACGGCTTGGGCCATCATGGGACTTATGTCGGCCGGGATGGCCGATGCCTTTAGCGTCGCTCGTGGCGTCCAATATCTGCTCCGTCAACAAATGAAGGATGGGTCCTGGGAAGAGGTCCGCCATACGGGTACTGGATTCCCTCGAGTGTTTTATCTTCGCTACCATTGGTACTGCCAATACTTTCCGTTGTGGGCCTTGGCCATGTATCGGAATCTGCGGACGCGCGGGAAGATGCGGGCCGACGAAGTACGGGAGCACGTACTCGCGTCCGGCTGTTATCGAGCCAATCGTTGAAGACTTCGCCGACGTCATCCGTTGGCGCGGGGCGACCCCCCTCAGAATCTGCTGTGAATCCCCTCGGCATCTTTGTCGCGACTCGCTGGGAATTTCAGGCCGTTCGGCGCGCGCTCCCGACGGATCACATTGTGACAGTCGCCGGAGCCCGCTGTCATATTGGCCAGCAAGGAGGTCGCATCTATTGGCTTATTCAAACCGGCGTCGGCCCGACGGCGGCCCGCTCTGTCGCGGGAAGGGTCCTGAAGGCTCAGCCTATGTCGCTGGTGATGTCTACGGGTTTTGCCTGCGCGCTTGTTCCGGCTCAGGTGGGGGATCTCATCGTCGGCACATCGGTATTTTCTGTGCAGGCTGATGAAACCTGGAAAGTGGGAGGTGATTGTGTTCTCTGTGATGCTGTGGCACGACCGGGCCTTCTCACCGTGGCGCGGGATGCTGGGCTGGTCACGCGAATAGGCACAGTGGCGTCGTCGGAGACCGTGGTTTGGCAGGCTGAGGAGAAGCGCCGGCTGCAGCATATGACCGATGCAACTGGGCTCGATATGGAAAGTGCCGCGCTGGCGGAGGTCGCGCAGGAACAAGGCCTGCCGATGGTGATTGTGCGGACCGTATCCGATCTGGCGGATGAAGACCTTCCTCTTGACTTCAATCTGTTTCTCAGGCCCACTGGCTGGGTCAAAGGTATGCAGGCGCTCATCGTCCACCCTTCCAGCCTCGTGGGGCTGAATCGGCTTCGAAAGCAGAGCCGGGTGGCAGCGGATCGATTGACAGAATGGTTTCAGTGCTATGCGAAGACAGACAATGAATCTCTTCGATTGTCCAGGTAACCGATGACGAATGTGATTGAACAGCTGGGCCGGTGGGCCGTCATGCGCGTCTACGAGATGGGCCGCATGGTATTGTTTCTCATGTCGGCGTTTGCCTGGCTGGTGCGGCCTCCGTTTCGATTCCATCAAATCATGAAACAGCTACACTTTGTCGGGTATCGATCTACCTTTGTCGTTGTGCTCACTGCGGGGTTTACGGGAATGGTGTTGGCGCTGCAAGGGTATTACAGTTTGCGGAAATTCGGTTCCGAGGGGTTGCTGGGCTCCGCGGTGGCATTGAGCATGATTCGGGAGTTGGGGCCGGTGTTGGCGGCGTTGATGGTGACCGCGCGGGCGGGATCGGCTATGACCGCCGAGATCGGCATCATGCGGATTACGGAACAGATCGATGCGCTCGATACCATGGCGATCAATCCACGGCAATATCTGATTGCGCCGAAATTGGTGGCCGGTGTACTCGGGGTTCCATTACTCGTCGCCATTTTCGATGTCGTCGGTATCTATGGCGGCTCCCTGGTCGGAGTGGACTTATTGGGAGTGAGCGAAGGGGCCTATTGGAATTCGGTCGTATCGGCTGTGGAATGGAAAGACGTCTACGGCGGCATTCTCAAGTCGATTACCTTTGGACTGATCGTCAGTTGGATCTGTTGCTATAAAGGGTTTTACACGAGGCAGAGTGCCGAGGGGCTGGGGAGCGCGACGACGGAGGCGGTGGTCTTATCGTCAGTGCTCATTCTGGTTGGGGACTATATCCTGACGTCGCTGCTACTCTGAAGAGGTGAGGGATGAGATGTGAGGTGATGTCCAAGGAGCGGCCCTGTACCCCTGACGTCGGACGTTGAACGCCTCATGGAACACGCATGATCAAGCTGGTCGGTCTCGAAAAGACGTTGGGTGGGCAGCCGATACTGCAAGGCGTCGATCTCTCAATCCCGGTCGGTAAACTCACGACCATCATCGGTGGCAGTGGATCGGGAAAGAGCGTGCTCCTCAAGCACATGATCGGACTCATGCAACCGGATCGCGGGGAGGTGTGGGTCGGCAATGTGGAAATCTCTCGGCTGTCAGGCACGCCCTTAAACGATGTGCGGAAACAATTCGCGATGCTCTTTCAGGGCGCTGCGCTGTTCGACTCGCTGTCGGTCTTCGAGAACGTGGCCTTCCCATTACGGGAGAAGTTGCGCATGAAAGGCCCGGAAGTAGGGCGACGGGTCGAGGAGAAGTTGAAGGAAGTCGGGTTGACGGGGATGGGGCACAAGTTCCCTGCTGAATTGAGCGGTGGTATGCGAAAACGGGCTGGATTGGCGCGCGCATTGGTGATGGAACCGGAGATTATCCTCTTTGATGAGCCGACGACCGGGTTGGACCCGTTGATGGCAAAATCAATTCACGATTTGATCGTCACGATGCATCGGCGGTTCGGCTTTACAGCAGTGATGGTCAGCCATGAAATC
>Ga0163144_10016969_pt1 | contig 14882 bp, 14 predicted proteins | sample OliLak19BULKMAT1_FD_123175 | JGI IMG/M metagenome (GOLD analysis project Ga0163144, IMG submission 123175) | Freshwater microbial mat bacterial communities from Lake Vanda, McMurdo Dry Valleys, Antarctica - Oligotrophic Lake LV.19.BULKMAT1 | ecosystem: Environmental > Aquatic > Freshwater >... | reverse complement strand
TGGGACGTGCACTTGCTGCCGTTCAACCGGCCCGTCGATCCCGCAAGCGCGGCCCAGCCGATCGCTGAACTCGACTTCGGCCGTGATGCAGCGGGCACAGTCCGCATGCCGCAGGTCGAAGTCTCGGTACCCGCAACGGTCGACGGCCAGGGCCAAGCCACGCTGCCGATCGAACGGCTGGTCATCGACTTCGCCGGCACCACGCTGCACCAGAGCGGGGGGCTCGCTCGGGAGCTTTCGACAGAGCGGCTGGGGCATCCACGGTGTCGTGGAGCTGGACTTCTTGACCTTACGCGTCCGCGAAGACTTCGTCGGCATCGAAGTCTCGCCGTCGGGCGAGGTGAGTTCGTGGTCGCGCGACCTGGTCTCTGGTCAGCAGAGCTTTCGTGTCCAAGGCCACCTGTTCCTGGCGCAGCCGCAGAGTTGCACCATCGCTTGCGACGGCCTGCGCTATGGCCGTCCGGGCAGCGACGGCTTCGGCCAACTGCGCTCCGGCTGGATCGAGACTGCCAACCCCTGAACTCCGACCCGCGCGGCCCTTGCACCGCCCGCCGCCACGGACAGCTTGTGGCCGCTATGACAAGACTTGCATAACCGCCATGACCAGCCGCTCACGACCGGCTGGCGTCGAGCGGCCCGCGTAGTTTGCCCTGGCACTGAATTCGGCTTCGCGTTACGCTGGCAAATTTGACGACGGAACCCTGCCCACGCAGAGTCAAAGCGAACGCGGCGAAAGCACGTCCCAGAATAGAGTCGGATACCGTAGCCAGACGCCGCCTCATGCTCAACAGGATGTTGCCATGACCATCAGCCGTCGTGCGACATCCGCTGGCGAAAGCGAACTGCCGGCCAGGGGTTCCATGGCGACCAACATATTCAGGGCAGATTGACTGCGGCCTTGGCCGATGGGAAGCCAATCCAGGACTATGCTGTCTGAAAACTGCGGAGAGATCACTTGCTCAACATCACATTCAAACCCGCTTACCTGAATTCGCTCATGACAGCCGGAGCGAACCTCGAACTTCCGTACAACGATCTTGCTCCTCATGCCAACGACAGGATGACTGCGGCGTTGGAGCTTGCGAAGCACGCGAAGGAAACTCAGCGGCACCTCAAGTTCGTTGCGATCAGTGCAGGCACGTCGGGAATCAAGCACCTTGCTGAGGCAGGTGCCGGTTACGTCACCTTCTCGCTCGTCTACTGACGCACCGGGGGGTCCGGAGCGTCCGGGGCGGGCCAGGCCGGCGCGATGTTCGGCGGTCGTCGGTTTGTCATCGGAGCCGACATCCGTCAGTCCGAAGGGCCTGGCCACTGCGGCACCGAATGCCGGGCTCGCCACTTGCGGGGCGGCGTCTGCGCCGGGCAGTTGCAGCGTGCTGCCGCCCAAGTTGCCTACACCGACATGCAAGCGGTCCGCCATGGGCGGCTGAAGAACCGTTTCCGCAGATTCGGCGGCTGCGCCGTCGATCAAGGCCGGCTCGAGTGCGCCTTGCAGCCCCGGCACAGTGACTGTGCCCGCCGAGGGCGTGGCGAAACCCGCGGTGAGCGCGAAAGCGGCCGTCCGGCCATCGTCATCGATACCGACTCAGATGCCGCTGCCCAGGCCGGTGACGCCGTCCAGGCCCGCCCCCCGGCAGATTGATCAGGTCATTGAAGCACCACGTTTTCGACATGTCTGCATGACTCGATGGGGACTGGATGGACCTGGGCGGTCAGTTCAGCGGCGGAGCGGCTTGTCGAAGAGCCTGGCCTGCGTGTCGCCCAGTGCCTGCGGCGGCCGGGGTGCCTGCAGCGCAGCGTCGTTCTGGTCGATGCCGATCGACGCATGGATCACGTCGTCGCCCAGAGTGCCGAAGACCGTGTCGTTGCCGGCGGCGCCGCCGGGAATGTTACCGCCGTTGTAGGGCGCGATGCCGACGCTGCCACGAGTCGAATCATGGCCGCCGCGGCCCTCGACTTCACAGACCAACTGGTTCGGGACGTCGATGATGTCGGCCTGCTCGGTGGCGACCAGACAGCAGATGTCGGAGCCGGTGATCGCGATGCCCCCACTGCCGGTCACCGAAGTCGATCCGCCCAGCGGCGTGATCGTCACGCCGACAGCGAGCAACGACAGGTCGATCGTGTCGTTGCCGCTGGTGCCGGGCAGGCTGTCGTCGCCGCCGGTGCCGGTGATGAGCCCCATCTCGCGGTCTCCCTGCAAACCCCGCATAGGGCAGACGGTTGATGGCCACGCGCCTGGCGCAGATCGCCATGCAGTCCTGCGCGTCGGGCGGTCCGCGCGCCGCGCGAGAGTCTGGTCTGCAGAGCGGCGCAAAGCGGACCTGGCCAGCACCCACCACAGCGGAGCGTGCCGTGTGGCGAGCCATACAAGCGATTCGCAACAACGCAGCGCGCCCATGACCAGCGAGCCAAAGGTTCACGTCATGGAGGAACGGGCCCTCAGGTGCCCGAATGCCGTCGTTCATCACCAGTCTCTGCGTGGGTCCGCATCAAGCCGATCGGCAGTGCTCCAGCGGCAGCTGCCGCCCAACTCTTCGGACATTCCTCTGGTCTGCTCGCCATAGCCTCAAGCTGGCGCAGAAGCAGACTTCCGATTGAATCTCCTGGATCGGCCAAGGTTGGCACCTATGATGAATCGAATGTGCGCCGCACCGTCTGACCTGTTACCTACGCTTGGCAAGATGCGAAGCCCCCGGCTCGGCCGTTCCATCCAGCGCGACCGGTTGTTCGCCGCGCTCGACGGCACTGAGTCCGTGCCAGGCCTGTGGGTCGCCGGCCCCGCGGGATTCGGCAAGTCGACATTGATCGCGACCTACCTGGAAGCGCGGGCGCTCAGGTCGGGTTGGCTGCAGCTCGATGCCGGCGATGCCGACCCCGCCACCTTCGCGCACTTTCTCGGCGAAAGCGCCGCGTCGCTGGCGCCTCGAAAGCCGCTCCAGCTGCCCCTGCCGACCGCCGACGATCTGCGTGACGTCCCGGCCTTCATCCGCCGATGCTTCCGTCGTTTGGCGCTGGCGCTGGACGGGCCTTGGGTGCTGGTGCTGGACAACATCCAGGAGCTCGACAACATGCCCGGCTTGCATGGGGGAATAGCCGCCGCGCTCAGCGAGATGCCGGAGGGTTGCCGGCTCATCGCCATCAGTCGCGAGCCCCCGCCGGCGGAATATGCCAGGGCGCTGGCCGGCCAGCAGATGGTGTGCATCCAGGCCATTGCCTTGCGCTTCACGCCCGCCGAGACCCAGGCACTGCTGGATCTGCACGATCGACCCTGGTCGGCCAAGGCATTGTGCGAGACCACCGATGGCTGGGCGGCGGCCATGATCCTGATGCTGGCCGCACGCACCGAGCTCGCCACGCCATATGCAGCGGGCGCGGGCAGCGCACCGAAGATGGTGTTCGACCTGTTCGCCAGTGAAGTTATGGATGCTTTCGCGACGTGGCAGCGTCACGCGCTGATGCGCATTGCGTTCCTGCCGAGCGTCACGGCAGCGATGGCCGCGGCGATCAGCGGCGAGCCGCACGTCGAAACGCTGCTCGAGGACCTGGCGCGCCGCAGCCTGTTCACCGACCGCCGTGGCGACGCGCCAGCTGTCTACACCTTCCACGCGCTGTTCGGCGAATACCTGCGCACGCGGGCCGCGGCCGAGTTCTCGGCCGATGCGCTGCGCGCGCTGCGCGTCGAGGCGGCAGGTCTTCTTGCATCCGCGGGCCATGCAGACGCAGCCCTCGGACAGCTCGTCGACGCCCAAGAGTGGGCAAGGGCGTTGCAGTTGCTCGCCTCGCACGCCGGCGAATTCGTGGCCCAGGGGCGCTCGGCCATCGTCCGCCTAGCGGTGTCCGCCATGCCGGAGCCCTGGCGCAGCATGCCGCAAGCCTGCTACTGGCTCGGCTTCTGCAACCTGGCCATCGACCCCGACACGGCGCTCAGGCAATTGCAGCAGGCACACGACGGCTACCTCGCCGTGGGGGACGAACAGGGCGCCTTCGAGGCCGCCGCTGCGGCGGCCGATGCGATCATCTTCCGCGGCGCGAACTACGACGCGTTGGCACCTTGGCTGCCCCTGCTGGAGCGGCTGACGCCGGGCTACCTGGCGTCGCGCGACGCGGCGCTGGATCTGCGCGTTCTGCCCGGCCTGCTGGCCGCGTTTGTGCATCGGGACCCAGGTCACGCACTGACCGCAGCGCTGGCCGACGCAGCCGAGCACATGCTCGATGAGCCTCTCGGAGCCACCCAGCGCATTCTTCTAGGCAGCCTGGCGCTGTACCTCTTGTGGACCGGGCAGACACCGCGCCTGGACCGCATCCTTGCCAGGATCGACCGCATGTGCACGGGCCAGGACGCCGCACCGGCCACATTGCTTCGGTGGTACGGCGCAGGCGTGCTCGTGCGCTCGTTGCTCGGCCGTATCGACGAGGCGATGGACTGCGCAACGCGCGCCCTGGCGCTTGCAGTAAACGGACCCGCACCGATGCGCGTGAAGGCGCATCTGATGATGGTGCTGGCTGCCGAGTCGGCGCGCGATGCCGGGCTTGCGCGGCTCCACCTGGCCGAGTCGGCGGGCCTGCTGGCGGCGGGCAGTCCGGTCGACGTGACGACCTACGAGTTCCAGCGCGGCCTGCTGATGCTGCTCGACGAGGACTGGCATGCCGCCGCCCAGCTCATGCGCTCGGCCGTGACGAGTGGCCGCGACAGTGGTTGGCCTCTGCGCGAGCACATTGCCTTGATCGGGCAGGCGTTGGCCGCGACGCAGGTCGACAGTTTCGACGAGGCCGAGACCGCCTTGAAGGCGGTCTTCGAGCATCGTTTCCATGTCGTCTGCCGATGGCACCATTGGATCGCGGCGCTCGTCGAGGCCAACCTGGCCGACCGGCGCGGCGACGAGCCGCGCGCCTTGGCGGCCTTGCGGCGCGGGTTCGGCGTCGGCCGGGCCTGCGGCTTCGACTTCGGGCCGATGCCGTATTGCTGCGGCGACATGATGTCGCGCCTGGCCGCCCTGGCGCTGGCGCACGATGTCGACACGCCGTTCGTTCAGCAGATGGTGCGTCGGCACGCGCTGCCGGCCCCACCCCGTGCACCTGCCACATGGCCCTGGCCGGTGCGCATCCGCACGTTCGGTGCATTCGACATCGAGCGGGTTGGCGGCACCGGGCAGGCGTCACGCAAGGAAAGTCGCAAGCCGCTCGATCTGCTGAAGCTGCTGGTGGCTCTGGGCAGCGACAACGTGCCGGTCGGCCGGCTGTGCGCAGCGCTGTGGCCCGAGGCCAGCGGCGACGCCGCTCGAAACTCCTTCGACAACACCTTGCACCGGCTCAGAAAGCTGCTCGGTGGCGATGGGCGCGTCACGCTGCGGGCCGGCTGCCTGAGTCTGGACGCCGCCAGTTGCTGGACCGATGTCGCTGCGCTTGCCGACCGCCTCGCCGCGCCACCGCCGGTCGAGCGGGCCGACGACCCGAGCCGTGTCAGCGCCTGGATCGATGGGGTGTTGGCGTTGTACCGGGGGCCCTTTCTCGACGGTGAGGACGAACTGCCCGATGTGATCGTCGCCCGAGAGCGCCTCCAGGCGCGGGTCACGCGTCAGGTGGCAGCGCTGGGGGACCAGCTCGAGGCCGCGAACCGACACGCGCAGGCGGTGCGGCTGTACCAGCGCCTCGTCGAGCAGCAGCCGCTGGCCGAGGACATGGTGCGAAGGCTGATGACCTGCCTGCTGCACCTGGGTCAGCGTGCCGAGGCGATGGCCGTCTACCGGCGCTGCCGGCAGCAGTTGTCGGTGGTTCTGGGCGTGCGGCCGGCGGCCGAGACCGAAGCCCTGGTCGCCCGACTTTTCAATCTCTAAGCGATTTCTAGGATTCGCCCCGTCAGTCTTCGGATCCATGGGCGCACCGCAGGGCGCGCCCGCCTCGAGACGACTGACCAGGGATCTGCCGCCGTCAGTCACCGGTTGCAGTCTCGCTCTCGCGGACGACGGGCCGTCACGGTGGAATGGAGCCTGGAATGCTGAAGAAGACTGTTGCGTTGACCCTGTCGGTGCTGTCGTGGGCCGCCTTGGCCCAGAGTCCGATCGAGACCGACGGGGAAAAGTACAAAGTGGTGTTGGAAAACGACCAGGTGCGCGTGCTCGAGTACCGGGATCTGCCGGGCGAGAAGACCCACCAGCACGGTCATCCTGCTTTCGTTCTTTACGCCGTTACGCCGTTCAAGCGCAAGATCCAGCTGCCCGATGGCAAGGTGCTGATGCGTGAGTTCAAGGCCGGCGACGTGATGTATTCGCCGGAGCAGACCCACATCGGCGAAAACGTCGGGACGACGCCGACCCACGTCATCATGATCGAGCTGAAGACAGCGCCGAAGCCGTGATGGCGGCCGGCGCGAGTCTCAAGCGCGCAGAGGTCCCTCAAACGCTCAGCGGCCGACTGGCGGCACCGACCGTGGTCCTGCGCGAGCCGTCCGTGACCGGCATGCCAACGGGCGCCACGCAGGAGATCCGCGTGCTCACGGCGTGCTTCGGCCCCGGCGACCGGACAGCGTTCAACCGTCACCGCACAGCTGTCACCGTGCACGTGCTGGAAGGGCATTTCACAGCGGAGATCGAGGGGCGAGCCCCGCTCGTCATCGCACCCGGGCAAGCCTTTGTCGAGCCGCCGGAGCTTGCGCACGTCGGCCACAACCGCAGCGCCACCCAGCCCCTGCGGGTGGTGGTGTTCTACGTCATCGAGCCGGAGGCGCCCTTCCTGGACCCCGTGGGCGGCTTGGGCTGACATGCTTGACGATGGAGCCCCAGGTCTGTGCGGGTCTCGGCGCCCGTGAACAGCAATCTGACCACCCCGACCGTAGTTGTCAGCAACGAGGCATTCATGTTCGATTCATCAGCTCGGCTCAATCATTCGATTGCCCTCTTGGGAATTTCCCTTGCAGCGATCGGCCTGTGCTCGCCGGCGTCAGCCGCTTCGCTCGACGCTTATGCGGGTGTCATAGGCGGATCGGGCATGGGCACGGTGCCCGGCGGCTGCAGCAATGCGCCGCCCCCAGCGCTGAGCTTCTTCAGCTTCACAGGCACGGCATGGCCGGTGGAGGGCATTGCAGCCTGCGGCTACAGCGGCAGCCTGGATCAGGTATCGGCGGCGACCGGACCGCTGGGCATCGGCAAGAGCCCGGCGCCGGTGTCGCTGGGCCCTGCGCCCGGCAGCGGTACCTTCGACGGCACGGCCCAGTCCAGCGCCGATTACGGTCGCCTGGGTGCCGCTGCCCACGCCTTCATCGGGACCGGTCGGCCCAGCGGCAATTCGATGTTTCAGTCCGTCGCTGCGGCCAAGTTCTCCGACACCTTGATCGCGACCAGCCCCTTGGTGGCTGCCGCCAGCGCCGGATTCGTGAGCTACCAGTTCAGTCTCGACGGGAGCTTGACTGCGCTGGGAGCCCCGGAGGCGTTTTACTTTGGCGAGACCTACATGGCACTCGACCTGCGGCACCAAGGCGGGCCGACTTACCAGGTCGTGAATGCGACGGTGCGCCGCGGCGGCATCGGCACCATTTCGAACAGCCCGCCGCCCGCGGGCTGGACCACAAGCGAAGGCAGCTTGATCGGTGGCAGCACCGTCTTCGCGCGCGACTTTCCCATGGTTTGGGGGCAGGCCTGGGACGTGGATGTGGGCCTGGTGGCCTGGGCCTATGGCACTGCGGACAGCAACTTTCTCAGCACCGCCAAGCTCACCGGCCTGACCCTGTATGACGGGAACCACAATCTTCTATCGGAGTTCAGCCTGAGCGCCGCATCGGGCACCAACTACGTCACTGCCGTGCCGGAGCCGCAGACATGGGCACTGTCGCTGTTGGGTCTGGCCCTGCTCGGTGGACGCGGCGCCCGTCGCTTCTCCCGCCAGCAGGGGAGCCGTCCCGGACCACAACCGAGCCGTTGATCGCGCGGCCGAACGGGCCCTCATCGGCCTTGTGCAAGCCCCCATTGGAGCGGAGGAATCCGGACAGATCAGTTCTGCGCCTGCCTCAGGTCGTCACCCAATGCCACGCCGCAGCCGCCGCCTGCGGGTCCACCAAGAGCACGAAAAGCAAGCCGGCCACCGCCCCGCCTATGTAAGCGTCATGGTTGACGCACCCGGTGCCGCGCTTGGACGCCCACATGCTGAAGTCAAGGTACTGCACCACAAACAGCGGCACCGGGATCGGCAGGATGAAGATCGATGCCTGAGGCATATAAACGATCGACGCGAACAACACAGCCCCGATCGCACCTGACGCGCCCCAGACCTTTGATCACGCTGAACGCGGGACGGTTTTCTCGCCGCTCTTGCCGCATGCATGTGGCGCAGCGCGAGTTCACCGACGAGCGGGCGTCTTTTGGCGTGATGAGTGGACATGATCGAAAGACTCTCAGCCTCTCAGTCAGTCGGCTCGCCAGACGGCGGACCTGACTCGTTGCGCCTTGTCGCGACGGTATGCGGCTGGATGAATTGGCAGGACGCGGCTGGACGAGCCAGGGAGTCGAGTTGTCGAGCGCTGCGGGTCTGGCTCGAGCGACGCGGGTTGATCGAATTGCCCGCTGCCCGACCGGTTAGCTTCGAGGCGGGTGAGCAAACGAGCACGCGGTGGCAAGAGCAGTGGGCCACGCGGTACAGGCCAGGCTCCCTGGCCGCATCCACCGCCGCTGCCCGCAGCGGCGCCGGAATGTGTTCACTCAGCTTGCGCCCCGCGCGCCACACGTGCAGCCGTTGCCAACGCCAGCCTGCTCAATCCCCGCTTCTACCATCGCCCACTCCGTCAGGTTGCAAGAGCGGTGGAAGTTGCCGAGGTCGCGGATTCAATTCATGCAGGCTTGCCGGAAGGACACGCTGAAGATGGTGCTGATCGAGACGGTGACATCGATGTTGCCGCAACGGTCGAGCGGGTCAAACACCCTCATGTACTCGTCCTGCGCATAACGGTTCGGCACGACGTGGATGCTGTCCGTCTCTTCGCTGGCTATCGCGGCCAGGCGGCCGCCCCATTCGTTGGCTCCGATCGGCACCTCGTGCTGATGACATCGAGCATTTTCTGCACCTCGCCCTGCACGTTGTCGGTACCGGCGCTGTCCAGCACGCCATCGGGTGCGTCCTTGTTGACAGCAATCGCGATGCGCTTGCGGGCGCGCGCCAGCACTTCGATCAGCGAGCGAAGCTGGGGCGGGATGTGCCCGTGCCAGCGCTGCTGCCTGACGACGTACTGTGGAGCAGGCTCACTCGTTTGCTCATTCGACTGCCCTTTCGCGATGCGCGCCGCCGGAAATCGCCTTTCGGGCGGCCGGGCAGGCTCAAGCCGCATCCAGTGCGCGGCCTACCACTTCACGCACGTCGTCGCTGAGGTCGGGCCTGGCAGCCACGCGGGCCAGCGCTTCGCGCGCCGCGCTGCGGTAGGGTTCGGCCAGTGCCGTCCAGCGGTCCATCACGCGGGCCAACCGCGCGGCAATCTGCGGGTTGATGGCATCGAGTTCCAGCAGTTTTTCGGCCCACAACACATAGCCGGCGGCGTCGCGGCGGTGAAAGGCAGCCGGGTTGTGCATGCACAGCGAGAAGATCAGGCTGCGCGCCCGGTTCGGGTTTTTCAAGGTGAACTCCGGATGCGACAGCAGCGCCTTGGCCTGCGCGAAGACGCGGCCTGCGCCGTCGCCCACCGGCTCCGGCGCGCGCGCCTGCACCGAGAACCATTTGTCGATGACCAGCGCCTCGCCCGGGTGCATGGCGTGGAAGTGCGCCAGCGCGGCGTCGGCCAGGTCCGCCTGCGCTCCAACCAGCGCCGCCAGCGCGCCCAGCCGGTCGGTCATGTTGTCGGCGTCCTTCACGCGCTGGAAGGCACGGCCAGGCCAGACCGCGTCACCCTGCCGCGCCGCATGCCGACACAGCATGGCCAGCGCGAGGTTGGCCAGCGCGCGGCGGCCCGCCTGCACCGGAGTGGGCTGGTAGCCCTCGGCCACCTGGTGCTGCGCGTAGGCCCAGGCCCAGTCAGCTTGCAAATGGCTGCACATCTGATCCAGGAAGGACTCCCTGACCGCATGGATGCGCTGCGGGTCGACGATGTCCAACTGCTCGGCCAGCACGCCCTCGGACGGCAGCGTCAGCACCAGTTCCTTGAACGCGGCGTCCAGGCCGGGATGGCGCAGCACGCCGCGCATGGCCTCGATGAAGGCGGCGCCCGGCTCACCCGGCGCATTGGCCGGCAGGGCAGCCAGCAACCTGGAAAGCGCCAGCCGTTGGCCGGCTTCCCAACGGTTGAAGGGGTCGTTGTCGTGGGCCAGCAGCGTCAGCAGGCCGGCGTCGGACAGGCCGTCGTCGAGCATCACCGGCGCAGAAAAGCCGCGCAGCAGCGAGGGCACCGGCGCCTGCTCGACGTCGTCGAAGGTCCAACTCTGCTCGGCGCTGTCGAGCACCAGCAGGCGCTCGGCGGCAAGTGTCTGCCCGCTGTCGCCGAGCAGCGCGGCCAATACCGGTATCACGAACGGCCGTTTGGCGGGCTGGCCAGGCGAGGGCAGGCTGTGCTGCGACAGTGTCAGCGTGTAACGCCGCGCCTCGGCGTCGTAACGGCCACGCGCCACCAGGCGCGGTGTGCCGGACTGCGAGTACCAATTCTTGAAGTCCGCCAGCCGGGTGGTCAATTCGCTGTCGGGGTTGGCGTCGGCGATGGCCTGGGCGAAGTCGTCGCAGGTCACGGCCTGGCCGTCGTGTCGCTGGAAGTACAGCGCCATGCCGCGCGCGAAGCCCTCGCGGCCGACCAGCGTGTTCATCATGCGCACGACTTCGGCACCCTTCTCGTAGATGGTGGAGGTGTAGAAATTGTCGATGGCGGCGTAGCTGTCGGGGCGCACCGGGTGCGCCATCGCGCCGGCATCCTCGGGATACTGGCTGGCGCGCAGCGAGCGCACGTCCGCGATGCGCTTGACGGCGCGCGCGCTGGCCCCGCCGGCCATGTCCATGGAGAATTCCTGGTCGCGGAAGACCGTCAGCCCTTCCTTGAGCGAGAGCTGGAACCAGTCGCGGCAGGTGACGCGGTTGCCCGTCCAGTTGTGGAAGTATTCATGGCCGACCACGCTTTCGATGTCGGCGAAATCGGCATCCGTGGCGCTGGCGGCGGTGGCGAGCACGTAGCCGGTGTTGAAGATGTTCAGGCCCTTGTTCTCCATCGCGCCCATGTTGAAGTCTTCAACGGCGACGATCGTGAATCTCTCCAGGTCGAGCGCCAGACCGAAGCGCGCTTCGTCCCACACCACGGAGGCGATCAACGAGGCCATCGCGTGTACGGTCTTCTCCAGGTCGCCGCGCTTTACATACACCTGCAGCAGGTGCTCCCTGCCGGCGCGGGTGCGGATGCGCTGCTCGCGGCACACCAGGTCGGCGGCCACCAGGGCGAAGAGGTAGCTCGGCTTGGGGTAAGGGTCGTGCCATTTGGCGTAGTGGCGCCCGCCGGCCAGATCGCCTGCTTCGACGAGGTTGCCGTTGCTCAGCAGCACCGGGAAGCGGGACTTGTCGGCGCGCAGCGTGACGCTGTAGACCGCCATCACGTCGGGCCGGTCGAGGAAGAAGGTGATGCGGCGAAAGCCCTCCGCCTCGCACTGCGTGAAGAGGCCGCTGGCGCTGGTGTACAGGCCCGACAGCTGGGTGTTCCTGTCGGGCGCGCAGGTGTTGCGCACTTCGAGCGTGAAGCCGTCGGCGGCCGGCGGGTTGTCGATCACGAGCGCGCCGTCTTCGTGGCGGAAAGACACGCTTTCGCCATTCGCCAGCACGCGCAGCACGGTCAGGTCTTCGCCATGCAGACGCAATGGCTGTGCCGGCTGGTCGCGGTTGCGTTCGATCTGCATCTTGCTGGCGACGATGGTCCTGCTGGCGTCGAGGTCGAAAGTGAGCTCGACCTGACGGATCCAGAACGCCGGTGCCGCATAGTCGTCGCGCCGTACCAGGGTGGCAGTGCCTTCACGCATGGTGTGTCTCTCTCGTTGTTCTTGCAGTGAGCAGGGCGGCGAGGTCGAGGCCCTGGAAGTCGGCGATGGCCAGCCTGAGGTTGTCGAAACCGGTGAATGCCGAGGCCGGCAAGGAGGTGGTCAGCGCGACGGCGGGCATGCCGGCGCGGCGTGCGGCTTCGATGCCCAGCGGCGCGTCCTCGAAGACGAGGCAGGCAGCGGGCGGCACGCGCAGGCGGCGTGCGGCTTCCTCGAAGATGTCGGGGTGTGGTTTGCCACGCAGGCCGTCGGCCGGGCTGGTGATGGCATCGACCTGGGAGTCCAGCCCGAAGCGCCGCACCGCCACCGCGATGTTGGCCAGCGGCGCGGCAGTGCAGATGGCGAGCTTGAGGCCCAGCGCACGCGCCTCGGCACGCAGCGGCTCGAAGCCGGCGATCATCCTCAGCGATGTCGCGGCCGAGGCACGGTAGAGATCTTCCTTTTCTTCGGCCAGCGTCTCACGTTCCGCGGCGCTCGATGCAGGCAGCAGTTCGCGCAGGATCTCGGCGTTGGTGCGGCCGGCCGTGGCGCCGAAGAAACCGGCGTCGTCGAACGGCAGGCCGTGCCGCGCGTGCCAGGCGCGCCACGCTTCATGGTGCAGCGGCATGCTGTCGATCAGCGTGCCGTCGAGGTCGAACAGCAGCGCCTGGATCGGCACTGCCATCACAGACCTGCCTTCAGGCTGGCTTCGATGAAGGGGTCGAGGTCGCCGTCGAGCACCTTTTGCGTGTTGCTGATCTCGACGTTGGTGCGCAGGTCCTTGATGCGGCTCTGGTCGAGCACGTAGCTTCGGATCTGGTGACCCCAGCCGACATCGGTCTTGGTGTCTTCGAGCTTCTGCTGCGCTTCTTTCTGGATGCGCATCTCGTGCTCGTACAGACGCGATCGCAACATCTGCCAGGCTTCGTCGCGGTTGCGGTGCTGGCTGCGGTCGTTCTGGCACTGCACGACGATATTGGTCGGGATGTGCGTCAAACGCACCGCCGAGTCGGTCTTGTTGATGTGCTGGCCACCGGCACCGCTGGCGCGGAAGGTATCGACACGCACGTCGGCCGGGTTGATCTCGATCTCGATCGAGTCGTCGACTTCGGGGTAGACGAACAGGCTGGCAAAGCTGGTGTGGCGGCCGCCCGAGCTGTCGAAGGGGCTCTTGCGCACCAGCCGGTGCACGCCGGTTTCGCTGCGCAGGTGGCCGAAGGCGTAGTCGCCTTCGACCTTCAGCGTGGCGCTCTTGATGCCGGCCACGTCACCTTCGCTCTCTTCCATCACCTCGACCTTGAAGCCCTTGCGTTCACAGTACTTCAGGTACTGGCGCAGCAGCATGGCGGCCCAGTCGCAGGCCTCGGTGCCGCCGGCGCCGGCCTGGATGTCGACGAAGCAGTTGCCGGGGTCGGCCGGATTGCTGAACATGCGGCGGAATTCGAGCTGCTCGACTATTTTGCACAGCGCCTGAGCTTCGGCGTCGATTGCCGCCAGGCCGTCGAGGTCGCCCTCGGCTTTGCTCATGTCGTAGAGCTCGGTGTTGTCGCTGAGGTTGCTGCTGAGGTGGTCGACGGTCTCGACGACGGTTTCAAGCGTCTTCTTCTCGCGCCCGAGTTCCTGCGCTCGCTTGGGTTCGTTCCAGACGCTGGGATTTTCGAGCGCGGCGTTGACTTCGTTCAGCCGCAGGGCTTTGCGGTCGTAGTCAAAGATACCCCCGGAGCTGCTCTGTCCGGTGCGTGAGGTCGGCGAGCATCGTGCCGATCGAGTTGATCTGTTCGTTGTCCATGGTGTGGGCTGGCATTTGGTGAAACGATGATTTTCGCATGCCACGAAAGCGGCAACGGAAAGCGAAAGCGGCGCCCGAAGGCGCCGCTTTCAATGAGCGGGAGTTGCTCAGTCAGCCTTGCGGCGACGGGCCATGAAGCCCACAGCGGCCAGACCAGCCAGCATCAACGCGTACGTTTCTGGTTCCGGAATCGGCGTCGCAAGGGTCAGGTTGTTCATCGTCGGCCACACGGTGGAGTTCCGGCCCTGGGTGGACGTCAACGACACCGACGTCAGCGCCGAATCGGAGATGAAGCCGATGAAGGTGCTGGTGGTTGCGAAGCGAACGGTCTGGGTTGCCGTGCTGTTGCCGTCGACGGCGGCCAGCGTGATGGCGCCGCGGCGCAGGAAGTTGCCGCCGACGTCTGAGTTGAACACGTTGGCGCCGGCGGCAAACACGCCGGGAGCGAAGCCGCTGAAAGTGACGGTGTCGGTTGCAACGTTCGTCGACAGCCAGTTGTCGGTGCCGTTGCCGGCGCCGTAGAAGATGTCGCTGTCCGGTCCGACAGCGGCGCTGTAACCGAGTGAGCCTGCGGCACGCGTCAGCGGTCCCGAACCGAGATTGGCACCGGCGGTCAGGTCGTCAAACGAGTCGGTGCCGGATATGGCGCTCATGCTGAGCAATGCGGCATTGAAGGCGCTGGCGCTCGTGTACACCGTGATGTTGGCGCTCGCGAATCCCACGCATGCAAGCAGTGTGGCAGCAACCAAGGGCTTCAGTGAGGACATGACTGCGGACATGGGAACCTTTCAGTGAGCAACGTGAGAAAAATCAATTAAATCATCTGAATGTATGTTGCCACAAACGGGCAGCCCGGTCACTGATCCTGCCCCCCCGGGTCAGGGGGGGTGAGGTGTTGCGACCGGTTCCGGATGTCGACGTCAAAAAATTGAATTGGCGTCCGAAGGCGCCAATATGGGGTCAGCGAGGCGCCCTCAAACGCCAGGCACGAAATTGCTCAGTCGAAGGTGCGGCGCCGCACCATGAAGCCGACGGCGGCCAGTCCGGCGAGCAGCATCAAATAGGTTTCTGGCTCGGGCACCGGCGCCGTCACGTCGCCCGGGCCGCGGATCAGGTTCAGGTACTTGCCCGAGTCA
>Ga0163144_10016968_pt1 | contig 14882 bp, 12 predicted proteins | sample OliLak19BULKMAT1_FD_123175 | JGI IMG/M metagenome (GOLD analysis project Ga0163144, IMG submission 123175) | Freshwater microbial mat bacterial communities from Lake Vanda, McMurdo Dry Valleys, Antarctica - Oligotrophic Lake LV.19.BULKMAT1 | ecosystem: Environmental > Aquatic > Freshwater >... | reverse complement strand
TCACCGCCAACAAGCAGGCGCTCGCGAAAAACATCTTCATGTTCGGCCAGATCATGGAGGGCACCCAGTTCTACGGCCTCTTCGGCATGATCCTCTCCCTCTACCGCCAGAACAAATTCCCCGGCATCGGCCAGATGTTCCGCTACACCCTCCGCGATGAGTCGAACCACATCGAGGTCTTCCGCAACCTCCTCATGGATCTCATCGACGAAAACCCCGACATCTGGACCGAGGACTTCCGCGAAGACCTCCGCGCCACCATGAAAGAGGGCATCGACCTAGAAAAAGCCTTCATCCGCGATTGCCTCCCCGTCTCCGGCCTCGGCCTAAACTCCGACGACTTCGAAACCTACATCGACTACATCGCCGACCGCCGCCTCACCTCCTGCGGCCTAGCCCCATTGAATGAGTCCGTCTCCAACCCCTTCCCATGGCTCGCCGAAATGATGGACATCAAGAAAGAGCAGAACTTCTTCGAAGGCCGGGTCACGGAGTATCAAAAGGCAGCGGCTCTTTCCGCTATTGACGATGATGAACTCTAAGAAGTGGCTAGTGCCGAGTGATCAGTGATCAGTGGAAGAAACGAACCAAAATAGCCCATGAGTGATATCGAAACATTTGAAGATCTTGAAGTCTGGAAACGGGGCTGCAATCTCACTGTGGATATCCATGTCGCGCTCGCGGAGTCGAAGGACTTCGCGCTGCGCGGCCAAATGGAACGCTCATCATTATCAATCCCTTCCAACATCGCCGAAGGCGCAGAACGCGACAGCACACCCGAGTTCATCAAATTCCTCCGCTACAGCAAAGGCTCCTGCGGTGAACTCCGCACCCAGCTCTACGTCTCTGAACGCATCCGCAAACGCCTAGGCGCACCGCCCATGGACGGCTCCCGAGAAATGATCCAAGAGACCCGCGACATATCAAAAATGCTCCAAGGCCTCATCAACTCCCTAAACCGCCGCATCGCTGCCAACCTCCCCAGCCCCGCCACAAAAAACCGCCCCCTCCCACCCACCTCACCCCCAAAGCAATAAGCTAAACAATAAGCTAAACAATAAGCACAGAGCACCCAACCTCTTCCACTGATCACTGATCACTCGGCACTAGCCACTCCACCAAACAAAAAACCACCGCCACTCCTTCAACAAAATGTACCGCTCCCTAAACCTCGCCGAAGACAACATCCTCAAGCAAGTCATCTCCGACCGCTTCGCCCTCGCCGCCACCGACCGCCAGTACGATTGGCGCGAATCGATTTCGGATGAAAAGCGCAAGCCCATGCCCGACATCATCGTCACGCGCGGCGAAAAGGAGCATCACTTCTCCCTCGAAGACGTCGCCGATGCCATCGGTGAATCCCTCGCCGACCTCCTCGTCGCCCGCCGCGAGGACGAGACCTCCATCTTCTCCGAGGTCAACCGCAAGTTCGTCTCCCTCGTCGCCCACGCCGTCGCCGTCTCCCTCACCGAGACCCTTGAGGCGGGCGGCCGCCTCCGCCTTTCCGAAGCCGATCTCTATCTCCTCATCGAAAAAGCCCTCCTCGAAAACGAAGCCTACGACGTCGCGAAATCCCTGGCTTTCCGCCGCTCCCTGCAAAAAACCGGCCACGTCGAGGTCGGTGCCGGCCCGCACGCACTCCCCGTCCGCCTGATCCGCCGCAACGGCAACGTCGTGCCATGGTCCGAAACCAAGATCGAGATCGCCGTCCGCAAGGCTTTCCTCACCATCCACGAAAACCCCGAACCCGCCGTCGAGGTCGCTAAAGCCATCACCGAGCGCATCCGCCGCGGCGACCAATCCTTCGTCCACATCGAGGACGTCCAGGACATGGTCCAGGAGGAACTCATGGCCCAGCGCCACTTCAAGGCCGCCGCCCACTACATCCGCTACCGCGACGAGCGCGGACGCCTCCGCATCGAGGAGCAGGACAGCGCCTCCGAGGATCTCTCGCAGGACTCCATGATCGTCGTCACCACGGACGACGGGAAATCCTCCTTCTGGGACGGCATGGAGCTGAAAAAACGCATCGCCTTCGCCTCCATCGGCCTTGAACTCAATCTCCCGGAAGCCGATATCGAACGCGAACTCCGCCGCTCCATCGGCTCGGAAATTTCCGCCAAGGATCTCAAGGCCACCATTATCCTCAACTCCAAGACCCTCATCGAAAAGGACGCGGACTTCGCGAAATTCGCCGCCCGCATCCTGCTTTCCTACATCTACGAGGAAGTCCTCGACTGGTCCATTTCCACCGATGGCGTTGACAAGCTCAAGCAAGCCCACAAGGCCGGCTTCAAGTCCTACCTCAAGCACGGCGTCGCCATCAAGCGCCTCAATCCCGAGCTCCTCGAGAAATACAACCTCGACAAGCTCGCCGAAGCTTTTGATCCCACCGCCGACCTCGATTTCGACTACCTCGGCATCCAGACCCTCTACGACCGCTACCTCATCGTCGATAAGACCGGCGACAAACACCGCCGCATCGAGACCCCGCAGTATTTCTGGATGCGCGTCGCCATGGGCCTTTTCAAGAAAGAGGAAACCAAGGCCGAGGACTGGGCCATCCGCCTTTACAACCTCTACAAAGGCCGCCGCTTCTGCTCCTCCACGCCCACCCTGTTCAATTCCGGCACCCTCCACTCCCAGCTCTCCTCCTGCTACCTCTACAAGGTCGATGACTCCATCGAGTCCATCATGCAGCGTGGCATCGCGGAAAACGCCTACCTCAGCAAATGGGCCGGCGGCCTCGGCGGCTCATGGACATCCGTCCGCGGCACCGGCGGCTACATCCAGGGCACCAACGGCGAGTCCCAGGGCATCATCCCGTTCCTCAAGCTCCACAACGACCAGCTCCTCGCCGTCAACCAGGGCGGGAAACGCAAAGGCTCCGGCTGCGCCTACCTTGAGACATGGCACAACGACATCGAGGACTTCCTCGAACTCCGCAAAAACACCGGCGACGACCGCCGCCGCTGCCACGACATGAACACCGCGAACTGGGTGCCCGACCTCTTCATGAAACGCATGGAGGACCGCCTCCACTGGACCCTCTTCCGCTCCAACGAAACCCCGGATCTCCACGACCTCTACGGAAAAGCCTTCGAAGAGCGCTACGAGCAGTACGAAGCCCAGGCCGACGAAGGCAAGATCTGGTCCCGGAAACTCCCCGCCATCGAGCTCTGGAAAGGCATGCTCAAAATGATCTTCGAGACCGGCCACCCATGGATCACTTTCAAGGACCCATGCAACGTCCGCTCCCCGCAGGATCATTGCGGCGTCATCCACTCCAGCAACCTCTGCACCGAGATCACCCTCAACACCTCCGAGGAGGAAACCGCCGTCTGCAACCTCGGCTCCGTCGTCCTCGACAGCCACATCACCGCCGATGGCGCCCTCGATCACGAGATGCTCAAGGAAACCATCACCGTCGCCATCCGCGCCCTCGACAACGTCATCGACATCAACTTCTACCCCACCAAAGCCGCGGAAACCGCCAACTCCCGCCACCGCCCCATCGGCCTCGGCGTCATGGGCCTGCAGAACGCCCTCTACAAGCGCAACCTCGCCTTCGCATCCGATGCCGCCGTCGAGTTCAATGACGAGATGATGGAGGCCATCGCCTACTACGCCTACAGCGCCTCCTCCGATCTCGCCGCCGAAGTCGGCACCTACTCCTCCTACAAGGGCTCCAAGTGGGATCGCGGCCTCCTCCCGCAGGACACCGTCGATCTCCTCGAGGACGAGCGCGGCCGCAAGATCGATGTCCCGCGCGGCGGAAAAATGGATTGGTCCGTCGTCCGCGAGAAAATTAGCAAGCACGGCATGAGGAATTCCAACGTCCTCGCCATCGCCCCCACCGCCACCATCTCGAACATCATGGGCACCACCCCCTGCATCGAGCCGAACTACAAGAACCTCTACGTGAAATCCAACCTCTCCGGCGACTTCACCATCCTCAACACCGAACTCGTCCGCGACCTCAAGAAAGCCAACCTCTGGTCCCCGGAAATGGTCGATCAGTTGAAATACTTCGATGGCGAGCTCGACAACATCGATGACATCCCGGAGGCAATCAAGCAGAAGCACAAGACCGTCTTCGGCATAGCCTACGAATACATCGTCGATGCCGCCGCCCGCCGCCAGAAGTGGATCGACCAATCCCAATCGGTCAACCTCTTCCTCGCCACCCCGGACTTCAAGACCCTCAGCCACATGTATCGCCGCGCCTGGGACAAAGGCCTCAAAACCACCTACTACCTCCGCACCATGCAGGCCTCCGGAGTCGAGAAAGCCAGCATCGACGTCAAAAAGGAACAACGCGGCCACATGGCCACCCAAACCGCAGCCACAGCAGCGACAAACGCCGCGAAGAAGGAATTCACCGCCGCCGAGAAAAACGCCTGCTCCATTGATGCCATGATGAATGGGGGAGAGTGCGAGGCTTGTCAGTGACCCAAGTCCAAATGTCCACAGTAGCTAACAGCGTCGCGGTAAATTTGGCACACCCTGCAAAGGTTGCGGAACTTCACCAATACGTGAAGGTTGAGTTTCATCGATTTAAGGCGCTGAAATCGTTCACCTTAAACCTGAGGCATTTCAACATACTTGTAGGCCCTAACAATGCTGGTAAGTCGACGGTCTTAGCAGCTTTTCGAATATTGGCTACAGCGCTAAGAAAAGCGGGTTCAAAAAGTCCAGAAGTAGTGAGAGGCCCATTAGGAGATACTTTTGGCTACTCTATTGATCTTTCCGCGACCTCAGTGGCGGAGGAAAATATATTTCACAATTACGACGATACTGAGCCGGCAAAGGTGGTCTTTAGGCTCTCCAATAAGAATGAGTTGATGCTCTATTTTCCTGAGAAAGGAGCGTGCTATTTGATCGCCTCCCAAGATGGCAGGCACCCGAAAACACCCACAGCATTTCGAGCTAATTTTAACTGTCCGATTGGATTCGTCCCAATTTTGGGTCCTGTCGAACAACATGAAAACCTCTACGAGAAGGAAGCGGCAAGAAGAGCTCTGTTTAACTACAACGCCGCTAGGAACTTTCGGAATATCTGGTATTACTATCCTGATAAATTTGATGATTTCCAGGCTATACTTAAGGAAACATGGCCGGGTATGGATATTAATAAACCGGAGGTCGACTTCTCGCACCAAAGGCCTAGACTTTGCATGTTTTGCCCTGAAGATAGAATACCGAGAGAAATATTTTGGGCAGGTTTTGGATTTCAAGTTTGGTGTCAAATGCTAACACATCTTGTCCAGTCAAATGAAAAATCCCTTTTTTTGATAGATGAACCCGATATCTATTTGCATTCTGATCTTCAAAGGCAGCTCCTGTCTCTTCTTCGAAATCTTGGGCCAGACATTCTAGTTGCGACCCACTCAACTGAAATCATAACCGAGGCTGAGCCGGATGATATTGTTCTGGTGAATAAAAAACGAAATCACGCTCAACGCATTAATAATCCATCACAATTGTCCGAAGTTTTTTCAAGTTTAGGATCAAACTTAAATCCGATTCTTACACAGTTAGCGAAGACACGAAAAGTTCTTTTCGTCGAAGGAAAGGATTTCCAGATATTCGGGAAATTCGCGAATAGGCTCGGTATTCAAAGTGCTGGAGCTAGAAGTAACTTTGCAGTAGTTGCCGTGGATGGATTCAATCCGGAGCGCGTCAGAAATCTTAAGCTTGGGATGGAGACTACTATCGGTGGTAGTATAAAGTCCTTCCTCATTCTTGATCGAGATTACAGATCTGATAGAGAACGAGATAGGATCATTGAACAGTGTAACGGATTCTGTGATCAGGTTGTAATTCACGAGCGAAAGGAAATAGAGAATTATTTGTTAGTGCCCTCAGCACTTGATCGCGCCATTGCAAGGAGAGTTGAGGATTACGCAAAAAGAACAGGAATTACCAAAGAAATTACCGTTGATGCGAATGCTTCACTTCTGGAATATTCCCTAAATGTGAATAGCTATGTCATGGCCCAGCACCTGGCTCGACGTCGTGCATTTGAAGCAAAAAACTCGATCGGACTCGATGAAGGTTCGTTTAATGAGGAGACGTTGAAATGTTTCCACCAACGCTGGGGCATAGACGGACAATATCTCGGCATGATTCCCGGAAAAGAGGCGCTAAGCCACCTAAATCGGAATTTGCAAAATGAGATGGGTGTCAGCATTACTCCTACATCAATAATCGACGCAATGCCTCTGTGTGACGTACCAGAAGAAATGAGAGTGCTCATTTCCATGATAGCAAAATTTGCCGAATCTTAGTCTTGACGGGTTCTGGTGAATCATTTCGACAGTTTCTGAATCCCTAGAATCTAAATCCAAACAACGACTTGAAACAAATCCTTCCAACCTTCGTCAATGGGGTCAGTCCTTGCAGATTAACACCCCATTCGAGTTCAAAGCCTGACTTGACAAGAATCCTAAAAACTGTTCAAAAGAACTCATTGAAACAAAGTCTTCCAACCTTCGTGGATTTTTTCGCCGGTAGCGGCCTCGTAACCGAGGGCGCTCGCCAGTCATGCTTTCCGGTATGGTCGAACGACATCTGCGGGAAGAAGGGTGACATCTACACCGCCAATCACGACCCCGGGCATTTTCACCTCGGCTCGATTGAAGAAGTGAACGGGAGCACGATGCCGCAAGGGGAGATCGTCTGGGCAAGCTTCCCTTGCCAGGATTTATCTCTCGCTGGAAAAATGGGTGGCTTGGGTGCGTCCCGCAGCGGTCTTTTCTGGGAGTGGTTGCGGGTGCTCGATGAAATGCCGGAGCCGCCTAAAGTGATCGCCCTTGAGAATGTCACCGGCCTGCTTTCCTCGAACGGGGGAGCGGACTACCGCCTTCTCCACCAAGCCCTTCGCGCCCGCTCCTACAAAGTCGGCCCTATGCTGATCGATGCGCGTCACTGGCTCCCGCAATCCCGCCCCAGGGTATTCGTTGTCGCCGTCCATGAGGATGTCGATACGGCTGATTTCGAGGAGTTCGGACCAAGCTGGTTGCACCCGCAATCCGTCACCCAAGCCATCTCCACCCTGGAGGGAAGCGTCTTCTGGTCCATGCCGTTTCCAAAAGAGCGCCCCAAGACACTTTCCGAGATCATCGACTGGAAAGCCCCGGTCTTCGATCAAGCCAAGACCGAGCAACTGCTTTCCATCATCGCCCACAGTCATCTCGCCCGCCTCGAAAGCATCCCTAAGAGCCAAAGAGCTGTCTTCCCCGGCTACCGCCGCACACGCAACGGCAAGCAAGTCCTCGAACTCCGCTTCGACAACATCTCCGGCTGCCTCCGTACTGCCGAAGGAGGAAGCAGCCGCCAGTTCCTCATCCTCCACGAGAACGGAAACTGGAGCGCCCGCCTCATCACCACCCGCGAGGCAGCCCGCCTCATGGGAGCACCCGATTCCTACAAGCTTTCCGCCAACTACAACGAAGCCTACAGCGCCATGGGCGATGCAGTCGCCGTCCCCGTAGTCAGGCACCTCGCGGAACACCTCTTGGCTCCCCTCGCCAAGCTCTCCCAATCCCATGCCAAACGAACTCGAAAAGAGTCTGCGAAGATTCGCCTTAGCGCATGATGGATTGCGGCGGAGTTCAGAAGCCGAAATACCCAGAGAACTGACCCTGCGCCAAATACAAACAGATTCATGTCAGCAAAAAAGAAGACAGAGAAACCCAAAGGCCAACCCATTAAAAAGAAGGCAAAGAGAAGGGAGGCTGCTCCGCCGGATGTCGCAGCGATCCGAAGGAAAATCAAGGAAGTCGGTAATATTACAATGCCTAACGGCCGGTTACTCGGTAACACTCAATGGGGGATTTATGCGTTCTATGATTTTGATGGGGAACCTATTTATGTCGGTCAAACTCGTGAGGGAATTGCAGGCCGGATAGGACGGCACCTAACCGGACAAAGAAGCGACGCTGTGGCAAAAAATGTTCTGGATCCGTTTGAAGTAGCAGAAGTGCGCATCTGGGCTTTTGACCTTCGCGACATGGCAATTGAGGAAGTCGGAAGAACTGGTAAAGTTTTATACAAGGAAACTCCTGCCTTGGTTGCGCACTTAAACAACGCAGAATACACCGTTTATGAGAGGCTTGTAGAAGAGTCCAAGTTCAAGGCAATTCTCAATGAGAAGCGGCCAAGTAAGGGATGCGTAGTGAATCTTCCTGCGGATTTTCGTCATAGCATCATCCCAGAAGAGCTGCGAGCACAACGGAAACACCCGGATGTTAGGATTGCTCGCAGAGCGGGTACGATTGCCTTATTGGCAAGGGTGATTAGCGAACGTGAGGTGGATACTGGATTACGTCATGTGCTTCTGCTCCAAGCCAAAAGACTTGAGTTTCTTGCAAATAAAAGATTGAGCCAGTTCCCCCAAAAGAAACAAGCCGACCACGGACACTAAAGTAATGTATGATGAGTGGGGTTAATTCTTTTGGATTAACATGCCGTTCGATTCCACTACCTGAATTGGCAAGAATCCCAAAAACTATTCAAAAGAACCCATGAGCCAAAACCCTATCAACCCCACCGCCCCCACCTGCATCGAGATCGGTTCCGGAGCCGAAGGTCAGGCGCTTGGTCTTGAGATGGCGGGGTTTGAGGCATTGGCGCATGTGGAGAACGACAGGCACGCGTGTGCGACCTTGCGGCAGATCTCCGAAATCATTGCCAAGTCCGATCCAACTGGGTAGATTCCCAACATGACACCAGCAGACAGTTACCTCCGCTTCGTTAAATGGTCTGACGCAGACCAGTGCTATATCGGCTACTGCCCCGACCTCTTTTACGGAGGTGCCTGCCATGGAGAAGACGAAGAAACGACGTACGCCGATCTCTGCACAGTAGTTCGCGATGAAATCGAACACCGACTTGTCAAAGGCGAAAACCTGCCAAAGCCTTCAGTCCGCGCCACCCCCGACCTGGACTTAGCCGCCGCATGAAACCTTTTCCACCCTCTTTTCTGCTCACTGTCCACTCGGCACTTCTCCCACCATGAAACCAGCAGACTCCCACCTCCGCTTCGTAAAGTGAAGCCACTCTCAAGAATAGGCCGCTTTTTGCAGATCGACGAAAACGGGTGGCTTGTTAACGACTGCCAATCTGTCATCCCAGATCCTTGGAAAAGTATTGTTGATGTTTTTCGCCAACAAACAGAACAATTTCTCGGACACCACATGCACAGCCTCTATGTCCGAGGTTCAATCGCACGCGGTTTGGCAATTTCTGGTGTATCAGATTTGGATGCTTTTGCTGTGTTCAAAGGAAAAATCGATAAGTCGGTCAGGAAGGAGTGGCTCTTGGAAACGGCAACGAAAATAAAATCCGCATTCCCATTCTGTGTAGGTATTGACCTTGATTTTTTGGATCACGACCTTCTTATCAATTCAAGTCGCGGGGCAGATTTTCGTTTTTTGATTAAAACGCAAAGCACATGTATTGCTGGCGATGACTTGCGACCTGCATTGGAATCATTCGCTCCTGACTTAACCGTAGCTTTTGGTTGTCGATGCTTGAAAAAAGACTCGTCCGATTTCCACAACATCTTTTTAGAAGAAGTGGATTACAGCGAGCGGGAAATACGATGCGAGTGGATGATGCGGAAACTTCTTCGCGCTGCCGGTGAAATAGCCATGCTCAAGCATGGCCGTTATTCAAGAGATCTTTATCTTTGCTGGGAGTCATTCTCTGAGATTTATCCATTTTTGTCTGATGAAATGCGAAAAGTCCTTTATTTCGCTGTAAACCCATCTACGGATTTAGCTCCTGTGGCAAATCTCGTTCATCGAGTGACAGAAATACTGCTGATAGAATTTGACATCGCATCAAGCGGTGTTTTAATCCTGACGCATGAAAAATAAAACATCACCAGCGCAATCCAGCAAGGCTAACACACTCAAGCCTGCGGACATCATCTCGACCTCCATTGCTCGTCAAGGGCGTCGTTCTCGGTCTACGGCTCAAGCGCCAGCAAACTCCAACGGAACACTGGATCAAAACAATAGTGGCGGCGGTAACACCTCGGGTAATTAATAATACTTTAAAACGCTCAAAATCAAAAGTCAAAAACAGCAATTTCAAATTTTGTCTGCGTTTTGGCGAAATTATGACTTTTTACTTATTTTTATGAGTGCAGAGAAATCCAGTCATTTCTGACACATTTTTTCATGCTAGCCCAACCTAAATAGTTATGTCATGTCACAGATAATTGGTTTCTCGGAATTACTTTGCCCGACAGGCGTAGACGAGTTCTTTTCCGAATACTGGGAAAAAAAGCCGCTCATAATTCACAGGTCCGCGCCTGAATGTTATTGTGGCTTATTGTCGCTTGATGCCGTAGATGGTATCATCGCGTCTTCAAACCTGCGACTTCCCTCGTTCCGACTTGTAAAAGATGGTGCTCAATTACCTGTTGCCGACTACACCAAAGATATTCCGTTTGGCAACTCGGCCTTTGAGGGTGTGCTGGACATAGATAAGGCTTTGGATCTTTATCGAACTGGTGCAACAATTGTGCTTGAAGCTATTCAGCGATACTGGCCGCCTATTTCTAATTTTTGTCGGACTCTAGAAAAGCAACTAACGCATTCGGTCCAAGCAAATGCTTATTTGACCCCAAGAGGTTCGCGGGGCTTTAAGCCTCATTATGACACGCATGATGTTTTTGTATTACAGGTATCCGGCGTTAAACGTTGGCGGCTCTATGATTCGCCGTTGTTGCTGCCCCATGACTCGCAGAAATTTGATGCCACTCAGATCGAGGTGGGGCAGTGTGAATCTGAGTTTGATTTAAATGCTGGGGACATGATATATATTCCGCGTGGGTATATTCACGAAGGTTTGACAACGGATAGTCATTCTCTACATATCACAGTTGGTGTTCCAGCAATGACGCTTGTTGAAGTGTTTTCAGAAGCACTCAAAGTCTCTATTTCGCAGCCTGAGTTCCGTAAGTCACTTCCGATTGGGTTTGCTGAATCAGCTATTTCTTCGGAAATGATTCAGAATTTCAGGGGCGTTTTGCATGAGTTTATTGCGCATCTTGACTTATCAAACTTGTTTGAAGTCGCAATAGAAAAATATCTCGGGGCCTGCGATCCCGAGCGACGCGGATCGCTTACTGAGCATGAAACATCTAATGATATTCATGCTGGAACACAGTTTATCAAGCGACCACAAATTGTGAGACGAGTGTTAGTCACAAAGGATAACATCTCCCTATTATTTGAAGGAAAAAAAGTAGCTTTCCCTTCATTTTGTCATTCTTCGATCAGCTGTATTGATTCTGCTGACGGGCCATTTTCCGCAGAAGATCTTCCCGAAGATCTAGACATTGAGGGACGCGTTGTATTGCTTCAGCGCTTGTTTGATGAGGGTTATCTTTGTAGAGCAATTGATTCACCATTGTAGGAACTGGCATTTTGAATTTTGAGTGCCGTGAATTTGCTTTTGATTCTCCTGTATATAAGGTCGCTGTGCTCTTGCGCGAAGATGTTCTCAGGAAGCCTCTTGGCTTAGAATGGGATGATGGGATTGCAGCCGGAGAGGATCAATCTTTCCACCTTGGATGCTTTATAAATGATAGGCTTCTGGCAACGCTAGTTCTGCAACCTATCGACCAAACGACGGTAAAAATGCGACAAGTTGCGGTTGCTTTTGATGTCCAAGGGAATGGCGTGGGAACAACCTTGGTTCGACATGCTGAAGAATTCGCTAAATCAGCAGGCTTTATCAAAATAGTTGCACACGCACGTGAGTTAGCGATTCCATTTTATAGACGGCTTGGCTACCACATTGAGGGCGATTCTTTTTACGAGGTATCACTGCGGCACTACTTTATCTCGAAAGAACTCGGTCGAGAGTAAAATCGCATTGATCGGTGTATCCATGGGGTCAGTAGTATCAGATCGAAACAAGGTGTTTTTTTCACTGCCATCCCACAAGAAAGCATAACTTGGAACGAAAAAGCGGGCTGGTGTTTAGTTGAAATCCCTGCCACTCGGTAGGGTGTTATGAACAACAAAGCACCAGCTCGCGCCAATGTGATCGTCCTCAAGCAGATTCTCAACCTCATTCCTCGCGGAATAATCAACTGTGAATGGGGCTAGTCCTTGCGGATTAATACTCCATTCGAGTTCAAAGGCTGACTTGACACAAAAGCTTAAATCTGTTCAAAAGAACCCATGAAGCAAAACCCGATCCATTCCACCGCCCTCACCTGCAGCGAGATCTGTTCCGGAGCCGGAGGGCAGGCGCTTGGGCTGGAGATGGCGGGGTTTGAGGCATTGGCGCATGTGGCGAACGACAGGCACGCATGTGCGACCTTGCGGCAGAACCAGCCGGGTTGGAATGTGTTCGAGGGGGATGCGCGGGGATTTTCCGCGAAGCAATCCGAGGGAGTGGAAAAGGGGACCACACGCGCCGTCGCGTGTTGTTTGCGGCGCCCTCGCCGGAAACGTGGCTCGAACCTTCTGGCAGCACCGACACAGGATCCCAACGCGGTGCAAACCTTGAATCCGGCCGCCGGGCAGCGAGGGCGCAGCCCGGGACACGCGGCGGCGCGTGTGCTCCCCATCGGCTTTGCCGCCGATCTGCCCATCACTTTCGGTTCCAGCCGATTCCACCTTCCGACTTGACAAGCACCTCAAAAACTGTTCAAAAGAACCCATGATCGGAATCGAAAACGCCATCCTGCCAAAGAGCGCCCCGAAAGACGGGGTGGTCTATACACAGGCGTGGATGGTGAATCTGGTTCTGGATCTGGCGGGGTATTTGCCGGAGAAGCGATTGGCGGATTTTATGGCGCTGGAGCCATCGGCAGGGGACGGGGCGTTTTTGAGTGAGATGGTGCGGCGCTTGGTTGCGTCCTGTCAGCGGCACGGGATTCCCTTGGAGAATGCCGCAGGTGCCTTGCAGGCATTTGAACTCGATCCGAAGGCGGCAGAGAGGGCAGTGCGGGTGGTTTGCGAGACTTTGGAGGAGTTGAAGGTTTCCAGCGATTTAGCGGAGAAGCTTGCGAGGAATTGGATCAGGGTGGGGGATTTCCTAGAAGCCTCCCTGTGTTTCCCCATCGCCGATTTCGTGATCGGGAATCCTCCCTACATCCGCCTAGAGGACATTCCAGCCAGCAAGGCGGCGTTTTACCGCAACGGCTTCAGCGCGATGCGCGGGAGGGCGGATATCTACGTGGCCTTTTACCAAGCCGCCCTCTACCAGCTCAAGCCCGGCGGTGTCTGCGCCTACATCTGCGCGGATCGCTGGATGCTGAACGATTACGGCAGCGCGCTCCGGGAGTTCATCACCACGGAGGGCTACGCCGTCCGCCACATCATCGAGGCGCACGATGTGGAGGCTTTTGAGAGTGAGGTTTCCGCGTATCCTGCGGTGACCATCATCGCCCGGGAGGAGCAGAAATCGGTGGTGGTTTCCAAGGCCTTGCCGGGAATCGAGCAGGAATCGGCCGAGGGGCTTCGCAGGGCGTTTCAGACCGTGGGTTCGAATCCCTATGTGACCTCCGCCCGTTTCGATGATTGGTTCCATGGCAGCGAGCCGTGGCCGTGTTCCTCGCCGGAGAAACTCAAGATGCTCAAGCATTTGGAAGCCACCTGCCTGCCGCTGGAATCCAAGGAAACCGGAACCAAGATCGGGATCGGCGTCGCGACCGGAGCGGACAAGGTTTTCATATCCTCGGAGAAACCCGCATACGAAGCGGACAGGGCTCTGCCGCTCGCCATGGCCTACGACCTGGAAGAAGGAAGGGTGAACTGGTCGGGTCACTATCTGGCGAACCCCTGGAACGAGTATGGCCTCGTGGATCTGGCGGAGTATCCGGATTTCGAAGCCCACCTCGGCCAGCACCGGGATAAACTCGAAGGTCGCCACACCGCGAAGAAGGACAAGCCGCACAACTGGCACAAGACCATCGACCGGGTGAACCTCGGCCTTTTCAAAAAGGACAAACTCTACATCGCCGACATCAAGGACAGGCTCCTGCCATGTCTCGACGAGGGCGAGACCTACCCGCAGCACAACCTGTATTGGATCACTTCGGAGCAATGGGATCTTCGCGTCCTCGGTGCCCTGCTAATGTCCGAGGTCGGGCAGTTTTTCATCCAGTGCTACGGCGTCCGCATGCTATCGCAAGGGGACAGACCTTATGCGGAGAATTCGCTAGACATGTTCGGAAGGACAAGTCAGATTGAGGCATGAGACGCGCACGGTGGATCGCCCCCTGGAAGGATTCGGAGACGAAACCGGCCATTTACCACTGCATTTCGCGGGTTGTGGATCGGCGGTTTGCCTTTGGGGTGGAGGAAAAGGAGAGGTTTCGGACCTTGATGCGGATCATGGAGAATTTCACCGGGTGCCGGGTTCTGTCCTACTGCCTGATGTGCAATCACATACACATTCTCCTGGAGGTTCCGGCTATGCCGCAGGATGGGATTTCGGACGGCGTTTTCCTCAAGCGGCTGTCGGCGATCTGCGGAGAAGCCTTCGTGGCGGATGTGGCAGGGCAGTTGGATGCGGCACGGATCGAGGGTGGTTTGGAAGGGGGGAATCCGGAACGGGTTGAGGAGATCAAAGGGCGTTTCACCTACAGGATGCATGATCTGGGGGAGTTCATGAAAGGGCTTTTGCAGCGCTTCACCCAGTGGTTCAATGGTCGGCACAAGCGGACGGGAACCCTGTGGGAGCAAAGGTTCAAGAGCGTGATCGTTGAGAGCGGGACGGCGGCTCGGACGATGGCGGCTTACATCGATCTCAATCCGGTGCGAGCGGGGATGGTGGAGGATCCGGCGGAGTATCGCTGGAGCAGTTACGGGGAGGCTGTTGGTGGAGGCGCGAAAGGGAACGGGAAG
>Ga0163144_10016967_pt1 | contig 14882 bp, 10 predicted proteins | sample OliLak19BULKMAT1_FD_123175 | JGI IMG/M metagenome (GOLD analysis project Ga0163144, IMG submission 123175) | Freshwater microbial mat bacterial communities from Lake Vanda, McMurdo Dry Valleys, Antarctica - Oligotrophic Lake LV.19.BULKMAT1 | ecosystem: Environmental > Aquatic > Freshwater >... | reverse complement strand
TTTTTTCCAGTCTCGTGTTCGAAGCGCTGCTGCGCTTTACGTAGGGTGTAGAGTCGATTGATGATGTGTACCGGCATGCGGATCGTGCGGGTTTTGTGGGAGAGTGCGTATGTAATTGATTGCCAGATCCACCACGTCGCGTACGTGGCAAATCTAAAGCCGCGCTCCACTTCGTATTTGTCGACGGCTCTTATCAGTCCGGTGATTCCCTCCTCGATCAAGTCGTCGAATTCCATGCCGAGCCTGCGATAGCGTTTCGCGATCGCTATGACGAGTCGATAGTTCGCGCGGATCAAATGATCGCGCGCCTCCCGGTCGCCCTGAGCCACCCTGCGTGCGATCGTAGTCTCTTCCTCCCGCGAAAGCAGCGGGGTCTGACACAATCTGTCGAGCATCTGTCGAATATCGTCTTTCTTTCCTTCCTTCCCCAATCCCTCTTTCAGCGTCTTCGTCTTCAGTTCTGTTGGAAGCACCTCTCCTTCCGCCGCGGCGATATCCGCTTCGGTCGGTTCACAATCATCCATCGGCTGCAATTCTTCGATCACCAGGTGAGTCTCGGGCGTTTCCATGGTTTCGCCACTCTAGTTGATTCCTTCCGGCGGCGCCATGGCGGCGGTTAGTTCTTCTTCAGGAGCCGCGGCACCACGAAGTATGCGGGAATACAGACGATCATGGCCCACGCGACCCACGGGCTGCCGAACGCGAGGACCGCCGCCAAGCCGTAGGCCGCCGCACCCATAAACGCGCGTCGGACGAACGCCCTGCGTTCGGCTTCCGGTGTTTCGCTCTTCGTGAAGCATCCATGGAACAGCGCGTGCCGCGTCATCAGCGTGAATGCCGCCGCTGCCAACGCTAGGTTCACCGCGTAGATCGCGGCGACGAGCGGCACATCGGGATATTCACCGAGGAACGCGGTCGTGAACGGCACGAGCGCCAGCCAGAAGAGCAGATGCATATTGTGCCACAGCAGTACCCAGTCGGTGCGACTCAGGACGCTGAAAAAGTGATGGTGGTTCACCCAGAACACCGCGAGCGTGAAGAAGCTGAACGCGAACGACAACAGGTGCGGCAACGTGCGCATGAGTCCGTCGAGAATTGTCGGCACCGAGGTATCCGCCAGAAAGGGGATATCGATGTTGATGACGAGCAGCGTGAGCAGGATGGCGAAGACGCCGTCCGAGAAGAGTTCGATGCGCTGGGTTGAAGGGACGAGCGCGGCGTCACCGTGGATTTTAGCCATGGCATGATCGTACCATGAACCGCCGCGCGGATTCCCTTGTCAGCTGCTTTTTCCCGGAGGAGTCTGCAGAAAGGGCCGCCTGATTGTTATTGCAACACATTTGCAGTATGATGGATGTATGCAGGTGCAGGGATCCGCATCGGCGCTCGAGGAGCTGAAGAAAGCCGGGCATCGTATGACCGCGGCGCGCACGGCGATCGTCGATATCGTGCTGTCTGCCGGTACGCCGTTATCGGCGCAGGACGTGTCCACGGCGCTGGTACAGCGCGTAGTGTCCGCCAACGTTACGACCGTCTACCGTGAGCTCGATTTTTTGCATGAACAGGGCATCTGCGTGCCCGTGACCTTCGCCGATGGCGTGCAGCGGTACGAATCCGCGGCGCTCGGCCATCATCATCATCTCGTGTGCATCGAGTGCAATGCCATCCAGGACGTTGAACTCCCTCACGAGGAACTGCACGCGGCGGAGAAGCTCATCGAGAAATCGCATGGCTTCACAGTCCTGCAGCATGCGCTCGAATTCTACGGGCGGTGCGAGAAGTGCCGTGCGTAGAGGGTCATGGTTCGTGGCTCGCGGCGGCGTGTCATGGTGAGCTCGACGAACCATGCATACGCGTGCCATCCTTCGTCGAGCGTAGGATGGCACGGCACGAACGGGATGATAGTACAAAAAAGCCCGCCGTAGCTTTCGCGTAGGCGGGCTTTCAATGCGTGGCCTTACCAAACGGCGGACTCCGCCGGATCAGAATTCGTACCAGGCTTTCGGGCGGGACGATGTTTGGCCGTCCATCGAAGCTGTGGAACTTTGCGGTTTCATGGAACTGACGGCGGAGGAGGATTTCGCGCCGGTCGACGCCGTGGGGACGCTCGAGGCGGAGGACGGTTTCGTCGGCGTCGGGGAGGAGACGGTGGGGCGGATGACGGCTGCTGGACGCGGGGCGTGCTTCTTCTCCCAGGCGGCGATTATCTCGTCGGCGGAGCGCGACGGCATGCGGGTGTTGTCGACAGCGAGGCGCTGCATCACCTCCTGCGCGTCGCGGACTTTCATGCGCTGGTCGATGGATTCGATCCACACGGGGATGGCGTTGCGGCGTCCGAGCGCGATGACGTACGGGTCGAACCAGTTCTTCGGCAAGCTCGGGTCGGCCCACGGCGTCAGGCCGTGCGAGCGGGCGAGCATCTTAGCTGCGTCCGCGAATGTGACCACCGCGTCGGGCCGGAAGATATCGTTGCCGTAGCCGCGCACGAGCCCATCGCGCATCGCGACGCAAATCTCGGGGGCGTAGGCGTGGTCTACCGGCACGTCGCGGAAGAGCAATTCGAAGCGCGGCGGCCAGACTGACGTGATATCCCAGTAGCAGGAATCGATGGAGGCCTGGGAGTACTGCGAGCGCACGAGGAGCGCCGTGAACTGAGCGCGTGTGATGTCTGCCTTCTCCAATAGCTGCAGCTTGGCCCTGTTCGTGTCGAGCATCTCCCGCGCGCCGGCGTTGTCGTTGCTGAAGTCCGGTTCGACGCTCGCGTCGTCGCTTACGTCTTCCTGCTTCTCCTCGGCGGGATTAAAGCGCAACTCGCTCGAACCCTCATCACCGTCCGCCGTCGTGCGGGCGTCGATGCGCTCCTCTGTCATAGCATCTACTTCGTCCTGGGTCTTCCACTCAGGATTGTCCACGAAGCCCTTCTCGAAGTACGAAGCATGCGCCGTCGCGGCGACGAGGAATCCGCACAGGGCGGTGAGGGTCGAAACGGCGAAGCGCTTCATGGACGGAGAGGGAAGGAGAAAGTAGTTGATCGTACAGAACGCGCCGATTTCGCGTCAATGATTGCCGTTACATACATGCTCAACATTTTTCGTCGACCGAGTGCACGCATGGCGAATTGAGAGACTTAGTGTCACGGCATCGTCGATCGCGTAGGAATAAATGGCACAAATCCTTAAAAAGTGATCACTATTTGTATTCAATAAAAATGGCTTCTATAAGGGCTGATCGAAAAATAATACCGTTCATAATAACATGTATTTTTCCTATAGGATGTGGTGCAAAACCCAGTTGCCGATACCCAGCGCCAAGGCCACGACGATCCATCCGCCGATGCCGCCTTCGACCAGAACGATCGCCGTCGCAGGATCGAATCGTTCCGCGATCTTGGTGAGGATCCAGAGGAAGATGCCGTTGACCAGGACAATCGCGATGATCGTCATGAACAGCTTCAGCGGCAGGGCGAGGAGTTTCAGGATCGGGCGGGCAAAGATGTTCAAGAGCATCAGGAGCGCCGCGACGGTCGGCAGAGCCATGGGGGAACCTTGAATCACCAGGTACTGCGGCATGATCCGGAGCAGCAGCCAGAGGAGCAGGATCGTGAGCGCGTACTGGAGCACGAGCCGGATCGGGAGTGAGAGGGAGCGGTCTGCCATGGGTTAGGGGAGGCGGAAGTACACGGTGAGTGTGCCGGACTCGAGTTCGAGCGACGATGCTTCGCCGTCGGCGTCGCCGAGAACGGCGTTCGTCTGATCGGCGATTGCCTTGCCGTGCGCAGCCATGAGCTTCTCGCCGCCGTCGACGCGGAGCGTGATCCTGTCTTGGACCGAAAGACCCGCGTCCTTGCGGCGCTGCTGCACGTGGCGCATCAGTTCGCGTGCGTCGCCTTCGAGTGTCAGGGCTTCATCAATCACGACGTCGAGTGAGACGATGACGCCGCCTTCCGCAGCCACTGCGCGCCCCTCGGCGCCTTTGTAGTGCAGCGGTGCCTCTTCAGCGGTCAGGGTTTCGCCCATGATCTCAATGGAACCGTCGGGCAGTTCCGTGAATTCTCCCCGCTTACCCGCGGCGATCACCTCCTGCACTTTCTTGCCCATGCGCGGTCCGGCCATGCGAGCGTTTACCGATACCGTTCGTTCTCCGAGGCTGCCGGGATCCTTTGTGAAGACGATCTCCTTCACGTTCAGCTCCTGCATCAGGAGCGCGCGATCGTCGTCGGAGAAGTCGGATTCATCGAGGATGGCGGACGGCACGGCGATTGTGGCCGATCGGAGCGGCAAACGGACCTTCACTTTGTTCTCGCTGCGCACGGTCATCCCAAGCGAGACGACGCTGCGGAGCACACGCGTTTTCTCGAGGAGCGCTTTCTCCTTCGTGCCGAGTTCCTTCTCTTCCGGCCAATCCGTCAGGTGCACGGAACCGTGCTCCTGCTTGGTCAGGTTCAGGTAGATGGCGTCGGTCACAAACGGACAGAACGGCGCGAGCAGGCGTACGAACGTAAGGAGAACGTCACTCAGCGTATCGAGTGCGGCGCGCTGGTCCTGCGAAAACTGGTCAGTAGTCGCCTCGGGCGCCTCGCCCGGGCCCTTGCCGGCGAACCGGCGGCGGGAGAGGCGGATGTACCAGTTAGTGAGTCCGTCGAGGCCGTCTTGCATGATGGTGCACGCGCCGGAGAGGTCATAGCCCTCGAGCGCGGTTGTCACGCGATTGGTCATATCCTGCATCTCTGCGAGGATCCACGCGTCGAGCGGATGGGTGCTCTTCGAGAGTCCGCCGGAGGGTTCGTATCCGCAGGCCGAGGCGTAGGTGACGAAGAAGCTATAGCTATTCCAGAGTGGGAGAATGACCGCGCGGAGGGCATCTTCGACCGTCTTCTCCGAAAAACGCATGTCTTCGGCGCGGACCGCCTGTGATGACATAAGCGCGAACCGCAGGGCATCGGCGCCGTGCTTATTGATGATCACGCCCGGTTCCGGGTAGTTCTTGAGGCGCTTGCTCATCTTGCGGCCGTCTTCTGCCAGGACCGTGCCATTCACCACAACGTGTTTGAACGGCGACATGCCATACAAGGCGGCTCCCAGCACGGTCAGGGTGTAGAACCATCCGCGCGTTTGATCGATGCCCTCAGCAATGAAGTCGGCCGGGAAACCCTTTGGTACAGTTAACAACTTTTTGCCTTCATGAAGGGCTGAATCAGAATTAAACTTATAGGGGAAGCGCTCCTGAGCGTACGGCATCGAGCCGCTCTCGAACCAGCAGTCGAGCACTTCGGGGATGCGCCGTACCGGTTGCCGGATGGTCATCTCCACAGTGGCGCAGTTTTGGATGTGGAAGTGGGATGCGTCGCGATGATTGAGGTTTTCAAGCACCGCATTGAGGCCACTTGCTGTTCCTCGATGGCAGACGACGAGCACGTTTTTACCTGGAAACGTCTGTCGAAGTTCATCGACGGTGTTTTCGGTCCGTCGTAGGAAGGCAGAGAGTGATTCGCCGCCTTCAGGAGAACCCGGGTGCATGCCCAGGCAATCTTCGAGGTCTACCGGAGGGTGGGCGTGCCGCACATCGTCGCGTGGCTGCCCGCTCCAGGAGCCGAACATGCGTTCCTTCAAACCCTGCATTGGTACCGGTGCCGGCATGCCGAGTCCCGCTGCCACGATCTCCGCCGTTTCTTTCGCCCGCGAAAGCGGGGAGCACACGATGACATCGAACGAGCGGCCCTTCAGAATGTCCGCCAGCTCGCGTGCCTGCGCTCTGCCCTTCTCGTTTAGTGGCGTATCCGCGTCGCCGCCCTGCAGCAGATGTTGCACGTTCCAGTCGGTTTCGCCGTGGCGTGCGACGGTCAGATGCACGTCTTGTGCCGATCCCTCGGACGCGGGCCAACGGATCTCGTCCACGAAGTGTTTGTGCAGGTCAGTCTGTGATTCCGTATCGTGGTCCCAGAAATACGACACCGGTTCCGCGAAGCCCGGCATGGGGAGCACGCTCAGCTTATAGGGGTCTTCACGGGTGAAGAACCCGCGCAACCGCATGAGGGGGCTGCCGTGGGAGACCACGACGATGTGTTGGCTGCGGTGCTTGGGCAGGATGTCTTGGATGAACGCGTGGATGCGCGACGTCATCTCGGCCCCGGTTTCCATGCCTTCAAGGTAGTGGAATCCCTCCGCATCGCGCGTTTCGATTTTGGCCATGCGCCGCGCTTTATGGGCATGCAGGTCGTTTTCGTCGTGCGCCGCTCCTTCATGGTGTCCGAAGCCCGATTCCATGAGCCGTTCGTCCGTGATGATCGTTGCGCCCGTAGCTTTCGCGATCGCGGCGGCGGTCTGTTGCGCGCGTTGCATGGGCGAGGCGTAAATCACATCGACCGTCCGTTCTGCAAGGAATGAGCCGGCCTCGGCCGCTTGTTCTTCGCCGCGCTTTGTCAGCTCCACGCCCGGCGCGACACCGTTGAAGATCTTATTCACGTTCGACAGGCTCTCGCCGTGACGAACGGCCGTGATTTTCGTGAACCGGATCGGCTTATGGGCCATCAGGTCGTCGCGGCCGTTGATCACGATCGTCTCGCCTTTATCGGCGGTACGCCATACCGGCAGCGGCGTGCCCCAGTAGCGGTTGCGCGAGATCGCCCAGTCGCGTGCGCCCTCCAGCCATTTGCCGAATCGTCCGTCGCGGAGGTGCTCCGGCACCCACGCGGTCTTCGCGTTCGCGGCGATCATCGTGTCCTTGATCTGCTCCACGGCCACGAACCACGACGAGGTGGCATAGTTGAGGAGCGGGGATTCGCAGCGCCAGCAATGGGGGTAGCTGTGCCGGTACGACTCGGTTTTAAACAGGTTTCCGCGCTCCTTGAGCAAGACAGCGACCAGTTTATCGGTCTTCGTCGGTTCGTCCTTCGGTTTCACCTCCATGCCCGCGAAATCCGTCACAGCGGGGACGAAATGGCCGTCCATGCCTACATGCTGGAGAATCGCGACACCTTCACGCTTGCCGACAGCAGCATCATCCTCACCAAAACCAGGCGCGATGTGCACGATGCCCGTGCCATCCGTGACGGTGACGAAGTCGCCTGCCACGATGCGGTAGGCGCTCGGGTACTGATCCACAAAGTAGGGGAACAGCGGCTCGTAGGTCTTCCCAACGAGCGTTTTTCCCGCAAAAGATGCTCCGATTTTCTCGTACTCGGAATCCTTGAATATTCGCTCCAATAAGGGCTCTCCTAGAATGTACGTTTTTCCTGATTGCACAACTTTTGTGTACATAGTATCCGGGTGCACCGCGAGGAAGAGGTTTCCCGGCAGCGTCCACGGCGTCGTGGTCCACGCGAGCACGTAAGCATCGTCGTCTTTCAGTTTGAATGCGACCGTCGCGGCGATGTCGTCGACGTCTCGGTAGCCCTGGGTTACTTCGAAGTTCGAGAGCGGGGTCACACACCGGGGGCACACGTGCATGGGTTTATGGCCCTCCTTGAGCAGGCCCTTCGCGGCCAGTTCGGAGAACACCCACCAGATCGATTCTATGTAATCCGGGTCCATCGTCCGGTAGTCCTGGTCCATGTCGACGAAACGGCCCATTCGTTCGACCGTCACGCGCCATTCCTTTACATAGCGCTGGACGATATCGCGGCAGAGCTCGTTGAAGGCGGCCACGCCCATCGCGTCGATCTCCGCGCGGCCCTTGATGCCGTGTTCTTTCTCAATCTCGTACTCGACCGGCAGGCCATGGCAGTCCCAGCCGAACCGACGATCGACGCGTTTGCCGCGCATTGTCTGGAACCGGGGGATGACGTCTTTGATCGTCCCGCCGAGTAAATGCCCGTAGTGGGGCAGGCCGGTCGCGAACGGCGGTCCGTCGTAGAAGCCAAAAACCTCGCCTCCCTGTCGCATCGTGATACTACGCTGGAACACGTTCTCCATCTGCCAATACTTCTGGATTCCTTCCTCTAACGCGGGGAAGTTTTGCCGAGGATCGACGGGGTCGAAGGCCATGTGCCGGGTTAGGATAGCGCACCGTGCGCGCCGACGCATGCCCGTGCGGACGCATGGATACTTTGTTGTACACGCCGGGATTTTTCCGTAGCATTCACCTCCCTATGAATCGTTTCGAACCGCTTGAGCAACGGCAGGGCGAAATCCTCGAGACGCTCGTAAAGACGCCGTCGTGGTTCATGCGCGGCCCCACCCGAAACGACGAATCGCAGATCCTCGACATCATCAGCGAGATGCTCCGGCAGAAGGTGGGCAATGAGGGCGTGCACCGTGTTGCAGGAGATCCGAAGAAACCCTCACTCGATCCGCACGGTCGCAAGAGCGTTTTCGCCGAGCGCGGCATGCTGGACGACCCGGAGTTCACACTGCTTCTGTATGCGCACATCGACACCGTCTTTCCCGATGGCTTCCCGTCGCAGTGGACGAACCCGTTTCATTTGCAGAAGGACGGCGATAAATTTTCCGGTCTCGGCGTGTATGACATGAAGGCCGGAGCGATGGAGATCATCGATATTTTCCGGGAGACCGAGCTACCGAAAGGGCTGCGGCTACAGGTGGCGCTCTGCCACGATGAAGAGATGGAATCCTTCGGCGCTCTTGATCTGGTTACCTGGCTCAAATCGACCGATCGCGTGCCTGACCTCATTCTGTCACCGGAGATCGCCACGCTTCCAAAGCGACAGGAAACAGATTCCCCTCGCAAGGACATCATTGCGAATCGCATCGGCCATGCGAAGGCCCTGCTGGAGTTGATCGTGCCGCAGGCGCATCGGTTCAACCGCAAGGCGCTCGATGCGGAGCATGAATTGAATTATGTGCGCAACCACCTGCAGATGCACTTCGAGAAGGATAAGGTCATGCATGAGAACTTCGGCAAAATGACGGAAGACTTCCGCTTTACGGAAGCGCACGTGTTCCGCGCCGTCGGATTTTCCAATACGACGAAGGGCGTCTTGCGGACGTCATATCTGAATATGCCAGGCCACTCGCTGCAGGAGGTGGTCGACTGGCAAATGAAACGCGTTGAAGAATGCGCGAAGATCCGTGGATGGACACGCAAAGGACTGATATCGATCTTTAATCCTACGCATGGTGAAACCTCGTACGAGCCGTACGCGCTGAATTTGGAAAACCACACCGCCAAAATGGTGCTCGACGGCGTGGCCGACGTCTACGGTGCCTACAAGCTCAAAGGAGGCGGCTCCACGTCGGACGCGAATATCTTCAATGCCCAGCTGGCGCCGTGCTACGACATCGGGCCCGTCGGTGACAGCGCACATAACCGCGCCGAATGGGTATCGGGCCAGAGCATGGTGAAGAACATGGAATTTATCCGGCATATGATTCAGAATCGCATTCCTGCCTTATTTGAAGCCAGAAAATAAGGTACTTCATTGACATCACCCCCTCTAAAGTCTACAGTTATGTTGCCGTAATTATATCTGGCTATCATGTCTTTGGACCGCAACAGTTCCGGCAACAATGACCGACGCGACGGCTTCGGACATCAGGCGATTCCGCCGTTTAACCCGAATGCACCACGTTTTACCGTAGCGCGCTCCGTCGAAGACCATATGGTCGATATGGAATTGGAGGGGTATGTCCGTGCGCTTGAGGCCGTGCTCATGGAACTCGGTTTCACGTGGAATGAAGTAATGCCCCCAAGCACGACGGCCGTTGATGTTGCCCCGACGCGCGACACGATCATCGCCCAGGCCGAAGCGACGCTCAAGGATGAGCTTGCGAGAGTCGCATTTATCAATCTGTCATCAATCGACTTGTCTATCCAGAAGCGCATCGAATATGTGAAGACAATCTTCCGTGAAGAACTTTGTCGCAGGAAGGCTCTTTATACGACGAACGAGGAAGTACGCCAGTCGATCGGCATCCTTCTGCAGGGAGGGAATACGCTTTCTCCCTCACGGTTATCCTCGGGCCCCTTTGGTTTTGGTCGAAAGGTTGGGTGAGGTGGAACTTGCTAAAATCCGTAAAAGTGTTGCTGATTCCGTTTCCTCCCTGTAGGATCGCATTCTTTTATCTACATGACAGGAGAACCCTCACCCGTGCCGCCAGAGGATGCCCATGTGGGCAATGAATCCTCTGATTTCCATCGCCTCCTCCAGAGCGCGCTCGAACGCCGTATCTTACAACGCACCGCGTTGACGCATGGGCAGGCGCAGGAGGCAGTCACTACACGGTTGGGGATCGTGGAAGACATCGAGTCCGCCGAGCGTTTGGCTGACCGTCATAATGGAGCACTGATTACCGATGACCTCATCTCGCGGTTATTGGCGTACATCGACAGCGGGTATAATCCTGTCATTTTCCAATCGATCGATACGGCATTGCGCGCGAAGGTGAAGCGCAACGGTTTTTTTATCCAACACTATTCGAAAGAGATAATTGAAGGCCGCATCCTGGATCGGCATCCTTCCGGTGAAAAAAAGTACTTGCTCGTCGAAGCGTCGGTCGCGCACCAAACTGCGGGAGCGCAGGGTACCGCGAACGTGCCGTACGCCGACGCGCAGTTCGCGTTGCCGTCCATGAGCACCGACGCGCACCACGTCGTCGATCTGCCACATCCGGGCGATGATTACGTAAATCGTGATCTCGTCGAGGAGTTCGAGTCGATGCCCTACGCCGTCGCATCCCTCGATGACATCGTGTGTGAAGAGGCGATGTCGCGCCGGCATCTTGCAGCTGCTGCCCTGAAGCGCGGATTAGCCGAAATTGCCGCCATGAACGGCGAGCGGGGTATGCAGAAAATTCGCTACGTGGCGGCTTGTATCGCGAGTATCCGGGGGATCCGGTTGCGCAACGGTGCGACGTGGAATCTGTACGAAGATGGACGTCTCTCGCCGATCTTTAATGAACGCAGTGCTGAATTGTTCGAACACCTGCGTGATTGCCCGCCGTTCCGCACCGCATACATCCTCCGCGACCGTCCCGTCGAGGTTGAACATGACCGTGTTCAGTCGCTCATCGTCGACTGGCACGTCAAAGTAGCCGAACTCAAGGATTGATCGCCCCGGGCTTACGGTTGTACAGCCCGTAGTACTGTGCGAGGAAGAGGAGCAGGACCGGCAGCACGATGAGCGGCGCGACGGAATTCGAGAGTAGGAGTTCGCCGCTGATGGCGATGACCGCGACGAGCGGCAGCGAGCGGTCCACGAGTGTGGACTCCATGCGGCGTGTGATTTCGAAGTAGAGACTGTACGGCAGTACCGAGAATGTGAGGGCAAAGACGATGGCCATTGCGATACGCAGTGTATCGAGTGCAGCAAAGTTCGTGAGAGGCAGAATGAGCATGGAGAGCGCGACGCCCACGCACGACATCCAGAAGAGGAAGGCGGGGTAACGCGCGCGGATCGCTTCGCCCTCGCGCTGGTAGCGGCGGCTGAGTTCGGAGTAGAGCGCGAAACCCAGGCCGGCGCCCATGCCCGCGAGGAGCGTGTGATTGGTGTAGCCCAGCGTGTATGTGGCCACTGCGACGCCCGCCGCGATAATGCAGAGCGCGACTGCCGAATGCCGCCACTCTTTTCCGCGCATGACTTCGCTGATGAGCGACGTGACGAGCAGGCCACCGATGATCATGAAAATGTACGATGTGGCCGCGATGCCGGAAAGCGCCAGGTAGGAGAGCAGGGCGGTGGCGAACATGGCGCCGCCCGAGAGGAGGAGTGTGGGATGCAGGGGCGACAGCCACTTCAGGCGCTTGCCATAGACCGCCATCTGCCCGCCGTAGAGGACGAGCGACGCGCCGAAGAACGTCACCGCGCGGATGAAGGTGAGATCGTAGGGAGAAAGTCCATGGGTGAGGAGTAAGCGTGCGAACACGGGGTCGAGCCCCCAGAGCAGCAGCACCGCGATGGCGACGACAAGGAAACGCGTTGATGTTGCGCGCCGCATGGTCCAGGTGTTCGCGGGAAGGAACGTGGCAAGCATCGCGTCGAGCGCTTCGGCCTGGTCGCGGTTCACCGCGAGACGCACCTGGACCCGCGAGCCGTCTTTGGCGTTGCTCGTCGTGACGCGGAGGGTTGTATACGCACGGGCAGCACGGATCACGCGCTCTTCCATTGTGGGTGGTACGGTTGCGCGCAGGACCCATAACGCGGCGTTCCTGCTGCCGCGCCCGGCTTTGCGAAAATCGGCGAAGAGCTGCGCTGCTGCTTCCGCTGGGTCCAGCTTGCCTTCGGCCAGATCTTCGAAGAGGTCATCTTGCTTCAGGAGTCCCAGACGCTGCATGCGCGACGCGAGGAGCGAGGGCTCGATTTCATCGAGATGCAGGCGCATCGATCGCAGCAGGGCGACGTCGAAGAGTTCACGCCCCACGGCCAGTTTCTCGGTCAGGGGAGCGGCGCTCAGCTGCGTGCGGATAATGGCGGACGCAACGGCGGTATGCACTGAGTGCAGCCATCGCAGGGTCGCGACGGGCTGTGGAGAGAACACAGCACTGACCGTCGCCGCGTTCTCAAGCTGCTGGTCGAACGCAGCCGGGCGGCCATTCACAAAGAGTTCCTTCGCGCGGAGCGCGAGGTCGCCGAAGAGGTAGAACGCTGCATCGAGGACGGTGGCGTCGACCGGGAGCATGACTGTGCTGTCGTCCGGGCCATGGATGACGATTGTGGATCCCAGGATATCGCTCTGCAGGCCTTCCCAGAATTCTGCGCTGCGGTCGCGGGTATCCGTCGCAATCTCGGCGATGCGCTTTGTCCATGGCAGGTAATCCATTGCGCCCTTCGCCTTGCCGTCGAAGCAGAAGATCGAGATGCCCCGGTGCGCGTAGGCCTGCATTTCTTCGGTGCGGATTTTGCATCGCACGCGCGTGCCGTCTTGCAGAATGATCGTGGTGTGCAGGCCCTGGTAGCCGTTGATCATCGGCGAGTTGATGAAATCCTGGAACGACAGGATTTCCCGCTGCCACTCCTGGTGCAGCGCGCCCATCATGCGGTAGCACTGGTCGATGTCGATACAGACGACGGCCACGCCGATGGTCGCCATGCCCGTGACGCGTTCGTTTTGCGATTGTAGCTGCTCGCGCAGGCGGTGCCATGACTTCTGTTCATCATGGATTTTCGTCCCCGTAGCAGCGTCGGCGTGGTTTTTCTGTATCGATATCCGGAGCAGTTCGGCGACGGCAAGACCACTCGTTTCGCGTGTCGCGCGCAGCCGTTGCAGTTCTTCGTGCAGGTCGGGTTCCAGCACTGCGAGGCAGAGCGACTCGAGTGTATTTTGCAGGTCGCGCATGCACAGGCGGTCTGCGATCTTTACATAGACGTCCATGGTGTCGCGCGCGATGCGCGTTTGACTTTCCGGAGAGCGGAAGCGGATCGTCTGCATGTTGTGCAGGCGGTCGGCCAGCTTGATGACCATGATGCGCACGTCCTTCTGCATCAGGGTGAACATTTTCCGGAGTGTTTCGATCTGCTGATCCAGCCCGGGCTTGTCTGCCATGTCCACGCCTTTAAGTTTCGTGACGCCGTCGATGAGCGTGGCGACGCCTGGGCCGAACTCGCGGCCGATGTCGGCGAGGGTCACCGGTGTGTCTTCGACGGTGTCGTGGAGGAGTCCTGCGACGATCGTATCGCGGTCGCCGCCCAGGTCGGCCAAAATATGCGCGACTGCCATGGGGTGCGTGAAGTATGGTTCACCGGATTTTCGCTTCTGACCTTTATGGGCATTTTCTCCCAACATGTACGCCCGTTCGACGATCCCTTGGTCGGCATCGCTCAAATGCCGGACGTTGAAACGGAATTCTTCCCAAAACATAGATACGGCACAGTCTACAGACTGGACGACCGTTTGAACAGTTTTCTTATCCAATATCAGTGCTTTGGCCGCTTACTTTTGCTTTCGCGCCATTCCACGTGAAGCTTCATTGACAATTTTGCTTATAAAGCCCTACATTAAGCCTCTTATAATCATTCTATGTCTGTTGCACGCCAACGGCTTGTCCTGGTACAGGAACAGCGCCAACTGCTCAGTGCGGAGCAGATCCTGCAGACGCAGGGGGTGGAATGGCGATCCACGATCGTAGGAACGGTTTTCAGAGCGGTGCGCGTGCGGATAAACCATGCGTTGGAATCGCGGAAGGTTCCGGAACTCGCGGCGTCGTCGCACGGCGTGGATTTTCTCACCGCGCGCCTGGCACAGGAGGTGCTCTGCCTCGCAGGTCAGTCGATGATGGAAACGGTCCTTGAGAACGCCGGATCGCAGACCGGTGCCGAGGTGATTGAGAAGCTTCAGATCAGCGCCGGCGACGTGTCGGAGGACATCGTGAACATGTGGGCGTCGAACCCGCACATCTACAGGCCGCTCGCCGTCTCACCAGGCGGCAACTCGTATGCCGATGACCTGGAAACGTACACGAAGATGGATGCCTCAGAACGGCCGTTCGACCATGTGCCTGAACTGCGCACGGCGGCAGACGAATATTTACCGTCCGCTGTCGATCCGTCGTACCACGTCCTGCGCGAAGCGAGGTTCCGCGAGGGTACGGCAGAGGACGTTCCGCGCATCGTCGCGTCGTACCGGTCTGCGATGCTTACATCTGAGACGCTCGGCAACCTGGAGCGGCGGCCCATGGACCGCCAAGATGAGATTGTCGACCGCATCGAGGAATTTCGTAAGCGCATGCACAAGGGTGTGTTCATCTGGGACCTCGACGAGAGCGAGATGATCGACGACTTGAACGGCAAGAGTGAGGAGGAGACGGGGTATGAATATCGCATCCGCAGAGTGGTTGTTTTCAGAACTCCGCCGGATGTACGTCCTGCTGAAAGAGGTGAGCCTGCCGATGCTGTCTCCTAGCTGAAAAGCGGCAGTGCAGTCGGGTATTGCGTCGATGAAGAAACATGATGGAGCATGCGATGGAGTGCCGCCGCACCAGTCGCCTCGGCA
>Ga0163144_10016965_pt1 | contig 14884 bp, 8 predicted proteins | sample OliLak19BULKMAT1_FD_123175 | JGI IMG/M metagenome (GOLD analysis project Ga0163144, IMG submission 123175) | Freshwater microbial mat bacterial communities from Lake Vanda, McMurdo Dry Valleys, Antarctica - Oligotrophic Lake LV.19.BULKMAT1 | ecosystem: Environmental > Aquatic > Freshwater > Lake... | reverse complement strand
GCCGAGTGCGGCCAGCCGCTCCAGGGTTTCCGGATCGAGATTGGCGCGCTCGGGCGGCGCCTCGTCACCGGAGCCGGCCAGGACCTGCAGTCGCTTCTTCATCTCTTCGCCGCGAAGGGAGTTCGCCTTGTAAATGTTTCGCGCCTCATCGGGGTCGTCGCTCGTCCGGTACAACTCGGGCTCCGGCGCATCGATGTACTTCCACTCCCCGGCGCGCAGACCGCGCAGATGCTGCCAGCCAAAGTGAAAGCGCGTGAAGTAGGTCTCGACATAGGCCTCGTGAAGGACATCCGCTCCCGGGTCGAGGATCAGCCGTGCCGCGGACTTCCCATCCGCCCTGGGAAGCGGGGGAAGACCCGTGAGATCGAGCAGAGTGGGTGCGATGTCGGTGGCCGAGATAGGTGCGCGGGGCCGTCCCTTGTCGCCCCAGGGAGTGCGTACGATGAGGGGCACCCGCATGGTCGAGTCGTAGACGAAGAAAGCGTGGGTCTGTTCGTCGTGGTCGCCCAGTCCCTCGCCGTGATCGGCGGTAAGGACCACGATGGTGTTGTCGAGGAGTCCGCTCTGTTTGAGGAATTCTCGAAGCCGGCCGAGAACCGAGTCCGTGTACGCGATCTCCCCCACGTAGGGCTGGCCCCGGTATTTCGACTTGAATGGCTCGGGTGGATCGTAGGGCGTGTGAGGGTCGTAGAGATGAATCCAGGCGAAGAACGGCTTGTGCTTCTTTTTGTCGAGCCAGGCGAGCGCGTCGGTCATCACCTCGTCGCCGGGTTTTTGAACCGAGCCGAGCGAGAGAGTCTTGTACTTCGAGAGGTCGAAGTCGTCCGAGTAGGTTTCAAATCCCTGGCCAATGCCCCACTTGGCTGCGAGGACCCAGGCGGCCACGAACGCCCCCGTCTCATATCCCGCGGCTTTGAACCGTTCGGCCAGCGTTTCCTCGTCCTCGCCCAGGAAGTAGCCGCCGTTGTCGCGCACCCCGTGTGAACCCGGCAGGCGGCCGGTCATCAGGCTGGAGTGGGCAGGAAGGGTCAGAGGGACGGTGCTGGTGACGCTTTCAAAGACCAGTCCTTCGCTCGCGAAGGCGTCGATGTTGGGGGTTTCGACACCGGAAAAGCCGTAAGCAGGCAGCCGATCCGCCCGTAACGTGTCAAGGGTGACGAAGACGACGTTCACCGGCGCCTTCCCACCGCGCTCCCGCAACATAAGCGCCGCTCCTTCGTCGGTCGCGGGCGGTCCTGACCAATAGAAGGCCGCGGCCACCGCGAGAGTCACCATGGCGACGACGCCCCACAAGGGGGCGATCCGCGATGGCGGTTTTGCGGCAGGGGTACCTTTGGCCGGGGAAGTCATATGGGTGGTGTGATCGTAACCGTCGGGAGCAACATATTGAACTTCGGAAGTGTGTGCATATACTCGGCCCAATCGGGCGGGGTTCCCCGCGATCGTTCACTTTTCTGGAGGAGAAGGCTTTGGAATTTGCGAAGAAGAAGCGCGACCGCCTTTTGGCGCTCGTGGTTGCTGGAAGTTTTTTGATCGGGACGGCTGCGCCTGCTCGCGCTGCCGAGAACATGGCGCCCGGGCTCGATCCGAGGCCCACTCTCACCGAGGCCGCCAGCGGCAAAGTGGAGGCCCTCAGCAACGAGGCCCTCGCCGCCACCGCGGTTCAAACCGCTGCGGCCGCCCCGGCCGAGAATAGTGGCGGGTTCTTCAAGAGCGGGAAAGGCAAGGCCGCCATGGTGCTGATGATCGCCGCCGTGGGCATCACAGTGTTTTCCAAGTACCACGATCGCGTCAAGTCGGTGATCCGCTAATGAGGCTTCAGAGCATGAACAGAACTTACTTCCGGGCCTTCCTGGCCCTCGCGTTGATCGTCTCCGTGACCCCCGCCTTCGCGCAGTCGCTCACCGGTACGGTGAGTGGTGTGGTGAAGGATGAACAGGGCGGCGTTCTGCCCGGCGCCACCATCACCCTCCTTGGCAAGACGGGTGCCCTCACATCGGCGGCAGGGGCTGACGGTTCCTACCGGTTCCTGGCCGTGGAGCCTGGGGCCTACTCGGTGTCGGCAACAATGAGCGGGTTCGAAGGCAAGCGTCAGCCTTCGATCTCGGTGGGGATCGGCCGGAATTCTGCGGTCGATTTCAGCCTCAAGGTGAGCGCCATGTCCGAAACGGTGGACGTGAGCGGGGAAGCGCCGGTGGTGGACGTCACCAGTTCCTCCACCTCCAACAGCCTGTCCCAGGACCTGCTGTTCTCGATGCCGATCCGTCCCACCAACGCCGCGACCGGCCTCATGAACTTCATGCCCGGCATCAACTCCCAGTCCGCTTTCGGGGGTGACGGTTCGACGGGGAACTCCCTTCTGCTGGATGGTGTCGACACCCGCGACCCCGGCTTCGGTTCGGCCTGGACCTTCTTCAACTTCAACATCGTCGAGGAAGTCCAGATCGGCGGCTTGGGTGCGACGGCTGAATACGGCGGCTTCACCGGGGGCGTCGTCAACACCGTCACCAAGTCGGGCGGCAACAAGAACGCCGGTCTGTTCGAAGTGCAGTTCACCAACTCGAGCTTCGGCAGCGCCAACGTCACCGACGCGATCCGCAAGGGCAACCCGGCCCTCGGCGATCCCGCGAAGGTCACCAAGCTCCTCGACATGACCGGGCAACTCTCCGGCCCCATCGTCAAGGACAAGCTGTTCTACTTCGCCTCGGCCCAGCGCTATCAGCTTGAGACCGATCCTTCGGGCCCCCTGACCTACCGTAAGGAAGTGAGCCCCCGCCTGAACGGCAAGCTGACCTACATCAAAGACTCGAAGAACAACTTCAACCTCACCCTCCAGGCGGACGACTACAACATCAAGGGCCGCTGCGACGTGGCTGCGTTTCTCTGCGCCGATAAGCTGCTCGACGACGAGGATGCTCCGGAGATCGTATGGGGCCTGTCCTGGCGGCATGTCTTCTCGTCCAACACCCTCGCCGAGGTGAAGTACACGGGCTGGTGGGGCTACTTCGACCTGAACCCGGTGGTGAACGCCCCTGGTCGCACCGATGGCGACACCGGCAGTCGCACCGTTTCGTTGGGCTGGTTCTCGTACTCCGACCGCAAGCGCAACCAGGCGAACGCCGCCATCACGCACTTCGCCGATGGTTTCGGCAAACATGAGCTGAAGTTTGGCGTGGAAATCGAGCGCAGCAACGCCCGCGACCGCTACGGCTACATCAATGACATCTTCTACTACGACTACGGCGGCCGCCCCTACCTCGCCTATGACTACGGCTACGACATCAACGGCACCAACCAGCGGGTCGCGGCGTTCGCCCAGGATTCGTGGAAGGTCAACGACCGCCTCACCCTGAACCCCGGCGTCCGTCTCGACGTGTACAAGGGCAAGGGCAAGGATGTGGGAACGGTCTACAGTGCTTCGGGCCTGGCTCCTCGCCTGGGCTTCGCCTTCGACCTGACCGGCGATAACAAGACCGTGCTCAAGGGCTCCTTCGGGCACTACTACGAGGGCCTCTTCACGCCTCTGTTCGCGGGCGCCATCCCCGGCAAAGAGGACTTCGTGACCTACGACGTCAGCCGCTGCCCCTCGATCACGTCCAATTGCGCACCCTTCAAGGTTGTGGTGGATCGCTCGCCGACCACGCTTTACAAGGTGGACCCCGACATCAAGCACCCCCGAACCCAGGAATTCACGCTCGGCTTCGAGCGTGCCCTCACCAACAACCTCCGCTTCTCGGCGACCGGAATCCTGCGCGACCTCCAAAACGTTCAGGGTTCAGTGATTCCGTCGGCTCGCTGGGCCGCGGTTCCGTACAACAACGCGCTGAGCCGGTCCCCGATGACGGTCTATCGGTGGACCAACCGATCGGCATCGGAGAGGGATCTGCTGATCACCAACCCGGACGGGTTCCAGTACAAGGACGCGGCGGGTGGCACCATCGCCACCGCGGTGGCGGATCGCAAGTACACCGCCGCGATGTTCGTCCTCAACAAGCGGATGTCCAACAACTGGCTGGCCCAGATCTCTTACGTCTGGTCCCGCACCGAAGGGCATCTGAGCAACGGTTCTCTCGCTTCCGCGGGTACCAGCCGCTTCTTCGAGACTCCGGCCCTCAGCACCGTCAACACCTTTGGACGTGCGCTCAACGATCGTCCCCACGAGTTGAAGGTGCTGGCCGGCTACCAGATCCCGAAGGCTGACGTTATGGTGAGTGCGTTCTATCGGAACGTCTCCGGACGGACCTACACACCCTTCGCACAGTTGTCCAGCACGGAAATGGCGGGGTATCCCTCCTCCAGCTGGCGGCGACCGCTGCTCGCTCCGCGCGGGAGCTACCGCCTGCCCACCGAGAAGGTTCTTGACCTCCGGTTCGAGAAGATCTTCAGGATCGGCGGGCGAGGAGACCGGTTGGGTCTGTTCGCGGACATCACGAATGTGTTCAACGAGACGATCATCACGTCGACCCAAAACCGGTACCCCTCGGCGGCGGTCACGACACCGTCGGGGTCTCCCGCCACGGTTCTCTTCGCTGGGCCGTCCGCGATCAACCCGCCTCGTCAGGTTCAGTTAACCGCGCGCTGGTCGTTCTAGCGAGCTGCTTCCGCGCCGCCTTCGGGCGGCTCGGTTTCGCAAGGCCCCGGAGCCTCCAGGCTCCGGGGCCTTTTCTTTTCAGGATTCCGGACCGGCTTTCGAGGACCAGGACACCTCGCCCCGAATTGACTATGGGTATGGCGCCGGTTGGTGGCGAAGGAAGTACGATTGGGAGACAATTCGGCTACGAACTGTGGGATCGTCTCGATTTCCGTGCTCTATTCTCGAATAGGCTTTCCTCGACTTTTCCTAGTGCCAAAGAGGTAATCAAAAAAAATGATCTGTCGCGCCATTTCCCATTTTGCCATCCTCACCCTCCTCCTCGTGGTGGCCCCAGCGCCCAGTCTCGCGGCCGAATACCAGGTGATCGTTCACGCGGACAATCCGACGGATATCCTCACTCGAGAACAACTTGGGAAGATGTTTCTGAAAAAGATCGTGAAGTGGGATACGGGCATTCCCATTGTGCCGGTCGACCAGGCTCCGGTTTCATCCGTCCGCGCGCTGTTCAACAAGCTGGTCCACGCCAAGCCCGCCAGTGCCATCGCCTCCTACTGGCAGCAGCAGATCTTCGCGGGTCGCGACGTTCCCCCCGCCGAAAAGGCCGGCGACGCTGCGGTCATCGCGTTCGTCAAGGCCACCCCCGGCGGCATCGGCTACATCACCGCCGGAGTCAGTGCCGACGGCGTCAAACTCCTCACCATCCGGTAGCACAACAAAAGACCCCTTATGGCCCGTTTCCAGTTCGACTCGCTCTCGTTCCGCGCCAAGCTCCTGATCCTGCCCGCGGTGGCGGCGGTGGGCTTCCTGCTGACCCTGCTTGTCACCATGGTGGCAGGCGGGCAATCGGCGGAGAAACTGCGCCTGGCGGAGACGGGCCACGGTCCTTCTCTGGAGATGAGCCGGAACCTCGAGGTGTCGTTGTCCCGGATTCAACGAGGGCTTCAGGACGCGGTGGCCGCGTCCAACGCGGATTTCGCCGAGGAACTGGATCTCCTCAAACAGGAGTTCCTGCAGATTCTTGACATCGGGAAGACGAACCCCGTGATCAATCAGGCGGAGTTGACCGACCTGCAAGCCGCTTTCAGCACCTACTACGACACTGCCACCACCACCACTCGCCAGATGATGGGAAACTCGCGGGGCGCGGACATGACGGCGTCTCTTGGCGCCATGCAGGCCCAGTACCGTCAGGTACGAGACACTCTTGCTGCCAACACCGAGCGCGACCGAAAGAGCATGGCGGAAGCCTTCGAATCGGCGCGTCAGGCTCAGCGCTCGGCGAATCTCTACATCATCGCCATCGTGGTGTTCTCCCTGGCCCTCCAGATCGGGGCGGCCATGAACGTCACCAAAGCACTGATCGGTCCCATGGCGCGCGCGGTCGATGCCGCGCATCGTCTCCGAGACGGTGACGTGTCGGTCCGGTTCGAAACCCAGGCCCGGGACGAAGTCGGGCAACTCGTGAAGGCTCTGGCCGACGTCACCCAGTATTTGCAGGAGATGGCGGACATTGCCCAGAACATCGCCGAGGGCGATCTGAGACGCTCCCCGAAGCCCCGTTCCAGTGCGGATCGTTTTGGGATTGCCTTCGGCGAGATGACTCGCCGACTCGCCGTGGTTTCAAGCGAAATGAAGGTCCACGCTTCGGGCATGACGGCGGCGGCGCGGCAGGTGTCTTCCGCGGCGGGCGACTTGTCGGCCGGGACCTCCGACGTGGCGGCCTCGGTCGAGGAGACCCTCTCCAGTCTTGAACAGATGCGGGCCTCCATCGCCGCCAATGCCGGCAACAGCGTCCAGATGGAGAACATGGCGAGCCAGGCCGCAGGTGATGCGGCCGAGAGCGGACGTTCGGTCGAGAGCACGGTTTCGGCGATGCGGGTCATCGTCCAGAAGATCACGGTGGTCGAGGAGATCTCCCAGCAGACGAACTTACTGGCCCTGAACGCGGCCATCGAGGCGGCGCGAGCCGGCGAACACGGCCGTGGTTTCGCGGTGGTGGCCGCCGAGGTCAGGAAGCTCGCCGAACGCGCCCAGGCCGCGGCCCAGGACATTGGTGATGTGGCGGCGCGCAGCGTTGAGGTGGCCGAGAAGTCGGGGGCCCAACTCGCCGAACTGGTGCCGGTGATTCAGCGAACCGCGGAGTTGTGCCAGGAAGTGGCGGCCGCGTCGCGGGAACAGCAGACGGGCGTCGAGCAGATCACCCACGCCATGTCGCGGGTGGACCATGTCACCCAGCGCAACTCGGCTTCCGCCGAAGAACTTTCCGCCACCTCGGAAGAGCTGGCCGGTCAGGCCGCGGCCCAGCAGAAACTGGTGGCCTACTTCCAGATCGCGGGCGACGAAGACGAAGGCGCGCGGCGGGCCTGAGCCTGCCGAGTTTGACCGGGCGTTTACTGGCGCACGCGACGGTCGCGGGACTGGAGAAACTCGAGGCTCGCGGGCAGGGAGAGCGGGCGCGCCAGCCAGTAGCCCTGGATGAGATCGCAGCCGTGGGACAGAAGAAACCGGTGCTGGCTTTCGGTCTCGACGCCCTCGGCCACGACCTTCATTCCCAGCCGGTGCGACAGCTCGATCACCGAAGTGGCAATCGCCGCCTGGGTGCCGTCCACGTCGATATCCCTGGTGAAGGACCGGTCGATCTTCACGACGTCGAGGGGCAGGCTTCGCAGCAGGTCCAGTGAGGCGAATCCGGTCCCGAAGTCGTCAAGGCTGATCGAGACCCCGGCCTCCCGAAGTTCCCGCAGCACGCGCCTTGTCCCTTCCGGATCGGAGAGGGCGTTCGTTTCCGTGATCTCGACCGCGATCGACGAAGCCGGAAGGCCGTGGGCATCGAGACCCGCCCGGATATCGCGCACGAAGGTGGGGTGTCGCAGCTGGATGGCGGAAGCATTGATGGCCATGCGCAGGGGTGTGGCCCGCAACAGGTTCAACTCGCGAATGGCGCCGAGGGCCAGGTCCAGAACGATCCGGCCCATCGGGACCACCAGACCGGTGGCCTCCGCTATGGGGATGAAGGCATCCGGGGGCACGCGTCGTCCGAGCAGGTCCTTGGATCGCACCAGGGCCTCGAACCCGGTGATGCCCAGGTCGTGGGTGCGGGCGATGGGCTGGAACTCGAGGAAGAAGGCATGGTCGCGGAGCGAGCGGTGCAGGAAGCGGTTCATCTCGAGCCGTGCGGCCGCTTCGCCGGTCAGCTCGGGCTCGAAAGAAACGGCCTGGTCCTTGCCCCGTTCCTTGGCCGCGACCAGGGCGATATTGGCGTGGCGCAGCAGCTCTCCGGTGTCCTTCGCATGCAGGGGGAATGAGGCGGTGCCGACGCTGGCGCTCAGGAACAGCTCGTTCTCCTCGGCGATCCGGTAGGGCTCGCGCAACCGCGCCACGATCTGCTGGGACAAGACGACGCTCGAACCCACGTCGCAGCCCCGCAGAAGCACCGCGAACTCGTCCGCTCCCAAACGCGCGACCAGGTCGATGGGACGCACCAGGGACTGAAGGCGCCGTGCTGCTTCCCGCAGGACCATGTCGCCCTGATGGTGTCCGAGGAAGTTGGCTGACTTGAATCGGTCGAGTGCGATCAGAACCACGCTGGCCGGGACGTTTGTAATGGCCGATTCTTCAAGGAAGGCGTCGGTGCTGCGCCGGAAGAATGTCCGGTTGGGGAGGTCGGTGAGTGAGTCATGCGAAGCGAGGTGAACGGCCCGCTCTTCGCTTTCGTGAAGCAGGGCGAAGGCGCGCACCCGGGCCGTAATGTCGCGGAAGGTCCACACCCGCGCGATGGTCTCGCCCTTCACCTTCACCGGCCGGGTTTCGTGATCGAGAATCCGGCCGTCCAGCAGTCGGCAATTGCCCTGGGCCATCACCTCGTAGTTCGCGCCCAGGTTTTCGAAATGGGTGAGGAAGCCTTCCGCATCTTCGATCTGCCGCACCATGGCCGCCAGGACCTGATGCTCGTCCCGGGTCAGCAACGTGTGGCGGGGGACGGCCCAGATCTCCACGAAACGGTCGTTGTAGGTGAGGACCTTTGAATCGGCGCCGATCACCAGAATTCCATCGGTGGCGGCGTCGAGCACGGCGGAGAGGAGCGTATCCGGTCCGACCTCCGGCTTCTGCGCGGGCGGAGTGGCGAGCAGACGGCTCAGGGCGCCGGTGCGATGGAGCGATGAGGGGTAGTCGGGATCTGGCATTCCGGGGCTCTTGTCGAACGCGTGCTCAGTTTGTGGGGAAGGACGATTGTAGCGTCTTGCCGGTCAGTTCCTGAGCATCAGCCGGTATCGCGGCGGTCCGGGGAGGAATGGGGTCTTCTCGCCGCGGACCCAGGCCTCATGCCCGGCCGCGAAGTAGGGCGACCAGGGATGCGAGCTCTGGCCGGAAGGCATGTGGAAGAAACCCTGCTCCTCGTGCCCGGGAGAGACCACGAAGCGTTCCGAGGCGCCATTGTTGGGAGACTGGACTCGAGGCATGTGATCGTCGCCTGGCAACGGTTCCCTTTTCATGTCGAGGAAGCGGGATAGGGCGGGGACCGCGCGCGAAAGGGGATGCTGAATGCGGGCGGCGTTGAATTCGCCCCAGGTCCGGTCGGAGAGTTTTCGACCGTCTTTGGTGAGAGCGGTGATCACCGCGCGGATCGCCTCTTCGAGCAAGGCGTTCCAGTCCTTGAACCGCGGATCCAGAAGGTGAGCGGGCGCCGTCTCCACGAGAGCCCACAGCGGACCTTCGCTCTGCCAGATTCGACCGTATCGGAACTTCGGGTCGAGCTTCAATGCGGGAGCGATGAGCGGGGAGAAGACGCGGTCGGAGGTGGCGAGGCGAAAGGCCTTGACGATCCGATATCCGACGGAGTCGATCGCGGCCCGGCCGCCCCATTCCTCGACGTGCGCCTTAGCCTGCTGGAGCAGGGGATCCCCCTGGGCCGAAGCACGGTCGAGGGTTACGAGCGCCAGTTTCTGCCAGCGGTCGAGGAACACCGCGCGATTGTCGAGTTGGATATCCATCAGATCCGATGCGGAGAACTTGTCTTTCGCGAAAAGGTTGTCGCGGATCTGCCGCGCGCGTGCGCCCAGCGGATAGTTTCCCTCGCCCAGGACCTGAAGCATCGGGCCCGAAACCACGCGGGCATTGGCGGTCCAGAGGCGCCCACTCGGTGGGTCGACCACCTTGGGGACTTCGGGGCTCGGGACATATCCATCCCAATAGCGCGAGGGATCCGACCGGGTGACGGGCAGTCGGCCCTCGAAGCCGACTCTCCTCGGAACACGCCCGGCCACCGTCCACGCGATACGGCCGGTGCGGTCGGCGATCATGGCGTTTTGTGGTGGGGCGCCTGAAAGATGAGCCACCGCGATCGCATCCTCGATGGTTTCGGCGTCTTCAATCTCCAGCAGGCGAAGGTTCACCGCCAAAGGATCGTGCGCCGTCCACTGGTACGCGCGCAGCTGGCCGTGGTGATCGCGGTCGATCACCGGACCCCAGATCGTGTTCAGTATCTCGAGCGGCCGCGAAGGGGCGTCCTTGACCTTAATGGTCTCGGTCACCTTCTCGAAGGGCTTCGGTCCGTCCGCGGTCTTGTACGTGTTCGGCTCGGTTCCCGGCTCGACCAGTACCAGGTCGTTCCAGTCGGCCTGGGTGTTGGTGAAACCCCAGGCGACCCGCCCGTTGCTTCCGGCCACGATGCCCGCCGTTCCCGGCAGCGAGACGCCACTGACGCTTCTCTCCTGGCCCTTCGAATCCGGAAACACCAGGCGCGCCCGGTACCAGATGTTCGGGACCGCGATCTCAAGGTGCATGTCGTCCGCCACCATGGCGAGGCCGGTGGTGGAGCGGGCGGCATCCACCGCCCAATTGTTGCTGCCGGTGAACGGCAGGTTGTCCTCGGGGAGAAATCGGTCAGGGGACGGGTAGTTTGAGGCCACGACGGCTAAGCCGGCAGCGGCCCGGGTGTCGAAGATTTCGGGCCCGGGGATTTTTGCGATCGGAATGGGTTCACCCACGATCGGTGCATCCCATTCGAGAGTTCCCCGCGGCGCCAGAAAGTCGAACAGCGTGGGGGGCAGGGCATCGCGCATCACTGCGAGCGTGCTCTCCTTCTCGCCCTTCGACTCATGGAGGGTCAGGAACATGGCGAGCACGCAGAGCACCGAGTCCTCGGATTTCCAGGGTGCGGGCTCGGAGCGGAGCAGAAGATACTCGTAGGGCCGCACGCGCAGAGCGCCCAATCCCGTGTTCACCCCCTGGACATACGCATCGGTGAGTGCCCGCTCGCCCGGACTGAACCGCGCCACGACCTGGCCCGCCACCTTGCGGAACTGGTGAATGCGCACTTCGGAGTCGATCTCCACGGTGGCCGAGCCGATGAGTTCGGATAACTCGCCGGCCGCGCGCCGCCGCATCAGATCCATCTGGAAGAACCGCTCCTGACCGTGGAGAAAACCAGTGGCCCGGGCGACGTCGATCCGGCTGGAGCCGGAGACGGTGGGCACGCCATTCTGGTCCCGTTCGACTCGGACCTCGGCTCCAAGGCCCGGCAACGAGGCCTGCCCCTCGATCACGGGCAGTGAGCCGCGGACGAGCCAGATGAAGGTCAGTCCGAGAGTAACCACGAGGGCCAGAGCCCCCAGGGCGGCGTTTCTCAGAATACGCCGTCGTCGCAGGGCTCGCATGGGTGCTCAGTACTCCATCAGTTTTCGTAGCGTGGGCAGCAGATCCGGCTTGGGAGAGAGCATTTCTTCGAGGGCTTCGGCGAAGGGAATGGGCGTATCCGAGCCTCCCAGACGCGTCACCGGCGCGTCGAGATCGTCGAAGGCCTCCTGGGCGATGGTGGCCGCGACTTCGCCGCCGAAGCCCCCGGTGAGCGGAGCCTCGTGCAGGACGAGAACCCGCGCGGTTCGGCGGACCGATTCGAGAACCGTGGCTTTGTCCCACGGCAGGAGCGTTCTCAGGTCGACCACCTCGACCTCGACACCGTCCTTCGAAAGCGTGGTGGCGGCGTCGAGGGCCCAGTGAACGGCGGCGCCATAAGTCACGATCGTGACGTCGCTTCCGGCGCGCGCAATCCGCGCCTTGCCTATGGGCGTCGTGTAGTAGCCCTCGGGCACCAGGCCCTTGAGTGACCGATAGAGATGTTTGTGTTCGAGGAAGAGGACAGGGTTCGGCTCGGCCAAAGAGGCCAGAAGCAGGCCCTTCGCGTCCTCCGGCGTGGCCGGGGCGATCACGCGCAGTCCCGCCACGTGGGTGAACCAGGCTTCGACATTCTGGGAATGGAAGGGTCCGGCCCCCGTCCCTCCGCCCGAAGGCGTGCGGATGACGCAGGGGACGCTCTGGCCCCAGCGGTAGTGAGTCTTCGCGAGATTGTTGACGATCTGGTTGAAGCCGCAGGAAATGAAATCGCCGAACTGCATTTCGACCATCGGGACCAGGCCATCGATGGCGAGGCCGAGGGCCGCGCCCAGAACGCCCGATTCGATTATCGGAGTATTGCGGACACGCTCGCGTCCGAACTCTTCGAAAAAGCCCTTGGTGACTTTGAAGGCTCCGCCGTACTCGGCGATGTCCTGGCCCATCAGCACCACGCGGGGATCCCGTCGCATCCCGATCTGCAAGGCCTCGGTGATGGCATCGATGTACCGGATCTCGCGAGAGGCGGCACCCGGCGCGGCAGGGACCGGGGCGGGGGATGAGGCACACACCGCCTCGATCTCGCGGGCCCGGGTTGACGAGGGCTCGGGAGTCGCGAGCGCTTCGTCGGCGAGCCGGTCTACTTCGGCCTTGAGGGATTCGCGCAGGGAGCCGATCTCCTCGGCGGTCACGACGCCGCGTTCCTTGAGCCAGTTTTCGAATCGGGCCAGGGGATCCTTGCGGCCCCATTCCGCAAAGAGAGCGGGGGGGACGTAGGCGACCCCGGAGGCCTCCTCGTGGCCACGCATCCTGAAGGTCTCGAACTCGAGAAGAGTCGGCCCCTCGCCCGCTCGGGCCCGCGCCGCGGCCTCCGCAGTGGCCTGATACACGGCCAGAACGTCGTTCCCGTCGACGGTCAGTCCGGGGATGCCGTAGCCGATGGCTCGATCGGCGAGACGTTTGCAGGCGTATTGCTCATGCCGGGGGGTGGAGAGACCGTACTGATTGTTCTCGATGACGAACAGCACGGGCAGCTTCCACACCGCGGCGAGATTCAAGGCCTCGTGAAAGTCGCCTTCGCTCGTAGCACCGTCGCCGGTGAAGGTGGCGGCCACGCGCTTGGTGCGTTTGAGCTGGCTTGCGAGTCCCAGACCGCAGGCGACGGGCAACATGGCGCCGAGGTGGGAGATCATGCCCACCAACGACTTCTCGGGAAGTCCAAAGTGGAAGGTGCGGTCACGCCCGTTCGTCATGCCGCCGCTTTTTCCGAAGATCTGGCGGAAGAGCCGCAACAGGTCGACGGAACGTGTGGTGAAAACGCCCAGGTTGCGGTGCATGGGCAGGATCCAGTCGTCCGGACGAAGCGCGAACGTGACCCCGACCGCGATCGCCTCCTGCCCGATACCCGAGAACCACTTCGAAAGGCGTCCCTGGCGGAGCAGAACCAGGGCCTTTTCCTCGATAACCCGCGGTAGCAGAAGAGCATGATGCAGCGCGCGCAGATCCGCGGCCTGGAGACGGGAGTCCGCGGCGATCTCGCCGGTCGGGAGGATGAGGGGGCCGGACCGGCCGGTGTCGACGCGCTCAGCGGCCATATGCGCGGGGAGTTTATCAGCGGCCTTAGACTCCCAACCCTTATGCTCGCCGCCGTCTATCGGGGAAGTCCGAAACTCGAGGTCGAGGACCTAAACCGCCCCGAGCCGGGAGCGGGCGAGATCCTCGTGCGTGTGGAGGTGTGCGGGGTCTGCGGCACCGACGTGAAGAAGATCGACAAGGCCCTGGTCCCACCTCCACGGATCTTCGGACACGAGATCGCCGGGGTGGTGGCGGGCCTCGGTTCTGGCGTTACGAGGTTCCGGGAAGGCGACCGCGTGGTTGTTCACCATCACATTCCCTGCCTCGAGTGCTTCTATTGCGAACGCAAGCTCTACGCGCAGTGCGCGGTCTACAAGAGGAACGGAACGACCGCGGGGTTCGAGCCGGGAGGCGGCGGCTTCTCCGAATACCTGAAGGCGGCCCCGCACATCGTGGAGCGCGGCACGATTCCCATCCCGAAGGGCGTAAAAGCGGAAGTGGCGTGCCTCGTGGAGCCGGTGAACACCTGTCTCAAGGCGGTTGATCAGGCGGGGATCCGCGAGGGGGACACCGTGCTGGTGGTGGGCCAGGGGCCCATCGGCTCGATGCTGATGCAGCTTTCACAGGTGCGCGGCGCTCGGGCGCTGGTTTCCGATCTCTCGCCCCTGCGACTGGAACTGGCGCGCAAGTTCGGAGCGCAGACGTTCGATGCGAACCACCGCGGGCTCGGGGACTGGGTCCGGGCCGAAACCAACGGTCGTGGCGCCGATGTGGTCCTGCTCGCGGCCATCGGCCAGCGAGCCTTCGATGCCGCGGTCGAATGCACGCGGCCCGGAGGCCGGATCGTTCCCTTCTCCGCAACCTCGAAGGGCGAGATCTGTGAAGTGGATCTCGGACTCCTCGCGGCGGCGGAGAAGCAGATCGTGAGTGTTTACAGCGCCTCGGTGGATGTCCAGGAGGAGTCCGCGGAACTCGTTTTCACCGGACGGCTGCGCCTTGAAGAGCTGCTGAGCGACTTCTTTCCGATCGCCCGCGCGAATGAGGCGATCGATCTGTTTCGAAAGCCCGGCCCTACCACGCTCAAGATCGTCATGGATATGCGACTCGCGTGAAAGCTTTAGTGCTCCACGGCCCCGGCGATGTGCGCTTCGAGGAGGTGCCCGAGCCCGCCCCCGGCCCCGGCGAGCTGATCGTGCGCACTCTCGCCGCGATGACCTGTGGAACCGACCTTAAGGTTGTCCGTCGCGGCTATCACGCCCGCATGCTTACCCCGCCCTGCCTTTTTGGACACGAGGCCGCCGGAGAGGTGTCCGCGGTGGGTGAAGGCGTGACTGCGTTCAACACAGGCGACCTCGTGGTCGCGGCGAACTCGGCACCTTGCGGGGTTTGCCGAGCCTGTGGCCGTGGACGTGAAAGCCTCTGCGAAGATCTCGTCTTCTGGAATGGAACGTTCGCCGAAGCCTATCGCGTACCCGCGCGGGTGGTTGCGAAGAACGTGCTGCGGCTCGAGGGCGTGGCCCCGGAAGACGCGGCGATGACCGAGCCTCTGGCCTGCTGCGTCAAGGGCGTTGAGGAGACAGGGGTGCGTCCCGACGACCGGGTCCT
>Ga0163144_10016963_pt1 | contig 14885 bp, 16 predicted proteins | sample OliLak19BULKMAT1_FD_123175 | JGI IMG/M metagenome (GOLD analysis project Ga0163144, IMG submission 123175) | Freshwater microbial mat bacterial communities from Lake Vanda, McMurdo Dry Valleys, Antarctica - Oligotrophic Lake LV.19.BULKMAT1 | ecosystem: Environmental > Aquatic > Freshwater >... | reverse complement strand
GCGGCGCGACAAGGCGGCGCGAGCGGCGGCGCGACAAGGCGGCGCGACAAGGCGGCGCGAGCGGCGGCGCGACAAGGCGGCGCGACAAGGCGGCGCGAGCGGCGGCGCGACAAGGCGGCGCGAGCGGCGGCGCGACAAGGCGGCGCGACAAGGCGGTCGCCGAGCGGCGGCGCGACAAGGCGGCGCAAGGCGGCACAAGGCAACCATCCGAGGCACCCGGCGCCCTCCGAGAGCCCACCCGACCCGAAAACAGGGCTTGACCCCCGCCGATGGCGGGGGTCGTCCGTTGTTGCGCGAGGGACATCGGCGAGCCGATCAGTTCCGGTTGCCGCCGAAGAGCCGGAGCATGAACAGGAACAGGTTGATGAAGTCCAGGTACAGGTGCAGCGCACCGAGGACCGCTGCCTTTTCCATGGAGCCGGTCGCGACGGCCAGGTCGCCGTTCTGGATGCGCTGGACGTCATAGGCGGTCAGGGCCGTGAAGAGCACGACGCCGACCAGCGAGATGAGCCAGGTCAACGCGGAGCTGGCGAGGAAGATGTTCACGACGGAGCCCACGAGAAGTCCGATGAGGGCCATGAACAGGATGCCGCCCAGGCTCGCCAGCGAGCGCTTGGTCGTGGCGCCGTAGATGGCCGCCCCACCGAACATCGCCGACGCGCTCAGGAAGGCAGTCACGACGGAGGCTCCCGTGTACGACCCGACGATCAGGCCCAGGGTCAGTCCGAGCGAGGCCGCATAGACGAAGAACAGGCCAAGGGCCGCGGTCGCGCTGATCCGCTTGATGCCCCAGCTGATGCCGATGACCAGCCCGATCTGGGCGATGAACAGCAGGAAGATGTTGTCAGCCGCGAAGGCCGTCAACCCCGCACTGGTCTGGACCCAGAAGGCGACGCCCGCGGAGACAAGCAGGCCGACGAACATCCACAGGAAGGACTGGGTCAGGAAGGCAGTGGCCAGGCGGGCATCCGGCTTGACGCCAAGCTCGGACGGCAGCCCGGGCCGACCGGCGCCGGCGCCACGCTCGATGGAGCCGGGGATCGGGGTGGCATAGGGGTTGGTGACTCGTGGATCGCTCATCGGGAATCGCCTCCTACCACATCAGGCCGGCGTCGCGCGGATCCCAGCGCTCAGCCAGCAGCGTGACTTTGACCTCATGATCCACGACGGACTCCGCCTGTTCCTTGACCTGGGCGATCATCGACCCGGCATAGGGGCAGAACGGGGTCGTGAGGATCATCTTCACCTCGGTCGAATCGGGGCCCAGCAGGATCTGCTTGATGAGCGCCAGCTCGACCACGTTCATGCCGATCTCCGGGTCCACGACGGCCCGCAGCGCGTCCAGGATAGCCAGCTCGGTCGCGCGCCGTTCGGCGTCGAATACGGGTGCCTCAGGAGTGGACGGGGCCGCGCCCTGGGTAGGGATCTCGATAGTGCGATCAGTCATGGTCGGTTAATCCTAGCACCAAGGTCGGATATCCCCGATCAGACCGCTCCGGGCGCAGTCGGCTTGATGACGATGCCCTGCACGCGATACTGGATCGGCAGACCGGCCGCCTCGTCTTCCGTGTAGCCGGGGCCGGTGAGCGACCCGTCCGGGTCGAAGAACTCGGCGTATCGCTCCCGGTGCGCGGCCGCGTACACGTACGCCGCGGCGACCCCGATGACCCGCAGTTCCGGATGATCCATGAGCAGACGGGTCAGGTCCTGGCCGCTCGCCCGCGACTCGAGTAGTTGCCGGACCGTGAGCCGCGAGCCGTAGCAGAACGGCTCCCCATTCATCACGAGCGGATCCTGGTGGACCCACTTGATGGTCACCCTCAGCCGCCCTTGTAGATGAACTGGAGGAACGCGTTCTTCTTGCGCGCGTCGCCGGCCAGGCGGCGGTGCCAGCGCAGAACGGCGATCGCCTCGTCCAGGGCCGTGCCGGCCGCAGCCAGTTCCGTTGGCCCGAGGACACCCGGCAGAGCGGTTCGCAAGCCCTCGCACAGGTTGATGAGGTCGTCCATCGGCACGAGCTTGCGGCGGTAGACCGGGGCGATCATCTCGGCGTACTTCCGCATCGGGGCCGGATCGTCGGTCCCCACGGCAACGGAAAGTCGCTCGGCCAGCAGTTGCGCATCGCGCAGTCGCGCCCGGAGCCCGGCATCATCGTTCCGGTCGCGCAGCGTGGGGTCGTTCTTGATGGCGACCTCCAGCGCACGGGCGGCCAGTCGGAACGCGCCCTCGAGCACGCGTCGGGCGGCATCCGGATGGACGATGCGCTGATCGGCGGGCGGCAGGCCCAGGCTCGGGTGGCTCACAAGCAGGAGTCTAGCGTCCGGCTACGATGGCCGTCATGAGCAGCGACTTCGACCCGGGTGAGCGCCGCCTGGCCAAACCGCCGTCGGACCGATATCCGGCCATCGAGCCGGAGGCGGCGACGGTGCCATCCGCAGCGACCGGGTCCCTGGTCCGCAGCGTGTCGTATGGCGCGATCGCGGCCTTCGGCGGCGCGCTGGCCACGGTCCTCCTGGGTGGGGTGGTGGCCCTTTCGGCCGGGCTGCTGGTGGTCTGGGCTTCGGCCGGGAACGCGATCGGGCTGGCGACGCGGTTCGGCGGTGGCCTCGCCGTGGCCAGGTCGACGCGCATCGGGATCGCGGCCGGGCTCGCGCTGACCGGCGCGGCACTGGGGCAGCTGGGCCTGTGGTGGTACGCCGGGACGGAGGGTGGCGTCCTGCCGCTGCTGGCCTATCTCGGCGAGACATTCGGCATCCTCGTGCCGCTGCAGGCGCTGCTCGCCGTCGGGTTCGCCTGGTGGGCCGCGCGTTGACGGGCGACGGGTCGAAAGGCGGCGCGGACCTCACGTTTCGACGTCCGACCGCCGAGGATCACGCGCGGATCGTGAGCGTGATAGATGAGTGGTGGGGTGGTCGACCGCTGCACCAGGTGTTGCCCCGCCTCTGGCTGGAGCACTTCCAGGGCACCTCGTGGGTGGCGGAGCGACCCGATGGGCGCCTGGCCGGGTTCGTCGTCGGTTTCATCAGCCCGGAAGACCCGTCCACGGCGTACGCCCACATGATCGCGAGTGATCCGAATCTTCGACGGAGCGGAACGGGGCGGGCGCTGTACGAGCGGTTCTTTCAGGACGCTCAGGCCCGCGGCGCCCGGCGGGTCGCCGCCGTGACCTGGCCCGGCAACCGCATCTCCGTGGCGTTCCATCGATCCATGGGCTTTGCCGTCGACGATGGTCCGGGGACTCAGCCGATCTACGGCACGCCGGCCCATCCCGATCACGACGGGCCGGGCGAGGACCGGGTGGTGTTCATCCTCGACCTGTAGCAGCGTCGGATGCGGTTGGGCGGGAGTCGGGCGTGGAGGCGCCGTTCAGTCGGGAGCGCCGTTCAGTCGGGGGCGGCGAGGAGTCGACCCGGCGTGACCTGCTCGTGGAGGAGCCGCCCAAAGCGAGCAACCTGGTCCTCGCGCGGCACCGCCTCCACCCAGCGTCGCAGGAGCGCCTCACCCTCGGCGTACACGAACACGTAGGTGCGCCACAGGGGATGCTCGATGAACTCGAGGCGCTTGGTGGCGACCGCCGGGGCGTACCCACCGACGTCGCGGAGGTAGTCGAGCACCTCAACGCGCGACCGGCCGTCGGCGTGGCGCAGGAAGGCGGCGTTCCCGCGGATCGCGGCCAGGGCGCGTCGGGCGGGTGCCAGGATCGCGACGCGCTCGGCTATCGCGCGGCTCGCCGCATGATCGGCGGCGATGGGCAGAGCGGCCCGGTCGAACGCCTCCGCGAGCAGGTCGACGAGCTCGTGCGGCGGCACGGCGAACGACGCGCCGAGGTCCGCCAGGCCCTCGCTGACCGGGCACTCCGGCGTATTGATGAGCAGGATCGACGCCTCCAGGAGGCCGCGCCGGTCGACGAGCTCCGCCTCCTTCCAGGCGTGCTCCAGGTGGTGGCCAGGGTAGGTCTCGCGGGTGACGACATGGACGAGGTCCGGGACACGGATGGGCAGGTCCGTGTTGATGTCGACACGCGAGCGCCGCCCGCCATCGAACCAGTTGTAGCCGCTCCACGGCTGGCCCGTGACCAGGTTGACCCGGAGGTCCTCGCCGTCGGGCAGTCCGAAGTCGCGGGCGGCGCGCGCGCGAAAGCGGGCGACCAGCCAGTCGATCACCGCGGGCAGACGATCGACGGCGATCTCCAGATCGCGATCCCAGGCATCGAGCCGGTCGGACAGTGGTGCGTCTCCGGGGAGGACCTCGTCGATGACGGCCCGCGCCCGTTCGAAGTCGGTGTCGGGCCGGCGGAGCGGAGCGAATCCCATGCATCGAGCCACGTGCTCCTCGTACGGCAACGGGTCGCCGGCCACGGCCGCGGCATGCGCCTCCAGCGCCACCGACTGGGCATCCAGCCAGGCGCGACGGTCCGGCTCCGCGACTTCGACGGCGAGCCGGTCGCGCAATGCCCGGGCGTCATCGCGGAGGCGGCTCGGAGCGCGAAGCTGCTCCATGTCCACCTGGGCCTTGAGCGCCGCGGGCCCGAAGTAACCGTCCACGAGGCCCGGGATGCGCTGGTCCAGGCGCAGGGCGAGGAGCAGGTAGTCGGTCGCGATGGGGTCGGGTGCCGGCATCCGGCGCGTCCCCCCCATGGCTGCCACGGATGCGCGGCCGGCGGTGGCGGTGGGCGGCCCGCCCGTCGGGTCGGTCATCGCTGCATCCTGTCCGGGCGGGGGGCGCGCCGCTCCCCGTGATCTCGATGTGCATCGGCTTCCAGGCGGGCCGCTTCCAGGCGGTCGGCCAGGGTCGGGTCGGTCGGCAGGCCAGAACGGTCGGGCGCTCGGTCGGGCGCTCGGTCAGCGCTGCGCTCCTCGGCGGTGCGGACGTCGCCGGTCTCGCCGACGAACGGCATGCCCTGGCGCTCCACGGCGTCCAGACTCATCCGTAGCGCCGCGGTCTTCTGGCTCACGACCTCGCGGACGTAGGCGGCCTCCTCGTCCGGGGTCATCGGCCGGCCACGGACGATGCCCTTGGGCTTGCCGACCATCAGCCAGGCCAGGTGATATCGATCCATGCTGCCCCAGGCCGTGGCGAGCAGATCGTCCGACAACTGCAGCCACAGCTGGAGCGCGCCCATGGTCGGTTGCCCCTCCAGCCGATCGCTCTCGGAGATCAGCTGCCGGGTGCCCCTGATCAGCTCGTCCCGGGTCATGCGCCGACCGAAGCCCCGTCGCCGCGGATCATCGTCTCGCGGTCGGCACGGGCGCGCAGCGTCCACGGACCGGGTCGACCGGTCCCGATCGGCGCACCATCGAACGACGTCACGGGCAGGACACCAGCCACGCTGGAGCACAGGAAGGCTTCATCCGCCTCGGCCAGGTCACCCCTGGTCAGCCAGCCTTCGACGGGCCGCAGGCCGACGTGAGCGCCCCACCCCAATAGCCACGACCGCGTGGTGCCGGCAAGGATCGCGCAGTCGAGCGCAGGGGTCGCCAACTCCAGCGCCGCGTCGGTCGGAGAGCGGCGGACCAGGAAGATGTTGGCGCTGGTGCCTTCGGAGAGGTGATCCGTGACCGTCAGAAAGAGCGCATCGTCCGCGCCCGCACGGCGAGCCTCCAGGCGCGCGAAGACGTACTCCGCCCGGGACGTGGTCTTGAGCGCGGCCAACGGGTTCTGCGGGTCGCGCCGGACGCGGCTGGCAACCAGCTTGAGGCCCACGTCCAGGTGGCCGGCCGGGGCCGCGACGACGGGCCATGCCTGGATCACGAGCGTGGCCGCGACGTCCTCGTCCGGCGGCAGGACACCGCGCGATCGGAATGCGCCTCGCGAGACCGTGATCCGGATGGAGGCATCGGCGTCCGGGCCGTCCAGCCGCTCCGTGGCCAGGAGTGCGGCGATCCCGTCGGTGAGCTGGCGCTCGACGTCCCCCGCCAGCTCGATGTCCAGCCCGGCAGCGGAGCGGCGCAGTCGGGCCAGGTGGTCGGGGAGTTCCGTCGGGCGGCCGCCGCGGGCGCGCAACGTCTCGAAGATGCCATCGCCCAGCTGGAAGCCGCGGTCGAAGACGGACAGGTGCCGAGCCTCCGCGGGCAGGAGCTCGCCGTCCACCCACACGTGCGTGGGCTGGGCCTGGTCGATCACGTCTCATGCTCCGAGGCGTCGAGTGCAGCGAGCGGCCCACGCGCCTTGGCGGCCGTCTCGTCCCATTCCGTAGCCGGGTCGCTGGCCCAGGTGATGCCGCCGCCGACATGCAGGGTCAGCCGACGCCCGTCGGCCACGAAGGTGCGGATGAGGATGCTGGTCTGCATCGCGCCGTCCGGCCCGATCCAGCCAAGGGCGCCCGTGTACGGGCCACGCCGCACGGGTTCCAGGCGCTCCAGGATCTCCATGGCCCGGATCTTGGGCGCACCCGTGATCGAGCCGCCGGGGAACGCGGCCGCGAGCAGGTGGAAGGCGTCCCGGCCGGTTGCCAGCCGCCCCGTGACGGTCGAGACGAGGTGCTGGACCGCTGCGGTCCGCTCCAGGCGGCACAGCCGCGGCACCCGGACCGTGCCGGGCTCGCAGACGCGACCAAGGTCGTTGCGCAGGACGTCCACGATCATCACGTTCTCCGCCCGGTCCTTGGCACTCGCCAACAGTTCGCGGGCGAGGGCCCGGTCCTCCACCCGGTCACGGCCGCGCCGTCGGGTGCCCTTGATCGGGTCGCTCGCAACGACGCCGTCCTGATCGACCGACAGGAACGGCTCCGGCGAGGCGCTGAGCAGGGCGCGAGGGCGGCCGGTCTCCGGCGAGGCGCCAAGGTCCAGGAACGCCGAGAACAGCGACGGGTCGCCCGTCCGCAGGCGTCGGTAGGCGTCCCATGGGTCGTCGTCGAAGGGTGCCTCCAGGCGTCGGGTGAGATTGGCCTGGTAGATGTCGCCCCGGGCGATGTGCGCACGAACGGCCTGGACGCCGGCCAGGTACTCGACGCGCGATACGCTGGAACGGAAGACGAGGCGATCGTCGGTGCGAGCGATCCCCGCGTCCAGCGGCCCGTCCGCTGCGGGCGAGCGGGTGACCGTCGCGGGCGTCGTCAGTCGAGCGTGCACATCGTCAAGGCGGCGAGCGAGCCGCCGAGCATCACCGTCCAGGGCCCGACCGGCCAGCCAGGCATGGCCCGTTCGTCGATCCCATGCGACCGCCCAGTCGTGCAGCGCGAGGCGCATCGGCGGCAGGCCTTGGTCGTCTGGGGCGATCGTTGGCAACCGCTCCAGGGCGTGGCCGAGGTCGTAGCCAACGAAACCCACCAGTCCGCCGAGGAAACGTGGCGCGTCGGCCGGGATGATCGGGGTCGCATCGAGACGGGCGAGCAGGCGCCGAGCGACGGCGAACGGGTCCGGGCCGGCGGCCGCCGACTCCAGTACGGCGACCGGGTCGGCCGTCAGGTAGGTCCAGCGGGCATTGCGGCCGGGCCGGGCACTCTCCATCAGGGCGAGACCGGGCAGATCGCGGAAGGCCTCGGCGACATCGATCGGGCGGGCCAGGGCGACGCGATCCGGCAGACGGCGCAAGCGAAGCGCGCCTGACGACACGGACGCGGCCGTGGACGCCGACACCGACGCGGCCGACCTGGCGGACGCGGCCGACGGCGCCGATGCGGTGGTGCGACCGGGCAGGTCGGGGTCGACGGGGATCACGCCCGGGATGATACGGCCGTCCGGCGGGACGGACCGTCCGCGCCGCCTGTCGACGGGTACAGTCTGCCGATGCGTGCACGCGACCTCGGGATCATCATCGGCCGGGGGGCGCCCGGGCCGATCAACGCGATCACGGACGTCGCCGGCGTGACCGTCGGACATGCCACCCTGATCCGCGGTGATGGGCCGCTGATCGTCGGCAGCGGGCCCGTCCGGACCGGCGTCACCGTGGTTCGCCCGCGCGGCTCGGTCGATGGCCGCGAGCCGGTGTTCGCGGGCTGCCATCGGCTTAACGGGAACGGCGAACTGACGGGCCTGGAGTGGATCCGCGAGTCGGGCATGCTGACCGGGCCGGTCGCGATCACGAACACCCACAGCGTGGGCATCGTGCGGGACGCCCTGGTCGCCGCGTCGGTGGCCGGCGGCCATGACCCGTCGCAGGCCGATTGGTCGCTTCCGGTGGTCGGTGAAACCTACGACGGGCTGCTCAACGACATCAATGGCTTTCATGTGCGGGCGGAGCACCTGGTCCAGGCACTCGGGGCTGCGGCCGGGGGCCCGGTCGCCGAGGGCGCGGTCGGTGGCGGCACGGGCATGATCTGCCATGAGTTCAAGGGCGGGATCGGGACCGCGTCGCGGGTCATCGATGCCGCAGCGGGAGGCTGGACCGTCGGCGTCCTCGTCCAGGCCAACCACGGCAAGCGCGACTGGCTGCGTGTCGATGGCGTGCGCGTCGGCGAGGCGATCCCGACCAGTGAGATCCCGAGTCCATACGACCACGTCGCCCGACCCAGGTCGTTGCCGCCGGGATCAGGCTCGATCATCGTGGTCATCGCCACGGACGCGCCGCTCCTGCCCCACCAGTGCGAGCGGCTGGCCCAGCGCGCAGGCCTGGGAATCGCTCGCGTGGGTGGCACCGGGGGTCACACGAGCGGTGACCTGTTTCTGGCCTTCGCGACCGGCAACCACCTCCTGCCCGCGACGGACGACGAGGATTCCCGTGGTCTGGGCACGTACTCGGTCCGGGCCGTCGGCGACATCGCCATCGACCGACTGTTCGATGCGGTGATCGAGTCGACGGAGGAGGCGATCGTGAACGCGCTCGTCGCCGCCGAGACGGTCGTGGGCCGAGACGGGATCACGGCCCACGCCCTGCCCCACGATCGACTTCGGGAGGTCATGGCCGCCCACGGTCGGTGAGCTGATCGGCCCCGGCCCTGGCCTTGGCCCGGCGCCCGGGCCAAGCCCGCCGGTCCGGCGCCGGTCCGGCGGTGGCTACTCCGCTGCGACGGGAGCCGGCTTCTCGATCGGCACACCGATCAGGCTGCCGTACTCCGTCCAGGAGCCGTCGTAGTTGCGGACCCGCTCGTAGCCCAGCAGCTCGTGGAGTACGAACCACGAGTGCGACGACCGCTCCCCGATCCGGCAGTAGGCGATGACATCCTTGTCCGGGGTCACGCCCTTGGCCGCATACAGGGCGCGGAGGTCGTCGGCGTCCTTGAAGGTCCCGTCCTCCTTGACCGTCTGGGCCCACGGGATCGACGCGGCGCCGGGGATGTGCCCGGCCCGCTGTGCCGTCTCGCTCATGCCCGGGGGTGCGATGATCTCGCCGTTGAACTCCGCCGGCGAGCGGACATCCACGAGGGCGAGTCCGGCATCGCCCAGGCGCGGCAGGATGTCGTCGCGGAATGCCCGCAGGGAGAAGTCCGCGACCGGGAGCTCGTACCCGGTTGCGGCGTACGACGGCACGTCCGTGGTCAATGGCAGCCCGTTGTCCAGCCAGAACTTGCGCCCACCGTTGAGGATTCGGACGTCAGCGTGGCCGTACAGCTGCAACTGCCAGTACGCCCACGCGGCGAACCAGTTGTTGTTGTCCCCGTAGAGGACGATGGTCGTGTTCGGCGTGATGCCGCTCTCCGAGAGCAGCGCGCTGAAATCCTCGCGCGACGCGATATCGCGCCGAACCCCGTCGGACAGCTGACTCGTCCAGTTCCAGCCGACGGCTCCCGGCAGGTGGCTCTGCTCGTAGGCGGTCGTGTCGACATCCACCTCGACAAAGCGCACGGCGGGGTCGGTGAGGTGCTCCTGTGCCCAGGCGGCGTCGACGAGGGCGTCGTCGGTGGCATATCCGGTGGCGGTCATGCTTGCGGTCTCCTTGCGCTGGTGCGAAACAAACAGGTGGCGACGGGTTCGCGGTCGTCGGGTCAGTCGCCGGACGGTCGATCGCGCCGGCTGAACTCGACGAGCCGCTCGGTACATTCGGTTGCGGCGCGCTGCGCCTGGCGCACGATCCACGGATCGACCCGGCTCGAATCCTCGATGGTGAGCGTTGGGCCAGCGGGACCATCCTCAACCACGATGCCGGAGCTGTTCCGATAGTCGGCCATCCAGTTGGCCTGGAGCTGGAGCGCCACATCGACGATGACCGGGACCGGGAACAGCCAGTCCAGGTGCATCGCACCGAGGCGGTCCGCTACGTCCGCGACTCGCTGCGGTCGACCGCGCTCGAGTCGAGCGATCAGGTCGAGTACGCGGACGGTCGTGAACGGGTCGCCCGTCTCGCCGACGTTCGGCGGGTCGATGGCCGGGTCGGGCAGGCCGGCAGGCGCCGGCCGCAGGGGGCCCAGGCCGATGATCGCGGTAGGCGTGTCGCTCACGAGACGGGCGATCTCCAAGTGATCCAGTAGGGATTGCAGCGAGTCTACCGCAGCGCGCCCTGGCGGGTCCAACGACGCCGCGCCGAGCCGTGCGAAGGCATGGGCAACCCGGATGCGTACGAACCTTCACCGCTCCCCTGACTCGTTCTGAACAGATGTCGGGCATGCTTGCCTTTGCCGGACCTGATGTTCGGCGCCACCGTGCGGCTTCGCGCGGTCTGGCCGTCGCCTGCACGCGAGTCCGATGACACCGATGGATACCGACCGGATCCCGACCGAACCGACCACCGACGGCGAGCCGCCGGACGTGACCTCCCTCACGCCCGGTCCCTCCCAGGCAGAACCGTCAACGGCGACCGGTCGTGGACGCCGAACGGGGATCATCGGCGCGCTCGTCGGGCTCGTGCTGGTTGCGACGTTCAGCGCCGGGATCGGGGTGGGAGGGCTCATCGTCTCCGCCGCAAGCGGGTCGACGGCCACCACCCCGGACCCTGCGTCCGTCCCGATCGCCGCCGCCCCGACTGAGTTCGGCCTGATCAAGGAGGCGTGGGACACGATCCACCAGCAGTACGTTGCTCGCTCCGAGCTTGACGATCGTGCCCTCATCTACGGAGCCATCGACGGCATGACCCAGGCCGTGGGGGACACCGGCCACACCGACTTCATGACGCCTCAGGAACGCAAGGACCGCAACGACGCCCTGTCCGGATCGTACGTGGGCATCGGCGTGCGGATCGATGCCACGGACGCCGGGCTGCCGCGTATCGTCGGTGTGTTCAAGGACAGTCCGGCGGAGGCGGCCGGGCTCAACGTGAACGACGTGATCGTGGACGTCGACGGCACGTCCACAGTGGGCAAGGCGATCGATGACGTCGCAACCCTGGTCCGCGGCGAGGCGGGCTCGACGGTCGCGATCACGGTTCGGGCGGACGGGACCGGTCCCGAGCGGGCCTATCAAATCATCCGGGCCGACGTTCCCATCCAACCAGTGTCGTGGACCATCGTGCCCGGCTCCAGGACCGCCCTCATCCGGCTCGATCAATTTTCCAAGGGCGCGGCGGACGACATCGTCGAGGCCCTCGATGCTGCCCGTGGCGGTGGGGCAGATCGCCTGGTCCTGGACCTGCGCGGCAATCCGGGTGGCTATGTCAACGAAGCCGTCGGCATCGCCAGCCAATTTCTCAAGACCGGGGTCGTCTACGTGGAACGCGATGCCCAGGGCAAGGAGACGACCAACGACGTCTCGCCAGGCGGCGTCGCGACCGACTTGCCGTTGGTCGTCATCGTGGACCGGAACACCGCGAGCAGTTCGGAGATCGTGTCCGGAGCACTCCAGGACGCCGGTCGCGCGACGATCGTCGGTGAGACGACCTATGGGACGGGCACGGTCCTCGGCGAATTCGACCTGTCAGACGGTTCTGCGCTGCGGATCGGAACCGTGGAGTGGCTGACCCCCGACGGCCGACGGATCTGGCACGAGGGGATCGCCCCGGATGTGACGGTCGCCCTTCCCGACGGCACCGAGCCCATCGTGCCCGATGACGTCCGCGGCATGACGCCCGCGCAGGTCGCGGCGATGACGGATCCACAGCTTGCCAGGGCTCTCGACCTGGTCAGCAAGGAGCAGGTCGCCCGGAACTAGGGGCGCTGGTCCGGGGTTTGGGCCTCGTCGCCCGGGGTTTGGGCCTCGTCGTCCGCGCTGGCCGGCGGCTCCGCCTCGTCGTCGGGGAACAGGATCCGCAGCTCGCTGCCGTCTTCACCGGCCAGGCCCCGGACCGGGGCGCCCTTCAGGACCAGCTCGTGCGGCGGCGGCAACGTGCGGAAGATCTGCTGATCGAAGCCGACGATCATCCCACCCAGCGTCTCGCCGATGGGTCGACCCGTCTTTCGACGCTTGTTCCCGCTACCCATGTCGACTGTTGACCGACGGGCAACGATATGGGCCGCAAGCAGCCTTGACGCCACGTCGGACCCTGCCCTGCGGCGCCTCATGGCTAAGCCGTTGACCGACGGTCACCACCGCGACCGATACGGCGGCGGCGCGACCGTGCCGATCGACTTCGGCACAGGATCGTTGACCGACGGTCACCACCGCGACCGATACGGCGGCGGCGCGACCGCACCCAGCCGTGCCGCGCCGGCGGGCCGACCTACAGCAGCTCCCCGTGGACGGACGCCGTGGGCTCACCCTCCCGCGGGCGGGGTTCCTCGCCCGGGCCGAAGTCCGGCCCCGCCTCCAGCACTCGGAGCGGCGCTCCGGCCTTGCCTTCGAGGGCGCCTACCCCGAACGGCACCCACTTGCCGGGGTCCTGGAGTCGGTGCGCTTCGGTGTTGCCGCGCGTGTGGACCTCCTCGAACCCCTTGGGCTCGATCCACATGCGCTCACCCTCCAACAGTCCAAGGATTCCGGACTGGCCGGGCTCGGGGCGCTCGTGCTGGCAGTACCGGCACGCGCCCGAGTCGTGCCTCTGGTAGTGCTCCGGTTCCTCGTAGGTCGTGATGTAGCCCTCGTAGTTGCGGAGCACGACCTTGTGGTCCGAGTACGAGATCAGGTAGTTGGGCATGACCGGGATCTTGCCGCCGCCGCCGGGCGCGTCGATCACGTAGGTCGGGACCGCGTAGCCCGACGTATGCCCGCGCAGCCCCTCCATGATCTCCAGGCCCTTGCCGACCGGCGTCCGGAAATGCCCCGAGCCCTCCACGAGGTCGCACTGGTAGAGGTAGTACGGCCGGATCCGATTGGCCACGAGCTTGTGCACGAGCGAGCGCTGGATGTGGACGCAGTCGTTGACGCCCGCGAGCAGCACGCTCTGGTTGCCGACCGGCAGGCCCGCCCGGCTCAGCTTGTCGACCGCGCGGCTGACCTCCGGCGTGATCTCACTGGGGTGGTTGAAGTGGAGGTTGATCCACAGCGGGTGGTACTTGGCCAGCATCTCGCACAGCTCGTCGTCGATGCGCTGGGGCAGAAAGACCGGCACCCGCGAGCCGATCCGGATGATCTCGATATGGGGGATCTCGCGCAGGCCGCGCAGGATCTTCTCGAACAGTTTCGGGGCCAGGGTGAGGCCGTCCCCGCCGGAGATGAGAACGTCACGGACCTGCGGGGTGCGGCGCAGGTACTCGAGCTGGGCCTCATGGTCGCGGCTGTTGAAGTTCTGGGTCGGGTCGCCAACGATGCGTGACCGCGTGCAATACCGGCAATACGACGCGCATTGGGTCGTGACCAGCATCAGGACGCGGTCCGGATAGCGATGGACGAGCCCCGGCACCGGGGAGTGGCGGTCCTCGGCGAGTGAGTCCTCCATCATCGCGGTGAAGGCCTGGTGCTCCGACGCGATCGGGATGACCTGGCGGCGGATGGGGTCAGTCGGGTCGTGCGGGTCGATGAGCGAGATGAAGTACGGGGTGATATCGACCCGGAACTTGTCCGGAGCGCTCAGGCCCTCACGCTCCTCGTCCGACAGCTCCAGGATCTTCTCGATCTCGGCGAGGTCGTTGACGCGGTGGCTGAGCTGCCAGCGCCAGTCGTTCCACTGCTCGTCGGGGACGTCTTCGTAGATCGGCGCGCGGCGGCTCACGGCGGGTCGGCCATCAGCCCCAAGGGCACGCGCTGGGTCCGCGAGGTTCACGAACGGCGCCTCGGCGAGGGCCTTCTGCTCCGCCTGGTGCGCTACGGCGGTCTTGATCTCCTGGGCGTCCACGCGGGCGGCCTCCGGGTGTGGCGTGCATAGAACCTATGCAATCTGCAAGTTCGGCGCATCATAGCGCGACGCGGTCGGGCCGGTCCAGCGACCAGAAGTCGGGGGTCCCTCCCGCGCGCCTTCAATCCCCGCAGCGCCCTCAACAGATCGCTGTATCGATCGTCCACGGCCACGCCCATCGGCATGCGCCGTTCGCCACTCCTCGCCCGTCACGAGGCCCGCGAGGTCCGAATACGATCGACGACCATGACCCAACCCCGCCGAGCGCCAAGCTCGCCATCCCGAGAGCGAGCGTCTCGACCGGCAGCAGATGGACGGGGACGGCATCCGACGAGAACGCATCGAGCACAAGTAGGTCGAACGGCGCAGCCGCCACGTCCTCCAGCTCGATCCGCCCCTCGGCGACGACCACCTGGATCGAAGCCGCGAAATCGGCCAGGAACGTGAAGCTCGTGGGATCGCGGGCGATCGCGACGACCGCTGGATCGATCTCGACGAACCATTTCGAGTGAGTGGCACGGCCATACGCGGCGACGGCTCCTGCCCCGAGGCCGACCGCCCCGACCCGCAACGACGGCCGCTCGCCTTGCGGCGAGGTGATGACCTGACCGAGCGGCCCCGCTCGGATCCGGCTCAAAACCCCGCCCAGGTAGCCTGCCGCGAGTCTCGGTGATCGGAAGGCTTCAGGATGAGCACGCCATCCGAGAGCTGGCTGGCACCCTGTGGACGATGACACCTGACCGCGATCTGGGGAGAGGTCCACGAGGGACTCGTTCAGAAAGTGCGCCTGACGCACGCATGTTTCTGTCAGGCGCACTTTTACGATGAACGTGCAGGGCTGCCCGGGGCGCTGCGGGGCGGTGCGTCGG
>Ga0163144_10016962_pt1 | contig 14885 bp, 10 predicted proteins | sample OliLak19BULKMAT1_FD_123175 | JGI IMG/M metagenome (GOLD analysis project Ga0163144, IMG submission 123175) | Freshwater microbial mat bacterial communities from Lake Vanda, McMurdo Dry Valleys, Antarctica - Oligotrophic Lake LV.19.BULKMAT1 | ecosystem: Environmental > Aquatic > Freshwater >... | reverse complement strand
TGCACCGCCTGGCGGGTCGGTTGCTCGAGTTTGCGCAGGAGCTGGTCCACCAGTTTTCTAACTACCATGCGGGCGGTTTCACGGGTCTTTTCCGGGATGATCTTGTTTAGCGAGATCAGGGTGCTGACGAGATGGATGTCCGGCTCCGCCTGCATGAGGATTTCAGGCTCTAGCAGGAGTTGCTTCAGGTTGAGACGCTCGATGGCGTCCTTCTGCATGACCTGGATCACCTCGGTCGGGAAATAGCGGCGGATGTCGCCGAGCCAGCGCGAGACTTTCGGACTGGAGCCACCGAGACCGCCGCGCTGGTTGTCGGGATCATAGAGTGCTTCAAGCGTTTCATCCATCCGGGTGTCTTCGGCGGAGAGCGACACGTCCAAACTGGCGCAGGGTTCGGAACCCAGCACCAATCTCCAGCGGCGGAGTCTTTCGGTATCGTTCATTGGGGGGGAGGAAGCCCTAGCAGTTTCGCCACCGCCGCGACCGCAGGCATGGCGCGTTTGACATCGAGATCTGGAGAAGCCGCGGCCATCGGAGCATCGCCCGCACCCTGGGCGGCTGAAGCCGCGATTCTCGCGCGCTCCGGGGGCGAGAAGGTCCCGAAAGTCCGGCGCAAGAGTGGCAGGATGGCTTGAAACGCCTCCGCTTCCAGTGAGGCGAGCCAACAATCCACCAAACCTAGCAGCTTTCGGTCGTGAACGAGCAAACTCCCACCACCCTGCAGGAAACCTTCCAACCAAGCAGCCGCCGCGTGCGCCGGCATCCCCGCCGACAGGGCGAACGCGAGATGTCTCGCCACCGTCCCGTCGTCGAGATGCGACGAGTCCCGCAGGAGCCTGACCGAATGACCACGGATCTTCGGGTGGACATTTTCCACATCGGTCAGCCGGATGAGGGTTTCATCAAATCCCCGGGCGAGTTCCGCGTTCTCCAACAGGGCCAACGCCGCCGCATATTCCCGGAGATGATTCGAGAGCCGGTTCGCCGCCTCATCGTCGATCCCGCAGGCCGCCGGGGCCAGTCCGACATGGATGCGCGCCGCAAAACTTGTTAGCAGGTGTCCGACCGCAGCCGAGTCCGTGGCCCGGACATCGCCGTAGCGCGAGATTCTCGCCAGCGCGGGCACCGCCTCCAGCAGGTCGGATAGATCATGCGAAACCGCCCCGGCCGCATCAAGCCGTCGCAGCAGGACCTCGACCGCATCCGGCAACGCGGCTAACAGCGCCAGGTCGAGACGGGAGGTGATCGGTGCCAGACCCACGTCATCCGGCATGGACCTGACCAACTTGCCGGTCGCCGCGCTTTCGACGGTGTTTCCGAAAGCGGAGGCATCGATGATTGCCACCGCCAGCTCAGGTTTCCACTGGAGCACCCAGCGTTCCTTGAAGGTTCCGAGCGTGCGCGCCTGTTCTTTCCTTCCCCATTGGATGTCAAGCGCGAGCAGGCGGTGTAGGAAAATACTGCGTCCACGGCCACCGTCCTCGCGCAGGTCCAACTCCAGCGGGGTGACCGATGCCGCCGGTTTCAGCCTCAGTTTGCGCTGGGTGGCATCGATATCCTGTTGCAGCGGCAACGACGGAAGTCCCTCTGGCAACTCGCCCAAACGATCCCCAACTAACAGACCCTTCCTCAGGAAATCCAACGGAAGCGCATCGCCTTGGCAGAAAATGGCTTGGATGGATTCCAGCGTTTCATCCAGTCCCGGCAACGGCCGCCCACGCATTCCTGCCAGGGAATTTGATAGACGCACTGCCTCGATCACCGAAGCCGGTGAGGCTTCCTGTCCTTCCTTGCGCAAGACCCGGGCGGCGCGGGTGAGCCAGTTGGAAATCGGATCCTCATCGTTTCTCCATAGGTGCCCATACCAACCCGGCGATCGGATCCCCGCCCCGTAACCACTCGCCATGGTCAGGCGCTCGTCCGTCCACGGGATCCAGGTCGCGGCCACCTTGTGCTTCGGCAGGTTCTTGAGCAACGCGTTGTCATCCGCAGCCTTCACCGAAGCATTCAGGGCAGGCGCATGCCACGCACCACAAACCACGGCGATATTTGAAAAGCCCTCCTTGTCTGCACTGCGCATGCATTTCCTCATCCATGCCTCGCGCAACAAGGTCTCCCGGGATTCGGTTAGCTCCAGCTCTCCGCGCAAGGTGGTCAACGCCTCCAGGATCGCTTCGAAAAAATCTCCCTGCTCGTGGCGCTCCTCGACGCGGTCATTCCACCAGCGCTCGCCATCGCTGTAGCCATCCGCCTTGGCAAACCACTCGAACGGATCCGGCTGCGGCGGTTCCTCGTTCCCCTCCTCCCGCAAAGCAAACAGGTGCGCCGACGGCAGATCAAAACACCGGATCGAAACACCATGAGCCAATGCCCAGCGTATCGCCTGCCACTCCGGCGAGTATTCGGCAAATGGATAGAACGACGCCTTGTCCGGCGAGTCGGTCCGGTGGATCAACAACGCCACCGGCGGCTTCATCGCCTCATGCGCCGCATGAACTAACAATCCTTCCGCCTCATGCGGCATTTCTATCAGTAGGATATCCGGCACAAGCACGTCCAGCCCCGCCAACAAACTGCGCGCACAACCCGGACCATGGTGACGGATGCCGAAGAGGGTGGTCATTCCTTGGTAACGATGATGGCTTTCAGATCCGAGAGGGTTTCGGACCAGACGACTGGCGGCACTTGATCAAACCGCATCACCCGCGGGTCGTCGGGTTGTGGTTCATTGTAAACATAACTTCCGCGCTCGACCGATTCCGCCTTTACGAAATAGGCGGCTCCCAAGCGGAGCGTATCCATGGGGTCGCAACCGACCCAGAAATCCTCGGTCGGCAGGATCACCTCGATCCCGGCCCCTGGATAGACCTTGTAATAGCTCGAGATCCCTCCGACATCAATGACCGAGCCGCGGGTCCAGCCGTGCTTCTCAGCCCTTGACCGGAAGGTGCCAGCACTGAGCTGCTTTTCGTTCGTTAGGGAAATCTCGCGGCGGTTTCCATGAAGCGGATCGCACACCTCGACCGGTCGATCCAGTTGGGGAAATGGCTGCTTCAGCCTGAACCGGGCGAAGTGCGCACGCCATGCATCCAACGCGGCAGCGTCTAACTCCAACGGATGAATCATGCCGATCACGGCGTCGGTTTCCGGCAGCTCTTCCATGGCCCCGGACGCATCCGCCAATATTCCGTTAGCATAGCGGCGGAAGGTTCGCAAGAGGCCCCCGGTCCCATCGTAGATCCCCCAGACCAGTTTGCTGGCATAGGATTGCAACAAGGGATGATTCTCGAACAGCTCACGCCAACGTGCCACCGACCAGCGGCGTTGACGGACCAACGTCATTTCCAACCTCGCGGTCTGCCCCTTGACTGCCTCCCGCAACAACTTAGTGAGGGTTTTTACCTCGGTCTTGATCTCATCCGGCGCGTTTGTCAGCAGGCTTTTCCATTCCTTTTCGGTTTCAGGATCAAACCATGTTAGTTTGAAATCCATACCCAATCGCGCGCTGACTCCCCCGCCCTGCCAATCGAAGCGTCGGGTTCCTTCGGCATCGAATCCGAAATCCGGGACAACCAGATCCCCCAGTTCATCCGCTGTGATCCCGCGTGCCGTTGCTGCGGCATTGAATGCTTCGGCACAGGCCTTGCCGACATTCTTGAACTTGCTGCGATAACGGTTGGACAAGGTTTCGAGCACCATCAACGGCTCGTTGCCTGGAAGTAGCGAAATCGCCTGCGCGGCGTATTCCGCGAGCTTGTGACGTGAGTTTTCACACCAGTCCTGAATGCGGGGAAGCAGCAAAGTGATGATGCGGTTGTCACCTAGCAGCCCACCGAGTGTGAGCGCCCAGCGGTCGGCGGCGGCTTGTTCCGAGCCGAGGAACCTTTGAACCAGCGCAAGCGCGAATGGCGCGGAATCCTTCCGGTCGATTTGGACGAGAAGTGGAACGATATCCGGCGCGGCGGAGATGGTTTTTTGTTTCGACTGCCGGGAAATCAAAAATGCCATCAGGCATGGTGTTATTTCCGAACCCACGGTGACATGGAGTGGCGGAAGTTGATCCAGTGAAAGCCAGGGAAACAGGCCGATGATCTTCGCGAGATCAAACTTCGCCGCCTTCGCTTCCAATTGAGTGAGCGAGGGACTGTCCTCTTCGGGGGTGTCGCCGGAGCAGGTTTTCAACGCGTCGTGGAGCGCGTCGCGGACATTGTCGGCTTCCTCGATTTCTAAGGCAACCCGCAGCGTGGGCGCATGGCTGGAATCCGCGAGGAATTCGAAGAACAGGGAAGCCGATTGCCGCTCGTCGGATTTGGAGGATGAGAGGAGCGAGACCGCCTTTTCAACGAATTGGTTTCCAATGGTTGTGGCGAGGCCTTTGGCAGCAATCAGGCGCATGGGTTTTGATTTGGAGGCAAGGAGGGCTTCGAATTCCGCTGCGACGGCTTGCGGGTAGGTGTCGAGGGCGAGTTGCCACAAATCGGTTTTCTCTTTGCCGGATGCTTCGTCGATGTGTTTGAGAAACGCGGAGCCTAAGGCTGGGAGATGTTTGGCCTCGAGTCCGGGGAGACGCTTTTTTAACAGATCGTTCAACGCGACCGGATAGGTGTTTTCGACGAGAGCGGTGAAAAGTCCACAGCCGCCGTATTCCCAAAGTCTGAACATGATGCCGTCTGCCTCAAGGTAGGGCGTGGGAGTTTTTTCGAAATACCAATATAGGTCGCGAAAAACCGGGTAGCTCTTTGCAAGGATAGGGATGAGCTCCGCCGGTGGGAGATTCAACAGGAGGGAAAGGGCATTGGGATGGAGCGCGGCTTCCGGGAGTTTTGCATATTCCGCGAGGAGTCCCGCATGAGCACCCTTCCGTTCGTTATTCAATGTTTGCAGCAGGAGAAACGCTTCCAGTGGTGCGGTTTCCCGCCAGGCATGCGCCGCAACGAGACAGTTCGAGTCATGGTTCTGTGACGAAAGGATGATTTGTTTCCACACGGGAATGTGGCCGCAGTGCGGGCTGGAAGTGGATGCCTCGCACCATGCCTTGGTGATCTCCGGCCGATGAACGGCTAACATGGGGAAGATACCAGGATGGGACCCAAGCAACTCCGGGAGTTGTGCGAAGTCTGTGTCAAGATTCGTGTAAACGAGATTCGAGGCCTGGGAGGCGAATGGAAACTCTGCATCGTTAGGGACATCCACGGCCCAATCGGCTTTCTTCAAGCATCGATAAATGTAGAATACCAGGAAGGGCATCAAAGATTCATGGGTTTCGCTAATTTCCTCGGCCAACCACGAGCAAGTTGGAGAAACGGATTTTCCCGGGTCGCCATGCAAATACGCCAGGGTTTTGGCGAGAAGGTGATGACGCTCGTCCTGATAGACTGAAGCGGCGGAGGACAGCAGGATGAAGAAGCGCAGGATCGTGCGCGTGGTTTCATCCCAAGCAAGGTCGTTAACGATTGCTTCGCTGATGTTGGAATCCTTCCATGTGGCCTGATAGGAGGAGATGGAGGAAGGAATCGAATGATTGCCAGTGGAAAGATATGTCTCCAGCGGCGCGAGGATGGCGGGCGAAAGTCCTTTTTCCGAAAGAAGCTGGAGGGAGGCGATCATGTAAGTGGCGTGTGATGTTCAGATCCGATCCCTGCACGCCCGATAGAGATCCTTCCAGCCGTCGCGTTCCTTGACGACGGTTTCCAGATACTCCTTGAAGACGAGAGGGTCCTGCGCGGGGTCCTTGATGATCGCGCCGACCATGCCGGCGGCGAGGTCGTGGGCGGTGAGTTTACCATTTCCGAAATGCCCTGATAGAGAGAGGCCGTTGGTCATGACGGAGATGATCTCGGCGGTGCTCAGTGTGCCTGACGGGGATTTCACCTTGGCCTTGCCGTCCTCGGTGGCTCCGGAGCGGAGTTCGCGGAAGATGGTGACGACGCGGCGGATTTCCTCGAGCGCCGGTGGCTCGGCGGGCAGGGCGAGCGCCTTGGACATGGAGGAAACCCGCGAGCGGACGATCTCGACCTCGTCTTCTAACGAAGATGGCAAGGGCAGGACGACGGTGTTGAAACGGCGTTGGAGGGCGCTGGAAAGTTCGTTCACGCCACGGTCGCGGCTGTTGGCGGTGGCAATGACATTGAAGCCTTCCGTGGCTTGGATTTCGGTGGTGAGCTCGGGGATCGGCAGGATTTTTTCCGAGAGCATCGTGATGAGCGTGTCCTGCACGTCGGACGGGATACGGGTGAGTTCCTCGACGCGGCAAAGCATGCCTTCACGCATCGACCGGAACATGGGACCGGGAACGAGTGCATCTTCGGATGGTCCCTTGGCGAGCAGCATGGCGTAGTTCCAGTTGTAGCGCAGCGCTTCCTCGCTGGTGCCGGCCGTGCCTTGGATCAGCAGGGTGGAGTCGCCGGAAATGGCGGCCGCGAGATGCTCGGACACCCAACTTTTCGCAGTGCCGGGCACGCCTAACAGTAGCAGGGCGCGATCGGTGGCCAGTGTGGCGACGGCGATCTCGATGATTCTACGGTCTCCGACGTACTTGGGTGAGATGATGGTTCCGTCCGGCAACGTTTTTCCTAGCAGATAGTCGGTCACCGCCCATGGCGAGAGTTTCCACTTCGGTGGGCGCGGACGATCGTCTTGGGCGGCGAGGGCGGCAAGTTCCGCAGCATTCGCGGTCTCTGCATGTTGGCGGAGGACGTTGGTATTCATGGTTGATAGAAATGGTTTCGCATCGCGCGGCGAAATTCCAGGGTGGTGGCGAATTCCTCGGCGGCTGGAGAGAGTTCGGGAAGTTTGGCGAGGGTTTCGAGACGTTGCTGGATGCCTTCCTGCGGAATGCAGAGGGCGAGCGCGCGTGCATGCGCGCGGGTGATGATTGCGGGGATGGCAGTCACCGTGGAATCGACAATCTGCAGCAGGTGCTTTCCTTTGCCATATTCCGGAGTCGCAGCGCAGCGGACCATCAGTTCCACAGCTAGCGGGGCAGGGAGTTTGCCCACCACATCATCCAGCAGCCCGATGCGTCGGGTGGCGGGCAACGCATCGAGAATGGATGAAATCACGGAACTCTTCGAACTGGCACCCGCTGGCCAAGGATCGAGCGCCGCTACGAATGGAACGAACTGTTCGGGGAGGGCACGGTCGGGCGTCCGGCGCGCGGCATCGATCCACCCGAGAACCAACGGATCCCGCCAATCGGGATCCGCGTGGAAACGGAACAGATCGTCGTGCTCGCAGTCCAGGATCGCCGGCCACTCATTGAGAGCAACCATCGCGATCATCTGCCGCAGCCACCATGCCTTCTCGCCCGTGCCTTGAGGCGGCTTTTCCTTCAGTCCGTCCGCGGTCCATGAAGGATCAAACTTTTCAGGCGGTTCCACGACGAAGACACGTTTCAACAAACGGCGCTGGATTTTCACGCGGCTTCTGACCCGATCAAGCGCGCGTTTCCTGAAGGTCGAATCCGGCAATGTGGTTAGACACGATGCCGCCAGTTCGCGGATTTCCTGACGGCGGTCCGTAAGTGCGCTTTGCTCCAGCCACGCTTCATCCGTGGCTAGCGGGTTTTCTGAAATAACCTTGAGGATCGCTTCCCGCATCGGCGCATCCTCGCCAGCCCAGTGGGATGCGACGGCCTCCATGGCGCGTGTCGGATCGCTGGCACGGGTTTGTCGCAGCCGAGTGATGCGTTCGGCGGAAACCCCGTCGTACCAAAGGTCGTCACCCACAATGACATCCTCCAACAGCCAGGAGAATTTCGAATGACGTCGGGCAATCCAGCTTCCCCGCTCGCCCGCCAAGTTGCGGACAATTGAGCGCATTTTTGGATCCTTCGTAGCTGCGGTTAGGATTTCGGGTAGCACTCTTCCTGGCAGGACGCGACCCGAGCTCGATGCAAGACCCAGCCATTCCGGCAGAATTTCCGAGTACTCGCCTTTCAAAAGCCGCATGAGCGAATCCACGGCACCTGATGAAAGCAGCTCCCGCGATTCCGGAATGCAGGCGGGGGCGGATTCCTCTGCGGCCTGCAATTTAATCCCTCCACGATGCAGCGCCCGCGTCAGGGCGAGTGCCTGAAGCACCCCATCCGCGGGATCCATCGCTGCGAGTGCGTTCCAGATGGTTTCCAACGACGGATCAGGCGGAGTAGGCATGGCCGTCATCCGGGCCACTCCTAACAGCGATGCGGAAATCAATGGATAGTCGGTCATGGCTGCTGTGATGTTAGAGGAATCCACGCATCACCGTCGAGGATCGATAGAAGTCTCAGACTACGTCCGTCCCATTCGCCACAAATCGGCGTGAGATTACCGGCGCAAATGCATTCCACCCGGAACGCCTGGTCGTCGGACGCGCGCCATGGCAATGCCATACCGGCGCGGTCGATGAGCGACTTGGAATCCGGGGCCGGATGCAGCGGGATGAAAAATGGAAGGTTCCGGAGAAACGGATTTGCCGTCAGGGCCAAAGTGAAGCGCTCGAGCAGTTCTTCGAGTTCGTCCTCATGGGCCGCTGGAATTTGCGAAATCGAGACATTGCCGTCGCTTGCCGGCGTGGCCCGGAGCGGGTGGAGACCGGCTTGGAACTTCATGGCCACCCGGACATTCGACCCCAACGGCCAAGGTTCGGTGATGGCCTGCATGGCCGGAGCGAATCGAAGCAGGCGTGCCCAGCGCCGGGACACTTGACCCAAAATCCATGTCGAACTGGTGATCAAGCGATCTCTCTCTTCGACGGTTCGACTCGCGATAAACCATTGATCGTCAACAATTTCCATACCTTCGTCAGCGGCAGCAAGTGAGCGACCACCCAATTGGAGGAGAATTTCCGCCTTGAGTGATTCATCATGGGACTCTGCGGATTGGATTACCTTGAGCAGGAGATGAAGGCGACCGATCTCGAAGGGCAACTCCTGATCCACCTCAGGATCCCTCAAAACAGTGTCCGCAATATACCGCAGGTTGCCCGCCAATCCGGGGACTTGGGAATCGACCATGCGCTTGGCAAGGTTTTCCCAAGTGGCAGCGTCCCTTGCGGTGCGGGATGCGAATCCCTCGCGGGTCAGGTCGAGGATGGATTTCTCGAGCAATTCCAGTCCCTCCTGCACACGGTTGTCCCTTATGGCCCGGCGGCGGGCAGCGGCTTTTTCATCGACCGGCTTGGAGTCCTTCTCCTCCGCACGGGCGGCAGCTTTCTCCACTCGGGCGGCATGGGTTTCAATCCACTCGATGACCCACGCCGGGCGTTCCGTCTGCGTGAGCGCATCCGGCTGATTGGCAGCAACAAACATCAGACCGATGGCGTGCTTGCAGGGAAACTTGCGACTCGGGCAGGAGCATTTGCTGGCCAGATCTGCCAGGCGGACCCGGGTCTGATAGGGGTTCTTGCCCGAGCCCGTCGCCAACCCCCACAAAACTTCATCGTCTCCTCCGAGGCTCTCCCACTTTCTCGGAGTGCCCAAATCACGTCCCGACTTCAGCGACGAGGCATCCGGAGCAATGGCGGTGATCTGATCGGTTGTGAGCACGGTTTGCGTCAAAACTGAATCCAACAGAAGCGTCCCGGGGCGTCCAACAGATTTCACCGAAATCATGAAGCTGAGGCAGAAGCCTCGCGCTCCAACTTCTCCACCCAGACAACGAGCATGGCAATGTCTGCCGGGGTGATGCCGGGGATCCGGCCGGCTTGGCCAAGCGTTGCAGGGCGGATCTCGGTGAACCGAAGCTGGGCTTCCTTTTTCAGGCCTCGGATGGTGGTGTAATCGAGGGTGGCGGGGAGCTTTTTCCCTTCCTGGCGAGACATCCGGTCGATTTGGGATTGCTGGCGACCGAGGTGGCCTTCGTATTTGAAATTGGTCTCGATGAGCGGCCAAAGTTCCACGTGGAACTTTTCTTGGACGTTTTCGGGCAGGGTGGACCAAGTGTTCTCGTTGCGGCGGAACCATTGGTCGAGTTTGACACCTTCGTGGACGGCATGGCGGATGAAGGTTTCGGCTTCGGCGAGTCCGACGAGCTTTTCCTCCACCCGGCGGACGCGCTCGCCGCTGGCGAGGCCGATGGAACCGGCTTTTGGCGTGAGGCGGATGTCGGCGTTGTCCTGGCGGAGCAGGAGGCGGTATTCGGCGCGGCTCGTGAACATGCGGTAGGGCTCGGTGCAGCCGCGGGTGACGAGGTCATCGACCATGACGCCGAGGTAAGCCTCGTCGCGGCCGAGGATGAACTCGGGTTTGCCGAGAGCCTTGAGGGCGGCATTGGCGCCGGCGATGAGCCCCTGCCCTGCTGCTTCCTCGTAGCCGGAAGTGCCGTTGATTTGGCCGGCGAAGTAGAGGCCTTCGACCTTCTTGGTCTCCAAAGTCGGGCGAAGCTGGGTGGGCGGGCAGTAATCATACTCCACCGCATAGCCAGGACGGAGAATCTCACATTTCTCCAGACCGACGATGGAGCGGAGGAAATCGAGCTGCACCTCATAGGGCAAGGAGGTGGAAACGCCGTTCACGTAGTATTCGAGGGTGTGGCGGCCTTCCGGCTCAAGGAAAACCTGGTGGCGGTCCTTTTCCGCAAAACGAACCACCTTGTCCTCGATGGAGGGACAGTAGCGTGGGCCGACCCCTTCGATTACGCCGCAATACATGGGCGATTGGTGGAGATTTCCGGCGATGATCTCGTGGGTGCGAGGGTTCGTGTAGGTGATCCAGCAGGGCATTTGTTCCACGTGGAACGTTGGGTCGCCCCATGGATTCAAGGTGAAGAGGTCGTCCGGTTCCTTTTGCAGGGTGTCGGCCATGAAGCTGAACTTTGGGACGGGGGTATCTCCGTCCTGGCGCTCACACTTCGAGAAATCGATGGAACGGGCGTTGAGGCGGCAGGGAGTGCCGGTCTTGAAGCGCTCGACGGCGAAGCCGAGTCGCTTGAGGGATTCGGAAACCATTGACGTGGCGTCCCCCATCCGGCCGCCCTTTTCGTTCTTCAGGCCGACATGCATGAGTCCTCCCATGAAGGTTCCGGCGCTTAGAATAACGGATTTTCCCGAGATTTCCACGCCGAGGGAGGTGGTGACCCCGGTGACGCGATCGTTCTCGACCAGGATGTCCGCGACGTTCCCTTGGTGGATCTCGACGCCGGGCATCGCCTCGAGCTCGCGCTTCATCCGGAATTGGTAGGCTTTCTTGTCGCACTGGGCACGCGGGGCACGGACGGATGGGCCTTTGGAGGCATTGAGCATGCGCCATTGGATGCCGGTGGCATCCGTGTTGAGGCCCATGATGCCGCCGAGGGCATCGATTTCACGCACCATGTGGCCCTTGGCAAGTCCGCCAATGGCCGGGTTGCAGGACATTTGGCCAATGGTGTCCAGATTCTGAGTGAGAATGGCCACCTCGGCACCGAGGCGGGCGGCGGCCATGGCGGCCTCGACACCGGCGTGGCCAGCACCGATCACAATCACATCATAGGTCTTGGGAAATTGAAACATCGTGGGACGCGGAATGTAGTCCTTCCACAAGCGTGCTCAAGCTCGGATACTTGGGTGTTCCACGTGGAACAATATCACTCCGGACGATCCAGAATGCCTGTGGTCGCCCGGGGAAGCAGTTCCTCCAGCGTGAACTCCACCTGCTCGTCACGGTTCGCCAAGATGATCTTCGGCACCTGAAACTCCGCCAAAACCTGACGACAGGCACCACATGGGGAAATCGGCACGCCCGTATCCGCCACCACCGCGACTGCGAGAAACTCCCGCACCCCGGCGGCGACTGCCGCACCGATGGCGACCCGTTCGGCACAATTGGTCATTCCGTAGGAAATGTTCTCCACGTTGCAGCCCCAGAACACCCGTCCATCCGGGGCGAGCAGGGCGGCCCCCACCTTGAAGTTCGAATAAGGCGCGTACGCTGCTTCGCGCGCTGCCCATGCGGCTGCCACCAAATTGTTCCGATCCATTGCCGGGAGACTATTTCCATCCGGGCCATGCGGGAATGAAAAACCTTTTCCAAAGAAAGATTTTGCTCTAGCCGCGCCCCGAAAAATCCACAATTCTCCCCCGTCATGACCCGCTATATCCCGCTTGCCCTGATCGCAGGACTTCTCATCACATTCCGCATCATCGGCAGTGTCTTTTCGGAATCGTTGCCAAATTTCCAACCCCTTGCAGCCTTGTTTTTCTGTGGTGCCCTGCTCGCTCCTGGCTGGCGTGGGATTGCGATTCCCTTTGGAATCTGGGCCGTTACCTACCCATTCGGAATAGGTCCGGTTTCCAGCATTCCGATTTTCCTCACCACCCTGATCGCACTCGGCATCACTTTCCTGATGGGCAAGGCCATTGCCGAAAAAGGAATCGCACCCCTGCTACTCGGATCCGTGGTCGCAGCCGTGGTTTTCCACCTCATCACCAATGGTGCCGCGTGGCTGGGCGACCCGATGTATCAAAAGTCGCTCACCGGATTCTGGCAGTCAGTCTGGACCGGCCCTGTGGGTTCCCCCCTTCCTTCCTGGATTTTCCTGCGCAACCTCGCTGCGGCAAATCTCATTTTCACCGGGGTCTTCGTCCTTGCGCAATTCCGCCTGCCCAAGGCATCCGTCTCGGTTTCTGAATCAGTTTTAGCCAGGTAAACTCCCGCACCCCTCTTCCTTTTTCTAAACGCCAATCATGACCAGCGACATTACCCAGAACCTCGATTTCGCCCACTCACCGATCAATCAAGCGCTCACCCCCGAGCGCAAGATCGAGCTTTTCACCCAGATGGTCCGCATCCGCCGGTTCGAGCAGGCCGCGCTGAAATACTACACCGGAGGCAAGATGGGCGGCTTCCTCCACCTTTACATCGGTCAGGAATCGGTGGCAGTCGGAACGATCTCGCTTGGTGGCGCGGATGATCATTTCATCACCGCTTACCGCGATCACGGCCACGCGCTGGCCGTCGGCATGGGGATGAACGAGTGCATGGCCGAGATGTTCGGCAAACAAACCGGTTGTTCGAAGGGCAAGGGTGGCTCGATGCACTTCTTCGCGCCGGACAAGAATTTCTGGGGCGGTCACGGCATCGTCGCCGGTCAAACGCCACTCGGCCTGGGTCTTGGCTACGGCTTGAAATACCTCGGCCGCGAAGGATGCTGCCTCTGCTATCTCGGAGACGGCGCGGTCAACCAAGGCGCTTTCCATGAGTCCCTGAACATCGCCTCCCTTTTCGGAATCCCGGTCGTTTATATCATCGAGAACAACGGCTACTCCATGGGCACCTCGCAGAAGCGCTCCTCCGCCTTCAACGGCTGCCTTGCCCAGCGGGCCGAAGCCTATGCCATGGAGTGGGACGTCATCGACGGTTCCGATATTTACGAAGTCCGCGCCAAGACCCACATCGCCATGGAGCGCGCCCGCAAGGAACACAAGCCGACCCTCCTGGAGATCGACACCTACCGCTACTACGGCCACAGCGTCGCCGACGCGAACTACAAGAAATACCGGACGCCCGAGGAAATCGAGAATTACAAGGCCAACCACGATCCGATTGTCACATTCCAACGCCGCCTCATCAACGAGGGAGTGCTGACCGAGGATCAGGCCAAGGAGATCAACAAGGCGGCCAGCGACGAAGCCGCGGCCTCCGTGAAATTCGCCGACGAGTCCCCCGCGCCGACCATCGCCGACATCAGCACCGACGTTTATTGGGAATCCGACAACGACACCCCTGCCTCCAAGATCGGGCACCATTTCTTCAACGATTGATCCCTTCGTCATTTCCCCAACCGCCCCACTTTCAACTCTCCATTCCATAAATTCTGCATGTCTCGCACTCTCACTTACCGTGAAGCCCTCCGCGAAGGTCTCGATGAAGAACTCGCCCGCGATCCCAACGTCGTCCTGATGGGCGAGGAAGTCGCCCAATACAACGGCGCCTACAAGGTCACCGAAGGTCTTTGGAAAAAATGGGGCGACAAGCGTGTCGTCGATACCCCGATCTCCGAGGCCGGCTTCATCGGTATGGGTATCGGTGCCTCCATGCTCGGCGTCCGCCCGGTGATGGAATTGATGTTCTGGTCGTTCCACTCGGTGGCATTTGACCAACTCGTCAACAACGCCGCCAACGTCCGCTACATGTCCGGCGGACTTTGCAGTTGCCCGATCGTGGTCCGAGGCCCTGCCAATGGCGGCACCGGAGTCGGAGCGACCCACTCGCATGTTCCGGAAGGATTGTTCGCCGCGTTTCCGGGATTGAAGGTTTGCGCCCCCGCCACCCCAGCCGATGCGAAGGGCCTCATCAAGGCCGCCATTCGTGACAATGATCCGGTTTACGTGATGGAAAACACCATGCTCTATGGGAACACCGGCGAGGTCCCGGATCCTGCCGACGGTGACCATGTCGTCCCGCTGGGTCTAGCAGATATCAAGCGCGAGGGATCCGATGTTTCGCTGATTGCCCACGGTCGTTCGGTGATCCAGGCACTCGCCGCTGCGGAAATCTTGAAGGACGAACATGGCATCAATTGCGAAGTCCTCGACCTCCGCTCGATCCGTCCGCTGGATGTCGATGCGATTCTCAAGACCGTGAAGAAGACCAACCGCGTCGTCCTGGTTGACGAGTCCAAGCCATTCGGTGGTGTCTCGGCCATGGTCGCCATGCTCATCCAGGAACATGCATTCGACTATTTGGACGCCCCCATCAAGCGGGTTTGCTCCATCGACGCGCCTTCGATTTATTCACCACACATTGAGCATGAACAACTTCCGAATCCACGCCGGATCGTTGAGAAGGTTTTGACCCTTGGTTGATCCTACTGAAGAATTCGCCTGCGTGAATAAACGATCCTGAAAACCAAACCGTCTTTTTTATTGCCATCACCGCGCGACTTCCTAGCATCCTCACCATGTTACTGCGTCTATCAACAATCATC
>Ga0163144_10016961_pt1 | contig 14885 bp, 11 predicted proteins | sample OliLak19BULKMAT1_FD_123175 | JGI IMG/M metagenome (GOLD analysis project Ga0163144, IMG submission 123175) | Freshwater microbial mat bacterial communities from Lake Vanda, McMurdo Dry Valleys, Antarctica - Oligotrophic Lake LV.19.BULKMAT1 | ecosystem: Environmental > Aquatic > Freshwater >... | reverse complement strand
CGAAAATCACCCCCGCACAAGCTGCCGCAGCACCGCCGCTGTAGTGCAGACCTTCAGGGGGTCGCGCATGACGCACCAATCACTTAGCCGTCTTGCACCCCACGAATGCGCGAAGTTCGGCTAAGACCGGGACTTCCGCTTGCTCACGGGCTTGGACTTACAACCTGCGAGTTTCGCCGCAGACCTTCGCCGGTCAGCCCGGCCAAGCCCCTGACCTGCGTAGCAAAGCACCAAAATCTGACCCGCCACTAAACCCGTCAATTCACCCGCCATGAATTACCGATTAAAGATAGTAATATTCTGATATATAATGAGATATGTCATCAGGCAAACCAGACAAGAAACCCGCCAAAAACCCGGTCAGGGACCGGGGTGAATCCATCGAGCTGATGGAGCCGCTGCTCATCGGCGGCGACTCGCGCCGCCGCCCGGCCCTGACCGATCTCGCCGTGGAACTGGCGGCCAAAAGCGCCGGCTTTCGCCGCTCGCTGCCCGAAAGCCTGCTCTCCTCCCTCGCCGATCTCGTGCGGTCGATGAACTGCTACTACAGCAACCTGATCGAAGGGCATGACACGCATCCGATCGATATCGAGCGCGCCCTCAAGGGCGACTACAGCAAGGACGCCAAAAAACGCGATCTCCAGCTAGAGGCCAAAGCGCACATCACGGTACAGCGATGGATCGACAGCGGCGGCCTGAAAGGCCGCGCCGTCACCGCCGAATCGATCCGCGAAATCCACAAGCGCTTTTGCGAGCAACTGCCGAACGACTTGCTCTGGGTCGAAGACCCGGCGACCAAAGAAAAGATCAAGGTCATCCCCGGCGAATTTCGTGACCGCGCTGTCGCGGTCGGCCGCCACATCCCCGTCCGCGCGCCCGCTGTACCGCGCTTCCTCGAGCGCTTCGAAGAGGTCTACAGCAATCTCGGCAAGACCGAGACCATCATTGCGGCGGCGGCGGCCCACCACCGCCTCGCCTGGATTCACCCGTTTCTTGACGGCAATGGCCGCGTCGCACGGCTGATGTCGCACGCGACATTACTAGACTCTCTCGACACGGGCGGCGTCTGGTCGATCGCTCGCGGCCTCGCCCGCAATGTCGGTGCCTATAAAGACCATCTTGCCGCCTGCGACCTGCCACGCCGCAACGATCTCGATGGCAGGGGAAACTTGAGCGAAGAAACCCTGACGGAATTCACGACATTCTTCCTCACCGCCTGCATCGACCAAGTCAGCTTCATGGAAAACCTGATGCAGCCCGATCGGCTGCGCACGCGCATCCTGCTGTGGGCGGAAGAAGAAATCCGCCTCAACAAAATCCCGCCCAAATCCGGCGCCATCCTCGAAGCCGTTCTCTATCGCGGCGAAATCCCGCGCGCGGAAACACCGACGATATTCGCAGCCAGCGAGCGCAGCGCCAGCCGCTTTGTCTCTGCCCTCATCGAACGCGGCGTCCTCAAATCCGAAAGCACGCGCGCGCCCTTGCGTCTCGCGTTACCCGCAGCGCTCGCCGCACGCTGGATGCCGGGATTGTTCCCGGAGAGGACATCCTGACAACCACAGCTACCTCTTGGCATAACGCCACTCACCGGTTTGCCGTCTTCGCAGGTTCGTGATCAAACCGAAAGCAACAAAGCCGCCTGGCGCCTGATCCGCACGATCTCGCGGTCTGCCTCCGGCGGTGTACGGCGCTACGCGAAGCAGCACTCCCGAGATGCATCGGGGAGCAGCTCACGGGTCACCAGCGTTCGCGCCCACGGTCTCGACAACCCAATTCTGCGACGACTTGCCGATGCGCTAAACGTCAGGGCCGGCAAATGCCGAAAGATCCCCATGGCGGTTCCAACGAGAGCCGCGGAGTGACAGCCAAACCGATAGGGCATCGCCTCGATGCGGCGATGCCCCATTCCTCGGATCCGCATGGCGCGGCACGCAAGCGGCACGCAGCTCGATGCAACGCATTGAATTCATTGAATCGCGAAATTCATCCAGCTCGAGGCAAACGGCAACGAACTCAACGCCGTGGCCGCTCTCGGCAAACGCTCATAACGGTATGGTTGCTGGTCCGAGTCCTGCCGGGCCCACCAGCGTCCTCGCCGTATAGCGCATTGATGAGTTCGACCAGTTCCCCGTGTTCGTGGTCAACTTCTCCGATACCGGTCTCGAACTCGCGCCGCCATTCGAGCAATGGCCATGAGCGCTCCTAGAGAAAACTGAAAGCGCTGTGATCGCTGCGGAAATCTATCGCCAGATTCTGCAGCGCGGCGAGTTCGACGGTGATGCGCTGGTCGTGGTCAAAACCATCGAGCTTGGCGCTGTCGCGGCGCCGAGCGATGATCTCGTGGCGTCTGGGAGGGACTCGAAACTTGCGGTACACCCGGGCCGGGCCATCACTGGCGAGACCCGTCGGCTGCGGGACCTCGTCGTAGATCGGCAGATCATCGACGAGGATCTGCACTCGGATCGGCACCCGCTCGCGCGCGCACCTGTTCGGACGACGTTCCCTCGGCGGCAGCTTGGCGATCTCTTCGACCGACAAACGGCGACACTCTGCAACGCGGTGCGAGCCGTGCGCGAAGCTCAATTTCAGTTGCGCGGAATCGGGCGGGAAATATTCGACGGTCGACCGTGACGCCAAGAACCTGATCCCGGCGACCAAGAGCGCGAAGACCATGGCTTGTCCGAAATAGCTATCAATACTGGAGCGTACGCAGAAATTGGAAGACGAAGAACACGCCGTAGAGTGCGAAGGCCGGCAGCATGAACAGCAGCACGCTCGGCCGGAAGCGCAGCGTTCCCATCTCTCTACCGGCGTCGAGCGCGCAGCGTCAGCCGCCGAAGATCTTCCCGAGCTGTTCCACGAAGCGGGCCGGCTCGTGCTTGCCGGCGAGGAACCCGCCCGAGCAGCAGCTCGAACTTGGCGCGCTGATCCGGCTTCATCGCGGAGGGGATCCATTTGTTGGCGGGATTGCGCAGCGCGATGCCCTGCGCCTCCCGCGGGATGCGACCGAATTTCTCCGGATCGACGTCGACACCGAGGATCGGGATCGGCTGCTGCGCCTGCTCGGAGTAGATCTTGCCGGCCTCGCGAGAAACGAGCCGGCGGATCAGCGGGAATTCCAAGACGACGAGATCCTTGCGGATCTCCTCCTTGATCTGCGGGGTGATCCAGGAACCATCGAGGATGAGGCCGCCGCGATCCGCGTTCACGTATTTCGCGTAGACCACTTCGTTCTTGATCGGGAGCGCATCGTCGGGCGCGTTGCCGACCATGCGATTGACCACGTAGTTGTAGATGCGGCCGCCCTGGCTGTCGTTGCCGATGCTGATCGCCCAGGGGATCTCGCCCTTCGGCTTGAGCGCCTTCACGGCCGCGTTGAGACTCTCCCAATCATTCGGCAGCTTCACGCCGGCGCGATCGAACACCGCCTTGTTGGCGAGGAACCGCACGTAGAACACGATCACGGGAATGCCGTAGACCTTGCCGTCCATCGTCGCCGTGCGCCATGAGGACTCGTCGTAGCGACCCTGGAAGTACGGATCGCTTTTCGTCCACGACGTGAGATCCGCCAGCCTGCCGGCGCGCGCGATCTGATCGAGCCCGAAGCCTGGATCCAGCCGCCAGCAGTTGAACAAATCCGGCATGCGATCGGCGCTGGCATCCAGCTTGGTCTTGGTCTGGTGGTCGTTGCCGGGCGTCGCCTCGATGTTGATCGTGATGTTCGGATAGTCGACCTGAAACGCATCGAGGATGTCACGCGCCAGCTTGGTCATCGGTGCCACCCCGATATACGTCGTCGCGAAGCGCAGCGTCAGCTTCTTGGCATCCCCAGCTCCGCGCGCCGGCGCCGCTAAGGCTCCACTCGTCTGGGCGAAGGCGGCGCCCGCGACCAGCCCTGCCGCCGCGGCGCCGCGGACGAGCGCGCGTCATGGGATCCCGCCACGGATCGCGGACACCTCGTTCATTGCAATCCGACGCATGTCGTTTCGAGCCACGGCGATCCTCCCAATGTCCTGTTCGACCCAGACGCAGCTCTTCCCGGCTTCGTCATTCGCACGACCGATCGACGATCGTTCGTCGCGTCCTTGAACGACACGCGTCTCACTCAATAGTATCGACAGATCATTGCTGATCGAGCCTCGATCAAGCCTTTTCTGCCGCCCACCGGGGATGGCCACATCGGCGTCTCAGAAGGAATCGTGATGATCGACGGCTACGCTCACCTCGGCATGCCGCGCTTCTGGGCGCTGGAGGACTACCAGCAGATCATGAAGCTGGTCGGGATCACGAAGGCGATGGTGTGTCCCTTTCGGTTCCTGCCCGGACATCGCGGAGACCCATCGCGCCATCGCAGCCGCACCCGATCGGTTCCGCGCCTACGGTCTGGTCCTCGGCCGTGAACGGGCCGAGATGGAGTGCGGAATGCACGCGGGGTTCGACGGCTTTCGCGCGCTCGCCGCTGCGGCGCCGGCACTGGTCGCGTTCCTCGAGCGCTATGCGAACGCGATCGTCGTCAGCGCCCATTTCGTGGGCCCCACGGATCCGGCCGTGCTGCGGCAGCCCGGCTCCGTGCGCGAGTTGTTCAGCCATCCCCGCTTCCACGTCGTGATGTCGCGGCAGGGCATGTTCAACGCGGCGCTGCTCGAGCCCTGGGCCGAAGCCCTGATCGAGATCGTCGGATGGCAGCGCCTGATGTGGGGCAGCGAGTCGCCGGTACCGATCTGGCGCGACGAGAAGCTGCAGCGAACGCCGGATTGGATCGAGCAATTCCGGCCCACCGCCGATCAGCGTCACGCCTTCTTCACTGGCAATGGCGAGCGCGCGGTGTTCGCCCGGCCGCAGCGACCCGTGCGCAAACTGGCGCTCCCCTTCGACCCTTGGGCTTACGAAGTGAAGCTTCCCGCACCGATGTTTGCCTTCGGACTCGCCGCCGATACGGCGATCCCCGGCCGCCTCGTGCAGGCCTGGCTCGCGGCGGGTGGCGAGCAGAAGCAACCGCTGAGCGCTTTTTTGAGCGCGATCCTGGACAAGACCCTGCCAACTCGAGATTGATCGGAGCGACGGACATGACCAAGACAGTGGCGATCACCGGTGCGACCGGCAACATCGGCGCGAAGCTGCGCGGACATTTCGAGCGGCTCGGCTGGCGCTTGCGCCTGCTCGATCTGACCGATGGCGGCGACCCGGCCGTACTCGCGAGTGACCTCACGGTTTGGGACGAGCGCTGGGCGTCGCAGCTCGCCGGTGTCGACGCGGTCATCCTGCTCGCGGGCGAACCGAGTCCCGCGGCCTCATGGCAGAGGATCACGCGCCTCAACATCGACTTGACGCTGAATGTCTACGAGGCTGCTGCGCGCGGCGGGGCCAAGCGCGTGATCTTCGCGAGTTCCAACTGGACGATGGCAGGCCATCGTTTCGACGCTGGCGACCTGCCGACCGATCGTGACCCCTATCCCGTCAACCCCTACGGCGCATCTAAGCTGTTCGGCGAACGGCTCGGCCGCTCCTACAGCGAGCGCTGGGGCCTATCGGCGATCTGCTTCCGCATCGGCTATTGCCAGCGCGGTGAGAATCTTCCCGGACCGCATATGGGTTGGGGCGAATGGGGCCAGGCGATGTGGCTCTCCGATCGTGACCTCGCGCAGGGTTTCGAGAAGGCCGTCACGGCGCCGGACTCGGTGCGCTTCGCCGTGCTCAATCTGATGTCGGCAAATCCCGGCATGCGCTGGGATCTCGACGCGACGCGCCGAGTCATTGGCTACGCGCCGCAGGATGGCCACGCGCCGGTGCTCACATCCGAGCATCGGGCCGGCGCCGAGTGCGCCCGTGAGACGCGCGTCACGATCACCGCTGCGGAGAACCTGTTGAATCAGATGCGCGCGTGAGATTGCGCCAGCTGACGCAATTCGTCGCGCCGGATCTTGACGCCGTTTGGCCCATCGACAGTCGGAAAGGCGTCGAGCACCAGCACCCGGATGGGCACCTTGAACGCGGCGAGCCGCGCGCGGCAATGCGCGATGATCTTCGCTTCGTCGACCACCGCGGCATCTGCGCGCAGCACGAAGGCAACCGGTCGCGCCTGACCGTCCCGCTGCGCTTCGACGACCTGGCATGCGCGTAGCTCGTCGTTCTCCAGGATCGTCTCCTCGATCTCCAGCGGATTGACGAGATAACCGCCGAGGCGCAGCACGTCGCCCATGCGGCCGAGATGGATGAAGCCGCCGTCATCGGTCGCGTAGCCGAGATCGCCGGTGCGCAGGAACCCGTCGGCCGTGAACGCGGCACGCGTCTGCGCATCGTCGTCGAGATAGCCCGACATCAGGCTCGGACCACGCAGCTCGATCTCGCCGTTTACGCCCGGCGCCGCAATCGCGCCCGACGCGACATCGCGGACGCGCGCACGAGCCTGGGGTGAGATCGGCACGCCGCCCGACGCTCCACGGCGGTCGAGCGCCGCATCGTCGGGCTGCATGGCGAACAGCGCCAGCGTCTCGCTCATGCCGAACAGGCCTCGCAGCTTCACGCCGCGCGAAGCCGCGCGCTGCGGCAGATCGGGGAGCGCGGGATTGAAATTCGCATGACCGAAGAAGCGCAAGCTGGGGAACGGCGACACCTCGGTCCGCGCTGCGAGCATGCGATCGAGCATGTCGTTGGCGCCGACCATGTTCGTCACGCGCTCGTCGCGCAGCAAATGGGCGGCTTGCGACGGCTCGAGAACCGAGGGCGCCACGAGCGGGCAAGCCGCGGCGATCGCGCCGATCATCTGCGCAAATCCAAAGGCGCCGCCGAACGGAACGATCTGCAGCACGCAGGATGAGTCCTGGTCGAGCTGGAACGCGGCCGCGACATCGCGGGCATGCGCGACCACGCCGCGCTGCCGGTGAACCACAAGCTTCGGCGCGCGTGTCGTGCCGGAGGTCGTGAAGACGATGCACGAATCGTCCGGCGTCCCAGCCTCGACCGGCGCGTCGTGTGCCTGCATCTGTCCGAGCGCAGCGAGGTCATGCCTGCCCCAGGCGGCATCATCCGGCGTGGCGGTAACGATGATCGCCGCGAGGGAATCGAGATCCGGAGCCGGGATCGTCGCGAAGATCTCTCGGCTCTGCTCGTTGCCTTGCCATAGATCGGCGACCAGGATCCGGGCTCCGGTTCGCCGCAGCATTGCGCCGATCTCGCGGCCGCGGAACCGCGCATTCACGCCGACCGCCATCGCACCCAGCCGCGTGCACGCGACAAAGGACGCGAGCCAATCCGGCCCGTTGGCCATCCATAGCGCGACCGCATCGCCGCGCCGGATGCCGAGGCCCGCGAGACCGCTTGCGATCCGCCGCGACCGCGCCCCGATCGCGCCATAGCTCAATGCCGTGCCGTCGGCGGAGACGATGCAGCGCCGCTCGGGTGGCGCTGCATCGAACAGCGCGTGGAAACTTTCCGTCACGACGGCGCGGCGCCGATCGACAACCCGCCGCAGACATAGAGAGTCTGGCCCGTGATGAAACCCGCATCGGGTGACAACAGGAACATCACGCTCGCCGCGATCTCCTCGGGACGGCCCAATCGCCCGAGAGGCGTCGCCGCGGCCATCGCCTGCGCGACATTCGGATCATTCGCACCCGTGAACAGCCTGGTTTCGATGGGTCCCGGCGCCACGCAATTCACCGTGATGCCGTGCGGCGCGAGCTCGAGCGCCATCGAGCGCGTGAGTCCGGTCAACGCCGCCTTGGTCGCGCCATAGCCGATACGCCCGATCTTCCCCAGCGCCGCGCGGCTGCCGATGTGTACGACGCGTGGGTTCGCCGCCCCGCGCAAACGCGGCAGGCAGAGTTGCGTGACGCGGATCGCCGCTCGCGTGTTCACCGCCCACATCGCGTCGATGTCGTCGGGCGCGATCTCGGCGAGCGTCGCCGCCTTGATGAACCCGGCATTGTTGACGACGGCCCCGATCGCGTGCCGCTCCACGATCGACGTGACGCAACACGCGAGCGCCGCATCGTCGCCAAGATCGCCGAGCACGACGTCACCTGGAAATACGCCGGGCGGCGCGCTGCGCGTCAGGCCGATCACGTGCCAACCCTGGCGCGCGGCCGCTTCGGCGATCGCGCGTCCGATCCCACGACCGGCGCCCGTGACGAGAACAGAACCCATTGCTTCCCCACATCGAACAAAAATGAACTAGAGTCGAGCGGACCGGAAAATTCAACTTCCACTTGGGCTCAGACCCGAGAAAGCGAAGCAGGACGGCCGCAGCGATCACGCCGTGAGCCAAAGATCTCGGACATGCCACACAGGGGAGGATGCAATGCGCACACGACGCCGTACGGTGATCAAGGGTGGCCTGGCTTCAACGACGATTGCAGCCATGGCCGTTGGAAGTTCGGGCAGCCAGGCCCAGCAGTCCAGATCACGCCTTCTGCGCTTCGTGCCGGAGTTCGATCTGCGGGTGCTCGATCCGATCGCGAATACCGGGCTGTCGACCTTGCAGCACGGCTACATGATCTACGACACGCTGTTCGCGCTCGATCGACGCTTCACCCCGCGCCCACAGATGGTGGAACGCTTCGACGTGAGCGCCGACGGCAAGATCTACAATTTCGTGCTGCGCGATGGATTGAAATTCCACGACGGCACGCCTGTACGCGCACGCGACTGCGTGGCGTCGATGCGCCGCTGGGCCGCGCGCGACGTCATGGGCCGTGGCATCAATGAACGGATGACCGCGCTCGACGCGCTGGATGACAAGAGCTTCCGGCTGACGCTGCGCGAGCCCTACCCGATCGTGATCGACGCTCTGGCGAAGATCTCGGGCAGTCCGTGTTTCGTCATGCGCGAACGCGAGGCGGCGACCGATCCGGCGACACCGATCACCGAAACGATCGGTTCCGGTCCGTTCCGGCTGGTGCGCGAGGAATTCCAGCCGGGCAACCGCATCGTCTATGTGCGCAACGCCGAGTATGTGCCACGCAACGAGCCGTCCGACGGATATGCCGGCGGCAAGATCGTCAATGTCGATCGCGTCCAGTGGCACATCATTTCGGATCCCTCGACGCAGGTGCAGGCGCTGATCGCCGGCGAGATGGATTTCGTCAACACACCGGCGCTCGACCTGCTGCCGCAATTGCGCAACGAGCGCGGCGTGACGGTGAAGATCATCGATCCGCAGGGCTGGATGCCGTATCTGCGACCGAATCATCTGCACCCGCCGTTCAACGACGTACGCGCACGCCGTGCGCTCGCACTGCTCGCCAGCCAGGCCGATTACCTCAGCGCCGCCGCCGGCGATCGCGAGAACTGGAAGCCCTGCCATGCCTTCATGGTCTGCGGCTCGCCGATGGGATCGGAAGGCGGCATGGACGCCTATCGACAACCCAACCTCGATCGCGCCCGTGAGCTAATGAAGGAGGCTGGCTACAACGGCGAACCGATCGTCGTGCTGCACCCCACCGACAACGCCATCCTCGGCGCGGTGACGGAAGTGACGATCAATCAGCTGCGGCGGATCGGCGTCAACGTGCGTGCGGAGACCGGCGACCTCGCGACGCTCTTCGCACGGCGCGCGCGGCGCGATCTGCCAACACAAGGTGGCTGGCATATCTTCCACACGCGCTCACTCGGGCTCGAGCTCAACACGCCGCTCACCAGCTTCGCTCTCGCCAGCCCGTGCTCGCGCGACGCCCAGGGCAATCCGGCCGGCTGGTTCGGCTGGGCCTGTGACCAGCCGCTCGAAGATCTGCGCACGCGCTGGGCTCTCGCCGGCAATGCCGAAGAGCGCCGACGCATCGGCGAAGACATCCAGCTGCGCGCGGCCGAGACCATGCCGTACATCCCGCTGGGGCAACTCTTCACGCCGATCGCCTATCGCGCCAACGTCCAGGGCGTGATCGAGATGCCGATCCCCGTGCTGTGGAATCTCACGGTCGGGTGAGCCTCGCCGAAACACGACGGCGATCGAGGTCCACCATGCGATGACCTGGTGCACGGCCCCGTCCGCTCTTGTTCGCGTGGCGACGAAGAGGGAATGAGTCGGTCTCAGACAACCGCGCGGCGCCTTGGTTGGCGCAGACCCTCCATGCCCTGGAACTCGACGAACCTCGTCATGGCCGCCCAGAGATGATCGCCATAGAGGAAGGGTTCGAAGGGCTCGATGCCCGGCAATGCGAGCGGCGCGATCTCGGCGTCGACGCGTGGCTCGTAGAAGAACGGCACGGAATGCCGCGCCGCGCCGGTGCCGATCACGCGATGCTCGGTCGCCTTGATGCGTCCGCCGCTCCAGCGTTCCAGGATATGGCCGAAATTGATGGCGAGTGATCCATCGCGCGGCGGCACGTCGAGCCAGGCGCCGTCGCGCGCGCGTGCCTGCAGACCTGAGACGCCATCCTGGGCGAGCAAGGTCACCAAGCCGGTATCGACATGCGCGCGACCGGACACGTAAGATTTTTGGCCCGCATGATCGGTCCACAGCGCCGGGTCGGCGACCAAGGCAAGTTCCTCAGGCGTGCGCGGCGGGTAGTGCAGCAAGCGCAGCGTGGAGATCCCGCCGATGAACGCAGCATCGAAACGGGTCTCTTTGACGCCGAGGCCGCGCGCTATCGATCGCATCAGCGCGCGGGCTGCGATCTCCATGCCGCGATAATAGATGCCCACGGTCGCGCGCCACCCGGGCAAGACCGTTTCGCTCGGCAACGGCGTCGCCTCGCGCAGCGGGTCGGCGCTATCGACGACCGCGGCGCCGTAGGCCACGTCCGGCCCCATGTCGATTCCCTCCTTGCATGTCACCGTGCCCGACTGCTTGGGGAACCAGCCGCGATACACGTTGCCTCGGCGCGGGTCGAATTTCTGCCGCCACAGCTTGCGCTGCTCCGACTCCGGTAACGCGAAGACACGCAGCAGATCGCGCAAGGTCAGGGCATCCAGCTTCACGTCGGCGGGCAACCCCGTCACCGTCATGAAGCCGTAGCGGACGGACGCCTCCATGATCGCGCGATCGACCGCGTCGCGCGGCGCGCCGGCCGCTCCGAACAGCGCGCCGATGTCGATCTGGGGAATGGCGGGTGCGTCGGACATGGCGTCAGCCCCGCACCCGCGCGCTCTTGGGATCGTAGAGCGGCGTGAGGCTCGCGCTCGCCGCGAAGCGCGTGCCGGCGACCTCGATCTCGAACCCGCCCTCCGCGATCAGCTCGGCGCTCACGCCGTCGGGATGCGTGACATAGCCGAGCGCGAGCGCGCGGCCGAGATGATGGCCATGGGCGCCGGAAGTCGTGCGTCCCACGATGCGCGCGCCCTGCCAGATCGGCTCGTTGTGATAGAGCAGCGGCTCGGGGTCGCGCAGCGCGAATTGAACGAGGCGCTTGGTGAGTGGACGATCGGCCTGACGCATCAGCGCATCGCGGCCGATGAAGCCGCCCTGCTTCGCCGGCTTGACCGCGAACATCAGCCCGGCCTCGAGCGGCGTGTCTTCGTCGGAGATGTCGTGGCCCCAATGGCGATACGCTTTCTCCATGCGACAGGAATCCATCGCGTGCATGCCGGCGAGCCGCAGCCCGAATTCATCGCCGGCCACGACGATCGCATCGAACACGCCACAGGCGAATTCGGTGGGAATATACAGCTCCCAGCCGAGTTCGCCGACATAGGTGATCCGCGAGGCGCGCAGCCGCGCCCGGCCGATGGTGATCTCGCGCGACGTGCCGAACGGAAAGGCCGCGTTCGACAGGTCGGCGCCGCTCACCGCGGCGAGCAGCGCGCGCGCATTCGGCCCCATCACGCTGAGCACGGCGAGGCTCGAGGTGATCTCCGTCGCGATCGCCCGTGCGTCCTCGGGAATATTGCGGCAGAGCCAGCCGATATCTCGCCGCCCCGTCGCGCCCGCCGTCACGACCATGAACGAGTTCTCGGCGGTGCGGGTGATCGTGAGATCGGCCTCGATGCCGCCGCGCTCGTTCAGCCATTGCGTGTAGACGACGCGTCCGATCGGCACCGCGATGTCGTTGGCGCAGATCCGCTGCAGCACGCCTTCCGCATCGCGCCCCTGGACGAGGAACTTGGCGAAGGAGGTCATGTCGAACATCGCCACGGTCTCGCGCACGGCCTCGTGCTCAACCGCCGCATGGGCGAACCAGTTCTGTCGCTTGTAGCTGTAGCGATAGACGGGCGCGACGCCCGGTGGCGCGAACCAGTTCGGACGCTCCCACCCCGCCGCCTCGCCGAAACACGCGCCGCGCGCCTTGAGGCGTTCGTGGAACGGCGACAGCCGCATCCCGCGCGAGGTCTCGTATTGTCGGTACGGCCAGTGCATGGCGTAGAGCAGACCGAGGGATTCGGTGACACGTTGCGTGAGATAGGCCTTGCCACTCTGGAAGGGTTGCATGCGCCGGACATCGACATCCCAGAGATCCATCGGCGGATGACCGCCGACGATCCATTCGGCCAGCACCTTGCCGGCGCCACCCGCGGATTGAATGCCGATCGAATTGAATCCCGTCGCGACGTAGAGATGCGCAAGCTCCGGCGTCTCGCCGAGCATGTAGCGCACATCCGGCGTGAAGCTCTCCGGTCCGTTGAAGAACTTCCGGATGCCCACGCGCTCCAGCGCCGGCAAGCGCTTCATCGCGGCCTCGAGGATCGGCGTGAAATGCTCGAGATCCTCCGGCAGCTCGCCGAATTCGAAATCTTCGGGAATGCCGTCGACCGCCCAGGGCTTCGCATTCGGTTCGAAGGCGCCGAGCAGCAGCTTGCCGGCGTCCTCCTTGAAATACGCGCAGTGATCGGGATCGCGCAGCACCGGCAGATCCGCCGTGAGACCCGGGAAATTCTCCGTGACGATGTAGAAATGCTCGCAGGCCTGGAGCGGGAGATCGACGCCGCAATCGCGCGCCAGCGCACGCGACCACATCCCCGTCGCGAGCACGACATACTCGGCAGAGATCTCGCCCCGGTCGGTGACGACACCGGTCGCGCGCTTGCCGTTCGAACTGATGGAGCGCACCGCGAGATTCTCGAAGATCCGAGCGCCGCCCATCGTCGCACCCTTGGCGAGCGCCATCGTAGTGTCGATCGGATTGGTCTGCCCGTCATTGGGAAGGAACACGCCGCCGACGACATCGTCGACATTCAGCAGAGGCCATTTGCTGCGGATCTCCGCCGGCGTGATCCCGTGGACTTCGAGGCCGAACGTCTTGGCCATCGACGCGCCGCGCTTCAGCTCCTCGAAGCGCTCCTCGTTGGTCGCGATGGAGATGCTGCCGCGCTGCATGAAGCCGGTCGCCTGGCCCGTCTCCTTCTCCAGCGTCGCGTAGAGTCCGGTGGTGTATTGCGCGAGCTTGGTGAGGTTCGCCGTCGCGCGCAGTTGGCCGACCAGCCCAGCGGCATGCCAGGTCGTGCCGCTGGTCAGACGCTTGCGCTCCAGCAGCACGACGTCGCGCCAGCCGAGCTTGGTCAGGTGATAGGCGATCGACGTACCGACGACGCCGCCACCGACGATCACGACTTGCGCGTGGCTGGGAATCTGCTTGGTCATGGCGGCTCTCAAAATACGATCACGTTACGTAAAGCGTCGCCGCGTAAGACCGACGCCACGGCTTCGTTGATGTCGGCGAGGGCGTAGCGCCCCGAAATCAGCTCGTCGAGCTTGATCCGGCCCTGCCGATAGAGCTCGATGATCCAGGGCACATCGATCTGGATGCGCGTCGAGCCCATCTTCGAACCGATGATGCGCTGACCATCGGCCGCGAGCCAGCCCGGGTCGAAGCTCGTGGTCACGCCGGAGGCGGGCATGCCGACGATCACCGTCGTCCCGTTGCGACGCATCAAGCCGATGCCCTGCTCGATCGCCGCCTTGGCGCCGACGGTCACGAACACGAAATCCGCCTTGCGGCCATGGGTGAGATCACGCACGACAGCCGCCGCATCCTGCTGGGCCGAATTGATCGTATGCGTCGCGCCGAAGCGCCGCGCCGCCGCCAGTTTCGAATCCGAGAGATCGATGGCGATGATGCGCGCGGCGCCGGCCAGCACGGCGCCCTGCACCGCATTGAGTCCGACGCCACCGGTCCCGATCACCACCACGCTGCTCCCCGGCGGCACCGCGGCCGTATGCGTGACAGCGCCGATTCCCGTCAGCACGCCGCAAGCGATCAACGCCGCGCTGTCGAATTTCACGTCGCGCGCGATCGCCACGGCCTGCGAGGAGTCGACGACGACATGCGTCGCGAATGCGCCGGTGCGCAAGCCGTGCACGATCGCCTCGCCGCGCAGCGACGTGATCGGGCTCGTTCGATCCAGCGGGAATGTCGTGTCGCAGAACACGGGCGCGCCCTCTGCGCAAGACGCGCAATGTCCGCACGACCGGATCAGCGTCACCACCACGTGATCGCCGACGGCGACATTCGTGACGCCGGCGCCGAGATGTTCGACGATCCCCGAAGCTTCGTGGCCATAGACCGCCGGCAGCGTCCCGCCCCAGGCGCCTTGCATGTAGAAGATGTCGCTGTGGCAGATCGCGCAGGCCTTCAGCACAACACGGACCTCGCCCGGCCCCGGCGCCGCGAGATCGATCTCCTCGATCATCAGGTTCTTCCCGAATTCACGGCAAACTGCGGCGCTGGTCTTCATGAGCGGATGTCCTGTCGCCTCGAATGGGGAGATCATGCCCCGAGCCGCACCAACATAATCGGCCCGCGCAGCGATGGGTACAGCGATGAACCGCGGGTAACATTACAGTTGCCGTTTTTCTTTACAGTGCGCGCGCTGAGCGACCGCCTGGTGAACTCTGCGCCAGAGTGACCATGCGATGATGTGCGCGGGTTGGATTCGTTTTCGGGCGAGTCTGATGGCGAGGCGGCGGATTTCCTGGATTGACCAACGGATCAACGCTGGGGTTGCGATGCTTT
>Ga0163144_10016960_pt1 | contig 14886 bp, 14 predicted proteins | sample OliLak19BULKMAT1_FD_123175 | JGI IMG/M metagenome (GOLD analysis project Ga0163144, IMG submission 123175) | Freshwater microbial mat bacterial communities from Lake Vanda, McMurdo Dry Valleys, Antarctica - Oligotrophic Lake LV.19.BULKMAT1 | ecosystem: Environmental > Aquatic > Freshwater >... | reverse complement strand
TTCTTCCATCATTTCAAAAGCAAGGAAGAGATGGTGCTGGCCGCTGTCGCGCACTGGGGCGACTGGACCGACGGGATCTTTGCCACAGCACCCTACGCTGCCGCCGCGGATCCGCGCGATCGCCTGTTCGGCTATCTCGATTTCCGCCGCGACCTGCTCGACCACGAGGTGGCGCAGTTCACCTGCCTGATGGGCACGCTGGTACAGGAGACCTACGCCACGCATCCCGAGGTACGCGCAGCCTGCGACCGCGGCATGTCCTCCCACGTGGCCTTCCTCACGCGCGATATCGAGGCGGCACGGCGCCTGTACGCGCCCGACGCGGCATGGAGCGCCGAGAGCGTCGGCTACTTCGTCCAGGCCGTGCTGCAGGGCTCGTTCATCTTCGCCAAGGCCAAGCAGGATACAGCGGTCGCGCGCGGAAACTTGGCGCACCTCCGCCGCTATCTCGAAAGCCTGCTGGGAAAGGAGCCTGTCCAATGACCGCGATCCCCCTGCCGCGTGTCGTCTCCCAGGCGGAATGGCAGATCGCGCACGGCCAGCTTCGCGCCAGGGAGAAGGCGGCGACCAGGGCGCGCGACGCGCTGGCGGCCGAACGGCGCCGCCTGCCGATGGTGAAAATAGACAAGGACTATCTCTTCGAGGGCGAGCACGGACCGGCGCGGCTGATCGACCTGTTCGACGGGCGGCGCCAGCTCATCGTCTACCATGTGATGTTCGGCCCGACGTGGCGACAGGGTTGCGTTGGCTGCTCGATGAGCGTCGACAACATCGGCCATCTCTCCCATTTGCACGCGCGCGACGTTTCGCTGGTGCTGGTATCGCGGGCGCCGCAGGCGACGCTCGCGGCCTACAAGAAGCGCATGGGCTGGACCGTCCCCTGGTTCTCGTCATTCGGCAGCGACTTCAATGTCGATTTTGGCGTCACGGTCGGCGACGACGAGAAATCCGCCGTGAGCGTCTTCCTGCGCGATGGTGATGGGGGTGGCGACAGCGTCTATCGCAGCTACGTCACCAGCGCACGGGGCGACGAGATGCTGGGCACCGTCTGGAGCTATCTCGACCTCGTGCCATTCGGGCGACGGGAGAACTGGGAGGAGTCACCCGAAGGATGGCCGCAGACGCCGCCCTACGGTTGGTGGCGGCACCACGACGAATACGACGACACCTCAAAAGGAGCATGATCATGTCCACCGGAACCGTCCGCTTTCACCGTGTCCTCACCGCGCCGCCCGTGCGCATCTACCGCGCCTTCCTCGACGCCGACGCCATGGCGAAGTGGCTGCCGCCGCACGGCTTCACCGGTCACGTCCACCAGATGGAGGCCAAGGTGGGCGGCAGCTACCGCATGTCTTTCAACAATTTTTCCGCCAACAAGAGTCACGCCTTCGGCGGCAAATATCTCGAGCTCGTGCCGAACGAGCGCCTGCGCTACACAGCCACCTTCGACGACCCGAACCTGCCCGGCGAGATGACGACCACGATCACCCTGAAGAAGATATCCGTCGGCACCGAGATCAACATCGTGCAGGAAGGCATTCCCGCGGTGATTCCGCCCGAGGCCTGCTATCTCGGCTGGCAGGAATCACTCACCCTGCTGGCCCAGCTCGCGCAACCTGAGATTCCCGGCTGACGCACAGGTCTCAGCGCCTGGGGGCCTTGTAGGCGAGCCAGGCCACGATGGCGTCGATGTCGGCAGCGGAAAGCATTTCCTCGCTGAAAGCCGGCATCTTCTGCTCGGGCCAGTCGCGCACCGACTTCGGATCGCGCAGGAATTTCCTGAGTGCCTCAGGCTGGAAATAGTCAACCGGGTTCATCGGCCGCGCGAGATCGGGACCCTGCATGCCCTCGCCCGCCCCGGCGAAGCGGTGGCAGGCCATGCAGACCGCCACGAAGCGGTCGAGGCCGCGATGGATGCGATCGGTAGCGGGAATATCGACACCGACGGCGAGGTCCGGCCATCGCTTCGCGGGGCTGTCGGTGACGGTGAGCGCAGCCAGGTGATAGGCCCAGTACTCGCTGCTGATGTCGATCCCGGGGCGACGCTGCCAGACGATGTAGAACGGGCCGGCAGTCGCGTTGCTGCCGCCCGGCAGCTTCGGCCACGGCGCCGCGGCCGTCTCGATCGCGAGGAAGGCACCCGCCTTCAGCAGCGCCGCCGGGATCGCGACCGAGAAATTGTCGACCGCGCGAGCCTGCACGTAGTCATCGCTGCCCACCTTGAGGTCACGCAACAGGTCGGCCATCGCGATCACGCGATAGGTCATGGTGCGCTTGTAGACCGGGTCGGCGATCACGATGGAGCGCGCAGCCTTGTCGGTTAGCAATTGCGCCGCCGTGAATGTCTTTGTCGTCCCGCGATCCGCGACCTCCAGGGACTGCGCCAGGGATGGCGACCGTGCAGCGCCGATGGCCGCGACGATGCCGAGCACAAGAAGGAGCAACCGGATCACGCCGCAGCCTCCACGATGGCCGAAGCGTTTGCAATGGGCCGCGACGTCCCGGCTGGCCTTAGACGTCAGGGCTGCCCAAAGCCCTTCCGGTTGAGGAGCGAGAGGCTCACGGCTATTAGAGTGGCGGGAGAATCGCACTCATGCCGCTACGCTGGGAAATCCTGCATCCGCAGAAGCTCGTGCATATCGTGGCCGAAGGGCCAGTCACGCTGAAGGAAATGGAGGATCATTTCGACGCGATCTTCATCGCCGACGCGATGCCTTATGCGAAGCTGTTCGACGCTGCCCACGCCGAGCCGATCTACAGTGACGAGGACGTGATGACGATGGGCGCGCGGCTCAGCGCCTATACCGCCACCGTCGACAGCGGCCCGCTCGCCGTCGTCGGGTTGAGCGACCATGTCGAGATGACCTTCCGGCGCTTCGTCAACGTCTCGCCGTCGAAACGGCCGGCCGCGCTGTTCAAGACCGAGGCCGAGGCGCGCGCCTGGCTTGCGAGCAAGGCCAAGCCCTAGTCTATTGCGACACCTTTCCTGAAACGGAGACACCGTGCAGACACCACCGACCGCCCCGCTTTCGAACGATATCAAGGACGTCCTGTCCAAGGTGACGACGGCCAGCATCACGACGATCCTGCTCAAGAAGGGCCTGCGTAATGTCTGGCTGCGCGGCACGCGGCCGATCAAGGCCGGCCAGGGACGGCTGGTGGGCCGCGCCTTCACCTTGCGGTTCGTGCCGGCCCGGGAAGATCTCGCAACGCCGGCAAGCTGGGGCTCGCCGATCTCGACGCGCGCCGCCATCGAGGCGATGCCCGAAAGCGCGATCGTGGTGGCCGACTCGATGGGCGTGACCGACGCCGGAATTTTCGGCGATATCCTGTGCGCCCGCATGGCCAAGAAGAAAGTGGCGGGCCTGGTCACCGACGGCGTGATGCGCGATATGTCGGGCGTGCTCGCCACCGGGCTGCCGGTCTGGTGCCAGGGCGCCGCAGCGCCGCCGTCGGTCGCCGGCCTCACCTTCGTGAGCTGGCAGGAGCCGATCGGCTGCGGCGGCGTGGCGGTGTTCCCCGACGACGTGATCGTGGTCGACGACGATGGCGCCGTGCTGATCCCCAAGGATCTGGTCGAGGCGGTCGCCAAGGAAGGCCAGGAGCAGGAACGGCTCGAAGGCTGGATCATGTCGGAAGTCGAGCGCGGTGTGCCGCTGCCCGGCCTCTATCCGCCCAACGACGAAGCCAAGGCGCGCTACGCCGACTTCACGAAGAAGAAATAAGAAGGGCAGGCGTCGGCGCCGTTACGATACCCAGACGTCGATCGGGGCCTCCCGACCGCGCAGGCTGAGAGCCGGGACGCGCCGGAAACCGTCCCTCACGCTGCTGCCGGCGGCGTCGCCAACGCGCGACACCACCGCGTCGCTGGCGACGATCTGGCATGCGAGGCCGCGCGTAGCCGCCTCCAGCCGGCTCGCCACGTTCACCGTGTCGCCGAGCGTTGCAAATTCAAGCCGCCGCTCCGAGCCGATATTGCCGAGAATGGCCGGCCCGAAATGAACGCCGACGGAGATGCGCAATTGCGGCAGGCCGGACGTCGCCAGCGCGGCATTGCCGGACGCGACGCCGTCGACAATGTCCTTGGCGGCGGCGAGCGCGTTGGCGCAATCCGCGGGCGAGATCCGCGGCGTCCCAAAGGTCGCCATCACGCCGTCACCCAGATACTTGTCGAGGGTGCCGCCGTTCGCGAAGATTGCCTGCTCGATGACGGCATGACAGCTCCTGAGGAGCTGTATCACCGTCTCGGGCCTCTCGCGCTCGGCGAGCTGGGTGAAACCCACGATGTCGGCAAACAGCACCGCAACTTCCTGCGACCGAACCGCGCCGACGTCGCTGCTGGCGGACGCCAGCTCGTCCACCAGCGAGGGCGGAAAGTAGCGCGACAGGTTGGCGCGTTCCGCGGCGATACTGGCCTGGCGGATCAGCAGCGCGTTCGACCGCTGCCCTCGCAGCGCGAGGATCGCCGAAACAAGGAAGAAGATGACCATCTCCTGGGCGCGGATCGACCAGACCACGGAGTTCGGGTCGACGATGTCGCGCACCCCGGGCATGGCGGCAAAAGCCACGGCAACCCTGCTTCCCAGTTCCGGGTCGGTCGTGCCGAACAGGGCGACGCCGAGAACGGACAGGAACCAGATCGCCACGAACGCGCTGCCCATGGTGAGGACGGTCCGCCAGGAATAGGCCAGCGTCGCGAGCGCCAGGATGATGAAGAAGTAGGGAAAGGTCTCGAAGCGATAGATCATCGCCGTGGGAAAATCTCCCGGCGCGAAGGGATTGGGCACCGTGAGCGTCACCGCCAGTAGCACGAGGTCGGCCAGGATCAGCGCGAGCTCGACGCGGGAATGGCCCACCGTGGCATAGCGCAGCTGCGCCCAGCCCAGGGCGATGAAGATCAGCAGGAGCCCGTGGAAGTAGAGAACGCTCCAACTCGCGTTCTGGAACGTGATGAGGATGCCGCTCGCCACGAGTGCAACCGTTCGCGCCCAGGCCGCGATGCGCTGCCCCTCGAGTTTCTCCTTGCGCAGGGCCTCGACGAGGAAGGGGTTCTGGCGCGCGGCCAATTCCTCTTCGACACGCCGGGAGCGCAGGCCGCGGACGATATCGGCTAAACCGGACGGCACCATCACGCCCCCCTTCGAACAAATCCTGTCGGGCGCAGCATGGGCTGTCAGGCCGGCTGCCGCGTCACGCCCGGTTCTTCCAGAAATCCGCCTGCAGTTCGGCGGCCTCGTCGGCCAGCAGAGGACCGACGACCTCCACCTGGCGTTGTCCGGCCGCAAAGACGGTCCGGCACGGCAGACTCATCGTCGGGTTCTCGGGATCAAGACCCGCTGCCGTCTTGAGGTCGTGCTCGGCCTGGCCATAGACGACGCGTCCGATGCCGGCCCAGTAGATCGCGCCGGCGCACATCGCGCAGGGTTCGGCCGATACGTAGAGCGTGCACGCGGCGAGGAAGGGAGGGCGATACGCCTTCGACGCGCGCGTCGCGATCATGCGCTCGGCATGCGCCGTCATGTCGTGGCCTTCCTGCAGATACGCGTTTCCCTGCTCCATCAGGACGGCGCCCTCGGCGTCGACCAGAATGCAGCCGAAGGGATGCTGGCCGCCCTCGCGCGCCCGTCGGGCCACGTCGAAGGCTTTCTTCAGGTACTTTTCGTCATCCACGTTGCGGCCCTCCCCCTCACCTTACCTCTCCCTCAAGGGCAAGAGGAATATGAAAGAAGAGATCTTTGAGTCATGCTCCTCTCCCAACATTTGGGGCAGAAGTTGGGTGAGGGGGAGTCGATGACAAATTGGCGGGACCGGGCGGGCACGAAGTTCACCTGCGAGAAGCAGCCGGCGCGCGGCAAGAGTGGCATGGCCGTGTCCAACCATCCGCTGGCCTCGGCCGCCGGTGCGGAGATGCTGGCAGCGGGCGGCAACGCGATCGATGCCGCCGTTGCCATGCAGTTCGCACTGACCGTAGTCGAGCCGATGATGGTGGGGCTGGTCGGCGGCACGACCTGCCACATCCGCCTCGCCGACGGCAGCCACCGCATCCTGGACGGCATGAGTGCCGTGCCGAAGTCGGGCCATCCCGACATGTACCGTCCCGTGCCGGGCGCCGCGCCAGAAGTCTACGACGTCGAGGGCGCGGAAAACCTGGTCGGTCCGAAGTCGGTGGCAGCACCTGGCTCGCTGCGCGCCTGGTGCCTCGCCCTCGAACGCTACGGCACGATGCCGCTTGCCGACGTGATGCAGCCCGCGATCCGCCACGCCGCCCGAGGCTTTGCCGTCACGCCTTATCTGGCGGACTGCATCAAGGACGCCGCGACCGATCTCTCAAAGGACAAGCTTGCGGCGGCGCGCCTCCTTCCAGGTGGAATGCCGTTGAAGCCCGGCACGCGTCTCGTCCAGGGCGACTATGCCGAGGCGCTGACTCTGGTCTCGCAGCAGGGCGAGAAGGCATTGCATGGCGGGGCGCTCGGCGACCTGCTGGTGGAATGCATGGAGAAGACCGGCGGCTTCGTGAGCCGTACGGATCTCATCGGCTACAAGGTGGCGGAGCGTGCGCCGATACGCGGCCGCTATCGCGGCTGGGACATTTTAGGCCCGCCCCCGCCAGCCGCCTCGGGCGTGCACATCACGCAGATGCTGAACATCCTCGAAGGCTACGACATCGCCAAGCTGGGCTTCGGCACCGTGGACACGTTTCATCTGCTGGCCGAGGTGCTGAAGATCGCCTTCGCCGACCGCGCCGAGGCAAGTGGCGATCCTGATTTCGTGAAAGTGCCGGTCGAGCGCATCGTGGCCAAGAACTACGCCGACGCCCGCCGCGCCGGCCTCGACCTCGCGCGCGCCATACGCTGGCAGAGTGGATTGCAGGCAGCGGAAGGCGCGGACACCACCCATCTCACCGTGGCCGACGGCAAGGGCAACGTCGTCAGCACCACGCAGACCATCAACAGCCTGTTCGGCGCGCGCTTCATCGTGCCCGGCACCGGCATGATCCCCAACAACTACATGAACAACTTCGATCCGCGGCGCGGCAACGCGCTGTCGATCGAACCGGGCAAGCGGGTCACCACCTCGATGTCGCCGATGATGGCGGTACGCGAGGGCAAGGTCCGTTATGCGTTGGGCCTGCCCGGCGGCCGCAAGATATTCCCTTCGGCGCTACAAGCGCTGGTCAACCTGATCGACCACGACATGGAACTGCAGGAGGCGGTCGAGGCGCCGCGCGTCTGGACCGAGGGGCCAGTGCTGGAAGTCGAGCACAGCATTCCTGCCGACGTGCGCCAGGGCCTCGAGGCGCGCGGCCACACGCTCAAGATCATGCCGACGGTGGCGGGCGGCATGAATGCCATCGAATTCCACGACGACGGCAGCATGACGGGCGCGGCCTGCTGGCGGGCCGACGGCTCTGCGGCGGCGATGGGCGGCGGTCTGGCCCGCGCCGGCGTGCGGTTCGAACTGCCGCGGTGAGGAGAGGCGATCCGTAGCCAACCTCCGCAGAGCGGGCGACGGCATTTGGCCACCGGCGGAGGACCGGGGTATCGTCGGGTGCTTCCCCACCGAGGAGAGCTCCGATGGCGATGACCGAAGCCACACCGATCCAGGCCACTGTTCCACTGACGGCCCAGGACCATGTGCGGGCAATGGCCGACTACAGCCGCGCCGGCGAGGCACGTGCCAGGGCGCTCGGTAACCGCGGGCCGATCCGGTTCGATGCCGACGGCAAACTCGATCGCTCGATCCTCGACTCCTACTGGACCCACGGCTTCTATGTGCTGGAGGGCGTGGTCGGGCCCGAGGAGCTGGCCGAGCTGCGGGCCGATGTCGACGCCGTGCTGGCACGCGCGCCCGCCTCGCCCGAGGCCGACCGCAACCGCACGGATGGAATCATCAAGCCGCCCTATCGCTGGGCCAAACCCTTGAGCGATCCTGTCGGCGGCACCGACAAGAACAATGGACGTCATCCGGTCGAGATGCTCCAGCCCACCCTGGGCGAAGGCGGGCCTGCGTGGACCGTGGAACTGCTCGACGGCAACCTGCACCTGATGGATACGGCGCTGCGGCTGTACGGCCATCCGGGATTGCTCGGTGTGGCGGCGGCGGTCCTGGGAGAAGACTTCGTGCCCTACAACGAGGTGACCTTCGTAAAGGAAGCGGGCCTCGGCCCGTCCGTCGCGTGGCACCAGGACGGCACGACCCACTGGACGGCGCCGGACTGGGACATGGGCGCCCACGGCTTCAACTTCATGACGCAGCTCTACGCCAGCACGGCCGGCAACGGAGTCTGGGTGCTGCCCGGCAGCCACAAGCTCGGCAAGGCCGACATCAGGAAGCTGGTGGCCCAGAACAGCTCCAAGGGCGGCTCGGACCGGATCGAGGGCGCCGTGCCCATGCTGTGCGCCCCCGGCGACACGATCATCACCAACCGACAGCTGCTGCACGGCTCGTTCGCCAACTCATCGCCCGACCGGCGCATCACGCTCAATGCCGGCTTCTTTCCCAGGAATCGCGTGCTGGGGGTGACGACGCGGCGGTTGACCGGCGTGGTCGAGACCTACGACGAAGCGCGCATCACCGAGCGCGCACGCATTCTCCAGCTCGCCATCGACGCCCGGCGACAGCGCTTCCCGCGGGAGCGCGCCTATGTCTATCGCCCGCTGGCGGGCCGCGAAGACGAGAGCCGCTGGAACGAGACGACGCGCGAAACGATGCTGAAGAACTATAACCAGCGCGACATGTTCATCTAAAGAACGTTAAGGCGCGCTCTTCAGGCCCAGCGACGCCAGGTAGCTCCAGCGGATCGTGCCATTGCGGAATCTTATGCCGTCGAGGTATTCGGCGACGGCGCGGTTGATCACCTCGGCCGAGGGTTTGTCCGTCCGCTTGCCGTCGGCATAGGCCACGATCTCGGCCCAGCCTTGGGGCCGCGGAATCGAGACGATCGTCGATGGCGTGTCGAGATTCTTGAACGTCCAGAACGACCAGCCGATGCCGTGTGTCTCGTGCAGGCGACGGAAGCGTTCGTTCCATTCGTCGGTGAGCTCGCCGGTCTCTCCCAGGAACAGCGGCACGTCATGGAGATTGGCGAAGTTGAGATGCCGCTGGATCGAGTCGCGCTTCGTCGACGCCCAGAACGAGTGATAGGTGTAGGCGAGGTTCCCGGCGAAGGGCGGACCGAACATGGCGAAGCTGGAACTCCATTGCCCGCCGGCCAGGAACACGATGCGGCCGGGATCGACCTCGCGGATCGCCGCCGTCGCGCGCTTGTAAAAGGGTTCGAGGCGCGCATTCAGCGTCGCCACATCGTGATACGGCGCGATCGGCTCGTTCAAAATGTCGTAGCCCAGGATCGTCGGATTGCCGCTGTAGCGCTGCGCCACCGCGCGCCATAGCTTGACCGTGAGATCGCGGTCGCGCGGCACATAGAACATCAACGGATAGCCCGGCCCGTCATCATGGTTGATGCCGGTCTGGCCGCCGGGCGCGGCGTGCAGATCGGGGATGACATAGAGCCCTGCCGCCGCGGCCCAGCCGACGACGCGGTCGAGCAGGGCCCAGCCCTCGCCCGAGATCTCGCCGTCGGCCGTCATGAACAAACGATAGTGCAGCGGCACCCGCACCATGTTGAAGCCGACGGACTTGATGAACTTGATATCGTCCTGGGTGATGTAGGTGTCGCGGTACTGCCGCCAGAATGCGGACGCGCGCTCAGGTCCCAAAAGGCGGTCGAAGGCGCTAAAGATCTGGCGCGGTGCCTTGGCGACCTCGAACTTGAACATATAGCCCTCGGGCATCAGCCAGTTGCCGAGGCTGATGCCCTTGAGGTTGATGGTGCTGCCGTCGGCGGCGATGAAGTTCTTGCCTTCGATGCGGACGAGCCCACCCTGCGCGCTGGCGGGCGCCATAAGACCCAGGATCAAAAGCAAGGGCATCAACAGCAAAACGGCGAGGAGGCGCATGACGGCACTGTAACAGCCGACTAAGATTCGTCCCATGCTTCTTGCCTCCCTTCTCGTGCCGATCGCCGTGGCGCTGATCGTGCTCCTGGTCCAGCGCATCCGCCTGCCCGCCTTCCTGGCCATCATGGCCACCGTGGTGGTCTACGGCATCGCCGCCGACATGACCTTCCAGTCGATCGGCAAGGCCTTTGGCCTCGGTTTCAGCAACGCCCTGGAGCAAGTCGGCTTGCTGGTGGTGGCCGGCGCCCTGGCCGGCGCCGTGCTGCTCCGGACACCACTGGGCACCGGCACCTCGGCCGTGGCCGGCGCGCTGGCGGGCCTTGGTGGATCGGCCGCGGGTGGGCTCGCCCTGCTGCAGCCGGCCGGCCAGGACGCGCCGCGGCGTGCCTTGGGCATGGCGCTGACCTTGCTGGCCGTAGCCGCCCTCATTGCCCCTTCGCCTCTTGCCGTGGCAGCGGCATCGGTGATGAAGGCCAACCTGCGCACCATGATGATGGTCGCCGTGCCGATCGCGATCGTCGCCGCGGCGCTCGGCTGGTGGCACGTCGCGCGGCAGGAGCCCGCAGGGCAGGTGCCGGGCCGGCTCGATTGGGCGTGGCTTTGCATCGGCATTCCGATCGCGCTGCTGATCGTCCAGTCGGTGGCGCAGATGCCGAGCGAGCCCCTGGGCAAGGGCGGCGCGCGCGAATTCTATACCGGTATCGCCAAGCCGCTGATCCTGACCGCCATCGCCATCACGCTGGCCATTGTGCTCGCACGACGCTGGGAACCCTCGGCGCTGGTTGGCCGCTCGTGGGCGCCGCTGTTGCTGGCAGTCGGTGCGTCGGGCGGCCTGGGTCGCGTATTCGACGAGACCGGCATGGCCGAGCTGCTAGCCGAATACGCGCTGCACCCGCGCTACGGCGTGCTGACGCCATTCCTGGCGGCGGCCATCGTCAAGACCATGCAGGGTAATTCGCTGACCGCGGTGCTCACCGCCTCGGGCATGGTCGAGCCGATGCTGCCGGCCCTCGGCCTCGACAGCGCCTCGGGCCGCGCACTTGCCGCCGCGGCGGTGGGCGCGGGCTCGATGGCGGTGTGCCACGTCAACGACCCGTTCTTCTGGATCGCGGCGTCGATGGGACGCCTCTCGCCCGGCCGGGCGCTCTACGTCATCTCGGCCGGCAGCGCGCTGATGGCTTCAGGCGCGTTGATCGCGATCGCGGCGATGCGCCAGTTTATCTAGTCGAGCTTGACGCCCGAGGCCTGCACGGCGGGGGCCCAGAGCTTGCGGTCCTGGGCCACGAACTCGTCGAAGCCCTTGCGACCCAGCGGCGGCATGTCGAGGCCGAGGTCGTTGGCCCAGCGCTTCTGGATGTCGGGATTGGCCAGCGCCTCGGCGATGGCGGCCTCGAGCCTGGCTAGGATCGGCTCGGGCGTGCCGGCCGGTGCGCCGACGCCGTACCACGAGGTGGCGACATAGCCCGGCACGGTCTCGGCGATGGCCGGAATTTCCGGCGCGGCTTTGGAGCGCTCGGCCGAGGTCACGCCCAGCCCCTTCAGCTTGCCGGCGCGGACGTGCGGCAGCATCGAGGGCATGTTGGCGAACATCATGTTCACCGTGCCCGCCATCAGATCGTTGTAGACCGGCCCCGCACCCTTGTAGGGCACGTGGATGATGTCGACGCCGGTCATGCTCTTGAACAGCTCGCCGCTGAGATGCAGCGACGTGCCCGGCCCCGACGAGGCGAAGGAATACTTGCCCGGGTCCTTTTTGCAGAGCGCGATCAGCTCGGCGATGTTGTTGGCCGGCAGCGACGGCGTCACGCCCAGCAGGTTGGCCAGAATGGCGAGCCGCGAGACGCCCACGATGTCCTTGTCCGGATTATACGGCAGCTTTGTATAGAGCATCGGGTTCAGCGTGTGGCTGGCCACGGTGATCAGCCCGAGCGTGTAGCCGTCGGGCGCCGCACGCGCGAGCTCGGCCGTGCCGATGTTGCCGCCCGCGCCGCCCTTGTTCTCGACCACGAAGGTCTGGTTCAGGATGCGGCCGAGCTGGTCGCAGATCAGCCGACTCACCGTGTCGGTGCCGCCGCCCGGCGCAAAGGGGCAGATGAATTTTACGGTTTTGTTGGGCCAGGCGGCCTGGGCCCAGGCGGACGAACTGGCCACGATGGCCGGGGCAGCGACCAGCAGACTACGACGATGCAACATGACGTTTCCTCGATGTCGTTTCTTTGATTTGTGAACACCTGAACGTAGCGGCGTCCGCTAGTCTGTCCAGTATGACCGAGCCGCGGAGCGTCCAGGGCTACATCGACCAGACGCCCGCGTGGCCCGACGGCACGCCCACGCCGACCGTGCCGCTCACCCGCATGCAGTGGCGGATCTGGCTGCTGGCCACCGCCGGCAAGTTCTTCGAGGGGCTGGTCGTCTTCATGACCGGCGTCGCCCTGCCGCTGATCGTGAAGGAATACGACCTCTCCTCGCTCAAGAAGGGCCTGGTCGGCGCGGCACCGCTGGCCGGAATAATGGTCGGCGCCATCGCACTCGGCGGTCTCGCCGACACTTACGGCCGCCGCTTCATGTTCGTGCTCGAGATGCTGGTGTTCGTTGTCTTCCTGGTCGGCCTCGCCGTGGCGCCGGGGTTCGGCTGGCTGGTCTTCTTCCTGTTCGGCGTCGGCGTAGCGCTGGGCTGCGACTATCCCACCGCCCACCTCGTGATCTCCGAGAGCATCCCCAGCCGCGACCGCGGCCGGCTGGTGCTGGGCGCCTTCGCCTTCCAGGCGATCGGCGCGCTGGTCGGCACGGCGGTGGGCTATGCGATCCTCGCCCACTCGCCCCAGCTCGACGCCTGGCGCTGGATGTACGCCACCGCGATCGCGCCCGCCGCCCTGGTGGTGATCGGCCGCCTGTTCATCACCGACAGCGGCCAATGGCTGATGGCGCGCGGCCGCAGGCACGACGCCGAGCGAGAACTGCAGCGGCTGCTGGAACGCGAGCCGCAATATCCCAAGCAGGTCCACCTCGCCGATACCGTCGACCCCGACTCCGCGCTGCACAGCCCCGCCGCGCGCCGCGGCCGCTGGCGCGACCTCTTCAACAGGAAGAACCGCCGCGCCACGATCCTGGCCTCGGTGCCGTGGTTCCTGCAGGACCTCGGCACCTACGGCATCGGCCTGTTCACACCACTGATCCTGGTCCAGACGATCGGCCACGAGATCACAAGTGCGCAGACCGTGGCGGGCGTGATCGCCCGCGACATCGAGGCGGCCAAGGGCGCGGTCCTGGTCGACATCTTCCTGGTCGTGGGCATCCTGGCCGCCGTCGTGCTCACGGATCGAATCGGCCGCATCCGCCTCCAGGTCCTGGGCTTCATCGGCTGCGCCGTCGGCCTCGCGCTGGCGGCAATGCAGGCCCACACCCAGGAACCCGCACGCACGCTGCTGCTGTTCGGCGGCTTCATGATCTTCAATTTCATGACCAACATCGGCCCCAACGCCCAGACCTACCTGCTGGCGGGCGAGGTCTTCCCGACCAACATCCGCGGCAAGGGCGCGGGCTTTGCCGCCGCCTTCGCCAAGCTGGGCGCCGTGATCGCGGCCTTTGCCTTTCCGTTGGTCCTCTACCACACCGGTACCGACTTCCTCCTGGCCGGCCTCGTCCTCACCTCGCTCTTGGGTGCGCTGGTGACCTGGTGGTTCCGCATCGAGACAAAGGGCGTGAATCTCGAGGAGATCGGCCGGTAACGAGGACGCAGATTGGTCACCGCTCCGCACCCCCTTCCGCGATCATGATGGGCAAGGATGCCCGCGTTCAGCGTCGTGTAACGGAACGGATACCAGCTCATGAGTCGCCAGGGAGACAGAACGGCCCACGCAAGGGGCCCAGGCGCCGCCAATGAGGCCTTCGACCGGTCCATGGCGTCCCTGTCGGCGCAGCTTGCCGACCGGTTCGCCCGGAACCCGCCGGCGAACAACGAGCGGATGGCCGCGCTGCACGAGGAGAACTCTCGACCGGGGCTGCGTTGGCGCGGCGGTCTGATCTTCGGGTTGCTGGCGGTGAGCTTCGCCACCGCGGCTGCGGCCGGTGCATTCGCCTTTTTCCCGGCGACGGTACCGCCATCGCCTGCGCCGCCGACAGTGGCCGCAGCGACCATGCCCTCACCGCCACCGGCGACCGACACGCGGCCGGCCATCCTCGACCCGGCGCCCCCACCGCCTGCGCGGGCGGAGCCCATCGCTCCGCCGTCGCCGCCGTCCCCGTCGCCACCGCAGACGATCGACATCCCGCTCGACCGCGGCGAGATCCTGGACGTGCAGGCCCGACTGAAAGCGCTCGGCTTTTACCCCGGCCCGCTGGACAGCGTCGCCGGGCCGATGACGGTGACGGCCGCGACGCGCTACGCGCAATCCCGCGGACGTTCCTCGACCGGCGCGGTCGACCGCGAACTCCTGCGCGCGCTGCAGCAGGAGTCGCGCTAGACTTATCGTCAATGGACTCGCCGATCCGGGAGCTGCTGCGCTCGCCCGACTTCCTCCGACTCTGGCTGGTCGGCGCCTTCGCCAATGCCATGCGCTGGCTGGAGATGCTGGCGTCGGGCCTGTTCGCCTGGGAGGTCACGGGCTCCGCACTCGCCGTCACGGTCGTGGTGGCGGTGCGCCAGCTCCCGCTGCTCCTGCTCGGCGCCTTTGCTGGCGCGATCTCCGAGGCGATCAACCGCAAGCTGATCCTGATGACGGCGCTGGTGGTCGCGGCCGTCACCGCGACGCTGCTCGCCACGCTTGCCACCACCGGGCATCTCGAACTCTGGCACGTGGCCGTGGGCAACCTCGTGAGCGGCACCATGTGGACCACCGAGATGTCGACGCGCCGCCGCATGGTGGGCGAGGCCGCGGGACCTCACCGCATCGTCCAGGCGATCGCGCTCGACAGCGCCACCAACGCC
>Ga0163144_10016959_pt1 | contig 14886 bp, 12 predicted proteins | sample OliLak19BULKMAT1_FD_123175 | JGI IMG/M metagenome (GOLD analysis project Ga0163144, IMG submission 123175) | Freshwater microbial mat bacterial communities from Lake Vanda, McMurdo Dry Valleys, Antarctica - Oligotrophic Lake LV.19.BULKMAT1 | ecosystem: Environmental > Aquatic > Freshwater >... | reverse complement strand
GAGGTCGCGTGCCGGGAGGTCGCGTGCCGGGAGGTCGCGTGCCGGGAGGTCGCGTGCCGGCCCCGCGAGCAACCGCCCGTTACACGGCACGTCGCCGGAGAAGCGCATCGCTTCGAACAGGCCGGCGCCGAGCCGCGCGCCATCGGCGAATTCGAGCGCCAGCCCGCCGCCGGCGATCGGCATCAGCGTGCGCTCGCACCCGGCGAAGGCCGAGAAGGCGCCATCGGCCCCGATCGTCGCGATCGACAGACGCCAGTCGAATGAATCGCCCTGCGTTGGCGCGCGCGCGATCTCGGCCGTGCGCCCGAGCCCGTTCTTCCACGCCATGTCCGCGTGGCCGGCGGCGGGGAGGAGCGTCAGCGTCGGGCGAGGCGACATGACCGATCCGCTACGATGCCAGCTGCTCGGCCGCTTCGAGCTGCTCCGCGATGGCGAGCCATTTCGCTTCAGCGGTCGCGACGGCGGCGGCGATCTCGCCACGCCGCTTGGTCAGGGCCGCGGTGCGTGCCGCATCGGCATAGAGGCCAGGCGCCGCGAACTCCGCCGCGATCCGCGTCTGTTCGACGGTGAGCCTGGTGAGTTCCGCCTCGGCGACCTTGGCCTGGTCGCGCAGCGGGGTGAGCTGCTGCTGACGCGCGGCCGTCGCGCGGCGTTGCTCCTTGAACGGGTCGCCGGCGCTGCGCTTGCCGCCGGCCCGCGCGCCGCGCTCGCCGAGTACGAGCTTGCGGTACTGCTCCACATCGCCCTCGAAACTCGTGACGCCGCCATCGGCGACCAGCCACAGCCGATCCATCGTCAGCTCGATCAGGTGCAGATCGTGGGTGACCAGCACGACGGCGCCGCCGAACTCGTTGATCGCGTCGACCAGCGCCTCGCGCGAGGGAATGTCGAGATGGTTCGTCGGCTCGTCGAAGATCAGCAGGGACGGTTTGTTCGCGGTGATCAGCGCGAAGTTCAGGCGCGCGCGCTCGCCGCCCGACAATTCGCCGACCGGCAGATTGGCCTTGGGGCCGGAGAAGCCGAAGGCGCCGAGACGCGCGCGCAACTGCTCCGGCGTTTCGCGCCGCAGCCGCTCTTCGAGATGCTGGAATGCGGTGCGGCCGACGCGCATCTCCTCGATCTGGTGCTGGGCGAAGAAGCCGACTTCGAGCTTGGGTGAGCGCTGCACCGAGCCCGTCTCCTGCTTCATGCGGCCGGACAGCAGCTTGGCCAAGGTCGATTTGCCGTTGCCGTTGGCGCCGACCAGCGCGATGCGATCATCGGGATCGAGGCGCAGATTGAGGCGCTTCAGGATCGGCTGGCCCGGCGTGTAGCCGACGCTCGCCGCTTCCATCGTGATCAGCGGCGGCTTGAGCGGTCCGGGCGAGGGAAAGCGAAGCCGGATCGCGGGATCGTCGCGCTCGACGCTCACCGCGTCGCGCTCCATGCGCTCCAGCATCTTGATGCGGCTCTGCGCCTGGCGCGCCTTGGAGGCCTTGGCGCGGAAGCGGTCGACGAAGGATTGCAGATGCTTGGCGCGCACGGCCTGTTTGGTGGCCTGCGCGGCGGCGTGTTCCATGCGCTCGGCGCGCACGCGCTCGAAGCGGTCATAGTCGCCGGGATAGAGCGTCAGGATGCCGTCGTTGAGATGCAGGATATGCGTCGAGACCGCGTTGAGCACGTTGCGGTCATGGCTGACCAGGATCAGGCCGCGCGGCCAGCGCTTCAGGAACGATTCGAGCCACAGGCTGGCCTCGAGATCGAGGTGGTTCGTCGGCTCGTCGAGCAGCAGCAGATCGGGTTCCGCGAACAGTGCCGCGGCGAGCGCGACGCGCATGCGCCAGCCGCCGGAGAAGCTCGCTAGCGCGCGCTCCTGCATCGCGGTGTCGAAGCCGAGGCCGTAGAGGATGGTCGCGGCGCGCGCCGGCGCGGACTCGGCGCCGATCGCAGCCAGGCGTTCATGGATGTCGCCGAGATGCTCGTCATCAGCCGTCTCGAGTGCGGCGAGCAGCCGCGCGCGTTCCTCATCGGCCGCGAGCACGGCTTCGAGCGGCGTGATGTCGCCGCCGGGCGCCTCCTGGGCGACCATGCCGATCCGGGTCCGGCCGGCGAGCGTGACCTCGCCGCGGTCGGCGTGGATCTCGCCCGAGATGAGGCCGAGCAGCGTCGATTTTCCGGCGCCATTGCGGCCCACGAGCCCGACGCGCCAGCCGCTGGACAACGCGGCGGAGGCGTCTTCGAGAATGACGTGTCCACCCAGGCGGACGGTGACATTGGTGACGGTGAGCATGGCGGCGGTGCTGATAGCACGTCTTCCGCGTTCCCTCACCCGTCCCTTCGCTGCGCCCGGCGCTGGCGGGCGGGGGCGTCAGCGAAGGGCGATCAGCTGAAGTTCGATTCCTGCTGGAACGCGAGGATGCCGCCCAGCGAGGCGGGGGCGGCGATGACGATGCGGCCGGCGGTTTCGCGCAGGATCCGCGCGTTGGCCTTGCGCAGGAAAGCCTCGGCGGTGCGCAGATTGGGGACGCCGAGGACTGGCCCCGCGATCCACGGCAGCGTCGGCGGCTTGGCGCCGAAATGCCTCTCGATCGCGTCGGCGGAGCCGAGGATCGCCTGGCCGCGATCGGTCACGATGACCCGCAGATCGCCGGTCGCGCGGAAGGCGCGGCCCGTGAGCTGGCGCCACCGCGTCGTCGCCTCGTCGATATCCGGGACGGCGATGACGATAGCGGCGAGCGAGTTCACCCCGTTGGCATGGCTCAGCCATCTTCCCTGCCAGATCAGCTGCGGGGTGTGGTGCTCCACGAATTGGATGCGGCCCTCGGTCATCTTGTCCGGTGCGGCACGCGTCACCGAGAACCGCGCCGTCGCCTTGCGGCCATCCTCGGTCTCGATCTCGCGCTGGAGCGACACGATCGGCGGTGGCTCGAAGCCACGCTCGATCAGCCGCGCATGCACCTTGTCCGACTGGCCGGTCCCGAAGCACACGAGATGCACGCCGGTGTAGCGCGCCATCGCCGCCTTGAGCTTCGCGGCATTGGCCGTGTCGCCGGTGGTGGTCAGGAATTCCAGGTAGCCGCGTGGCAGCATCGCCGTGCGGTTGGCGGCGCCCGCCGAGACCAGCGGCGCGCCAGGCTCCGTGCGATGCATCTGATGCGAGAGCGGCGTGAGCGTGAAGCCCAGCTGCTGCAGATCACGCTCGGCCGCGCTCATGTCGGGCACGAAATGCGCGATGTGGTCGAGGACGAGTCCGCCGGCGGGCGGACGCTGATGGCTGGCTGAATCGGAGATCATGGTGCGAGCAGGGCCCAGGTGAGTTCGTGCTTGTTGTGATGGAGATGAAACAACTGCGCGCCGGGAATGGCGGCGAAGGCGCGCGCCGACTCGTGATCGGTCTCGGCCTGGAATTTCAGCGTGCAGACCATGTTGCGTGCAAGCCCGCTGGCGCGCCAGCGTTCGATCAGCTGCAGCAATCGGCTGGGGTAGCAGATGATGTCGCTGAACAGCCAATCGACCGGTCCGATCGTCTCGGGCGCCAGGCCGAACGCGCTTTCGCGGCGCTGCTCGACGCCGGGCACGGCCGCCACCGCCGGGTCGAGAGCCGCTTTGTCGATCGCGATGGCCTGGGCGCCGAGTTTCGCGATCACCCAGGTCCAGCCGCCGGGCGAGGCGCCGAGATCGACGCAGCGCTCGCCGGGCTGGGGATGGCGGCCCAACCGGGTCAGCGCTTCCCAGAGCTTGAGATAGGCGCGGCTGGGCGGGCCCTCGCGATCCTCGGCTAAGTTGATTTCGCCGTGGCGAAAGGCGCTGCTGCAGCGCGCGCTGGCATAGATCAGCTCGGGTTCCCAGAGTGTCCATGAGCCGAGCGGCGCGGTCGGCTGCGGCGTGGGGAAGACATGCAGGCGCTTCTTGATTGGCGGCAGCTTCTCCTCGAGCAGCGCCGCACGCCGGAAATGCCCGGTGGCGTAGAGCGCCCAGTTGCGTTGGATGTCGCGTAAGCGGCGCGCGCCGTCGCCGATCGAGGCGATCGGCAGCTTGCGCAGATCGAACCAGATATTCGCCGCCCAGGCGGCGTTGCGCGCCGGCCCGCGCGCAACCACCAGCCGCTCGCGCACCTCCTCGATCTCGACGCCGTCGAGTTCGGTCAGCAGGGGTTCGAGGAATCCCTCGGCCGCGAGATAGCCCGTCCAGCTCTCATCCACCGCGCCGAGAGTAACCGCCCCTTGGGCCATTGCAACTTGCGCCGGCTGGACCTGCTTGGGTGCGGCGGGCATGATCGCGACATAGACAGCGCCTCGGGAGAATTGTGATGAAGTGCTCGCTCGTCCAGATGAACCCGATCAGCGACAAGGCCAAGAACATCGCGATGGCCAAGGAGCTGATCGAGAAGGCGGTCAACGAGGAGAAGCCCGATTGGGTGCTTTTGCCGGAGACCTTCGATTGGGCGGGCGGTACGACCGAGCAGCGCCTGGCCGCGGCCGAGATCGTGCCCGGCGGTCCGGCCTACACGATGTGCCAGGACCTGGCGGAGAAGCATCGCATCTTCGTCCATGCCGGCTCGATCAACGAGAAGGTCGCGGGCGAGAACAAGGTCTACAACACGACGGTGGTGTTCAACCGCGAGGGAAAGCAGATCGCGCTCTATCGCAAGATCCACCTCTTCGACGTCACGACGCCCGATGGCCTGGAGTACAAGGAATCGGCGCATGTGAAGCCGGGCGACGCGGTCGTCACCTATGATTGCGAGGGCGTCACGGTCGGCGCGGCGATCTGTTACGATTTGCGCTTCCCCGAATTGTTCCAGGCCTTGGCCAAGAAAGGCGCGCAGATCATCGCGTTGCCGGCGGCCTTCACGATGCAGACCGGCAAGGACCATTGGGAAGTGCTGATCCGCGCGCGCGCGATCGAGAACGAGACGTTTCTCGCCGCGTCGGGGCAATGCGGATCGTTCATGCAGGGCAACTCCCAGCGCCACACCTATGGCCATTCGATGATCGTCGATCCCTGGGGACATGTCGTGGCCAAGGCCTCCGACGGTCCGGGCATCGTGACCTCGCGCATCGACACGGCCCGCGTGAAGCAGGTGCGCGATCAGATCCCGGTGCACCAGCACCGTCGCTTGCCTATCGGCGCGTGATCAGCGCGTCGCGCGTCAGGTCCCAGCTACCCTGGTCGCGCGCCACCAGCAGCGGTTGGTTCCAGCGCCGCGGCGTGTAGCGGGCGGCGTCGACGAGGAAGTTCGCGACGCCGCCTTTCTCATGCGCGATCAGCGCGCCGGCGGCGTGGTCCCAAGGCCATCCACGTGCAAAATAGGCGAGATCCACATCGTCCATCGCGAGGTCGATGAAGGCGATCGCGCCGGAGCCGGGATGGAGTCTGGCGTCGATGTTCGCCGCGGCGGCGCTGTCGCGGGCGCGCGCGCCGTCGGGAGCGCGGCCGAGAAAGAATCCCGACATGCCCGCGCGCGGCGTCATCGTAGCGGCGCTCGTGGTGACCCCCGCGCCGCGCTCGACATGCACCCAGCGCTCGCCGATGGGCTGATGGATCCAGCCGCCGAGGATCTCGCCGGCGCGCACCAGCGCGATGATCACGGCGAAGCCGGATTGCGCGGCCATGAAGCTTCGCGTGCCATCGATCGGATCGACCAGCCAGAGCAGATCGTCGCTCTCGAGCAGTCGCAGGAGATCGGGGTTGCGCGACGCCGCTTCCTCGCCGAGCACGTGCGAGCCGGGCAGGAGCGCGGTCAGCCGCGGCGTCATGTGCTGCTCGGCCTCGGTATCCGCGATCGTGACGAAGTCATTGGCCTGTTTCTCGCTGATCTCGCCCGGCAGAAGACGATCGAAACGCGGCATGATGAACAGCTCGAGCGTCTCGCGGATGAGCGCTTCGACGGCGTCGTGTGGAATTTTCATGGCGGCGAGGATATCGCTGGGCTCAAGATCGCGGCCAGCGCTCATCGCGCGACAAACCCGAGGGGACAGACATGATCGAGGATCCGCCGCTTCTAACCGTTCGCCGGCGCTTCGCGCGGCCGAGTGCCGAGCAGCTGCAGGCGCTCTCCGGCGTGCCGACCGGTTATGTCGTCGATGCGATGAACGGTCGCGGCGCGCTCGATGCGCGCATCAAGCCGATCCCGGCGACGCCGATGGTGTTCACCGGCGTGGCGCTGACCTGCCATTGCGGGCCTGCGGACAATCTCGCGCTGTTCGGTGCGGTGGCGCAGGCGGCGCGCGGCGACGTCATCCTCTGCGCGACCGACGGTTTCGCGGCGACCAGCGTCACCGGCGATCTGCTGCTCGGCATGGCGCGCAATCGCGGCGTGATGGCCTTCGTCACCGACGGCATGGTGCGCGATACGCCGGGGATCCAGGCCGTCGGCCTGCCGTGTTTCGCGGCCGGCGTGACGCCGAACTCGCCGGTGCGCAACGGGCCCGGCACGGTCGGTTTGCCGATCGTGATCGGCGGCGTCGCCGCCTCGTCGGGCGACATCGTGGTGGCCGATGTCGACGGCGTCGTCGTGATTCCCCAGGCGATGATCGCGGTGGTGATCGAGCGTCTCGCGGGCGTGCGCCGCGCCGAGGCGGCGATGGAGGCGCAGGTGAAGGCGGGGCTCGAAGTGCCCGGCTTCATCCAGGCGCTGATCGATGCGGGGCGGTTCAAGGAGGTCGAGTGAGCGTGCGCGCGGCGCGTCACTCCAGCGCGAAGCCGCGCACGCGCACGTTCTTGCCGAGTTCCTCGACCAGCATCTGGGCGAGTTGCGCGAAGATCGAGTTCTCCTCGTTGGCGAAGCCGAGATAGCTCGCCTCGCCGGACCACAGCCGCTGACCGCTCGCGGTCTCGTCGAGAGTCGCTGTCAGCACGAACTTCACGCGACCACGCGTATCGGTGATGCCGCGCTGCAGGCGCTGCGGCACGCGTTCCGTCTCAGTGTCGAAATTGAGCGTCAGCGGCGCCGCGGCGGGGCCGATCTGGTGGCTGGTCCGACGCAACGCGTCGACCAGCCGACGTGCGATCTGGACATTGGCCGGCCGATCGTCGAGCGCACGCACGGTGATTGGCAGATTGCCGGGCACCGCCTTGTGGCTGGTACCGTGGATCTGCCCCCACTCGATGGCTGGCTGTTGCGCGCGCGCGCCCGCCGCGGCGAGCGCGAGCGCCGCCGTGATGACGACGCGGCGGTGCAAGCTATTCGGCCGGCGCGTGATGGCCGATGCCGGGGCGATGCTCGGTCTCGAGCTGCGTCAGGCGCCGCGCGATGGCGTTCACCGGTTTGGTCAAGGGCGCGAGCAGCAGGTAGAAGGCCGGTATCACGAAGCTCGTCAGCAGAGTCGCGAACGACACGCCGCCTATGATCACCCAGCCGATCGCCTCGCGGCTCTCCGCCCCGGCGCCACGCGCCCAGGCGAGCGGCACCGCGCCGACCACGGTCGCAATCGACGTCATCAGGATCGGCCGCAGGCGCGCGACGGATGCCTCGAGGACCGCGTCGTAGACGGACTTGCCTTCGTCGCGGAGCTGGTTGGCGAACTCCACGATCAGGATGCCGTTCTTCGCCATCAGGCCGATCAGCAGGATCATGCCGATCTGGCTGTAGACGTTGAGGCTGATGCCAGTGAACCACAGCGCGCCCAGGCCGCCGGTGACCGCCAGCGGCACGGCGAGCATGATCACGAGCGGATGGATCCAGCTCTCGAATTGCGCGGCCAGCACGAGGAACACCACGATCAGCGCGAGGCCGAACGTCACGTAGAGCGAACTCGAGCTTTCCTTGAACTCGCGGCTCTGGCCCTGATAGCCGATCCGCACCTCGGCCGGCAGCGCCTCCTTGGCGAAACGTTCGAGCGTCTCCAGCGCGTCGGCGATCGTCACGCCGGGCGCCAGTCCCGAGCGGAGGGTGATCGAGCGCAACCGGTCGACGCGATTGAGTTCCTGCGGGCCGGCGGCCTCGACGAGCTGGACGACGTTGGAGAGCGGGATCAGTTCGCGTGTCGTCGCCGAGCGCACGAAGATCGATGCAAGGTCGGACGGCGTCGCGCGGTCTTCGGCGCGCGCCTGCATGATCACCTTGTACTCCTCGCCGCGATCGACATAGGTGTTCACGTCGCGCGAGCCGAACAACGCCTCGAGCGTCCTGCCGATGGTCTCGATCGACACGCCGAGATCCGCCGCCTTGGCGCGATCGATGCGCACGCGCAGCTCGGGCTTGTTCTCCTTGTAGTTCGAATCCGGATTGACGAAGCGCTGATCGCTGCGGATCCGGTCGAGCATCAAGTCGCGCCAGCCGCGCAGCGTCTCGTAATCCGATCCGCCGAGCACGAAGAGCACCGGGCTCGGATCGCCGCGCTGGCCGAGCGTGCCCGGGCTGTTCACCCGCGCGAAGGCGCCGACCACGCCCGATACGCCAGGCGTGATCTGCTTCATCATGTCCTGCTGCATGCGCGTCCGTTCGTTCCACGCCTTCAGGCGCACGAAGACGTTGGCCTGGTTGACCGGTGCGGGGCGCGCGAAGCTCGGCGCGATGTTCGCCATCACGGCCAGCACCTGGCCGTCGTCGACCAGGGGCTGCACGATCTTCTCGATCTTGATCACCTGCTCGCGGGTGAAGCCGAGCGAGGCGCCTTCTGGCGTGATCACCTGGATCCAGATCGCGCCGCGATCCTCCAGCGGCGTCAGTTCCTTGGGCAGCGTGGTGAACAGGCCGTAGGCGAGCGTCGAGACGGCGACCGCGATGGCGACCATGACCAGCGGCGCGGCGAGGGCGCCCCTGAGCAGCCAGCGATAGCTGGCGTTGATGGCGACAAATATCGGCTCGGTGACGCGATACAGGAAACTCTCGCCCTCGTGCGACTTCAGCAGCTTCGAGCACATCATCGGCGACAGCGACAGCGCGACCACGCCCGAGAACAGCACGGCGGCGGCGAGCGCGATGCCGAACTCGGTGAAGAGCCGGCCGATATTGCCTTCCATGAACGAGATCGGCACGAAGACCGCCGTGAGCGTCAATGTGGTCGCGATCACCGCGAAGGCGATCTGCCGGCCGCCGCGCAGCGAGGCGAGCAAGGGCGGCTCGCCCATTTCGATGCGGCGGTGGATGTTCTCGAGGACGACGATCGCGTCGTCGACCACGATGCCGATCGCCAGCACGAGCGCGAGCAACGTCAGCACGTTGAGCGAGAAGCCGAGCGCGGCCAGCACGGTGAAGGAGCCGATGATCGAGACCGGGATGGCGAGCGCCGGAATGATCGTCGCGCGCACCGAGCGCAGGAAGAAGAAGATCACGCCGATGACGAGCATCACGCCGATGCCGAGCGCGTGGAAGACCTCGTAGATCGACTGCTTGATGAAAATCGACTCGTCGTAGCTGACGATGTAGGTCATGCCGTCGGGCAGGGATGACCGCAGGCGCTCCATCTCCGCCCGTGTGCCTTCGGCGACCGTGAGCGTGTTGGCCGTCGACTGGCGCAGGATGCCCAGCCCGACGGCGGTCTTGCCGTTGGTGCGCATCTCGCCGCGTTCGTCCTCGGGGCCGACCTCCACGCGCGCGACTTCGCCGATGCGGATCGGATAGCCCGCGCGGCTGGCGATCACGATCGCGCGGAACTGTTCGGGCGTCGACAACCGCGAATCCGTCTTCACCGTCAGCTCGCGCTGCGTCGATTCGATGCGGCCCGATGGCAGCTCGACATTCTGGCGCTTGATCGCCGCCTCGATGTCGTCGACGGTCAATTGCCGCGCGGCGAGCGCCTGACGGTCGATCCAGATGCGCATCGCGAAACGACGCTCGCCGGCGATGAAGACCGAAGCGACGCCCGGCACGATCGACAATTTGTCGATCAGGTTGCGCCGCGCATAGTCGGTGATCTCGAGCTGCGACATGCGGTCGGAGGTCAGGCTGAAAAACACGATCGCGCGCGCGTCGGAATCGACCTTCGAGACGACTGGATCCTCGGCGGCTTCCGGCATGCGTGCGCGGATGCGCGCGACGCGATCGCGCACATCGGCGGCGGCTGAATCGACATTGCGGTCGATGCGGAATTCGATGTTGACTTGGCTGCGTTCCTCGCGGCTCTGCGAGGTGATCGCCTTCACGCCCTCGATGCCCGAGACGGCGCCCTCGACGAGTTCGGTGATGCGGCTCTCCATCACCTCGTTCGAGGCGCCCTTGTAGACGGTGGTGACCGAAACGATCGGCGGATCGATCGCGGGAAACTCGCGCACCGGCAGCTTGAGAAAGGAAGCTGCCCCGAGCACCACGAGCAACAGACTGAGGACCGTCGCGAAGACCGGGCGTTTGATCGAGGTATCAGAGATGACCATGATGACTCTTCCGCTCTGGAAGCTGCGGCGCCCGAGGCAGCCGCGCTGGGATCCGCTTGGATTGCCGAGACGTTGCCGAGCTCAGCTCGTTGCCTTCTGCAACGGCTTGGCAGTCACCGGTTGGTTGTGGCGCACGCGGCTGGTGCCGCGCACGACCACCTGATCGCCCGGCTTCAATCCTTCCACGATCTCGACCTCGCCCTGAAAGCGCGTGCCGAGCTTGACCTCGACGCGGATCGCACGGCCGTCGCGGACGGCGAACACGAACTGCCGCGGGCCTTCGGGCACCAGCGCCTCCTCGGCGATCAGCATCGCGTTCTCGCGCTTGCCGAGCGCCAGCTCCACGTTGACGAACAGCCCGGGCTTCAACGCCTCGTCTGCATTCTCGAACAGAGCGATCACGCGCACCGCGCGCGTCACCGGATCGACGCGGGTATCGACCACCTGCACACGGCCTTCGAAGATGCGATTTGGGAACGCGCCGCTATGCGCGAAGACCGGGAGATTCTCGCGGAGCCGGCCCAGCACATTTTCAGGCACCGAGAAATCCAGCTTGATGCGTGTGAGATCGTCGAGCGTGGTGATCGGCGCCCCGGGCTGCACCAGCGCGCCGATGCTGACCTGCCGCATGCCGACGCGCCCGGCGAAGGGGGCCGTGATCCGCACGTCGTCGAGACGCGCTTCGAGGATCCGGATCCGGGCCTCGGCGCCGCGCACCCGCGCCTCGGCGCCGCGCAGCGTCATGTCGAGTTCGTCAAGCCGTGCCTGTGTGACCGCGCCAGTCACTTTGAGCTGACGGCTGCGATCGAGCTTCTGACGCCCGTCGTCGCGGAACGCAGTCGCCTGTTCGAGTTCGTTCTTCGCCTGATCGACCTCGGCGCGGCGTTCGCGAGTCTCGAGCTCGATCAGACTCTGTCCTGACTTGACGAGCTGTCCTTCCTCAAAGGCGATGATCGCGACATTGCCCGTCTGCTTGGCGGTGATCGTCACCGACTCGTTGGCCCGCGCGGTGCCCACCGCCTCGGTCTTCTCGATGACGGTGCCGAGCCGCACCGGGAGGACTTCCACCGCGAGCGTCGGGCCAGCCCTATTCTGGGCAGGGGCGCTCGCTTGCGCTGACCCGGCCTGGTAGGCCTGCCAATAGTGCCAGCCGCCATAGCCAGCAGCGCCGAGAACGCCGATGAAAACGAGTTGTGAGAATACGCGCATGTCGTCCGCAGCCTCGAGATTACGCATGGATCATAGGGAGGCGCATGCAAGAAAGGAACCGTAGCCAAGTTACAGACCGTAACAGTCCGGCGAGGTAAACGGCTTACAGCCGGAACGCCAAGATCACGACAACACCCAGTCCGAGGGCGACCAGGCGCTGCAGCATCTTGCCCGGCCCCGGTCCGATCACCGCATAGGACAAGCACCCGATCCCGATGCCGATCTTCACCGTGGCGGCCAAAGCCAGCGCCAGATCGATGTCCGGACTCAGCAAGGCCGGGTTGGCGATGAAAGCCGGGGGCAGGACGAATAGCCCGACGCCCAGACGCATCGCCGTGCCCGCCACCGGCAGCCACGGCGTATTGGCAATGCCCGCGGCAATATAGACGGCGCCGCAGACGGGCGGCGTGATGGTGGAGAGCAGGGCGTACCAGAACACGAACATGTGAGAATCCAGCGCGGGCAGACCCAGCCTCTGGAGCGCCGGCCCGGCCACGGAGATGCAGATCACGAAGGCCGCCGTCGTCGGCACCTCGATGCCCAGCGCGATGCACGCCAGCGCCGTCAGGATGAGTGCGGCCCAGATCCGATCGCCCGAGAAGGCGAGGATCGCCGAAGTGATCTTGGACCCCCCAGCCCGGTCATCTGCAGCACGCCGACGATGATCGAGGCGCAGACGATGACCGCGGCGATCATGGCGGTTTGCTGGGCGGCATCGACCATTCCCTGGGCAAGTCGCCGCAGGAAACGTTGCGGATCCACCTGGCCGGTATGGTCGAAGAGCAGCAATGCGACGGCGACGCCGATCGCGAACACGCAGGCGTATTGCGGCGTCATGTCGGTCAGCGCGAGCAGGCTGACCAGCACCCCGAACGGCGCGAGGAAGAACGGCGCCGTGCGGGCCACATGCGACCAGCTCGGCAATTCCTCCGGCGGCAATCCCTCGAGCCCGAGTCGGTGGCCATAGACACGGCACCCGGCCCAGGCCGCGGCGAAGAACAGCAGGGCCGGCAAGGCGGCGGCGACCATCACTTCGGCATAGGTGACGCGCAGCGTCTCGGCCATCAGGAACGCGCCGGCCCCCATCACCGGCGGCATGATCTGGCCGCCGGACGACGCCACCGCCTCCACCGCGGCGGCGAAGCGCGGCGGGTAGCCCATGCGGATCATGTTGGGAATCGTGATCGTGCCGGTCGAGGCGACATTGGCCGAGGCCGATCCGGAGATCGTGCCGTAGAGCGCCGAAGCGACGACCTCGACTTTGGCCGAGCCGGCGCGGTAGCGGCCGGCCAGCTTCTTGGACAGCGCCATGAAGCCCTCGCCGGCATCGCCAGCGGCGACCATCGCGCCGAGGATCAGGAAAGGCGCGACCGTGGTCGCGGAGATGCCCGTGAGTTCGCCCCACAATCCGCCTTCGGCGATGGTGAGCGTGCCGAGGAAGCTGTCGAGCGGCGGCGGGTCATGGCCCCAATGCCCGGGGATGAAATCGCCGAGCAAGCCATAGGCGAGCACGAGCAGCGCGACGCTCGGCAGGATGGGCTTGATCGCGCGGCGCGCCATGTCGAGCACGACGACGATCAAGACCAGCGCCAGCGCGAATTGCCACCATCCCCGGAGGCTGCCGTACCGGTCGAGCAGCATGCTGCGCGTGAAGATGACGGCGAGGCAGGCCACCGCGCCCCGAGCGCACCGACGCCGTGGCTGATCAGGCGCGACCAGCGCGCCCCGGTGGCGTTGAAACCGAAGACGAAAGGCAGCGCCAGGAGCAGGTGCACCGGGCGCGAGATCAGATTGGGAATGAGTCCCGAGACGATCAGCCAGACATGAAAGGCGACCGAGGCGGCGGCGAGCGCGAGGAGGAGCGGTGAGCGCAGGCTCGACTCAACGCAGGGCATCGGGCACGGCGATGCCGGCTTCTCCGTAGTAGCGCAGCGCGCCGGGATGAAGCTTGGCGCCGAGGCCGCCGAGCATGTCGCGCGCGACACCGTCCCACCACGGGTTCTGTTTCGCCAACGCCTCGCGCTGCTCCCAGAACGCCGTGGGGACGGCGTGGGCGCTGGCGTCGTCCATCCGGGTCGTCGCCTAGCCCGGATATCTCACCAAATTTGGCGCATCGGGGATTCGAATCGAGGAAATTGATTCTGCGAAGAACAACTTATCCCGGTTCAAAGGAGTTCCCCGATGCCGACAGAGTGAAGCACAGAGCTGTTTGAGTTTGGAACGGTTGAAGGTCGTCGGATCGAGGCGGCGTTCGATGGCGGGTTGGTGAGTTCGGACGCTGGGGCGGTTCTGCTGGGGCGGACGGACCGGGCGCTGGGTCTGGTGGATCGGTTTTATGGGTGCTTCACGGATGGCCGGCGCGCGGGGCTGATCGAGCACGCGGTGACGACGCTGGTTCGTCAGCGGGTTTATGGGATCGCGCTCGGCTACGAGGATCTGAACGACCACGACGCGCTGCGCCACGATCCTGTACTGGCGGCGGTGAACGGGAAGCTTCGGGCGGGTCGCGATGATTGTGCGGCGCTGGCGGGGAAGTCGACGCTGAACCGTCTGGAGCTGACACGGGCCGGGGCGGTGACGCGCTATCACAAGATCGGCCATGACCCTGCGGCAATCGAGCGGCTGTTCGTGGATCTGTTCGTGGCGGCGCATGCGACGGCACCGGCGGAGATCGTTCTCGATCTCGACGCGACGGACGATCCGGTGCACGGGCAGCAGGAGGGGCGGTTCTTCCACGGGTTTTACGACGGCTACTGCTACCTGCCGCTCTACGTGTTCTGCGGCGACCATCTTCTGGTGGCGAAGCTGCGGCGGTCGAATATCGATGGCAGTGCGGGGGCGGTGGAGGAGATGGCGCGGGTGGTGGGACAGATCCGGCAGTCCTGGCCGGCGACGCGCATCGTGCTGCGGGCGGATTCTGGGTTTGCGCGCGACGGACTGATGGCGTGGTGCGAAGCCAACGCGGTCGACTACGTGTTTGGCTTGGCGCGCAATGATCGCCTGGTGGCGACGATCGAAGCGGAACTGGCGGCGGCGGCGCAAGACGCGGCGGCGAGCGGCCAGCCGGCGCGACGGTTCAAGGAGCTGCGCTACCGCACGCTGGACAGCTGGAGCCAGGAGCGGCGGGTAGTGGCGAAGGCCGAGGTGACGCATGGCGCCGAGAACCCGCGCTTCGTGGTGACGTCGCTGGCGCCGGCGCGCCATGACGCGCGGGCGCTCTACGAAGACATCTACTGCGCGCGCGGCGAGATGGAGAACAAGATCAAGGAATGCCAACTCGATCTGTTTGCCGACCGCACCTCGGCGGCGACGATGATGGCCAACCAGCTGCGGCTGTGGTTCGCGTCGATGGCGCATGTGCTGGTGGCGAGCCTGCGCCGG
>Ga0163144_10016957_pt1 | contig 14887 bp, 13 predicted proteins | sample OliLak19BULKMAT1_FD_123175 | JGI IMG/M metagenome (GOLD analysis project Ga0163144, IMG submission 123175) | Freshwater microbial mat bacterial communities from Lake Vanda, McMurdo Dry Valleys, Antarctica - Oligotrophic Lake LV.19.BULKMAT1 | ecosystem: Environmental > Aquatic > Freshwater >... | reverse complement strand
CGACGATTCGACAGCCCCGGTTCCGCAGCCCCGGTTCCGCAGCCCCGGTTCCGCAGCCCCGGTTCCGCAGCCCCGGTTCCGCAGCCCCGGTTCCGCAGCCCCGGTTCCGCAGCCCCGGTTCCGCAGCCCCGGTTCCGCAGCTCCGTTTCGGCAACCCCGGTGCCGCACCTCCGGCTCCGACTATCCTCCCCCCCATGCGCGCAGGTCGCTCCTTTTCGATCGTGCTCGCGGGGCTCTTGATCGTGCTCGCGGCGTACAGCTCGATCGAGGCGCGCCGCTTCGAAGCCGCGGCCGTGCGCACAGATGCTGTGATCGTCGACGTCGTCGAACACAAAGTGCGCGCGCTCTTCGCCACCGAGCTCGAGCGTTATCCGCTGATCGAGTTCCACACCGCATCCGGCGCAACCGAGCGCTTCGAGGCCACGGTGCAGCTCGAGCGACTCGGGCTGACCGCGGACACGGCCATCGGCACGACTCTGCCCACGGCCGTCCTCTACGACCCTGCCGCCCCCCAGCGCGCGCGCCTCGGTCACGCGACCAGTCAGCGCGCGTCCTTGGTGTTGCTCCTCGCGGGCCTCGGGCTGCTCGGCGTGCCGTGGGTCCTCGAGCGTGCGTTCAAGAATCTCGGCCGCCGCGGCTGACGCGCAAGGTCGAACGCCTGGGGCTCAACACCGAGTCCTCCGCGTCCCTCAACGCGGGATCGTGTCGGCGAATTCCTGCAGCGGAAAGCCCGGGAAACGCGTCAGAAAACACTGCTCCGGCCCTGTCGGACTCCGCTCGTTGGACGCCGCGACCAGCTCGACCAAGAGCCTCTCGCCCTTGGTGAACACGAGATGGTCGACCAACACGAGCGCCTGCGCGTAAGCGCGCGCGATCGCGTCCTTGTCGCTCCAGGCGGCCAAAGAACCGCGCAGCTCCGTCAACGGGAAGAGGGTCTGCCCGCGCAATCGGCCGCGCGCCAGCGCGACGTCGAGCTGGCGGCCTTGCCCCGGGCGTTCGATCCACTGGGCGAGGCCTTCGTTCAACCATGCCGGCGCGTTGCCCCCACCGATGTGCTGGATGAAAGCGTGCATCAATTCGTGGCGCAGCACGGTCCGCAGTCGCTCGCGCTCCTGCGCGAACGAGCCGACGGGCACGCGAATCGTGCCGTCGAAGACACCGCCGGCCCAATCGCCGAGGCCAGTGACCTGGTCGAAAGCGGCGCGCCGATAGAACACGACGCGGATCTTGTTGCCGCGCTCCTCGACGGGCCGTCGCCCAAAGAACTCGCCGAACTCGCCGTAGAACGTGTCGAGGTCCGTGAGGACCGCGGTCACGTTGTCCATGAGCTCGCTGCGCGAGCCGTCGAACGACACCGCGAAGTAGGGACTCGACTCGGTCCAAAAGCCGTCCTCGGCGTCGCGCGCGCGGCGCCAGCGATCGCGCAGCGGGGTGAGCTCGCCGCGCCGCCCCTCGTCACGCAACACCTCGAGCGCCCGATCGAGGCGCTCGAGGGCCCCCTTCGCGTCCTCGTCCCAGCGCGCCTTCGCGCTGCGGAACAGGGCCTCGGCGAGGTTGTTGGCATAGACGTCCACCTCGGGCCAGAGGGCGCTCGCGGCCTCGAAACGCTCGATCGCGCCCTCGAGGTCCCCTTCCGCCAGGAGCTCGAAGCCCTCCTCGTTCCAGTCGAGGGCCGGGTCCTCGGGCGCGGCAGCGGCCACTGGGCCCGGGCAGGTTTCGGTCGGCACGCTCGTCGGACGGGCCGCAGGCGAGGGCGCCTTCGCCGTCTCAGCCCCGACACCTCCGAGCGCCTGCCCGATGGCCGGATCGACGTCGACGTTCGAGCCGCGAACGAGCCCGAACCAGACAGTCGCCAAAGCGGCCCCGAGCGCCACGAGGCCCAGGGTGACGGTCATCGCGCCCGGTCGCCCATTGGGGGCCGCTCGCGCAGTCGGGGTCGGTGTCGGACGCACGATCGGGCTCGTTGATCGGAGAGATCAGGGAGAACAGAGAGATCAGAGTGGGCAGCTCGACTCGAGACCGCTTCAGCAGTCCACGTCGACCTCACCCACACCAGCCTATGACGGGGCGGTTGGGTTTTTCTTCCCGCTGCGCCCGACCCCGCGCGCCTGCACTAGCGCAGGGAAGCGGGCGTAGACCCGCGGGTAACCACACTCCACCTCGATGCGCCGGATTTCGCCGAGGAGCCGCTCGTGGGTCGCCTGGAGGGCCTCTTCAAACGGCTGATCGCAGAAGTACGTGCGGCAGCCGAGGGGCCTCCCCGCGCGGGCCGTGCACCGCCCGCCAACGTGGTAGGGGCAGCGCCCCGGAGCCTCGGGCGGGGGCGCCTCGGGGTGCTGCGCCACCGCGTAGTCCGCCTCGAGCGCGGTCGCGAAGAGCTCGTGGCCTGCGTCCTCGAAGCGGCAGCAGACACCTCGCCCGAGGCAGACGGGGCGCACGGCAGCGAGCAGCGCGTCGAGCTCCACGTACAGGGCCGCGAGTCGTTCGAAGGCCTCGGCGCGGGCCGCGGCGGTCGGCTCGACGGTGATGCCCGGGCACACCTCGGCGGCGCGCCGGAAACCGTCCCCACCACCGAGCACGCTCGGCCAATAGGGGAATGTCCGGCAGTGCTCCGGCCGCGCGCCGTAGACGGTGCAGGTGTTCGCGCCCTCGAGCAGGGAACAGCGGCCATCGGGGCCCTCGCGCAACGACTCGCGGAGGCTCCCGCGCGCGGGGTCCTTCCCAGCGCCCGACTCGGCGCGCTCCTCGGGCCCGGCAACGGTGCGCACAAAACGCGCGCGAAAGGCCGCCGGAGGCATGGCGAGGGCGTCGGCGAGGCGCTCGACCTCCCCCGGCGCGAGCCAGACGTGCCCGCTTCCGTGGGTGCAGCAATGCCCACAGCGGTGGCAGTCGAAGGTGAACGGTACGGCGCCCCGTAAACCTGGATCGGGGCCGCGATCGACGCCCGCGCGTGCGCCATCGACTGCGCCTTCGCCCGGCGCGCCCTCACCGAGCGAGGTGCTGCTCATGGTCGCTGGGGCGGCCGGCGCTTGACCTTGCCCGCGGCCGGGCGGCTCGCGCGCCCACGGGGGCGCCCGGGAGCTTCGGCGCGGAAGTCGAGGCTCGCCCGCCCCTCCACCTGGCCGCGGATGTCCTCGATCAGCTCGTCGAAGTCCTGGTACCGGAGGTCCGCCTCCTTCGACATCATCTTCTCGATGAAATAATGCGCGTGCGACGAGAGCCCCCGACTCTTGAGTTCGGGCGACGACAAGCGCTCCATGACGTGCATGCGCAGGGTGTCGTCGCTGCAATCGCCCTCGAACGGCAAGCGCCCGACGAGCAGCTGGAAGAGCGTGACACCGAGCGAATAGATGTCGCTGCGCACGTCCGCGGAGGCGCCGCCCTCGGCTTGCTCCGGGGACAGGTACTGCACCGTCCCGCGGGCGGTGCCGGCGGCGTCGACGGTGTTCTCGGCAGCGCAGAAGCCGAGGTCGATGAGCTTCACCTGGCCGTTGTCGCCGAGCATGATGTTGCCCGGCTTGACGTCACGGTGCACGAGCCCTTCCGAGGCGAGGTACGCGAGCACCTCGGCGACCTCGAGCACGATGCGCAGGGCGCCCTCTTCCTCGATCCGGTGCCCCTCGTCGAGCAGCTCCAGGAGCGTGCGACCGTCGACGAGCTCGAGGCGCGAAAAGTAGGTCTCGCCGCTCTTGGCCGCGCCATGCCCCGCGACGAGACCTGGGTGCGACAGACGCTGCAGCGTCTTCGCTTCGCGCACAAAGGCCTCGAGTTCAGCGCGTTTCGCCGCGACATCAGGGCGCAACACCTTGAGCGCCAGCGAACGCCCCGTCGACGCCTCTCTGGCCCGGAACACGTCCGCTGTGCCGCCCGTACCGAGCCGCCCGAGCACCTCGTAACCCGGGATCTCCGGCTCTTCACCGGCGCTCGTGCGCCGCATCTTCTGGACTTTGCGTGCCTCCCAGCCCACCGCCGTTTCGAGCAGCTCGTCGAGGCCCTCGCCGCCCTGCAGGCGCGGCATCAGGCGCTGCGCCTCGGAGCGGTCCAAGTGGCCGCGGTGAACGAGAAGGGCGAGAAATCGGACATCTTCGGCGGCGCTCATCTGTGGCCCATCCTAGGAGCCTGCGCCACAGAATCCAACTCACATCGCGGCGCCCACGCAGGCCCCAGCTGCGTTGCAGCAAGGTAGCCAATAGGATCCAGCTGTGGGGTACTTGCTGCGTCTCGCTGCATTTTACTGCGTCGTGTTGGGACGCACGTGGACACCACGCTGCGAGTTGGCTCCTGTGGCGCAGGCTCCTACATCGAAGTCAACAATGTGTGCCTTGGACCGCGGACAGCGAGCCAGTCCGGCGCCACTTCGGGACGCAGCGAATGAATGGTGGCGAGCGCGTCAAGTCACGCCCTCGGCGAAGTCGAACCGAAGCGTACGGGCGCGCTGCGCGGCCCCCTCTCGCTCTTCTGTTTTCCCACTCTCTCTGGCCCCCCCCGCCTTCCCACCTTGGCCGATCTTGCCCACGAGCGCAGCGTCTGGCGCTACTTCGACCTCGCAGACTGCTTCGTGCAGATCCTGCTCGTCGACGAGACCGCCCTGCGGCTGGCCGAACGACCCGGGATCAACCGCGCGGGCTACCGCCGGGTGGTGATCGACGCTTGCATGCCCGAGTTCCGGGGCGACGTCGAGCGCGCGATCGACCGACTCTTCCCCGAGGACCCGCTGATGGTCGAGGACCTCCTCTACCAGCTCTGCATCGAGGTCAACCCGGGGCTCGACATCCACGAGGTGCGCCTCACCGTCGACACCAGCACGCGGCGCAATGCCGAGCGACCGGCAGCCACGACGGAGCACCACACCGCCGAGGTCGAGGCCGCCCTCGACCGGATGCGCACGCGGGCGCTCTCACTCGAGCGGCGCTTGCAGGAAGATGTGCTCGGTCAGGAGCGCGCCGTCGCGACGGTCGCGCGGGTCGTGCGCGCTTCGGCCGCCGGCCTCGGCGAGCCCGGCCGGCCGTTGGGCTCGTTCCTGTTGACGGGCCGCACGGGCACGGGCAAGACGGAGCTCGCGCGCAGCCTCGCGCGGCACCTCTTCAGCGAGGCCGAGCGTCCGCTCGTGCGCATCGACTGCTCGGAGTTCGCCTTGGCGCACGAGTACTCGAAGCTCATCGGTTCGCCCCCCGGTTATGTCGGCCACGACGACGGCGGGCAATTGACCGACGCGGTGTCAAAAAACCCTGAATGTGTCGTGTTGTTCGACGAGGTCGAGAAGGCGCACCCGAAACTGCACAACTTGATGCTGCAGGTGCTCGAGGACGGCGCATTGACGGACGGCAAGGGGCGCAGGATCAGCTTCGCGCGCACTCTCGTCGTGATGACCTCGAACTGCGGCGCCGAGGACGTGGCGGCCGCATCGCGTGCCCTCGGGTTCGAGCGCGCGCGCTCGCTGACCCGCGCGAGCCTCGGCGAGATCACGCAGGAGGCCCTCACGCGCACCTTCCCGCCGGAGTTCCTGGGGCGGGTCGGCGAGGTGGTCCTGTTCGATGAGATCTCGCCGGCCGTCGTCGAGCGCATCGCCGCCAAGAAGCTCCTGGAGCTCGCGCGCCGCGCCGCGCCGCGTGGCCTCGCCGTGCGCTTCACGCCGGCGGTCGCGCGCTGGCTCGCCGAGCGTGGGTATGCGCCGGAGACGGGCGCCCGCGAGCTGCGGCGCCTCCTAGCGCGCGAGATCGAGCCGCGCCTCTCGGAGCTCCTCTTGTCGGTCAGTCCGGGCGGTCAGCGGCACGCGCTCGTGCGCGTGAAACACGGCGCCCTTCAATTCGAATTCGAGGATCGCGCGGCAGCGTGAGGCGGACGGACCCCGGTCGCCGGATCTTCAGCGCGGCACGAGGTCGACGCGGAGGGGCCTCGGCTCAGCGTGTGGGTGACGGTTCGGGGCGGGGCGGCTATGCTCGTGCCGCCGATGTGGTCCTCTCTCCTGCTCGCCGCCGCGCTGTCCCCCCCCGTGGGGGGGGCCCACGAGTTCGACCTCCGAGCGCTCGAGTCCGCTCGGCAGGACACCCGAACGCGCAGCTCTGGAGGGTCGGAGGCCGCGGGTTCGGACCAGGCAGCTCAGGACGATTCCGCGGCCGATTTTCCGCCTGGGATCGTCGCCCGGACCGAGGGGCTCGCGCCGGTCACCTCGGACGAGCTCGACGAGACCCTGCTCTGGCGGCACGCGTTGACCCAGCCGGGGCGCGCGTCCCTGCGGCAGCTGCTCGAGGTGCGTGTGCTCGATGCGCTCGCGACGGAGCGCAAGATCGTCGTCTCGGCGGCGGACCTGAACGCGCGCTTTGCGACGCTCGATGCCGAGGCGCGTCAGTCGGGTCAAGCGGGCGGACTCGAGGCCTTCCTCACCGAGTCTGGAGTGCCGCGCGAGCAGTTCCGCGAGTACCTGCGCCTCGCGATCGTGCACGAGCGCCTGACGCGTAGTGCCCTCGGCCTCGGACTGGACGCGCCCGTCACCCCGGAGCACCAGGAAGAGTGGCTCGCGGGGGAATTGGAGCGGCGCCCCTACACGGAAGAGCCCTTCCCCTACACGGACGGCGTCGTCGCCCGTTCGGGCGACGTGGTCATTCCGCGCGGCGACTACATCACCCACGTCCGCGGCCAGATCGAAGCCGAGGTCCTGCGCGAGACCTGCTACCTGATGCTGCTCGAACGCGGGGTCCAAAAACGCGTGCCCGACCTCTCGGAGGAGGGGATCGCGCTCGCGCTCGACGCGGAGCTCGGGCGGCGCCGCGTGGAAGCTGGTGAGGATCCGCGCTACCAAGGCGTCAACTACGAGCAGCTCTTGCAGGCGAAGGGCCTGTCGCCCGAGGCGCTGCGCCGCGATCCGGCGATCCGCGCGGCGGCCCTCGCGCACTGGTTCATTGACCGCCAGCACACGGACGAGTCCCTGCGCGCGCTCTACGCGGCCGAGCGGGATTGGTTCGACGGACTCTTCGGTGAAGGCGTCGCGTGCAGCGCGATGTTGCTCAACGCGCTCGAGCGCCCGAACGAGATGGTGCCGCGTTCGTTCGAACAGGCGGACGCGCGGCTCGTCGAGCTGAAGGGTCAGATCGAGGGCCCCGCCGACTTCGAGCGCATCACCCGGCAACTCAGCGAAGACCGCGCGACACGCGAACGCGGCGGCGCGCTCGGCATCGCGACACGCGGCAATCCGCAGATCCCGAGCGCTATTCGGGAAGCGATTTTCGAGCACCTCGATTCCCACCCCGGCGATGTGACCGGGACGGTCCTCGGACCGCTGCGTCTCGCCAACGGGAGTGTGCTCGTGCTGCTCGGTGCGCGCCGCGCCGCGCCGACCTGGGACGGGATGCGCGAGCACGTGCACCGCGAGCTGCGTCGTCGTTTCCTCGAGGAGTGTCTCGAGCGCAAGGGCGTGCGCACCAAGTTCGACTGATCGAGGCGCGCCCAGAAGATTGATCACAGAAGGTTGTTCACCGCATGCTGATCGCAGAAGTCGTCGGAAGTGTCGTCGCGACACGCAAAGACCCCGGCATCGGTGAGCGCAAGCTCCTGGTGCTGCAAATCCGCGACCACGAGAACCGGCCGAAAGACCAGTACGTCGTCGCGATCGATGCCGTCGGTGCGGGGCCGGGAGACGTGGTGCTGTACGCGTCGGGTTCGAGCGCGCGCCAGACCGAGTGGACCAAGGACAAGCCATGCGACGCCGTCGTGATGGCGATCGTCGACTCCTGGGACCTCGGCAGCGGCAACGTCTACGAGAAATGGTCGAGCTGAGGTCGCCTGCGTGTACCTCGCCCGCGTCACTGGCCGCCTCGTCGCGACGACCCGCACCCGCGGGCTCGACGGCGTGAAGCTGGCCTTGATCCAGCCCCTCGACGAGCGTGGAGAAGCCGAGGGCGCGATGCTCGTCGCGTGCGCTGCGCTCTCTGTCGGACCCGGAGACCTGGTGCATTTCATCGACGGCCGCGAGGCCGCCCTCGCGCTGCCGGACGAGACCTTCGTGCCGGTCGATGCGACGATCACGGGTTTCGTCGAACAAGCCATTGTGTGCGGTCGTGACCTCACGGACGACCTCACGGACGAGGTCGCGACCCGTGACGCCGGGGAGGGCGCGCGCTGATGTTCCTCGCCGAAGTGATCGGGACCGTCGTTTCACAGGCCGAGCAGATCGAAGCGCTGCGCGGTCGCACCCTGCTCGTCGTGCGCCCTATCCGCCCCGACGGTGTCCGCGCAGCGACGCGCCCACGGATCGCGATCGACAGCATCGGCGCGGGGGTCGGTGACCGTGTGCTCGTGATCGACGAAGGCAACTCGGGACGCCAGATCCTCGGCGCGCCAGGTCGGCCGCTCGTCGACGCGCCCGTCAAGACGATCGTCGTGGGCTTCGTCGACTCCGTCGAGGTCGGCGGCGAGGTGATCTTTGATCACGCCGCTGCGCCCTCGGCAAATTCCGTGCGCTGAGCGCCCCCATTCGCCGATCGCAGCAGACAGCCCCCATGCAGTGCCCCCACAACTGGAGCGACGAAGAGTCACGGCTGCGGACAGCGATCTGCCGCATCGGCGCGCTCTCCTACGAGCGCAACTACATCGTCGGCGCGGACGGGAACTTCTCGGCGCGGTTGCAAGACGGCGCGATCCTGATCACGCCCACTGGCGCGATGAAGGGCTTCCTCGAGCCAGCGCAGCTCGCGAAGGTCGACATGGACGGGCGGTCGATCGACGGCGGCCCACGCGCCTCGAGCGAGGTCGGCATCCACTTGGTCGCGTATCGCCACCGCCCCGACGTGCGCGCGGTGTGTCACGCCCACCCGCCCCACGCCGTCGCATTGACGATCGCCGGGATCGACATGCAGATGCCGATCATCCCCGAGATCGTGACGACGATAGGTGGCATCCCGACCGCGCCCTTCGGCACGCCCGGGACGCCGGAGCTCGCCGCGAGCATCGAGCACCTCGTGCGCTGCGCCGACGTGATGATGATGACGAACCACGGCTCGGTCACGCTCGGGTCGAACATCCTCGACGCGTACAAAAAGCTCGACATGTTGGAGCACACCGCGCGCATCCTCTGGCTCGCGCACGTCGCGAAGGGTGGCCTCGAGCCGCTCCCTGACGAGGCGGTGCGCAAGATGCTCGCGACACGCAAGATGCTCGGCATCACCACGCGCAACACGCTCGAGAACCGCTGCGGGTCGTGACGGCCCAATAGAGGCCCAGGAGAGGCCCAGCAGACCTGCCTCGTGGAGTTCATGGAGGCCGAGGCGCTTCGCGAGGCGTTGCAAAACGCCGCCGCGGAGCAGCGCGGGCGCGCGTTCCAGGCGCTGCGCAATCAGGTCGATCGCTGCGCCCGGGTGACGAACGTGTTCGGGGAACTCAACGCTGCTGCGCGACCGTGCGGAAGGAGGCGGCCGGTGTTGTCGGCCGGCTCGACGGCGCGCCGAGTCCGAGCAGCGGCAACGCGCGGGCCCATTGGCCGGCAGCGGAATTCGGTCGGCCGCTGCATGCCTCGCAACGCAAGGATTGCGGACCGCGGCGGCGCTGACCGTAAGAGCGCCCCCCCTGGCGGTGAGCGCGAGGGGGGGTCGTGCCCCTGATCGAGGCACGATGGCCCGCAGATCCGAACATTCCTGGAACCTAACCATAAGCCGGATACTCTTATCGAGTAGCACGTTGCGTCCGCGTTGCTCGGTTTCACCGTGGTTCGGGCGCTGCCATTTTCACTCCTTCAAGCTCCAACCCATGCGACGACTGTCACTCTACGCCCTCGCGGCGACCGCTCTCACACTGCCCGCGTTCTCCCAGGCTTTCAACGTGGGCGGCCCGGGCGGCCTCATCCCGGCGGTGGGCACCGGCGGCGGCGGGAACTCCCAGACCTTGCTCCCGACCGCGTCCGGCGTCTTCGCGGCGACGGCGGCTGTGCCGGCGGGCGGGGGTGCGATCAGCAACGTGACCTTGACCGGCCTCACCCACACCTGGTCGGGTGACCTCCAGATCGTGCTCGTCAACCCGAACGGCTTGGGTTACAACCTGGTCGTGCGCCTCGGCGTGGTCGCTCCTGCCGCCTGCTGTGGCTTCGCGGCGGACTTCGCCGGGGACTACGAGATCGTTCCGGCCGCATCGGCGTTGATCAACCAGGTTTGGCCGCAGACCAACCCGGCTGCGCCCCACCCCGCGGGCATCTACCCGCAGGAGTTCGGCACGATGTGGGGCGCTGGCTGGACCAGCGGCGCCGCCAACGTGAGCAACATCGACCTGGCGTCGATCCCGGTCATCCCGGGCATCTGGACCCTCGCGATCTACGACGGCGCGGCCGGTGACACGGGCACGCTCGCCAGCTGGTCGATGTCGAGCGGCGGCGGCGCTCCCTCCCTGGGCACGAGCTACTGTGGTCCGGCCGTGCAGAACACCTCGCTGGCCTCGGCGGTCATCACCGCGACGGGCTCGGCCTCAGCCGCGGCGAACAACCTGACGCTCGTCGCGGGCAGCTTGCCGGCCAACCAGTTCGGCTTCTTCCTCACCAGCATGACCCAGGGATTCATCCCGATGCCCGGCGGAATCAGCGTCGGCAACCTGTGCCTCGGTGGCACGGTCGGTCGCTACGTCGGCCCCGGCCAGATCATGAATGCGGGCGCGGGCGGCACGTTCTCGCTCGCCCTCGACCTGACGCAGACCCCGGCCGGCCCGGTGTTCGCGGTGATCACCGCGGGCCAGACCTGGAACTTCCAGGCGTGGTTCCGTGACAACCTCCCGACCGGCGCTCCGACCTCCAACTTCACCGACGGTCGCTCGATCCTGTTCAACTGATCGCGTGTGGCCTCTGGACTTCGGTCCGGATGCTGTGTCTTGGACGAGGGCCACCTCGCGACTTCGGTCGCGAGGTGGCCCTCGCTGCGTCTCAGCGCAGCGGGGACGGGAAGTCTTTCGGCTTGAACGTGAGGACCGACGTGTCGAGGCGCGGCACCACACGTTCGGCCGTCTCGCCGACAAAGAGCCCACGGCGGCCCCCACGCGAGAGGCTGCCCATCACGACGAGATCGGGCTGCAAGACCTCGATGCGGCCGAGGATGCGGTCGGAGGGTCGCCCGCGGTCGAGATGCAGGGTCGGGTCCACCGGGAGGCCCGCGACGCTGCGCTCGAACTCCGCGAGGGCCCGCGTCCGGTGCTGCTCGACGACCAGCACGTACTCGTCGTGGTCCATCGAGTCCGCGGTGTTCTGAACCGCCAAAGGCACCCGCCAGGCGTGCACGATGTGCAGCTCGGCGCTGTGGGCCTCGGCGAGCCACGCGGCGACCTCGACGGCGCGCTGGCCGACCTCGCTCAGGTCGGTCGCGGCGAGGATCAGGCGCAAGAGCTGATCTTGTCCCGGCTCGACGAGCCACACGGGGGCGGTGCAAGCGCGCACGAGCTTGGCCGCCGTGGGCCCGACACGCGCCCCGTCGACCGTCTCGCCGTCGCGTTTGCCCGTCAGCACGAGATCGGTGCCGATGGCGTGGCGTGAGATCGCCATCCACGGACGCTCGGCCTCGACGACATAACGCGCGCGCACGCCAGCTTCGGAACAGCCCTGCACGATCGCCTCGAGAGCGCTCTCGGCCCCTGGGTCGAGCGCAAGCTCGGCGTTCGGATCTCCCTCCTCGCGGCCGTCCCAAGTCGAGTGGACGAGCAACACCTCGGCGCCATTGCGGGCTGCCACCCAACAGGCTTGGTGCACGGCAGCGACCGAGCCCAGAGACGCGGCGCAATCGCGCCGAGTGAGCTCGACGCCAACGATCAGTCGCCGGAATTCATGCATGCGTGGCGCCGCTTCAGTGTGTTCGGGCGTGGGTCTCAGACAACCCGCCGCTGCCCGGCTGCGCGACCTTCGATCGCGGCGCGTTGGGATTCATACCCTTTGCGCCCCATGAGCGCATAGGCCGCCACTTTGCCGGCCTCGACGCCCGGCTGGTCGAAAGCGTCGATCCCGTAGTGTTCGCCCATCACTGCGACGGCGAGCTCGAGGAGGTAAATGTACTGCCCGACCGTGTGCGCCGAGACCGTCGGGAAGTGCAGCGTCACACACGGGCGGTGGGCCTCGGTCAGCGCGATGCGCGTCCCTTCGCGTTCCGCCACGAACAGCTCCTCGAGGGTGCGTCCGCCGAGGTAAGCGAGCTCAGGTCGGTCCTCGAAGGCCCGCGGGATCGTCACGGAATGGTCGGGCCGATCGACCGCGAGCATGGTGAACCATTTGTCGTACGGCCCCTCGGTGTAGAGCTGCACCTGGCTGTGTTGATCGGTCACACCGACGGCCTTGACGGGTGTCGGGCCAACGTACACATCGCGGCCATCGCGCGAACGGCGTTTGCCGATCGACTCGGCGAGGAGCTGCGCGTACCAGTCAGCGAGGTACGCGAGGCGATGGCTGTACGGGAAGTGCACAGCGATCGGCTTACCCTTGGCGGACTGCATGAGCCACTGCAGCGCGGCGTAGATGAGGGCCGGGTTCTCGTTGAATGGCGCGACCTTGCAGCGTGCGTCCATCGCCGCCGCGCCGGCGAGCAGCTCGGCGACGTCGATGCCGACCAGCGCAGCGGAGACGAGGCCCACCGGCGAGAGCACGCTGAAGCGACCACCGACTCCGTCGGGCACCTCGAAGCTCTGGTAGCCGACCTCGTCCACGATCGGTCGCAGCACCCCGCTCTTCAGATCGGTCGTGACGACGATGTGCGCCTTGTGGCCCTCCTCGCCAAACGCCTCGATCAGACGCGCGCGCACGATCAGGAACTGGCTCATCGTCTCGGCGGTCGAGCCCGACTTCGAGATGACGTTGAAGATCGTCCGGCGCACGTCGACGTGGGCGAGAAACTCTCCCATCAGGTCGGGATCGATGTTGTCGAGCACGAAAAGCCTCGGCGTCCCCGCGCGCGGGGCGAGGTCGTGGTACGGCCCGTTCAGGGCCGCGTGCAACGCGCGATTCCCGAGCGCCGAACCGCCGATCCCGAGCACCACAACGTTCTCGAAACGACCGGCGACCGAGGTCGCGAAGTTCTGTACCCGCTCGAGCATCTCGGCCTGATGCGGCAGGTCGAGCCAGCGGAGATCCTTCTTCCGCCTCGCCTGAACGGCCGCGAGGGCGCGCTCAGAGGGCCCAGCGAGAGCCGCGAGCTCAGCCTCGGTCACTCCGTGTTCGGCGCCGACCGCGTCAGCGAGTGCGTAGGTGTAGTCGAGCGTGATGCGATCCATGGGGCGGGCGGGCTCCTCTGGGGCCCAGTCTCGGGGGCCCAGAGGCTACCTCGTTCGTGGCCCCGACCCCAAGAGCACCCGCAGGCTCCCGCGAGCGCGAGTCTCACTCGCCACGTCACTCCGACGCACTCAGCCCCCCCGGCAGCCCCCGGTCCCAGCGATCTCGGTCAAGCCTCGAGCCCACCGCACGGTCTCGCCCGGCTCGCAGCCCCGGCCCCTCTGCCCGCCCCACGTCGACGCTGCTCCGGGAGCACCTCCTGCAGCGACAACGGCGCGCCCACGAACGCGATCCGGAACAACGCGCACTGCGCGCTCCGCACGATCGCGCCCAGCCCCTCGACGAGCGCCTCCGGCGCCCCACCAGCCGCCGCCCCCTCCGCCTCGAGCCAGTACGGGAACACCACCGCGCTCGACAGCGGATCCAACCCACTCCACCAGGCACGGCCCGGGCCTCTCTCGTTCTCACCACCCTCAGCGTACTCAGTGTCCCGAGCGGACTCAGTGTCCCGAGCGTACTCAGTGTCCCGAGCGTTGGCCTCCGCCGATTCAGTCATGCCGCGCAACACGTCATGTCGCTCCGCATTTCGAAGCACATAGCGCACCGCGTTCCGAACCTCCGCCCGCGTGTTCAACACATGTGCGTGATAACGATCCGCGATCACGCGCCCCTTGCGACCGAGCACCCCGTTCACCTTCTTCGCAATCCGTCCACCGATCCCGCGCATGCCGCGCGCGAGCGCCTCGTTCCCATGCGCCTCACCGATCAGATGAATATGGTTGGACTGCACGCTGAAGTGCACAACGCGAAAGTCCTCACGCTGATTCCCGCCTGCGATCGCCGCGAGCACGTGCACCGCAAGCAACGCCCCACGCAGACTCGGCAGCCCCGCGACGAGGTTCAGGGTCACATGCACGGGCCGATGGCGAGTCACGCGCTTGCGCGCAGCATGCGAGTGGTGCAGTCGCTTCCCATCACCCCGGAACGCCGCCTTCCGCCCGGCGCCCTTGCGCGCGCCGCCACGGTTCATGAAGGGGAACGACTGAGCCGCGTCGACGCGCTCCTTGTGTCGCTTGCCGGCCGCCTTACCCGCCGCAGATCTCCCGCCCTTCGTGCGTGACTTTGGAAGCCGCTTCGAGACATCTCTCGCCATGATTCCTTCTCAATTCCGCTGGAGAGCAACACGCTCGATCCGCTCGGAACAGCCACATTGTAGACGGACCCATTCCCTGATTCAAGCCATTTCTATGGATCTATTCGCCGATTCGAGCGATTCCTCCACTCGCACATTTGAGTCACCAGCTCACCAAGATTTCTGATTCGGCGCACGTCACTTCGACCCGCAACTAGCCACCGCAGCCCGCAGCCCGCAGCCCGCAGCCGGCAGCCCGCAGCCGGCAGCCCGCAGCCCGCAGCCGGCAGCCGGCAACCCGCAGCCGGCAACCAAGCACGCTAAGGCGACGTCCTCTGGGTCCCGCGTAGACGTGTCGCCTCTCGCGTCGCCGGGGCTGCTCGCGCGCTCCGCTCCCTCCCTTTGGGCTACCCATGTTTTCGCCCCCTGCCCGCCCGCCCGCGACTTCGCGGGCGGGCAGGGGGCATCACTCCCCGGCGGCGAGTCGCTGCGCAGCGGGCCGCGCCTCGCAAGCGCTGTGCCAGGCGGTCTGCCGCCTG
>Ga0163144_10016956_pt1 | contig 14887 bp, 14 predicted proteins | sample OliLak19BULKMAT1_FD_123175 | JGI IMG/M metagenome (GOLD analysis project Ga0163144, IMG submission 123175) | Freshwater microbial mat bacterial communities from Lake Vanda, McMurdo Dry Valleys, Antarctica - Oligotrophic Lake LV.19.BULKMAT1 | ecosystem: Environmental > Aquatic > Freshwater >... | reverse complement strand
TCCTAAGGGAGCCGTCAAGCGATTGCTCTCTTTATTGGACGCTGATCTGCCTGCGGCTAAGGTTGCACAATTGGAGAAGGCGGCATCAGACGCTTGTTCGGGTTCGTTGGACGAGAAGAACGCAAATGCCGTGGCCTCGGCCGTTTGCAGACTGATCTTCGGTTCGCCAGAGTTCCAGTTCTGTTAACCTCATCACTCAAACCGCTTTCCTATCTCGTAACCCTCCCACGGGTTGCGGGGCGAGCGATTGGTAAAAGCTCTCGTTCCGGATATTGCACACAAAGGAACACAAAGGTCACGGAGGGGGAGTTTCCATACCTTGGTGACCTCCGCGGAACTCTGTGTGCAACCAATCCCGAGACCACAAGCTCAATCAAGAACATCGAAGGATCGGATCGTCGCGGGCCTAAGTATTGTTTCAACATCACGAGCGACAACTGTTGCCTCCATTCCGGCGACTCGTCCTGCCTGAACTTCCTCGGCAATATCGCTTAGAAACAGAATGTCTCCCGGCTCAAGACCGATCTCCGACGCGATCTTGCGATAGCTTTCGGGATCGCGTTTTGATCCTGTTGTCGTGTCAAAGTACCCGTCGATCAAGGGGGTCATGTCGCCTTCGGGCAAGTTTTGAAAGAGTAGCCTTTGCGCGAGAACGCTCCCAGACGAATAGATGTAGATTCGTGCCCCGCGCTCCTTCCAGCGTCGAACCGCTGGCCAGACGTCGGGGTAGACCTCGCCTTTGATTTGACCAGACGAATAGCCTGCTTCCCATATTCGACCTTGGATCGACTTAAGCGCGGTGGACTTTCGGTCGTGATCCATCAGCCAATACAGAAAGGGGAGTGCGGTCTCTGGGTTCGGCCTGTCTGGCCAAGCTGGTACCCCCGACTCCAACTCGTACTCATTGCTCAACAGGCAGCTATCTGAAACGAGAGCCAAACGTGCGACGGGTTTTTCGAGAGACTGCGCAACGAACCCCGCCAATTCGCGGCGGGCAAATGGGAAGAGGGTTTTTGTGACGAAATCTATCGGAGTCGTCGTGCCTTCGATATCGAGGAGATATGCCCTCATGCTCACAGGTGCGCCAATTGTGCAGGTATGAACGACAGCCCCATGCACACGGGCAGGTAGCCCTTGTCGACCCCGCTCTCGGTGTACCGTGGTGTCCAGCCCGCAGGATCCTGGAAGAGCCGGATTGCGCGGATGCGCTTCTCCTCGCACAGGTCGAACCAGTGCCACGTCCCCGCCGGAACACGGGCCAAGTCGCCCTCCTCGACCTCCAAAGCAACGACTTCGCCACCCTCAGGATGGATGTGGAACACTCCGCGCCCTTCGATGATGAAACGCACTTCGTCTTCGTCGTGCCAGTGCTCTTTGCTGAACTTGGCAAGCATCACATCGAGGTTCGGAGTGTCTGGAAAGAGGTCAATAACGTCTGCGGCGACATAGCCGCCTTCTGCTTTGAGTTGGTTGATCTGATCCGCAAAACCTTCAAGAACCTGGTCGCTTGAGGCGGTCTTATCAAGATGGGTCTTCGGCTTCCAAACCTCGTAGCCGATCCCGATCTCTGCGAGCCGACTCTTGATCACTTCGTAGTCGGTGATATGCTCGCTCTTGGATGGGATGTGTAGTACGGCCATGGTCAGTGCTCCGAGCGCCAAGTCACTTCAAAAAGAAACTCAAGGATTTCCAAGTGGCGCCTCGCTTCAAATATATCACACCCCCACGTGTAGAGCCCGTGACCCCGCAAAAGCACGGCATGGGCAGTCGGTTGATTTTTAAGCACTGCGCGGAGGGTCACTGCGAGTTGAGGGATGTCCTGCCAGTTTTCGAGGATAGCAATGGCTTCGACGTGCTCATGGGTCGTCACCCCTTGCAAGCCCTTCAACATTTCTAGCCCGGTGATCAGAAGTTCGTGGCCAGGAGTCATGGAGGCAAGCGTGTTCCAGACGGAATGGGTGTGGAGAACGACCCTTGCACCAGTCTCTTCGACGATCTGGATGTGGAGCAACGTCTCTGCCGACGGCCCCTTGTCTCCTTGTGCTACTTTCCCCTCCCTGTCGACTATAAGTAGTTGCTCCGGTTCGACCTGGCCCTTGTCCACGCCAGAGGGCGTGACCAGCAGACGCAAGGGATCCGTGTCGATCACTCGGCTGAAATTCCCCCCTGTCCCTTCGGCCCACCTTCGGAAATGGATAAACGTGATGAGCTCCACCAGTTCCTCTCGCAGGGCTTGTTCCATGAAGTAGAGGTTACTGGACTTGCAGGATAAGATCGGGGACCGGCACCAAGGTAGCCGCAGGTTGTGTCGGGCGGCAAAGCCGACCATAGCCCTGCGGTCTACCCACCGTAATTCGTGAGTTCCCCAGTAATCTCTAATCATGCTTTCCAACCAAGTCAGCGCTTTCCAGTCCCCTGCGCTTAGACAGATCACGATCGAAGTCCAAAAGGTGAACGGAGTGAACCTGGGGCAGGGAGTGTGTCAACTCCCGGTGCCTGAGTTTGTCCTTGAGGCGGCGAACAAGGCACTCAAGGACGGGATCAACCGGTATACCAACCCCCGAGGCCTGATCTCTATCAGGAGAGCGCTCGCCCAGAAACTTGAAACATTCAACGGGATCAGGGGTCTCGATCCGGAGTCGCAGATATTGGTCACGTGCGGGGCGACGGGTGCTTTTGAAGCTGTCTGCGCGACACTGTTGAATCCTGGGGACGAGGTCGTGGTTTTCGAGCCGTACTACCCCTACCACGTGCAGGCCTTGCGACGTTATGGTGCGATTATTCGATTTGTCTCGCTTAAAGAACCGGACTGGTCTATCGACTGGAGCGAACTGCTGGAAGCTGTGAGCGTTCGCACGAAGTTTTTGCTTGTGAACACGCCCGGCAACCCGAGCGGCAAGGTTTTCACGACCGAAGAACTTGAAAGAATCGCCAAGATCATCGAACCGTTCCCGACCATGCTCGTCACCGACGAAATCTACGAATATATGACTTTCGACGGTCGCCGCCACGTATCTCCCGCCTCACTTCCCAGCCTTCGCGAAAAGACGATCACGATCGGCGGCTACTCGAAGACGTTTTCGATCACCGGTTGGCGGATCGGGTATCTCGTCGTTCCGCCGCACCTCTCAGAGCCGATGGCCTCGTTCCTCGACGCAGTCTACGTCTGCGCGCCAGCACCGCTCCAAGAGGCTGTGGCCCAGGGCATCATGCATTTCGATCCAAGTTTCTACGAGGGCCTCAATGCCAAGTATCAAGGCAAACGCGACCGGTTTGTACGCGGTCTGCAAGAGATCGGCATGGATCCTTTGGTCCCGTCGGGAGCCTATTATTTAGTCTCACGCTATGATCGGCTGTCCCCGGGCACTCTCAGCGCCGACTTCGTCACCCGCATGATCGCTACGGCGGGGGTCGGAGCAGTGCCATCAAGCGACTTTGTCCGCGACACGTCACAAGCACCATGGATACGGTTCTGTTTGGCGGTCGAGGACGATGTTTTAGACGATGCGCTCAATCGGTTAGGCCAGCTAGTCCCGTAGCCGCAGGCTGTGGAGTTCCAACAAAGTTGGAACGAAACCCTGCGGTGTCGGCAACCCGGCGCAGGGATTCGGTCGGCATCGCCTCCCTCGCAGCCTGCGGCTACCATCCGACTCTACGCCCCGTAGCCGCAGGCTGTGGAGTTCCAACAAAGTTGGAACGAAACCCTGCGGTGTTGGCGACCCGACGCAGGGCTTCGGTCGGCATCGCCTCCCTTGCAGCCTGCGGCTACCATCCGACTCTACGCCCCGTAGCCGCAGGCTGTGAAGTTCCAACGGAGTTGGAACGAAACCCTGCGGTGTCGGCAACCCGGCGCAGGGCTTCGGTCGGCATCGCCTCCCTCGCAGCCTGCGGCTACCATGCGACTCTACGCCTAGAGCCTCCAGCCTTATGCCCGGTACGCTATCACCATGACCATCGACGAGCAACTTGCCATCTTGCGCAGAGGCACGAGCGAGATTATTAGCGAGGCCGACCTTCGCAAGAAACTGGAGTCGGGGAAGCCGTTGCGCGTCAAGCTTGGGGTGGATCCGACTGTGGCCCATGTGACGCTAGGTTGGGCTGTCGTGTTGCGAAAGTTGAGAGATTTTCAGCGGCTGGGGCACACTGCGGTGCTCATCATCGGCGACTTCACAGCCCAGATCGGCGACCCGAGCGGCAAGAGCAAGACTAGGCCGCAGCTGACCCGGGAAGAAGTCCAGAGCAACGTCGAAGCGGTCAGTGCCCAGGTCTACAAGATTCTCGACCCGGACAAGACCGAAATCACGTTCAACGCCGACTGGCTTGGCCCGATGGGCTTTGCGGATGTCATCAAGCTCTGCAGCAAGTACACCGTCGCTCGGATCATGGAACGGGACGATTTCACCAAAAGGTGGAACGAGCACCGCCCGATCTCGATGCACGAAATCCTCTACCCGTTGTGCCAGGGTTACGACTCGGTGATGGTGCGTTCGGACGTCGAGCTCGGCGGCACCGACCAGAAGTTCAACAATTTGGTTGGGCGGGATTTGCAGGGTGACCACGGCCAAGAAGCACAGGTCGTCGTCCTCTCGCCTCTCCTGATCGGAACCGACGGTAGGGAGAAAATGTCCCAGTCGCTCGGCAACTTCATTAGCGTTGTGGACACTCCGAACGACATGTACGGCAAGACGATGTCGATCCCGGACAAGCTATTAACCAATTGGTTCGAACTCTGCACCGATGTCCCGATGGACGAAGCTCTCAATGAGATAGCAGCCAACCCCTACGAGGCAAAAAAACGCCTAGCCCGCGAGATCGTCGCCCTTTATCATTCGGCGGAAGATGCGAGCGAAGCAGACCGGTTTTTCAAAGAGACTTTCAGCCAGAGGCAGCAACCGGTTGAGGCGGAAGTCGCCACGATTCCGGTTGACCTTGTCGTGGATGGGCAGGTTCCCCTCGCCAATCTGATCGGCACGCTGGGAATGGCCAAGAGCAACGGCAACGCCAGGGACATTATCAAACAAGGCGGGGTCAGCCTTGATGGAGTTCGGATCGATGACCCGTTCGCTAAACTGCCCGTTGAAGTGCTTCGCGGTAAAGTGCTCAAGGTCGGCAAGCACCAGTTTCGGCAACTTGCCTGATTCTTGGGGAGAGGAGATTTTCCGGACCTTCGCGACCTTCGTGAGACTTCGTGTGCAACCTCCCTTTCCGGATTTTGCACACAAAGTTACACGAAGGGCACGGAGGGAGAGATCTCTGGACTTCGATGGTCGAAATGAAACGCCTTGTGCAACCCAAACCCTTGAACAGCGTCTAATGAAGTGTGAAGCAAAACTCACCCACGCCTTGGAAGGCGGTCATTTCGATCCTAGCAACCCTGCTTTACGACGTCTCGCCGATCGACCTCGTCCCCGACGTCATTCCGATCTTGGGTTGGCTCGACGACGGCCTGGTCACGATCGTGATGTTCGGGTTTGCTTTCGCCTCATGGCGGAAATGGGCCAGGGCCAAAAAGGAGCGCGGACTTGAGTCCGCATCTGGTTCCCGGACTTCAGTCCGGAGAATGTGACTCCTCCCCCAACCTCCGCAATGTATCCGATCCACACGAGGATGACTCCCGATCCCTATCCCACGGGAGGGCTAATCGAACATCTGTCGCGAGAACTCGGCAGCATCGAAATCACGCAAATCCTCTGCCTTCTCACCAACCCCGATGAGCTTGATCGGAATCCGAAACCGCTCCCAGACTCCAATCAAAGCTCCGCCCCGAGCGGAGCCGTCTAGCTTGGTCAAGACGAGCCCTGTCACTCCGGTAGCCTTGCTGAACTCCTCGGCCTGGCGGATCGCGTTCTGACCTGTGTTCGCGTCAAGGACCAGCAGCACTTCATCCGGGGGGCGCCCGAGCGCCCGTTCCGTGACTTTGACGACCTTCTCAAGCTCCGCCATCAGATTCCCTTTGGTGTGCTGGCGTCCGGCGGTGTCGGCGAGGACATAATCGCAACCACGGGCCTTGGCCGCGGTCACGGCGTCGAAGAGGACGCTTGCCGGATCTGCGCCGGGTAACGCTCCTACGAAGACGGAACCCGAACGTTCAGCCCACATCTGGAGCTGTTCGATGGCTGCGGCTCGGAAAGTGTCCCCCGCCGCAAGCAGAACCTTGTGCCCTTGTGAGGTCAGTCGCTTGGCGAGCTTGCCGATCGAGGTCGTCTTCCCCACACCGTTGACGCCAACAAAGAGGTACACCGTCGGTGACGATGGCCCAACCCGAAGGCTCGGGTCGCCATCCTGGTCGAACCTGCGTCTTATCTCGTCTTCAAGCCGCTTCTTGATGCCGTCGACAGTGGTGACCTTCTCCGACCGAACCGCTCGCCGAACTTCGGCAAGAATCTCCCCTGTCGTGACAACGTGGGTGTCGGCCTGGAGCAGTGCCTCTTCGAGTTCCTCATAGAGCTCTTCGTCGATCACCCCACGCCCGAGCATACGGTCGACCCGCTCCATAAGCTTTTTGAACATGGGATCAGGTTAGCAGTTCGCAGTTGGCAGTTGGCAGTCCGACCCTCCTGGCAAACTACCAACTGCTACCATAAGCCCATGCACGAACGCACAGCACAGGAAACCGCCTATTACGTCAGCGATCTCCACGCTGCCGTCGAGTTTTACAAGACCAAACTTGGCCTGAATCTCATCGAGAGATTCGAGTGGGGGTTCGCGCTGATCGACGCCGACGGCAAAGGAAACACAATCGGGTTGATGTCGATTGAACACTCCTTCAAAGATTTCCCCGCCGAAGAGGGTCACCCGGCTCCTCGGCTTGTGTTTCAGGTCGCCGACTTGGACAAAGAAATCGAAGCACTAACTCTCGCCGAGGTCAAGGTAAGCAACATCGCAGGGGAAAAGGGCAAAATCCGTGCCGCCCACTTTTGGTACATCGACGGCAGCCCGTTTTTCATGTGGGAAGACGGCACAGAAATGTTAGGCAAGTAAGATTTCCCTTCTTGTTACTTTGCTTCTGCTCGAAAGTTCGCCATAAACTCCATTGTGTCGATCGGGGCTGACTTTGAAGAGAGAAAGAACACCGTGTACACCACATCGGTATGGTCGCGCAAAATGTAAAGAGTAGCGATGGTTTCGCGATCTTTGAGCTTTCCTTCGAACTCGTACTGGTCGGCCTTGCCGACTGCGACATCGACCACAGCGTGAGCTTTCGGACCGGAGCCAAGTATTTGCTCGTACTGTGCCAAAATTTCTTTCTTCCCCTCCTCGAACTTACCACTGTCGAGCAAGACTGATTGAACAGCTAGCACCGCGCTACTTTCAGTTGCAAGTCCGCTTTCAGGCACCATTCCGGCTATGAGGCCCTTGCTCCTGACTGCAAAAGTCCTCGAACCTGTCCTGTCGCCGCCCGCCAATGCCGTTCCAATGTCGTAACCGATAGACCTCATTGGGTTGTTCGATGTCATTTTCTCATCGACCATTTCGACCATCGCGGTCGCCGGCAAGAGCATCGTCAACGCCGCGTCTGGGGCGGAAAAATTACGCCACTCCTTGTCCTCAGCCGGTGGTGGAAGTTTTGCGAGTTTCGGAGTCGCTGGGCCACACCCACAAGCACCAAGTAGACAAACGAGAGCGACACAATGAACTTTCAAGTTTCGAATCTTCATTTACGACGATTATACTATCAATCAATAACCGACTCTTTACGGCCAACGGTCCGCTCCAAGAAACCAGCCCCGCCTCAAATCCGTATCATTGCCACATGAGTCGCCTCACATTTCTTGGAATCCTTGTATCGGTCACCCTAGCTGCACCTGCACAAATCAAACTCCCGGACGATTTCGAGAAGCAGGTTGACACTGTCTGCAAAGATTGGAGCAAACCGAACGCACCGGGGGGAGTGGTGGGGATCGCCCTCGACGGCAAACTCGTCTTCGCCAAGGGTTATGGCCTCGCGAACCTGGAGACCAAGACCCCAAACACAGCCGACACCGTGATGGACGTGGGCAGCGTCAGCAAGCAGTTCACGGCGATGTGCATCTTGCTCCTTGAAGAGCAAGGCAAGCTCAAGACGAGCGACGATTTCACCAAGTACATACCCGAAGTCCCGACTTTCGGCCAGAAGATCACGATCGACAACTTGCTCCACATGACCAGTGGTCTGCGCGATTACCTTAACATCTGGGCTACACAGGGTTGGAACTTCGTCGATGCGAAGAGTTTTCAGGACGCAATCGACGTCATGTCGCGGCAAACTGGAGCTAACGATTTACCTGGCGAAAAGTGGAACTATTGCAACGCGGGTTACATGATGATGGCGGTCATCGTTGAGCGAGTGAGCGGCGAAAGCCTGGCCAAGTTCGCTAAAAAGAACATCTTTGTTCCTCTTGGAATGGAGCACACACTGTTCATGGAGGACGATAACATCGTGGTCGCTGATCGAGCCACCAGTTATGCGCCCGGGCCAAACGGCTATCAGGGCTTGTTTTCCGCACTAGGTGTCTATGGCGACGGCGGTCTCCATACGACTCTCGCCGACTTCGCGAAATGGCATGAGAATTTCTACTCTAACCAGCTTGGAAAGAAAAACAAAGCCGTCATCGACAAGATGGTCAAGGCGACGAACCTGAACAACGGAAAGTCCACGAACTATGGTTGCGGGCTCTCTTTGGACAAGGTCAACGGTGAGCCAAGAGTCCAGCACGGTGGGAACTGGTTAGGCTTCAACGCAATGACCGCTCGGTTCCCCGCCAAGCACCTTTCGGTCTTCACCCTCGGCAATGACGGCACGAACAACAGCAACCTATTCAACAAGAAGATCGCTGAGATCGTCTTGGGCAATGCGCCAAAAGTTGCGGCGTCCAAGGAAATTGAAGTTGCCGAGGATGTTCTGAAGACTTACGTCGGAACTTACTCGCTACCGGATGGACGGAGTGCAACAGTAACTCTCGAAGGAAAGCAACTCTCGATCCAGGTCACCGGTCAACCAAAGTTTCCGGTCTTTGCAGAATCTGAGACGATGTTCTTCTTGAAAGTCGTCGAAGCAAAGTTTGAATTCGTGAAGGACGGGAGCGGCGCGGTCACAGGAGCAAAGATTCACCAAAACGGCAGCACGACCGAACTCAAGAGAGGCGAACCTTTCATCGCTACCGAAGTCCAGAGAAAAGCCTTTGTGGGGCACTACCAGAGCTTCGAAATGGATTTAGAGATCGACATCGTTGCTGACGGCGACAAGCTCGTTCTCATCAAGTCCGGTGAAAAGCTCGACATGAAACTAGTCACCGCCGACCAAGCAACTGTGGCTGGATTCAAGCTCGTGACTCTTCGCGATGCGACCTGGGTCATCCGAGGATTGACTCTTGACACTGGCCGCGCCGTGGGGATGAAGTTCATCAAACACAGTTGAATCATTTGGCCGGAAAACGGGCGGTCTCGACCTTCTCATCCAGAGTTCGGACGAAACCGCCTTTCTCGTCGGACTCGAGCTTGACCATCGGCAACGCGCCCTCGCGTTGAACGATGATCCGCCCTGCTCTGCCAGTGTCATCGGTGTTCAGCACAACAACCCGGTTGCCACCCCTTGTATACGTGCATATCTCGCCGTCGTGGGTATTGTTTCGCTCGATCGAGGCCATCATCCGGTTCTGTGAATCATTGATCTTGAGTCTTCCCGCGTTTTCGTCCGCCCCAAGTTCTACGCCAGTGAATCCGCCCTTGCCGTATAGAGTCATCAATCCGCCCTTTTCCTGCGAGCTTAACGCAACAACCGGGCGGCTTTGCGAGTCGAGAATCTGCACCGTGCCGCCGTCTGTGGTGGCAACCAGCAAAATACCTGCGCCTGATGTGCCGTTACTCACCTCAAGTTGGTTCACTGTTGCCTTCCCGATTGCGGCCCGTTGAGCCTGGAGGGCGGCGATACTCGCCGCCTTGATCGTCATGCTGTCCGCCCTGCCTTCAGCCAAAGACATGTACTGGATCGTCGCGTTGTTCGATCCCAGTTGGTTGATGGAACCCGATAGGGCACTCAGGTTTGTGACCGTGATTGTGTCGGCAACGATGTTTCGCGGGAAGGTTTGCTGTCGGTCTTGGCCGACCTGGCCAAAGCCAGCGGTCGCCACGATCACTAAGAGACAAAGACTGGTGGTCAGTCCAGCCCGGTAGCGGCGGTTGGTTGTTTCAAGGATAGCGAGCCGGCTTTCGATGTCGAGTGTCATTGTAGAGAATGACGTGTCGCCAGTGCCCAAGTGTTCGGATCGAGCCGGGTGTATTCTGCTTTCTTTACTCAACATGCGTTACGCCAGCTTCTTCACCGGTGCGATGGGCTTGGACCTTGGTCTGGAACAGGCTGGGTGGGAATGCGTTCATGCCAACGAACACGACCCCATCGCGTGCCAGACAATACGGCTCAACAGACCGGATTTGAAATTGGTTGAAGGGGACATCCGAAGAATTTTGCCGTCCTGCGTATCAGAATCCTTGAGATCTTCTCTCGATATGGTGGTGGGCGGCCCGCCTTGTCAAGCGTTTTCTACTGCAGGTAAGCGCCTTGGGCTGAATGACGAGCGCGGAAACGTGTTCCTTCATTTCATTGAACTAGCCTGTGCAATGCATCCGAAGTTGATCGTGATCGAGAACGTTCGCGGCCTTCTTTCTGCACCGTTGAAGCACCGCCCACACGCTGAGCGAGGTCATGGGCTTGAGCCGCTTACTTCGGATGAACAGCCCGGAGGGGCGTTTTCCCGTGTCCTCAATCTGTTGTGCGATGCTGGATATTCGGTGACTCACGGGCTCTACAATACGGCTGATTTCGGCGTCCCTCAGAAGCGACAACGGGTGTTGATTTTTGCCTCACGTGTCAGCGTTGTTCCATCATTAGTACCTAGCCACGGCTCGCGGGTACGCTCGCCCTCCTATTTAGCCCGCGAGCCCTGGCGTACGTTGTCTGATGCAATAAATGGATTCATTGAGGGACAGGAATTCCTACCTTTGCGAGAAAAGCAACGACGATTCATCCATTTGCTGAAACCAGGACAGAACTGGCGCGACCTGCCGCCCGATTTGCAACGAGAGGCAATGGGGAGGGCCTTTGATTGCACTGGCGGGCGCACTGGTTTCTATCGGCGACTAGCCTGGGACGAACCTTCGCCGACGCTTGTCACATCGCCGACCATGCCCGCGACTCTGTTAGCCCATCCGGTCGAAGATCGGCCCCTCTCTGTTCAAGAGTACGCCCGCATCCAGACTTTTCCCGACGACTGGAAGTTTGCAGGAACGACTGCACAGAAATATCGACAGATCGGCAACGCGGTGCCCGTCGAGTTTGGCCGGCAGATCGGAGAACACATGAAAGAGTTTCTTCAGTCGCGACGAATCTTGACGCCGGACAGCACACAAACAGAAGCATAGACAATCCAGCTAAGGAAGGACAAAGCCGACAGCAACAGGAGGTTGTATCTTAGAACAGCTGTTGGAGGCAGCAAACACGACCCGAGTACAGTGGCACCCGAAACCCCGAGAATTACTATCATACAACCGCGAACTGAAATTGAAGATTGGCGAACCCTAGAGTCGTGAACACCCTCAGCACGGGCCTTCCAAACAAGTGCCTCGATCTCTGCTTTCGAGCAATGCAACGCTTCGGCCACGTCTGCCACCGAAACAGTGCCTTCCTTTTCGTCGCGCCATCGAGTGAGGACTAACTCTAATTCCTGCGGAGTGAGCCGCGTGTCTTGTTTCTCAGACCCCAAAATTGTGAGCCATGGAAGAAGTGTACACGAAAGTCGCATTGATTGAGTTGAAACCCCATAAGAACTACTCCGCGACTTTCAACACGCTCAAGAACGCTTCTTGTGGAACCTCGATCGAGCCGATGTTCTTCATCCGCTTCTTACCGGCCTTCTGTTTGTCGAGAAGTTTTCGCTTTCTGGACACGTCTCCGCCGTAGCACTTGGCGATAACGTTCTTTCGGAACGGCTTGATCGTGTCTGCGGCGATGACCTTCGAGCCTACTGCTGCCTGAATTCGAACCTCGAACTGCTGGCGTGGGACGACTTTTCGCAACTGCTCGACAATTGCACGGCCACGATAGTACGCAAACTGTTTGTTGACGATAAAGGAGAGGGCGTCAACCACGTCACCGTTCAGCATGATATCGACTTTGACCAAGTCTGATTGCTGATACCCTGACAATTCGTAGTCCAACGAGGCATAACCCTTGGTCTGCGACTTTAACTTATCAAAAAAGTCCAGCAGAATCTCCGCGAGGGGCAACGTATAGTAAAGAATTGTTCGATTATGGGAGGGATACTCGCTTTTCTTATACGTACCTCGACGTTCTTGGCAAAGTGTCATCACTGTGCCAACAAACTCGTTGGGAACCATGACAGTCGCATCGACCATCGGCTCTTCGATTTTCGCGATCTTCGTGGTCTCTGGCAAGTCGCTAGGGTTGTTGACGTCAATAACTTGTTTGCTTGTGAGATGGACAATATAGTCGACCGAAGGCGCGGTGAGGATCAAGTCAAGGTCGAACTCTCTTTCGAGGCGCTCTCTGGCGATGTCCATGTGGAGCAAACCTAGGAATCCGCAGCGAAAACCAAAGCCGAGTGCCGCCGAGGTTTCTGGCACAAAGTCTAAGGAAGCATCGTTCAACTGTAACTTTTCGATGGCATCGCGAAGGTCGTTGTACTGGTCCGCGTCGGTCGGATAAAGGCCACAATAAACCATCGGTTTAGCTTTTCGATATCCCGGCAGCGCTTCTGTCGCAGAATTCACAGACGAAGTGATAGTGTCACCGACGGAAGCGTCACCGATCGACTTGATGGCGCCAGTGATGAACCCGACTTCTCCCGCACTCAGCGAGAGTCCACGTTCAAGGTGTGGGCGAAACACGCCGACTTCATCGACGTTGAAGACCTTCCCCGACGACATCATTTTGATGACATCTCCAGGCTTTACCGACCCGTCTACAACTCGAACATAAGCGACTGCTCCCTGGTAAGAGTCGAAATGGGAGTCAAAAATCAAGGCACGAAGCGGAGCGTTGAAATCACCGCGAGGGTGCGGTATTTTTGCCACAATCGCCTCCAAAATATCTTCGATCCCGATTCCAGACTTTGCGGAGGCAGAGATCGCTTCGCTCGCGTCAATGACCAACGCGCTCTCGATCTCCTCTCTTGCCATTTCCACGTCGGCGTGGGGTAAGTCAATTTTATTGATGACCGGGATGATCTCAAGGTTTTGCTGCATCGCCATGCTTGCGTTTGCGATCGTTTGCGCCTCGACTCCTTGGGTCGCGTCCACAAGCAAAAGCGCACCCTCGCAGGCATAGAGCGCCCTCGAGACTTCGTAGGTGAAATCGACGTGTCCAGGGGTATCGATAAGGTTGAACTCGTATTCCTGCCCGTTTCGAGCGGTGTACGAGAGCCGAACAGCGGTCATCTTGATTGTAATGCCGCGCTCTCGTTCGAGCTCCATCGAGTCGAGCATCTGTTCTTGAGCCTCACCGCGTACCGCACCTGTTTTTTCCAGGATCCGGTCGGCCAAGGTTGACTTACCGTGGTCGATGTGCGCGATGATGCAAAAGTTGCGTATGTGAGACTGATCCATTGCAAGACAACGTGAGTTGAAATCGAAGTTTACCGGCCCCGGGGTCCATGCATTCGGCAGTTCTGCCTTACCGAGACCAAAGTGCGCCCTATCCGAATTCGAAAAGGGCGCACCATCTGACGAAACCAAGGGTTAAGAATTCTTGTTTCGGCGCCGACCATCGCCGCAGGACCAACGCTAAGAACGATCTTCGAGACAGGCTCAGACAAATTCCCAGCGTGGAACCGGATTCGACCGGAGTTTTACGCTGGCACGGCAAATGTGGCCTCGGTGAAACTAGCACGGCGTACCGCAAAAAAGACTCAAATGGGAGACTGTTGTGAACTGCAGATTGAGCCTGCAAGAAACACTAGGCAAGCTCAACGGTTTCTTTTATCTTGATGTCGAATCCTCGTCGTCCGAGTTCTCTGACAAACGCCCTACCGGTCATTGCATTTTCATATCGGACGCAACCCTTCGCGACCCGTCCGTTCACCACCTCTTGGGCAATGATCGACATGCTGAATCCGGTGAGTCTCTCCATCGAAGTGAAGCTCGTTTCTGGACACTGCTTGTCGAAGATATCGATCTGGACCGTCGTGCGTTTGTCGTCTCGCAAGCCAGTTCCCCATCCCCGAACCGCGCATTGGTCCAAATCCTCAAACTTAGCGAGTTCGGGCCCAAAGACAGCATTGAACACATCCTTCGGAACGATTGATGTGCCCTTCACATCGATCTTGCTCTCGTTCCAGAATCCAAAGTCCTTGAAGATTTTCATCTGTCCAGCGTGACCCGGCCATCTAATCGTCTTGTACTCGTAGTTCGGAATTTTTCCCTGGAAGGTGTAAGGGGCAGTGCTCGTGCCGCCACTCGTGACGAACGCTTCCATCGTGCCCAATTGGTCGATTTCAAGCGTCTCGACCTCTGTCAGTGTTGGTATCTTGACAATCTCACCCTCGCGAAGGGCAACAGCCTCGTAGTCATACTCTGTGACCAAACCTTCAACATTAAAGGTCACTTTGTAGTTGAACGGAGGCTTAGGGTTTTGTGGAAGTACGCCACAGTAAAGTTTAACAGAATCGCATGTATCGAGCGATTCGATGATGTAACAGCCCAAATTGTTGACCAAACCCGGAGCTAATCCGGTGTCAGGAACGATCGTCACATCGGCGGAGACTGCCGCGTCGTTCATTTCTAGCGTCCTCAGGGTCACGTCTGTGTTGCCGCCCAAATCCACCATGTCGGTCATAGTCGAGATCGCGACTTCTGCGATGTGGGGGTGCATCCAATAGGGGACACAAGAAAGGAC
>Ga0163144_10016955_pt1 | contig 14887 bp, 8 predicted proteins | sample OliLak19BULKMAT1_FD_123175 | JGI IMG/M metagenome (GOLD analysis project Ga0163144, IMG submission 123175) | Freshwater microbial mat bacterial communities from Lake Vanda, McMurdo Dry Valleys, Antarctica - Oligotrophic Lake LV.19.BULKMAT1 | ecosystem: Environmental > Aquatic > Freshwater > Lake... | reverse complement strand
TGCAAGCTGGATCTGGACCTTGAACTGCCCGTCGGGTATTTCGAAGGACTTATGAAGCGGATGGAGGCGAATCCGCGACTGGGCTGCCTGTCGGGCAAGGCGTACTTCCCGGGGCCATCGAACCCCGAGGGCGTGTTCGGCAAGGAGTTGATCCGCGAGGCGATCGGCGATGAGGTGTCGGTCGGCGCGAGCAAGTTCTATCGCAAGGCGTGCTTCAAGCAGATCGGCGGCTTCGTGCGGCAGGTGATGTGGGACGGCATCGACTGCCACAGCGCGCGGATCCTGGGGTGGCAGGTCGGGAGCACGGATGATCCAGAACTACGGTTCATTCACCTTCGGCCGATGGGGTCGAGCCACGGCGGCATCTGGACAGGTCGAAAGCGCCACGGGTATGGGCAGTACTTCATGGGGACAGGGCTGCTGTTTATGACGGCGAGCGCGATCAATCGCGTGCCGCGGCATCCGCCGGTGATCGGGGCGATCGCCATTCTGTGGGGGTACATCGAGAGCATGCTCAAGCGGGTGCCGAGGTACGGGGATGCAGAGTTCAGGCGGTTCTTGCGCCGGTACCAGCTTGAGAGCCTGATCCTCGGAAAGGCACGCGCGGCGAAGCGAGCCGAGTCCCGAAGCGTCCGATCTTGGAATCCGGAGCGCGAGGGCATCCTCCGGCACGCGCCGGAGAGCGTCCGAGAACAACGAACGTCGCGGGCGTTGCAGCCTGCCGCATGATGGATCGATCCGAGACATTCCTATGACACCGCATACCCATTTGCTTCAACGTCTCCAGTCCGGCGATGCCTTGATCGGCGTCATCGGCCTGGGTTATGTCGGTCTTCCGCTGGCACATGCGGCGCACACCGGCGGGTTCCGCATCCTCGGCTTCGACATCGATCCATCGAAGATCGAAGCTCTCGCCGCGGGGAGGAACTATCTGCGGCATCTCGGGGATGACATGGTGAAGGAGCTCGTAGCGGGCGGGCGGTTCGGCGCGACGACGGACTTCGACCGGCTGTCGGAGCCGGATGCGATCGTGGTGTGCGTGCCGACTCCGCTGGGCCACCACCAGGAACCCGATCTCACCTACGTCACCAACTCCGGACGCGACATTGGCAGGCGGCTCCGTCGCGGCCAACTGATCGTGCTCGAATCCACCAGCTATCCCGGAACCACGCGAGATGATCTCCTCAAGGCGATTCTCGCCGCGCGGCCCGCGGGCGCAGAGAACCTCAAGTGCGGCGAAGATTTCTTCGTCGCCTTCAGCCCCGAGCGCGAAGACCCGGGCCGCAAGTCCCACACCACGCGCACGATCCCGAAGCTTGTCGGCGGGCTCGATCCCAAGTCGACGGAACTCGCTGTCGCTCTCTACAAGCGCGCGGTCGAGCACGTCGTCCCTGTCCCCAGCGCGGAAGTGGCCGAGGCGGCCAAGATCCTCGAGAACGTTTTCCGGGCGGTCAACATCGCGCTCGTCAACGAGATGAAGACGATCCTGACACCCATGGGCATCGACGTCTGGGATGTCATCGAGGCAGCGGCGACCAAGCCCTTTGGCTTCATGCCCTTCTACCCGGGCCCCGGCCTTGGCGGACACTGCATCCCCATCGACCCGTTCTACCTCACCTGGAAGGCGCGCGAGTTGGGCCAGCCCACCCGCTTCATCGAACTCGCCGGCGAGATCAACACCCGAATGCCCCACTACGTGGTCGATCGCTGCGCACTGGCGCTCAATGACGATGGCAAGGCCGTCAAGGGCTCAAAGGTCCTGGTCGTCGGTCTGGCGTATAAGCCCGACATCGACGACACGCGCGAAACCCCGGCAGCGGAGATTATCGATCTCCTCGCCGATCTGGGCGCCAACGTGTCCTATCACGACCCGCTTGTGCCGCGATTCCCGCATATGCGCCGGCACAAGCGCGACATGCAGTCCGTCCCCACGACGCCGGAATCGCTCGCCGCGTTCGACTGCGTGATGATCGTCACCAATCACACCAACATCGACTACCGCGCGATCGCGACGCATGCCAAGCTCGTCGTCGATACCCGCAACGCCCTCAAAGGCCTGCACAACCTTGGTGCAAGGATCGTCAAGGCTTGAACATCGCCGCGGCACAGCCCGCTTCCGAGATGCAGCCCCCCGCCGCCGCCCCCCCCGCGCCGCCCGCACCCCCCGCTGTCGTCGCGTGCGCCGTTTTGCTTCTGGGCGTACCGGTCGATCCGGTCACGCTTGATCAGGCTGCCGAGCACGTCGTGCAAAGCGCCAAACGCGGCGTAGGTGGCTGGGTGATCACGCCCAACCTCGATATCCTCCGCCGAACCGTGCGAGACGCAGAGTTCCGCCGCATGTACGATCAGGCAACGCTGCGACTTGCCGACGGCATGCCGCTGGTCTGGGCCAGCCGCCTCAAAGGCACACCACTGCCCGAGCGCGTCGCCGGTTCGGACCTCATCTTCGCGCTTGCCGCCAAGGCGGCGCAGCTCGAAGCATCGATCTTCCTCCTCGGCGGCAACCCCGGCGCGGCCGAACAAACCGCCGCGGTCCTGCGCGGGCAGCATCCCGGCATCAAGATCGCCGGCATCGCCTGCCCCCCCCTTGGCTTTGAGCACGACACGGTTGAGATGACCCGTCTCATCGCGCAGCTTCGCGCCGGCGAGCCGCAGCTCGTGCTGGTCGCACTCGGCAGCCCCAAACAGGAACGGCTGATCGAGCTCCTGCGCACAGAACTTCCCCGCGCGTGGTTCCTGGGAATTGGAATTACCTTCAGCTTCGTTGCCGGTGAGGTGAAGCGCGCACCGATGTGGATGCGACGTACAGGACTAGAATGGACCCATCGGCTCGTGCAGGAGCCGCGGCGGCTTGTAAGGCGCTATCTCGTGGATGGTCTGCCCTTTGCACTCAAGTTGTTCCTCGTTTCCGCGAGCCAAGGCCTCTCCGGCGGCAAAGGCCGCGGCCGAACTTCTAAGCGTGAGTCGAATCAATCGCCCGAACGGACGATGAACTAGTCATGGCCATGCCTCCCCCGATCAGCCCCGAGCTTCAGGAAGATGCTGCCGCCGATGCCGCGCCAGCGGGGCTGAACCTCGCCGCCGTCGTCCTGATGGCCGGCTCCGTTCGCCAGACCGACCTGGGTCGTGGGTCGCAGCGAGCCCTGCTCGACCTCCCCATTCGCGCGGATCGATCGATTGGTGCCTGCTGGAATGATCGCGTGGAGGAACTCCGCGACGCCTGGAGCCTGCCTCAACTGCCTCTGGTCATCGCGGCCAATGTCATCGCTGGTGCCCCGAAGGATTCCGCCGGCTGGCGTGGTGCATCCATTCGCATGGACAGCGAAGAGGCCCGAGGCTCTGGCGGCGCGCTCAAGGACGCCGTTCGCGGACTCGACCCTGCTTCGCACGTGCTTGTGGCGCCCGGGCACGCCTTTGTGCGAGAGCCGCTGGCCCCCCTGCTCGATCGACTCTCCCGCCTGGCTCCACGCGCCGATGTCGTCATCCACGCCAGCATGGCGAGTGTCCCAAGCGGCTTCTTTCTGATTCGCTGCGGTGCACTCTCGGGCGTCTCATCCAACGGCTTTGCCGACCTGAAGGAGCAGGTGCTCCCACAGCTCGCACGCCAGCAGGATGTTCGCGTCGTACGCTGCGAGTCCGGCCTCCCCTTCGCGGTACGATCGCTTGAGAGCTATATCAAGGCTGCGCGCGCCGCGGCCGACATCGCCGTCGGCTCCGAGACAGACCTTCCGCCTGAAGATTGGCGCTGCACATTTGCCCTTGCGGAGCCCGGTGCCGATGTCCACCCCAGTGCCCGGCTGCATGACTCGGTCGTGCTCGCCGGATCGCGTGTGGGCGAGGGCGCACTGCTGGTCCGCAGCCTCGTCGGCCCGGGCGGAGTCGTCGCCCCCGGCGAAGCCATGTTTGATCGCATCATCGCGGGGGAGAAGCCGTGAGCCAGTCGGCCGCAACACTTCCGCTTCATGAGTCCCGCACAGTCTTGACCAACCGCGGTCTGCTCGTGATGTGGATGGTGCTCATCGCCTCCGTGATCTGGCTCACCCGCGAAGCATGGTCAGACATCATCGCCATCGCCATCAGCGATGAGGAGCAGAGTCACATCCTGCTCGTCCCGATCGTCGCAGGATGGATGGCCTGGATCCGCCGACTTCGGCTGCGCCGGCTGCGCCCATCGGGCACGCTCGTCGGCCCCGCCACCATTCTCGTCGGCTGGGCGATGTCTTACATCGGGTTCTACCACGCTGTCCAGTCCGCCTGGCACGCCGGCGCGATCGTCATGCTGGTGGGCGCGCTTATCACCGGCCTGGGGCTCAACACCCTCTTCAAGCTCTTCCCCGCGTTCGCGGTACTCATCTTTGCCGTCCCGGTGCCCGGCACCATCCGGCACATGATCGCCGGCCCACTTCAAACCGCCGGCGCTTCCGTCACCCAGATCCTCCTGGAAACCTTCGGCGTCCCGATCGAACGCAGCACCAACCTCCTCACCATCAACGGTCACGATGTCGCCGTCGCCGAGGCCTGCAACGGCATGCGCATGGTGCTCGCGCTCATCCTCGTGTCCTACGCCTTTGCGTTCAGCATTCCTCTCCGCTGGTACGCCCGAACGCTCGTGCTCTTCCTCAGCCCGCTCGCGGCGCTCCTGTGTAACGTGCTTCGCCTCCTCCCCACCGTGGTGCTGTACGGCTACGCCGATGAATCGGTCGCCGATTCATTCCACGACATCAGCGGGTGGCTCATGGTGCCGCTGGCGTTCTGCGCCTTGCTTGGCATCTTCGCCCTGCTGCGATGGGCGCTCATTCCGATCACCCGCTTCACCCTTGCCTATCAGTAGTCCGACGGAGTACCGATCCCGTGTTCCGCATCCAGCCATATCTCTCCGCGCTCGTCGGCCTGCTCTTCGTGTTCATCGCCACTTTTGAGTTCAACCGCCGCCCCACCGCGGGCGATGCCGCCCCCTTCCACGCCGCCGCGTCCGCCGCGATCAAAGCCCTACCCATGAAGTTCGGGCCCTGGGAATCCTCGGAGATCCCCGTTCCCCAAGCCGCACAGGCATTGCTCAAGCCCAACGCGCTTCTCTCCCGATCCCTCATCAATCCCGCCACCGGCGAACAAGCGAGTCTCGTGCTCGTACAGTGCCGCGACACTCGTGACATGGCCGGCCACTATCCGCCCATCTGCTATCCGGGTCAGGGATGGACCGAGAGCGAAGAGCGCAAACCCGTTGATTTCATCTTGGGTAATCGCGCAGTGACCGCCATCCGGTACGAGTTCGTCAGGTCGGCCTTTGATCGGGATCGAACCCTTGTGGTCTACAACTTCTTCGCCGTCCCCGGCCAGGGCACCCCTTCCGACATGGAAACTATCCGCCGCGCAGCATCGGACTATGCGGCCCGGCCCTTTGGTGCCGCCCAGTTGCAGGTGGTGGTTAACCGAAGACAAACGGTCGGCGAGGAGCAGAAGTTGGTCGAGAGTGTGCTCAGCCCGCTATCGGATGTTGTCGATCTGCTGACTGACCCGAAGTGGAGACGGTGATGCGCAGCAATGGCGCGGTAATGCTTGAACCCATGATCGAACGGCGCGCAGAGTTGCCATCCGGCGTTGCGACCGGGGAACCTGCGCAGCAGGTGAACATCGTTCACGTGGTCCACGGGCTCCTCCGAGGCCGCTACATCGTCACCATTGTGCTGGCCGTCCTCTTCGGCCTCGCGGCCGCCGCTGCGGGCTATCTCTTCCCCGTGCCTCGCTACCGGGCCGAAGGCCTTATCCGCATTCAGCCAGTCCTCCCTCGCATCCTTTATACCAGCGAGCAGAACACCCTTCCGCCGATGTTCTCGAGTTTCGTGAACACGCAGGCAAGCCTTATTCAACACAGCCGCGTGCTCAACAAGGCCATGGACAGCGACGGCTGGCGGGACTTGGGCCGCAAGCGGGACCCCAAAGCCGAGAAGCAGTTCCGCGAGAGCCTGCGGGTCGTCACGGGGCGCGATGCCCCCGAACTCATCATGGTCTCCTTCACCGATGAGGAGTCTCGCGCCGCCTTCGTCGCTGTCAGCGAGATCATCAACGCCTATCAGGACGCCTTTGGCGGTTCTGAGAGCAAGGCCCAGCGCGAAACCCAGAACAAGATTCTCACTCAGCGGAAGCAGGCCCTCGAATCTCAGAAGCGAGACACAGAGACCCGCATCAACACCGAGTCCGCCGAGTTTGAAACCGATGACCTCGCCCGCCTCGGCGATCACTACCTGACCCAGCTTCTCGCGCTTGATGACCGTCTGAACGAGGTCGCGCTCTCGCTCGCCGAAGCCGGGATCGATATCAACGCCCTGCCCGTTCAGCCCGTCGCTCCGGGAAGTGATCCGCAGGCCGCTGCCGAGCCCCTTGATCCCCTCACGCCCGAGCAGATCGCCACCTTCGACGGCCCGATGGCCAAGTATCTCGGTGAGCTGGCCGAGTTCCGCCGCCGCCTCGATCTGTACCGCTCGCGGGGGATCGGCCCCAAGCACACCGCCATGACCGATCTCAACGCCGAGTTGAGCGCGCTTGAAACCGCAATCGCTGATCGCGCGGCATCAGTCAACGCCGCCGCGGCTGCATCGAGCTCCCTCGGCACAGCCGGGCCTGTGGTCGCTGCGCCGGCGGGCACATCGCTTACGCCCGCCCAGCTCGTCAAACGTTACCAGCATCTGCGTCAGCAGTCCGAAGCCCTCCGCTCACGCACCGACCTCGTCAGCAAGCGCAAGCTGCAGATCGATGCGCTCCGCCGCGAACTGAAGATGACCGAGACCAACCTCGATGAGGTCAACCGTCGTCTCGATGAGATCGCGGTCGAATCCAAGATGACCGATCGCATCGGACGGATCGAAGCCATCCTTCCGGATGCCCCGCCCTCAACGCCCACTGTAGATCCCCGCAAGAAGTACGCCGCGATGGGCCTTGTGCTCGGCGGCGGGTTCCCGGTCGGCATCTTTCTGCTTCTTGGACTTGTTGACCGCCGCTTCCGCTACTCCGATCAGGCCGGCGATCGGCTGGGCGGCGCACGCATGCTGGGCATCCTCCCCGAACTCCCTTCAACCATCGACGACCCCGAGCAGGCCGCGGCCGCGGTGCACTGCGTGCACCACATCCGTTCGATGCTTCAACTCGCGGATCCCACTCGGAAGGTCTATGTCGTCACCAGCCCCACCGCCGGCGACGGGAAGACCAGCCTGTCGCTCTCGCTTGCGATGTCCTTCACCATGGCGGGCGAGCGCACGTTGCTGATCGATTTCGATCTGATCGGACACGGCCTGACCTCCCGCCTCGGGGCATCCCGCGAGATCGGCATTGGTCATCAGCTCACGCACGGCAACACCAGTCCTACTCCCGAGGCAACCAGCGTCCCGGGGCTCAGCCTCGTTCCATCTGGACGCGACGATGCCGCATACGCCAGCCGCGTTTCGCGCGAGGCTCTCGCCAAGATGATCGAAGGCTTCCGCCGCGACTACGACGCCGTGATCATCGACACGGGCCCGATCCTTGGCAGTCTTGAAGCGAACCTCGCCGCCTCGGCGGGCGATGCCGTCGTGATGGTCGTCGGCCGCGGCCAGCAGAGCTCCGACGCTCAGAGCGCCATCCGTCATCTCGGACTCCTTGGAGCCCGCCTTGCCGGCATCGTCTTCAATCGCGCCAACTCCATGGACTTCAGCCGCTCGCGAAGCGTCAGCGCATCGTTCCGCTCCGTTCGCGCGTCGGCCGCGGCATCCGCGGGCCATACATCCACTGACATCATTCCTGCGGCCGATATGCTTGGGCCTCTGGCTCGCAGCGTCGCGCTGGACATGAGGCCCTGATCGCACCGTGAACGCGACCGCCACCATCTGGGGTCTTACTCCCACTGCACTGCACGACCGCTTCTGGGCGTCGCGCGGTGTACAGGTCGTTCGCCCCGGCGAACCCTCGGCAATCGTTCCCTACGCCGAGCTCTATTTGCTGCTCCCCCCGGGCACGCTCACCATCTTCCGCCCCGCTGCTCTGCTGGATGCCATGGCCTGGCTCAGCCCCGACCTTGTCGCCGTCCGGCTGGTCGACAAGCGCAAGGACCGCTACGCCGAGCGGGTCCACAGTGACTCTTCCGGTCGCTTCCAGCGCTTTGAGCGCGTGTACGGCGAGGCCGATGCGCGGACCATCCGCGTGGGTCTCACCAGCGATCCGGAGATCGTTCAGATCTGGCAGGCCGCGCCCGATGCCACAACCGCCTGGCGACGCATGCGGAAGTCTCTCCGTCCCTCCGCGCGCTCCGCCGCGAGACTTCAGGCCCGCATCTTCGACTCTGAAGACCCCGAGGAAAGCACGCTCTTTCTGCGCGAGATCATCGGCCGTTGGCGCAGGCCCGATACGACCATCAACCGGATCCAGGCCGCGGGCGACGGCGTGTGGATGATGGATGAGCAGAGCGTCAACGCGCCGGCCTCCGCACGCGGGCCGCTGTGGATCGGCGCCGGAAGGGAGCTCCCCTCTGATCGCTTTGCGGTCGGGCCGGCCGTGCTGTGGGACAGCCCCGCCGCCCGCCCCACGCAATCGCCGGTCGAGTGGCTTCAGATCGAACCCATCGCCGAGTCCCTGGCGACTCTCAAGACCCCTGCGATCTCGCGGCGGCCCTTCAAGCGCGCCTTTGACATCCTCTTCTCGCTGCTGGTTCTTGTGGCCACACTCCCGCTCTACCCGCTCATCGCGCTGGCAGTTTTCCTCGAGGATGGAAGACCCATTTTCTTCAGCCACACCCGCGAGACCATCGGCGGCCGCAGGTTCGGCTGCCTGAAGTTCCGCTCGATGCGGCGGGACGCCGAAATGATCAAGGCCAAGCTTGCCGGCGAGAACAAGGCCGACGGTCCACAGTTTTTCATTCCCGATGACCCTCGTCTCACCCGTGTCGGCCGAATCCTCCGTGACTTCCAGCTTGATGAGCTCCCGCAGTTCCTCAACGTGCTCAAGGGCGACATGTCCGTCGTCGGTCCGCGGCCCAGCCCGTTCAAGGAGAATCAGTTCTGCCCGCCATGGCGCGAGGCTCGACTGAGCGTTCGCCCCGGCGTCACCGGCCTCTGGCAGATCCGCCGCACCCGTGTTGCCGGCGCGGACTTTCAGGAGTGGATCAAGTACGACATCGAGTACGTTGAGCGCGAGTCGTTCTTCTTCGACCTCTGGATCATCTGGAAAACAGTGCTTCTCGTTCTCAGGAAGGTCACCCGCTCATGAGACTCAAGCCCAAGGCCGCGCGCCGACTCCTCCTCGTGGGGATCGCCGGCGTGCTGCTCGTTGTTGCCGCGTTTGGCCTCTTTGTCGTGCGGAAATGGCAGAACGAACGCCGCACCCAGGCCCTCCGCACCGACGGCATGGCCGCGTATGCGCAGCAGGATTACTTCTCGACTCTCGACAACCTCGGCCGCTACCTGCGCCGCCAGGCTGATGACCGCGAAGCCTGGCTTGCCTTCGCCGACGCAAGGGAGAAGACCGAAGACCCGCGGGCAGCTCACCTCCCGCAGGCGGCCGTCGCATACGGGCGTGCACTCGCGCTCGATGAAACCGACCGCGACACGGCGCTCAGGCTCGTGAAGCTCCAGAACCAGATTGGCTATCACGCCGAGGCACGCGATCAGGCGGTACGCCTGCGTCCTGGCGACATCTCCGCTGCAACCAGCGTTCACTTCGAGGCCATGGTGCAGGAGGCAGCCGCCCGAATCGCTTTGAAGGCATGGGATGACACCCTCGACAAGCTCACCTCGCAGCTTGTCAGCCTCGCTCCCAAGGACTATCAGCCCGCGATCATGCGGGCAACTTTCCTCCGCGAGACCGACCGCCGCGATGAGGCCCGCTCCTTCGCCGCCTCATCGCTCGCCGCCAATCCCGGCGATGCCGGCTTCGCGCTCCTCTCGCTGCTCGTCCGCGTCGAGACCGGTGAATCTGTTTCGATCGACGAGTTCACCAGCACGCTTTGCGCCGCCGCGGGCCTTGACAAAGACACCCCCACCCGCATCGCCGAACCCACCTACACCCAGCCGCAGCTCGCCGGGCAGCTTCTCGCCGGCTTCGATCGTCTGGGAATGTACCCGCACTCCCTCATGGTCATCCGCGATGCCTCGCAGCGTCTGAAGGACAACGACTTCCGACGCCTCCTTGCGCGTCGACACTGGCAAAGCGGTCAGCCGCAGGCCCTCTTGACCGACTTCCCCGCCCCGGATGCTTCTCCCCGTGGCGAGCACAGCGAGATCCTTGCTTTCAGCGCGCTCGCCCTTCGCAATCTGGATCGCAAGGACGAAGCCTCCAAGCTGCTCGATGCGCTTCGCACGCGTGACCGGGACTTCATTGCCAAGGCCTGGAGCACCGTTCTCAAGGCTGTTCTGGATACTCCCGACCCCAAGGCCGCGCTCTCTCTGGTCGATGCCGGAATCAAAGAGCACGAGGCCGAACCCACCTTCCCCTACTTCCGCGGCGAGATTCTCTCCCGCCTGGGCAGAAACGAGGAAGCCCGCGCCGCCTGGGAGAGCGTCTACCGCTCCGGCGTCGCGGAAGGGTGGGATGCTCCCGCCGTTCGAGCCTCCGAAACCCTGCTCGACGAGGGTCGCCTCGATGAGGGCATGGTCGCCGCGCAGAACGCTCTCCAGAAGTTCCGTCTCGCTCCCGCCGCGCGTCTCTCGCACCTGCGCGCCCAGGCGCTGCTCATCGAATCCGGTCGCGCTGTACCCAGCCCCGCCGATGTTCTTCGGCAGATCGAAGAGATGTCGACGCGTCTGGATGCGCTCAACAACCCGCAGCTCAGCCTCATGGCCCGCCGCGCACTCCTTCCAGCTCGCGTCGCACTCCTCGCGGATTCTGACCGCAAGTCCGATGCATCCGATCTGATCGAGCAGGTCGCCAAGGATCCCGCGACACTCGACGCCGACCTCGCCCGGCGCCTGGCGCAGGTGAGTGCACGCGAAGGCCTGGGCATGGAGGACCGCATCCTCGAGGCCGCGGGCGTCAGCGGGGGCACGCTGCTCAGCCGCGCACTGCTCATGCACACCGGCGGCCAGCCCGCACCCGCGATCAAGCTCATCGACGACGCGTTCGCCAATGCCACCGAGGCGACCAGGGCCGACATGATCCTGACCCGAGCGCAGTTTCGCGATGCCATCGGACATCCCGAAGCCCTGAGCACCTGGAAGTCCGCCGTCGCCGCCTATCCCGATTCCCTCGCGATGCACTTGACCGCGATCCGCTCTCAGGCCGCGCCCACCGACTCCGCGTTCGTCGAGCAGATTGCTTCCCGCATCATCGCGCTGGGCGGCTCTGACGCCGACCGCCCATCAGCCGAGATCCGCTTTGCCCGCGCTCGCGCGCTTCTCTCGGCTTCACCATCTGTTCGCGCCCGCGATGAGGCCGTTGGCCTGCTGCGCAATCTGGTGCTGGAAGCCCCGGCCCGAACCGAGTTCCGCGATGCGCTGATCAACGCCCTCCTGCTGGATGACCCGGCCAAAGACATTCGACCCAACTACCAGGGCGCGATTGATCAGTTGACCGCGGGCGCAGCCTTTTCAAACGACCGAACAGCCTTCACACTCCGCCTCGCATCGATCTACCGGCAGCAGGGCCAGTTGCCCCGCGCCGTTGCAGAACTGACCAAGCTCGCGCTCGATTCCGCCGCCGAAACCCCCGGCCGACTGCGGGCCGTCGATCTGCTCACCGAACTCCGCGAGCACGAGGCGGCCCTCCGGGCTCTTGACACCGTGCTCTCTTCCGCGCCCGATGATCCCGAGCTGCTGCTGCGTCGAGGCAGCCTGCTCCTGGCCCTGCGACGGGACCGCGAGGCCATCGACACCTACCAGCGCATCCTCCGCGCACCCCTTGCCAGCGCACCCTTCATCCTCAACGTCGCCAACGCGCTGCGCACACTCGGAGAGCCCGGCGCTGCCCAGAGTGCACTGGCGAAGCTCGATGACCCCGCCATCGCGCCCAAGGACCGCGCAATGGCCCGCGCAGCCTTCGCCGCTGCTGCCGGCGACGCCGCGACCGCTCTCACCGAGTACACCCGCGCCACCCAACTCGGCCCAGATGACCGCCAGACCTGGTCGCTGCTGGCACGCTTTCACCTCGTTCGCGGCGAGCTTGGCCCGGCAGAAGCTGCCGCCAAGGTCGGCCTCGAGAAGATCCCCGGCGATTCCGACCTGACCATCATCCGGGAGCAGATCCGCGTCGCGGGCATGGATGACGAATCCACCGATATCTCCGCGCTCGCCGATGCACTCGCAAGCAACCCCGCAACCGCTCGCCGCGCAGAAGCCATCCGCGCCGTCGGCCGCACCCGCGCGGAGGGCAAGCTCGACGACGCCGCCGTTCTGGGCAGGCTCGCCGACGAGTTTGTCGATGACCCCTCCACACAGATGTTTGTGGTACGCAGGCTCATCGCCGGCGGGCCCGCATCCGTCGCCGAGGCGTCCCGCATCGTCCGGCGAGCTGCCGCCAGATATGCAAACGATCCATCGATCCAGGAGCAGGCCGCACGCACACTCATCGCCGCCGGTGAGTGGGAAGCTGCTCTCGCCGCCGCAACCGCCTGGCGCGCCCTCACCCGTGAACCCCAGGCCGATGTCGCGATCGGCGAATCCCTGCTCGCCCTCGGCCGCACCCGCCAGGCGAACGAAGCCGTCAAGGACATCCGCATCCCCCCCGCGATCGCACCCGACGATGTCCTCTCGCTTGGCGCACTGAACGTTCGCGTTCGCGCGGCCATCGAATCCGGTCCCGCCGCGCCCGCCTTTCAAACGCTCGAGCCGCATCTGTCCTCAGAGCCCGTGCGATTCAGCATCGCCCTCCCCGTCGCGTCGATGCTGGTGAAATCCGCCGCCGATGTGCGGACATGGATCGAAGCCATCGCGTCGAAGATGGATCCCTCATCCGCGAACGATCAACTCGCCATCGCCAATGCGTGGGCCTCGGCATCTGACCGCTTCCCCGATGCCAAGGCGGACTTTCTCAGGCGCGCCGGCAGCGCGGTCGACCAGGTACTCAGCACCCCCGATGGGGCATCCGCGCAGGCACTCTCCATGCGATCCTCGATCTCCAACGCCGCCGGCGACCTGCCCGCGGCCGTTTCCTTCGCACGCCAGGCCATCGCCAAGGAGCCAGAGAACCCCCTGCTCGTGCTCGCCCTGGCGCGACTTCTGATGGCCACAGGCACCGACTTGGCGGAAGCCGAATCCACTGCTCTGGGCGTTGCTTCCGGCGGGACCGCCGCCCCCGAGGCGCTGTTCATCGCTATCCACGCGCAGCTTGCCCAGTCCGAGGTCGCCGCCGCGGCGGGCGATCAGACCAAGGGGGCAGCCAAACGCCGGGAAGCACAGGCCACCCTCTCCCGGCTGGGAGCGATTCAACCCCTCGCCACCCAGATGGTGCTCGAGATGGCCAACCTCGCTGAACGTATGCAGGACGATGCCCAGGCCATGGCTCTCTACGAGCGGGCGCTTGCCGCCTCGCAGCCCCCCACTGGCGCGCCTTTGGCAATCGTCAACAACAACCTCGCCTACCTCATCTATAAGAAAGCAACGCCCGGTTCCGCAAGCGATGCCCTTCGCCGCGCCAAGACACTGATCGATGAGGCGATCCTGATCGCCCAACTCGCCCCGTTCTACGACACGCTCGGCTCGATCGACATCGCGATGGGCGACCGAAGCGGCGCAATCATCGCCTTCCGGCGTGCAGTCGAGCTCGATCCAAAGGCCTCCGGAGCGCTGGTGAATCTTGCGGATGCGCTGGCGGGCGGCTCCGCCGCGGACCGAGCCGAAGCCGCCACACACTTGCAGACCCTTGCTGCCCTTCTCGCGAGCGGCGAAAGCAGTGCCCAACTTGACGCCGAGCAGCAGTCGCGCCTTCTCCAGCTCCGTCAGAAGCTCTCTCCTCGCTGACCCCGAACCCCCATATCCCCCAGTCCCTCCCGACGGCCGGTCAACTTGACCGGCCGTCTTCGTTTGGCACCGATGAACGCTCCTAATGCTGTATTCTCAGACCTTCTGCCTTTCCTCAGTCTCGACGATCTGCTTGAGAAACCGTGCCAACGGTTCGCCAACGGGCGGCGTTGGAGGTAATCTCCGTCACCGTTCCACACCGCGCAGCGGCTTTGGGATCGGTGAAGTTCAGGGCGGGCTGGGATTCCGGGGCGTGGGGATTCATTATGAAGACTTGCATCGTCATCACGGCTATGGCCGGGCTCGCTGTCTCAGGTGTCGCACACGCCGCGCCGGTCGTCCTGCGAGGCCAAGGGGTTTCGGGCGCGCCAGCCAATCTCACGGTTGCGCCCACTCCTGCTTTCAGCTCCAAGTTCGCCGTTTCCGAGGTCGATGGTCGCCTGAGCATCAATGGCTCCCAGACCGCCGGAGCCGGCAGCGAACACAAGCTCGGTTCGCTGAAGCAGGTGAATGATGTCCGCTGGGCTTTCACGCTCAGCCACTCCCCATCCTCAGGCTTCACCGTCACCATGAGCGGCATCCTCAACGGTGAACGCGACACCCTCTCCCGATCCATCCGGTGGGATGGCCGCACCGACCACTCCACCTCAAACAGCATTGGCAGCGCGCAGCAGAGCCGCACATCTTTCAACGCGCTCCAGCTCACCGCCTCCGTTCCCCATCATCTCGATACCGCGGGCCTCTCCTTTTCCCAGTTGGTCTTCTCGAGCGCATCGCTCGGGAATGGCTCGTTTGATGCCGAATCGCTCGGCTCCGGCGGCTCCGCCTACACCAACACCTGGATGACCTTTGGCAACGATCCCGATCTTGCGGCCCACAGCTGGTCGCTCTCGGGCGTGGTGCTGGGTTCACGCAAAGTCAGCGCGGATCTGGGAAGCCTGAACTTTGGCATTGTGGGACAGACAGTGGTTGTC
>Ga0163144_10016954_pt1 | contig 14888 bp, 24 predicted proteins | sample OliLak19BULKMAT1_FD_123175 | JGI IMG/M metagenome (GOLD analysis project Ga0163144, IMG submission 123175) | Freshwater microbial mat bacterial communities from Lake Vanda, McMurdo Dry Valleys, Antarctica - Oligotrophic Lake LV.19.BULKMAT1 | ecosystem: Environmental > Aquatic > Freshwater >... | reverse complement strand
GATGACAGATTTAAAATCATCTTTAAGACGACTTTCTACATAAGGCATAATATCTTCTAGTTTAGCATTTTCCCAACCACTCTCAACAACACTTGCCCAGATATCAGCCACACGACGCACGAAGAACGGCTCTGCTGGAAGATCTGCCTTCTCTAGGGCAGTTATCATACTTGTCTCTACTTCTTCGTAGTTACGCTTCGTAGCTTCTTCTAGACGTGCAGTGTGTTCTCGCTCTTCTGCAGACTTCTGTCTATCTTCATACTCTTTAAGCTTACGTTCGTAGTCTTCTAGCTTTTTTTGTTCCGGGGACTTTTGTTGATCTTCTAAATCCTGCATTAATACCTGTTCAGCTAATTTACGTACATCTAACCCTAAAGATGGATTACGTAAAATACTTAAAGGATCTTTTTGTAACATTTCAACAAGTTGTTCTGCTTGTTTTTTGTAGTTAGAGGCTTCTTGAAATTTCTCATCAGCGGCCATTGCCTTCTGTAAGTACTTCTTTACAGCTTCGTCATCATTCATGTCTAATTCAATACTCTTAGACTTTCCGTTGACTTTAAGCTCATAAGCCTTAATAGCTTTCTTAATTTCAGCTTCTTGTTTCTTTTCTACTTTTACTTCTTTTGTGGCATCTTCTTGAGTGCCTTCTTGCATCTCTAAATCTTCACCAGTGTCTTCTGCGTCTTGCGGAGTATCTGTTGAGGCGTTAGCGGGAGCTGCTTCGATAGGCGCAGCTGAGCCTGTGTTTTCGTCTGACATATTTGTCCTTCATGTGGTTCCTATAAATAGGAATGCAGTTAAAGTAAGCGTTCCCACTATGGGAATGGCTACATTATATATGTTATTTTAAAATGTACTATTTACAAGTAGAGCAGGTACAGTCTTTTTTATGATTACTCATTTTTTTACGTAGTTTAGCGTATACAGGCTTGGTGATTTCTACTTCTGCTGTTTTTGTTTCGTTCATTATTGAGGACCCTTCATGTAATTACGTAATGTGGGCATAATACCCAGTTCTTCTTTTGTTGCGTCTAGTCGATCTCTGTATAAGTTAAGGTCTTCTAAGTCCCGCTCGTTTCGCTCAAAAGATCTATTGTGACCTTTAAAATGACCCATAGCAGAAGCGTCTAGTTGACCTTGGTTTTTTCTTAGTAAGTGTTTAGAAAGTTCAGACATAACCGCTTCTTGTGCTTCCGGGCTACCCTCTAGCATTTTTTGCATTTCAAATCTGTCTGCAGCTTTCGGAATTTCGCTAGATGGCGCTCTGTTTTTAAATTCCATAGCCGTAGTTGGTTTAATGCCATACCTACCAACTGCGTTTGTACCATCGGATAAAGGAGCGTGATTAGTAAACTTACCGTCTTGGCTTTCCATCTTACTCATAACATCAATTAAAGCTTGTTGCATTGGTGTTCTGTTCATTATTTAACCAATGCCACTATTGTAGCAATTAAAGTAGCGACTACTAATGCATAATTAATAGCTTGCTTATACACAATTTTTTCCACAGTGTGAACTTTATCTAAATATACTTCTTTAATTACTTCTTGAATGACTACACTCTGAACAATAACATCTACGTATTTTATTACTTCTACTTCTGTGACTACTTGAACTTCTTTAATTACTTCTTGAATAATTACTTTTTCGACAATGACATCTCTAGGTACATCTATGTAAACTTCTTTAACTACATCTCTAATTACTTCTAATACAATAGGAAGTTGTGCTGTAGGCAGTTCAACGTCTTGTGGAGATTCTTTAGCTATTTTAGTGCGTGAGCCAAATGATATCTTACCCATATTAGCTCTTTAAAACTAATTCGCCAGCTAAGGCAATTTTAATATTTAGACAACAGATACTAGCGGGTACGCCAGTTACTAGATTTGGTAAGGTAATTTCAGTGACATTATCTAGTAGTAAAGCTTTAACTCCACTATTGGGATTAGAAGCATGTAAATAACATATTTGTGAGTATTTAGACACGTTAATTACTTGTCCAGCAGTAACAGCTACCTGCACTGTAAGTCTTTCCGTAATAACACTATCACCATCGGCAGCACTTAACTCGACAGCTATTTCTGGAATTTGCACATTCAACGAGTTTGTGACTGCGTCAAAAGATTTTCTTAGGATTAATTCTCCACTTAAATACTTACCATCACTCATAAAATCTCCTATACTATATGTTAATCTACTGTAAAGCTATATAAACTAGCAAAAGGGTGTTTATAACCAACAGTACTATGCATGCAAGTTTAAATTTATTTACTCGTGCTTTTCTGATTACAGGATTACTTACTGTTACCTTTTTAGCTTCGGTCGTAAATTTTGCCATTATGTTGTTCTTTCTAGTTTAATATCTTTAATTAAAGTGTTTAAATCACTTGGAGTATAATCTTCTAAATAGCTGGGAGTTCTAATGCCGTGTATTTGACACACCCTAGCCGCAAATTCGCTGCAAATAAACCCCATATCTTTATTATCAATTGGTATAGAAAAGTTAAATAGTTTTTTTATAGCTATAACTAGTATCTGCAATTGTGAGTATTTAACTCCTAAATGTTGCTTAATAAACAACAATACATCATTAAACTGCTTGCTAGAACAATCTAATTTATACTCTTCTACTATTACATTATGTTCTAAAAAATGAGCTACGTTTATTTCGTTTACGTAGCCTTTACTGGCTTGAGCTATAATGTCAACCTGGGTAATAGGGCAGATATATCTTATATATACGTGACTAAAGTTACGCTTTTCTGCAAGTTGAATAGCAGCACTACCGAGTTTCCACATACTACTAGCTCTGCTAAACCCTATAGTCATTAATCCTTTACCTCATGAAAAACAATATTTATTCTAATATCAAAGGCAACTGGGCTTGTAATTTCTAAAACAATCCTCATTCCTGTGTAAACATCAGCATCGTATTGTGAAACATCTTTGTAATTACCTTCTGTTAAATTCACGTTAAATCCGAATTGATTAAGCATAAGATTTGGAACACCAGAATAAGTTCCTGCAGCAGTATCTAATATTTTTAAATTAGCGGTGCATCCCGCCGAAGTGTTAACAAATTCAGCCTCATTAATTTTTGCTTCTGGATAAGGAACAACGATTTCATGCGTAGACGTTCCGGCTACTTGAGAGAAAACATAGCCATGCTTTCTTCTGAAAAGCTTTTTTCCATTTGGTAGTGTCTTTGATGTAAAAGGTAGCATTAAATTCATGTTTACTCCACTGTAAATACGAAACGGACATTAAAAGCGCCAGCTGTTGAATTTGTTGCAAACTTGACATGCAAGCCCTGGCCTGGTCTTATTGCCAAAGAGGTACCACCTTCAACTCGTTCCCAAAACGGAGTAGAGTTTTGAATTGCGTGATCATTAGCTTCTACATCTAGAGTACCAGGCCCCCATTCGTCCGTTGACCAAACACCTTGTCTAAGTAAGTCTGTTTCTGATGCCACTGTTGAACCTGTTGCAAGCGAAATTCCAGCTGGCAAAACCTCACTTGTATCATGTCTTACTGCTGTAATTACTGTCCCGCCAGTAAAGGACGCTATTCTTAGAACCTCAAAAATCCCAGCAACTCCTGTGGTTGATGTAGTTCTGTCGTTGATCAGCCAAATTTGTCTAATTTTTATAATAGCAGTCCCAGTGTTTTGAATTGCTAGTAGTGATTTATTATTAGCCAAGGCAACTTGTGTAGCTACGGCTGAAAATGTTGCATACTCTTGCACAATAGGTCGAACTACTATTCCACTATCCGCCGAACCCGGAGGGGTAGTGATTGGGTTAAATATTGATATTAAGCTAGAAAGCCTTTGAGCTATGCGTTGAAGTCTGCCGTTTAATCCGCTAGAGGCAGTATCACTAGCCGGAGCGGTTTCAACAACGTCGCCTAATCGAGTGTTGTTTGTTACCTGCGTAGTTTCTAACGCAAGCAATGAAGTGTTTAAATTAGTACCAGCATTAGCTGTAACTTGTCCAATCGAATTTGCTCCAGAAGGTAGCGCACTTGTGATTGATCCGAGTGTTGTCACTGCAGCTAAAGTAGATGCTGGCTTTAGTAACGTATTTACGGATGTGTTTAAAGTTCCTAGATTACTATTTACAGTAGTAAGAGATGAATCTTTAGCCACTGTAGAATCTAAAGCAAGTAGTGAGGTGTTTAAATTAGTACCAGCATTAGCTGTAACAGTTCCACTTACAGGTTGTGTTACTCCAGATCCATCAATTAGTAACCTCGTTGAAGTAACAGTTAGATTACTAGGAATCTTTGTATTGAGGGTAGAAATAGTTGCTTCAGTCGCTGCTCCTGTAGGAAGTGGTAACGATGCTGCACTTATTGGCTGCGTTGTAGCAGATCCATCCACACTAACCACACCAGTAGAAGAAACTCTAACCGCTCTTAAATTAGTTCCATCTGTTCCTCCAACCATCGTAGCTTGTGTTGGAACACTAGACCCGGTTAAACTAACAGAAGGGTTCGAAGCTGTTATAGAAGTGTTAGGACTAATCGCAACAACTAAAGCTTGATCAGTGGCTACGGCTGGAGTAGAGGCTGCTTTAACAGTTAAACCTGAAGGAATTTTTGTATTAATACCAGATAAACTAGTATTACCTGTAGTTTGTAAAGTGGAAGTTGCAACTAAAATTTCAGTTCCAGCTGCATCTCTCGTATTTACATGCAACGCGCCGTTAGCTGTAGACTGCACTGGAGTTTGTTCAACCCCAGAAGCATTACTTCCTACAACTTTAACAGCTTGCGCTGCTTCTATATCTGAAATGTCAGCCACGGCGACTCCTTAAAATTAGATTTCTTGTCCTAGTATTGTAGAAAACAAATCTTGAGCTTGATTATCTCTGTTTGATCTAATAACTCGCACTCTAACACCAGCAGCAACAGCTATAGGTGATTCTAAAACAATACTCATATTAGGAGTTGCTGTAGAATTAAACTGAACAAACCGAGTATTAAATGTACCAGATGCTACACCAGTTTCAACTTGTACTTCAATCTTAGATTTACCAGAAGCCGTTGCTTCGATTTGCTTAAGATATAAAGTTTTTGCAGCTGTAACAGTGTAGTCGTGATTTGAAGAACCGCCCCCTGCTGTATTTACAGAAGTGAAGTAGTTAATAATTTCTGCCCCTGGAAGATCAGCAGCAAAAGCCACTGCTATTGGATTTGCAGAGGACCCCAACAAAGCACCAGCCGCATCACGTAAAGAAACATCTAAAGGTCTAGTTGCACCAGCTGCAGAAGAAGTTAATGCATTACCAGCACCGTCTTGTATTCTTGTTGACCATACACCAGATTGACTTGCAGGAATTGCGGATTGATCTGTAGGTAAAACTACTCTTAATGTTTGAGCGTTAGTAACACCCGCTGCAAAAGCTGCAACACCAGCAGCATTGCCAAGTAGTGCTGCTACGCGAATTGCTGTAGTGCTTACACCAAAATCTTGTACAATTTTAGTATTAATAGAGGCTAGTGTAGTTTCTGTAGCTGCGCCAGTTGGTAAAGGCAGAGAAGCTGCTGAAATAACCCAAGGAGAGGTAGATTGTGTAACGGCTACTGTACTTAATGGAGTGAGTGTTGATAATTGTGCAGCAGTTAACACTACTGGAACAGAGGCAGCTGCCAAAGCTTGACCTAATGCTGGTGTCTTTCCATCAATACTAGTTAAACTAGCATTACCAGAAGTCTGCAACGCAGCAGTAGAAGCCCCTGTAGGAAGAGAGATAGTACCTGAAATATTATTAATATCCCAAGTGCCAGACTGAGTTGCCGCAACTGTACCGGACACAGCTTGCGTACCAGATGGAATATTACGAACAATTAACGCTTGCTCTGATCCCGCTGGTGTAGTCGTAGACGACGCTAGAGAATTTCCAGCTCCATCTGTTGCTTTTATTGTGACTCTACCGCTAGAATCAATTGCTAATTGTTGTGACGTAATTGTAGCATCAGCTACCTTTATAATTACGTCTCCTGCATTTTCCGTTCTTACTGGAAGACTGCTATTGTAATCGCTCATATGTTATCCCCTTTTTAGTTTTTCAATTTCTTGTTTAATTTTAACTTCAGTTTCTTCTTGAATAACAATGGCTTTTTTTAATCGCTCAATGTCATTTGTCATTTCTTCTATCTTTAATTCAAGTTCAAATTTTGCAGTACAAACTCTCATTAAATCCAATTCTTTTCTTTTTAAATCAATCATTCTATACTCCAAGTATTTGTATTCTAGCGTTAAAATTTGCCGTACTAGGTCTTGTATGGAACACTCTAACTTCCACTAAATCCCCAGGTACAAGCGGGTACCCTAAATTCTGTTCGTCTGTATAATTAAACGTAGTATTTAGTTCTCCTCCAAAGTAAGTTCTCTTTGAATCAATTAAAACACCATTATAGTATATGTTAAATTTGGCAATGTTTTCTCCAGAGCAAGACACCTTTTGTAATTTATTATTAGGTCCTGCTAGAACAGTGTAGGAAGCTATAGTAGTGAGTGTATTAGCTCCAACTGAATTGATTTCATTAAATACGTTTATTGCTGGATATAAAGCAGCAGCGGAGGGGTTAATAATATTAACATCTAAGCCTTGCTTACCAAATGCCAGCGTACTAGTAATTAAATTAGTACCATCTCCAATGCGAATAGAATCATCTATGTGACTAATTACCAAATTTCCAGGATTTACGTTTATACTACCGTCAGAATTTACAGCGACAGTGTCTATTCCATCTGTAATTCTAACATCTAAGCCCCCTGGGGGAGCTGTTAAGGTAGCTGTAGTGCGTAGCGAGTCCGTAGTCTCATCAAAGACTTTCTTAATGATATTTTCAAGATTAAGAAACCTACCCGGTACTGAAGCCATTATTAACCTTCAGTTGGAAATGGTTGTTGTTGACCTGCCATTGTTAAACCTGGATCAACTTCCGCTGGTTGTGGTAAATCCATACCCTCTGCGCCCATAGGAGCAGGGGACATAGGGCCTTCTTCTTCCGGCGGTACTTGACCAGCAGGAGGAGGATTTCCGCCCTGTTCTGGTGGAGGAGCTTGTTGTTGTAAACTAGGAATTCCTAATACTCCTAATAATGCCGGATCTGTGGTTTTCATTAAATCAACGTGTTCTAAGATATGCTGATAAACTAGATCAGCCACTATGCCTTCACGTAAGTCTGGATCAGCAATTACAGCTTGGTGTTCTTTAATATGAACAGCATGGTCATCTAAAGCAATAGCTCTAACACCAATACCTAACATCATTTTCTCATTCTCACTTCGCACTAAGTTTAAATGCCGCTCAATAGGATCTGTAGCAACGTCTAAACGACCGGAAGTAAGTACTGTGAGATATTGCTCTGGTGTCTTAAACAAACCGTACTGAAGCAAATCCGAAGCGATCTGAGCACGTCCGGCATGTGTTTGTGATAGTGGGTTAGCTACTTCTACAGTAATGCGGCTGATCTGAGCTAAATCGTCAGCATTAAATTCTTTTTCAATGTAATTCTTATTAGCTACGCCGCTAAGCATTACAATACGAGGCGTATGAGCGAATGCTTTAAGTAAATTAATAAGACCAGTACCAACATCTTCCATTAAACGTATATACTGCTGTTGTAAACCAGACATATATTGTAATGACGTAGACTGTACTAGTGCTAAGGCTGTACCAGAGCGCAAGGAAGCCTCTGGATTACCTCTGGTTACAGAAGACACACCAGAAATAGTTTCCATTTGAGTTTCTAAAGCTTTTGCGAAGTTAAATACTTCTGCTGGGGTATTTGTAAAGTTAATTGGCTCAGGTTTTTCATTACCTTCAATGATATTTAATCCACCCTCAAAAGATTTAGGAGAAATATCAGAACCACGTTTAACAAATATACTTTGCACAGCAAAAGCTGATTGGTTTGAAAGAATAGCTGAGTATGTAGAATTTAAAGCATCTTGAACTTGCAGCAAAGGGAACATAGGGGAGTATCCAAATGATGTCCCTAATACGTCACGAGCAGAAATTCTATATAAAGGAATGTCTTGGTATGGATTAGATTGATCAATTAAAGTTACATCGCCATCCAAGAACAGCATATAACGCCCATCTTGTAATGTCTCAGTCTTCTTGTGAATAAACTCATACACAGGTATGTCGTCTGATTTGTTAGATGAAAACATATCCATGCCGTAATTGAAATACTCAGAAGCTTCCTTCATTTGTATGATTTTATCAGCAAAATCAGGGTATTTAGAAGCTAGGTCAAATTTGTTTTTAAAAGTACGTACTAATACCCAGTCGTGCTCTTCAGGAGTACGGTTTACGTCGAACAATACATTAAAAGGAGTGACGTTGCGAAATTCTACATCGCCTTCGTGAATCGGATCACCAGTTTCTGGATCTCTCTCATATATATTACCGCGAGTAGCATTCCATTCCATTTTAATATAACCGGAACCGAGTACTAAAGCAAATTCTACAGCTTTAGATAAATACTTCTCAAGATTCTTTTCTCTCATGTAGTATTCTAATAAAGAATTTGCTAGTTTGGCTTGAATGATAGATTTACTATCCGAGTTTGAGGCTTTAGAAATAAACGCTGGCTTATTAGCGGTAATCATTACATGCATATGCTGTGCAATGTTTGCGTAGTGATTAATGTCGATGTTAGTCAACTCGCCTTGCTCGCCGCCGAAACTAATTTTATTTCCATCACGACCATTAAACATGCCATGGTACGCTAAATAAGATCTCTGGATAATGTCAAAGTAATTATTGCTATATAAACCTTGATACCAATCGTTAGCGCGTCTTAATAAGTCTTCTGCCGTTTTCTTTGATTCTTGTGCGGCGAAATATTGATCCTTGTTAGACATAGTCACTTCCTTATATTATATATGTTAACTTAGCGCCTTCTTCTACCGTTTAACTTGAGAGTGAATGCGTCCTTTAAAAAGCTTTCAAAAGGAGTAGCTGGAGCTTGCGGGGAGGCGTTATAATGCATATTAGAGTTATACGTGTTAGTTGGAAAAGGATTCTTATTAAAATCTACATTACGACATAAGTAAGAAATTGCGTCAATCCCATCGTAATGCCCCTTATCTGGACTTCTAGCATATGAAGTTCTAGCTGAATTCCAGACTCCACCTTTTAAATGAGATATTAATGTTTTACACTTAGGATCGATAATAATCCTACCTGACTTAAGTAACATTCGTAAGTTATTCAATGCTGCGTGTTTGTCGTCTTTATCGGTAGCTTTAAAATGCAAAGAATGCTTAACAGATAAATCTTGAAGTAGGATAGGATTGTTGTTATCAGCAATACGTAGGTAGGGTTTACGAGCTTCCCCGGTTAACTTATCTAAAAAATTAGCTAGTTCTTTTTGTTTTATTTCTATAGCTAAATTATCAGTAAGCATCTTAGCGCCGGACAACACAAGTTCGTCTTTAATCACAAGCTTAGCATTTTGAAAGTCATAGTACGCAAACAACACTACAGTAAGATCTCTAAAACCTATGTCCATTGCAACATAAGGACTATAGTGATCTGGATTTACCCACTCTTTAACAGTTTGTTGGTAAATGTCTTTTTTACTCATTTCAGGTATAACAGAATCATCTTCTTCGTTAATTACGGAACATAAGTACTCACGTTGAAAAGCTGTTGCTTCTCGTCCATCAGCATACTGACCAGCTATTACTACATCTATGTATTTCTCTCTAGAAGCATAACCTGAATTATCGGCCTGTTGTTGAATAAGAGGGTTATCATCAATAGTATACTTTACTAGTTTATCTTTAAATTCAAAGTCCTTCATGTATTTAATGAAATCATGATCATTGGTTTTAGATGGAGTACTAGCCATTATAAGACGTTTAGCTCTTACATCCCCTTGACCACGAGCAATCATAGGAAACATTACAGATTTAACAATGTAGTCAAGCTTATCACAAAATCCAGCCTCATCCACTATACATAGATCTGCTGTAGCTCCTCGAAGCTTCTCGTAATTACCTTTTTCTACTCCTGCTAAGTGAATCTCAGAACCATTACCAAATACAATTTTATTTTCTTGTATTTTCCATTTAATATTTTTAGATACAGATGTTGGGCAATCTTCCATAATCTTACGGAAGTTATCCATAACAATACTTTTTAAATCCTTAGCTGTAGGAGCTGCGTATTTTACAATTGTGTTAGGTTTTTTAAGACAGAATTCGAATGCGATAGTAAGTAATGCAAAGGATTTACCCCAACCACGACAACATGCGATGACTCGGATAATATCTTCGCCTTCACGTACTTTATTATACATGTCTACCTGTGAAGAGTGAAGTTTGTAAGTTAGATTACCAAGCTTCCATAGCTTTGCTATGGCTTCAGCTTTAGTTATTTTCGGAATTGGCGATTGCAATTAAATCATCCTCGCTAACATCCCTAGAACTAGTAGTGATGTTATCAGTAGGCTGTGATCTTATCAAACGTAGATTTTTAATTAGTAAATCTAACTTTTTAACATCGTTAATGTCTAACTCTCTAGTTTTAGAGCGTTCTTTTAATATTTGTATTTGTTCTACGCATATAAGTTCTTCAGCGTTATCATTACCAATCAAAAGACCAGAGCCAGTGTGCTTTATTACTTCATTAGCATGTTCTAGTTGCTTTTTAAGTTCAACATTTTCACGCATGTATTTTTCTAAAAGCTCTTGCTGCCTTTGTACAAACTCTTTTACGTCTTTTGGTTTAGTTTTTTCTAAAAACTCTTTGCGTAGTTCTTCTATTGAAATAATATTAGACATACTAGAAAAACTTTTGAGTTGGCTTAGGTTGGTTTAAATTAGTCTTAACATTAATATTAGAAATCTGATTACGCATCACTTCTAACTCATGTCGGACACTCTCATCAAGTGGCTTTACTTTTTTACTGTTTAGATATTGAGAATACCCATAAAGTGCCACCAAACTTACCGCAATTGCAGATGTAGCGTAAGAGTCACTACTAAACAACAAACGTGCCGTAATGAGACATAGTAAAACCATTGGAACATTAATTTGTTTTAATCTTTCCATAATACTTCCTTATATTTATGACTTATTACTTGTCCTGTGCCTAGTTTGCTCATTGAGCTGAGTGGTAACACCACATTGCACTTGACTTATTTCATTATGTCATATAATATATGTTAAATGAGTAAAGACAAAGTAAAATATTACATCTCAAACCCTATAAACTATATACCATGTTACGGTCGAGTATTAAATACCTGTGAATTAATATTTACCACCGAAGATTTATCTGGAAGTCGTAAAACAAGAAATAATATGAGTATATACCAAAACTCCATAATGTCGGCTGCAGCTTTTGTGTTTTACGACATACGTATTTTAAAGAAATATTTAATATTAAACAACATTTCTCTTGACAGAATCAGCATATTGTGCGATAATGATACTTCAACAATAAACAAAGCTAAGTAATCTTAGCAATAGGAGAAAATTTGAACAGAACATTAACCTTAAGCCTTTACGGAGCGGTGGGCGTGGCGCTTGTAGCTCTAGTAGCGTATAGCAGTACTTTACAGGACGGTAGTAAAATAGTAAACGAGACTTCCATTCTACAACCCCTGCTTACACTAAACGGAACTGATGGTAGTTCAATAAACACCACAGTGTATAGTCCTAAACCTCAAGTTACAGGAAGTTTGAATGCAGGTACATATCCTGTTAGTAAAGTTACAACTAACTATAGTGATGTGGTTATATTTAATACACCAGTAGTAGAAGAGTCTGTAGATTTAGCAATTAGTATGCTTAGTAAATCTACAGGAAATACTTTGTATTTAGTATTAAATTCACCTGGCGGAAGTGTGATCGATGGCGCTCGTCTTATTAATTACATTAAATATAGCGGTAAAAATATTATTACAGTGTGTGATAATTTATGCGCGTCAATGGCATTTCAAATCTTTCAAGTAGGTAAAAAACGATTGATGACAGACAAAGCTATTTTGATGGCACATCCGGCTTCTGGAGGCGCTCGCGGCATTATTGAAAACATGTACGAATTAATTAAAACAATTAAATTGTACGTAGATCGTATGGATGCTGAAACAGCAAAACGCTCTGGGTTAGATTACAACGCATTTAAAATGATGGTGTTTAATAATCTATGGGCAGAAACACCGGAAGCTTTGAAATTAGGATTAGCTGATGGCGTAGTCTATTTAAACGTAGTGGGTGGTAGTTTTAATGCTGGTAACTTTCAGGCTAACGATGTTATGACTGGATTGAAAAAGTCCGGTAAATACCGTGAAAACATGCTACAAGTGCGTGGATACGAGTTTACACTAAAGTAATAACAACAGGGCGTCTGTTTTCGGACGCTCTATTTAAGGGAGTGACAATGAGTGGTATTAAACACGACCAAGAAAAAGCACCAATGGATTTACTACCTTATGAATCTTTGGAAGAAATTGCTAAAGTGCTTGCATTTGGTGCAAAAAAATACGATAGAGCAAATTGGGCTAAAGGTATAAATCAAAGTAGACTAATATCAGCTGCTATGAGACACTTAGGTCAATTTAACAACGGTGAAGATCTGGATAAAGAGTCTAATACTCTACATCTAGCCAATGCTGCTTGTAATTTATTATTTGCTATCTGGATGTATAAAAATAGACCAGATATGGACGATAGGTGGGTAAATTTATTAAAAAAATAGAAAGTGAATTAATATGTATGTGGGACGTTGATGATACTCTTATTATGAGTGATATCAATGGAGAAATATCTTATTTAGACGTAGCAGGTACTATGCACAGGGGACGAGCGCACATAGTTCACGTCGATCAGCTTAAGAAACACAAAGCTAGGGGTTATACTAACATCGTGTGGAGTGGTAACGGTTATCAACATGCTGAGATTATAGTTAAAGCTTTAAATATAGAGAATTATGTTGACTTTGTTATGTCTAAGCCTGTAAAGTATTGGGATGACTTAACAGATGCAAATAACATTTTAACAAGTAGGGTGTATCTAAATGAGAAGTAAATTTATCAGACACGAAAGATCTATGGACGTATGTTACGAAATTATCGGCGGTGATGAATTTGATGTATTACTAAGAACGTGGAATATGGGACAATCTCAAGCCTTTATGATAGGAGTAGAAGTACCAATGCCTAGAAATAAACTACTTGACAATGCTTGGTTTGTGTGTGATAATGTATATGAAATACTAAATAGCGGTAAATCGCTGAAAGAAGGATCATGGTCGCCTCTAAACAAGTAAACATGGATTCATACAGCCGCCCAGACAGTTGGCTTGTGCGTCGCTTGCGTAGAGCGTATAAACGAGCTGTTAAACTTGTAGAATTTATTAAGCTTGGTTGGGAAGATCGAGACTGGGACTACATGTATACATATGCTCTATTAGAATACAAGATTAAAAAAATGGAAACTTTGTTTAAAGAATCTAGCATCCATGATGATCATAAATTTTCACAGAAAGTATGCAGAGTATTACGTAAGAGTATGAAAAAGTTTTTAAATGAAGATTTCTACGAAGACTTTCTAGATAAAAACTGCCCCATAAAGTACTCAAGTGAAGTACTTCCAGCAGTTCGGGAATCATCAGGCAGACAATTTTATACTATGGTTGATTGTATTCCTGGCACAAAAACTCCGCACACAGAAGCTGATAGGTATATTATTAGTTACTACAGAATTAAAGCTTTTGAAGTAGAACGCGGCATGAAAAAAAAATACAAAGCTATTTTTTACAATACTTTAAGTAAGTACATGGACACATTATGGGACTAATTATAAGATTTATATTCTTTATAATAATTATAGCTTGTATATACTTACACACCACAGGTATTGTTACTTTTTGTGGAACAGATTTTAAATGTATTTACCAATGGTCTATAGGAGGCTTGTTATGACAGTACTAAAAAGAATTAATTCATTTTTTAAAGGTGTACTTAGTAGTCAGTATATTTTAAAATACACGCCAGCTAAATATGTAGATAGATTTTACGGCACGTTTGCTTTATATACAAGTGAATTAGACGTGAGTTGGTGGAGACCTAAAGCATTGCTAATGAAACTTGAAAATACAGGTAATGGGTTTAAAATTCACCACAGACCCGGTAATGTCTCTTCTTCGTTTAAATCTTTTGAATTAAACTACGCAGATGTGGAATATCTTTTAATTTTACTAAAACAAGAACAGAAGATTAGAGGGAATACTACACACAAGCAAGGTAAATACTATGAAATTTAAACTAGATAGTATGTACAAGAATATATATAGAGATAAGCATATGGCTTTTTCTGTGGACGAGATTATTTCTCAGAAAGCTGACCCCATTGAGCTAGAAGTAACTTGGTATACTCTTACGGACAAAGGTCGTTATATTAGTAACGGCATTAAAGGAACATTTTATATAACAAAAGCTGAAAAGTTTCATTATGTGGAAGCTTTATGATAGATTCTGAAATGATAGAACACCTTGTTATATTTTTAAGAGAAACACCAAGGTCTGTATACTTTGACAACTGTCAAGGAAAGAATTACGTAGTTATAAGAGGCAACGAAGAAAACCACAGAAGCTTCAATAACCCTGACTTGAAATTTGACATATACTTTGACAATCTTGGTAATATTACAAACATCTCCGGAGTGGAAGTAGCGCCAAATGACGCAATCATTTTAGAATTAAAAGAAGCTATAAAGATAAACATGAAAAAGGCTTTTAGGATTAAATTAAAAAAAGCAAAATTACAAAAAGGACAGGTGGAGCCAACATGGTAACAGCATTATTACTTATACTATCCGTGACACAAGCGGAAACCTATGTATACAAAAAT
>Ga0163144_10016953_pt1 | contig 14888 bp, 15 predicted proteins | sample OliLak19BULKMAT1_FD_123175 | JGI IMG/M metagenome (GOLD analysis project Ga0163144, IMG submission 123175) | Freshwater microbial mat bacterial communities from Lake Vanda, McMurdo Dry Valleys, Antarctica - Oligotrophic Lake LV.19.BULKMAT1 | ecosystem: Environmental > Aquatic > Freshwater >... | reverse complement strand
TAAAACGGAGGCCGGCCGGCGACGACTCCGGCTGTCGATCGGCACCCCCGAGACCGCTTCCGCTCAACTGTTCCCGGGAAGAGTCGCCGTTTATCTGAGCGAGGCCCAATACAGAGCCCAGTGCCGGCCGCGGCGCCTGGGGGACTGAAAACCTTCCGATCGATCACGGCCAACCGCTCGAATACGTTACTGCTGATAATATTTATTATGTTACTTCCATACGGGGTACGGCCAACCGGGCCTCTCCGATACTTGCCCGGAAGCTCGCGCGATTTACCTCGTACGGATAACGCTATTTCGAGCCAAACGACACGGTTTGTTAGATATTCTAAGTTGGCAGTCGCAGCCCCCTGGAAAGTTGACAGGAAATCGGATCGAGCTGCGCCGCGCCGGCCGAAAATCAGCCGAAAAGTTGGCAAGATTCGGACGATCCTGGGAAGGATTCAGGAGCCCAAAAAAACCATGATAGGAATCCGACCGGATCCCGGCCATCCCGCCAAAAGACCGGCACGGACCGAAAACACCATGAAAGGAGCCCCGGAAAGTTGGCAAGTTTTGGGGTATCCGGGGACCCGATCCGGGGCCTCCGAAAAAACCAGGTAAGGGTAGGGGGCTGGCAGCCCGAAAAACCAGCTCGAATCCCGGGAACTTCAGGCGAAAAGCTGAGCCTCGAAAACACCATGAAAGGCGAGGCTGGAAACAGCCAAAAAAACAGCCAAGAAAACGGACGGCCACGCCCCGGATCCCCGGCCCCGAAAAAACCATGGAAGGCCGCGAGCGAAATCAGCGGGAAAACAGCCAGGAAAACGGGCGGCCGAAAAGACCAAGGACGAAAAAAACCGCGGGGAGGGCTCGCGCCGAAAACACCATCAAAGGCCGGGGAACGGGAGGCCGTTTTTAGGGATCGGGCGGAAACCGAAAAAACAACGAACGGCGGAGCTCAAAAAAACGAGCTCGACGCCTTACGTGGTTTTTTTGGTTTTAGGCGGAGGGAGAAGGTGAGGGAATGAAGAGGCCGGCGCCGATCGCGGCGTAGCCGCCGATCAGGAGAAAAGGAGAGACGAGCGCGGGCAGGTTGCGTCCCATCGGATCGGCGTACGCGAGCAGCGCGAATCCGGCGACCACGAGCGTTCCCCCCGCCCAGATCAGCCTCCATCCGAAGGAGGACACCGGCTCATAGGGGACCGGCGCGGCGGAATTATCCTTCTTCACGGTGTTTTTGTTCTTGGCCACGGTCAGCGCTCCCCCCTCGTCAGATCCCGGTAGGTCTCCCGCGCTCGGGCGAGCCGGGCTTTCCCCCCGTCCACGACGACCTCGGCGGCGCGTGGCCGAGAGTTGTACTGGCTGCTCATCGCGAAGCCGTAGGCTCCCGCCTTGAGCACGGCGAGAAGGTCGCCCCGTTGCAGGGGCGGCAGAGGTCTCTGACGCGCGAGGAAGTCCCCCGACTCGCAGACGGGCCCCACGACGTCCGCCATGGTCTTTTTTCCGGGGCGAGGCGACAGGACGCGCACGGGGTGCCAGGCGTTGTAGAGCGCGGGCCTGGGCAGGTCCGTCATCGCGGCGTCCACGATGACGAAGCGGCGCTTCGAGGTCTGCTTGCGATAGAGGACCTTCGTGAGGAGCAGGCCCGCGTCGGCGACGAGGTAGCGTCCCGGCTCGACGAGCAGCTCGAGCTCCGGCTGATCCGCGAACGCCGCTTCGAGGGTCCTGACGAGGGCCTTCGGATCCAGGGGCGTCTCGTCCTTGTAGGAGATGCCGAGGCCTCCTCCCATGTCCGCGAAGCCCAGCGGGATGCCGGAGGCCTTCAGGCGCTTCGCCAGGGACGCCACGGCGGCCGCGGCGCGCCTGTAAGGCGCGAGATCGGTGATCTGCGAGCCGATGTGGCACTGCACGCCCGTGACGCGCAGGCGGCGGTCTTTCGACGCGCGGCGGAACAGCGCGAGCGCCTCGGCGGTCTCCACGCCGAACTTGTTCTCGGCGCGCCCGGTGGTGATGTGCGGATGGGTCTTCGCGTTGATGTCGGGATTGAGGCGCACGGAGACCGGCGCCGTCTTCTTGAGCCGGCCCGCCACGCGCGCGAGCGCGTCGAGCTCCTCCGATGACTCGACGTTGAAGGATTTGACGCCCGCGCGCAGGCCCGCGGCCATCTCTTCCTCGGTCTTTCCGACGCCCGAGAACACGATCCGCGAGGGTATAAACTTGGCCGCGCATGCGCGGACAAGCTCTCCGCCGGAGACGATGTCGGCGCCGGAGCCCTCGCGCGCGAGCACGGTCGCGACCGCGCGGCTCGAGTTGGCCTTCAACGCGTAGCAGACGAGGACGGGCCTGGAGAACGCCTCGCGCAGCGCGCGATAGCGTTCACGCACGACGGCCGCGTCGTAGACGTAGAGCGGTGTGCCGTAGCGGCGCGCGAGGCCCGCGAGGGTCACTTCTTTTTCGCCGCGGCGGCGGCGGCCGCCTTCTCGGCTTTCTCCGCTTCCTTGCGGGCCTTTTCGGCGGCGCGGTCCGCCTCGCGCTTGGCCTTCTCGGCGGCGGCTTCCGCCGTTTTCTTGATGGCGTTCGCGCGCCGGGTCGCTTCCTTGAGGGCAGAGGTGGCCTTCGCGTCGCCGGGGGCGGCCCTCAGGGCGTTCTCCCACGCCAGCCGGGCCTCCTCCCACTTGCCGAGCTTCTGCGCGGCCATCGCGAGGCCGGTGGGCGCGCGCTGGGGATCGAGGCCGGGAAGAGGGCCCGCGCCGACCGCGACGAAATGATCGTAGGCTTCCTGGAACTTGCCCGCGTCGAGCGCGATCTGGCCCAGATAGAACTCCGCGCGCCGCGCGTAGTCGCCGCCCTGCGCCTTGAGCTGCATGAAGGACCCCACGGCGCGGTCGATCAGCTTGCCCCCCCAGAGGCTCATGCCAAGGTTTTCCTCGACCAGCGGATCGTTCGGGTCCTGGAATTTCAGACGCTCGTACTCGCCGACGGCTTCAGGGAACAGCCCCATCTTATAGTAGAGCTTCGCCGTCAGCATCCGGACCTCCTTGTCTTCGGGATAGTGCCGCAGGAAGCGCTTGTACTCCGTCAGCGCGAACGGATAGAGCCCTTCTTCCTGGTACATGATGCCGAGGCAGTAGAAGATCCGCGGATCGAGCGCGCCGAGCTCGCGCGCCTCCTCGAGGTCGCCGATCGCCTCCACGTAGGAATCGCGACCCTTCTCGAACTTCAGCGTCCCGAGCTCGACGAGCGCCGAGATGTCCTGCGGGTTCGCCTTGAGGCGTTCCTGCGCGGCGGAGATCTGCGAGGCCACCTGCGGCGGCGCCGGGAAGTCCGTGTGCCGCCGCGGAAGCGGCTTCTCGCGCAGCATGAACGCGAGCGAGCCGAACAGCGACACCACGGCGAGACCCGCCGCGATCGTCACGACCCGCGCGCTGAGCCAGCCGCCGGCCAAGAGCCATGGGCTCTTGACGGACTTCAGGCGTACGTCGTCGACGGCGTGGTGGGTCACCCCTCATCCTCCGGCGACAGGATCTGGCCGAGCGTGAGGGGCGGCGGCGCCTTCATGTACTGCGCCACGCGCTTGCGGTCCTTGATCTCGTTGAAGCGCGCGAGCGAGACGCGCACCTCGAAAGCCTGCGAATCGACGCCCGTGACGATGCCCGTCGCCTCGTCGCCTATCTTGTAGATCACGTCGGCGTCGCACTCCGCGGCCGGCGCGAACGCGATCGTCTTCGGGTCGACCTGGAAGCGCACGCCGTGGGCGCCGACCTCCGTGATCTTGCCCGTGACCGTCGTCTTCGGCGCGAACTTCTTGCGCATCGCGTCGGACGGGTTCGCCTGGAGCTGCTTGATGCCGAGGAACACGGGATCGCCGGGCTTCTCGGGCTTCGAGAGGACCTTTACCTTCAGCTTCTGGCCGCGCTCGAACGCTCCGGGCTTCGCGACGCCCCACGCCATGTCGGCCGGCCTGACGGTGCCCTCGAGGCCGCCGATATCGATCAGGAGCCCTTCGACGGATATCCGCACGATGCGGCCGATGCGGATCTCGCCGCCCCGCAGCTCCTCCATGATCTTGACCTTGCGCTTGCCGGCCTCGTCCTCGAGGACCGCCTTGCGCGACAGCACGAGCTGGCGCTTGCTCTGATTGACCTCGATGACGAGGCAGCGCACGCCGGTGCCGATCATCTTCTCGGGCTGGCGCACGGGCCGCAGGTCCGCGAGCGAGGCGGGCAGGAACGCCTGGACGCCCTGCACGTCCACGATGAAGCCGCCCTTGACGGACGACTTCACGATGCCGCGCACGCGCTGCTTCTCGGCGTGAGCCTTGATCGCCATCTCCCAGCCGAGCTCCGTCTTCGCCTTCGTATGGGATAAGACGACATGACCGGCTTTATTTCGACCGCCCATCTTGATGACGGGCACGCGCTGTCCGGCCTGGGGCGCGGGCGACTTCGGCGCCGCGAGGTCCTCGACGAACTCGACGAGCGGCACGGTGCCCTCGTTCTTCTCGCCCACGTCGACGAGGACGGCGTCCTTGGTCACGGTGATGACCTTGACCCAGGCGACCTTGCGGTCGGCGAGCTTGTCCACCGTGGCGGACTGCTGGGCGAGCAGCGACTCCATCGTCTCGCCGCCGGTCTCGGCGGCGTCGCCCTCCTCGGGCTCCGCGGCTTCCCAGGCTTTCTCGTTCAAGTTGGTGTTCTGCTTCTGCATATAGGTACGCCTCCTAGTGTATCGTTATAGCGAGTAAATTCTTTCCATCACCGACTTCGCGTAAGCCAGACCGGTCTCCCGGTCCTCGGATTGCGGCGGCGGCATCGGCTCCCCGATGCGCGCCTCTAGCGGAAATTTCATGGGGAACTCGGCCGTGCCCAGCACGCGCAGAGGGACGACGGGCGCTCCCGTGCGGAACGACAGGAAGGCGACGCCCGCCTTCGGAGCGCGCGTCTGCCCCGGCTTCACGCGCGTGCCCTCCGGATAGATGAACAGCGAGCCGCCCTTCTCGAGGACGTCGAGCGCGGCTTTCATCGCCGCCGTCGCGTCGCCCGACCGGTCGAGCGGGAACGAGCCCGTCGCGCGCAGCCATCGTCCGAGGAGCGGCGTCTCGAACAGCTCCTTCTTGCCGATCCCGAAGGGCCGGCGCCGCGGCGCCACGGCCACGGCCGCGAGCGGCGGATCGATCAAGCTCACGTGATTGACCGCGATGATCAGCGGCCCGTTCATCGGCACGCGCTCGAGGCCCGTCACCTTCATGCCCCAGATCGAGGTGAAGAGGCCCCGGACGACCGCCTCCGACCAGATCCGCATCGGGAAGTTGGCGTCGGCGGGATTCATTTTCCATTGCCGTTCGCCTTCGCGCCTTTGCGGATGCGGAGCAGGATCTTGTTCGCGACCTGATGCATCGTCATCCTGGTCGAGTCGATGACGAGCGCGTCGGCGGCCTGCTTGAGCGGGTTGATCTCGCGCTTGAGGTCGTTGAGGTCGCGCTTGAGGATCGCGGCGAGGATCTTGTCGCGATCCGCTTCATGACCGGACGCCTTCAGCTGGCGATAGCGTCGATCGGCCCGCTCCTCGGGCGACGCATCCAGATAGATCTTCACATCGGCGTCGGGGAAAACGTTGGTGGTGATGTCGCGTCCTTCCATCACGATGCTTCCCGATTCTCCGAGATCACGCTGAAGTTTGGACAAAAATTTCCGTACTCCGGGATTGGCGGCCACTAAAGAAGAATTGGCGCTCACGCGCTCATCTCTGATCTGTTGGGTGACGCCGGTGCCGTTTATGTATGTCTTCAGCGTGGTGCCGCCTTCCTCCGGGGCTTTAAACTCCCATTTCAGCGCCTTCGCCAGCAGGAGCACCCCTTCGTTGTCGTTCAAATCGAGGCCGTCTTCGAGGGCCTTCCACGTGAGGGCCCGGTACATCTCCCCCGTATTGATGAACTTATACCCGAGGCTCTTCGCCACCAGGTTGCCGACGGTGGATTTGCCCACGCCGGCCGGGCCGTCCATCGCGATCACGAGGCCCTTTCGCTTGGTCACGCGGGCACCTTCGCGAGGACCTTTCTCAGCGCGGCGAAGAGCGCCTTGTTCTGCGCCGCCGTCCCGATCGAGACGCGGATGTGATTGCGCAGCCCGTATTCGTCGAGCGGCCGCACGATCACGCCTTGGCGCAGCATCGCCTTGAACAGCTCGCGGCCCGGCAGCGGGCTGCGCGCGAAGATGAAGTTCGTCGCGGACTCCCCGACGCCGAAGCCCAGGTCGCCGATCGTGCGCGAGACGATCTCGCGCTGCGCGTCGTTCACGGCCACCGTGCGCTTGACGAACGCCGAGTCCTTGAGGGCCTCGAGGCACGCGAGCTGCGCCGGCAGGTTCACGTTGAACGGCATGCGGATGCGGTCGAGCCAGCCGGTGAGCTCCGGATCGGCGACGCCGTAGCCCACGCGCAGGCCCGCCAGGCCGTACGCCTTCGAGAACGTGCGAATCACGACGAGGTTGTCGTGCCGCCGCACGAGATCCGGCAGGCTCTTCGGGTAGCCCGGAATGCGCTCCGCGTACTGGAAATAGGCCTCGTCGAGGACGACGAGCGCGGTCTTCGGCACCGCGGCGATCAGCGCCTCGATCTCTTCCTGCGTATTGTAGGTGCCCGTCGGATTGTTGGGGTTGGCGACGAACACGAGCTTCGTGCGCGGGCTCGCGGCCTTGGCCATCAGCGGGAGGTCGTGGGTCCAGTCCGTCATGGGCACCTCGATCACGCGCGCGCCCATCATCGAGGCCTGCTGCTTGAAGCGGATGAAGCCGTGGTGCGAGACGACCACCTCGTCCTCGGGATCGAGGAACGCCTCGCAGAGCAGCCGGATGATCTCGTCCGAGCCGTTGCCGACGATGATGGACTCCGGCTCGACATCGTGGAATCGCGCGAGCCCGGCGCGCAGCTCCGGGCTCGTGCCTTCCGGATACAGGCCGCACGACTTCTCGGCCTTGCGGTACGCGGCCATCGCGCGCGGCGAAGGGCCCAGCGGATTCTCGTTCGACGCGAGCTTGATCACCGACTTCAGGCCCAGCTCGCGCTGGACGGAAGCGATGGACTTTCCGGGCTGATACGGGAACACCTCGCGCAGCGCGCGGCGGGGCGCGATCATGAAGGCCTCGCGCGGTCGAGCGACAGGAAGGAGAGCATGCGGGCGCCGTCTTTTTGGCGGCGATATGAGTGATAAGAATCAGGATGAGAATACGTGCACGGGGCGGCGGGGCCGATCATATGCTCAAGAACGCCGGAGGCGATTAGCTGGCGCCTAGCGTCGGCGTCGAGATCTAGAAATATTCCGTTGTCGTTTCGTTTGAAAGACGTTTCCGGAAACGAGTTCTCCAATTCGTTGCTGACCTTGTAGACGTCGCCGCTGATATGCGGTCCAAAAGCGGCCTGCAGACGAGATGCCTCGGCTCCGCGCTCCACTAACGCGGCAACGGCCTTACCGGGCATCCCCGCCGCCATCCCTCGCCAGCCGGCGTGGAACACTCCCGCGTACTTGCCGTCGTCGGTCCACAAATACAGCGGAACGCAGTCCGCGGAATAGATCGCGACGCACAGACCCTCATCGCCGGGACCCAAGGTCCATCCATCGCCTTCGAGGCCGTCCGCTGAATGGGCCGCGCGATGGATGATGACGCCGTGGACTTGTTTTAACAGCAACGGATTGGGCAGCTCGAGAAGAGCGGATGCGGCGTCCCGTTGGGACGCCTCTTTCATGGAGCCCATTCGCTTCGTGGTAACACCATGCTTCAACCCCAAAGCGGCAAGGCGCGGCTCGAGAAGAAAACCCTTCTTCTCGATCCACGCGGAAACGATGGGAGTCGTCATGCTCAAGATGTCTTGCACCCAAATCCAACGACGGAAACGATCCACAGGTTTACCCCGGGGTAAACCTGTGAATAAGTCCGCTCGACGGCAGTCCGCTTAGACAGGAGCTTTCTCCTGCAGCACGGCTTTAGCCTTCATCGCCGGAGTACGGCGCAGAGGCCTGACCCACTTCGTGAAGCTCGAGGGCTTCAACGAATATTCGTGAACCATTCTTACCACTTCACCGATGGGTTGGAACGTCTCCCACTTGATGCGAAGGATGCGCACGCCGGCCGTTTCCATCTCGCCGATGAACTCGTCGTAGTTGGCCTTGAGCATGCGCAGGTAGTCGAGGCTCACCGCCGACTCCATCATGCGGCCGCGAGAGTTGATGCGCTTGATCGCGGTCTCCGGGCTGCAGTCGAGATAGATCATCAGCTGCGGGAACACGAGCTCGCGCAGGACCATGTTGTCGAAGAGGTCCAGGTACGTGTTGTAGTCCATGTCCGTGATGATCTTGTCCGGGTGCTGGTTCAGCATGCGCGCGAAGATCGTGTCTTCCCAGATCGTGCGGTCCTGGACGACGCCGCGGATCTTTCCGAGGGAGATGCGCGTGACGAACTCGCGATGCTGCCGGAAGCGGTGGTTGAGCAGCCACACCTGCATCATGGTGCCGTATGTCTTCATGTCCCCGTAAAAGGGCTCGAGATAAGGGTTGCCGTCGACTTCCTCGAGGATGGGCTCGAAGTTCAGCGCGTTGGCGAGGTCCTGCGTCAGCGTGGATTTGCCGACTCCGATGGTACCCGCGATTCCGATATAGCCTTCAGCGAACATGGTGAAGATCCTCCGAAACTGTTTTTTCTACGTCAGGCCGGCTTGATTTCCTGCTCGATGCCCCGCAGCGCGAGCTTAAGGTCGTCCGGGCTCGACGCGGCGGCCAGCACCTCGGCCTCGGTAGCGAGGCCGTCCTTGAACAGCTTGACGAGCGACTGGTTGAACGTGATCATGCCGTAGAACTGGCCCTTCTGAAGCGCCTGGATGATCTCGACGGCTTTATTGTCCTCGATCTGCTTGCGCACGTGCGGCGTGTTGATCAGGATCTCCACGGAAGGAACGCGGCCGCCTTTGGTCGACGGCAGCAGGCGCTGGCTCACGATCGCGCGCAGGCTCTCCGCGAGCTGGATGCGGATCAGCGGCTGCTGGTGCGGCGGGAAGAGGTCCACGATGCGGCCGATCGTCTGGATCGCGTCCGTCGTATGCAGCGTGCCGAACACGAGGTGGCCCGTGAGGGCCGCCGTGAGCGCGGCCTGCGTCGTCTCGAGGTCGCGCATCTCGCCGATCATGACCACGTCCGGGTCCTGGCGCATCGCCATCTTGAGCCCATCGGTGTACGTCTGCGTGTCCTCGCCGATCTCGCGCTGGCTCACGATCGCCTTCTTGTCCTTGTGCACGAACTCGATCGGGTCCTCGATCGTGATGATGTGCTCATTGCGGCTTTCGTTGATGTAGTCGATCATCGCGGCGAGGGTCGAGGATTTTCCGGCGCCCGTGATCCCCGTGACGAGCACGAGCCCGCGGCTGTTCTCGGCGATCTTCTTGAGCGTCGCGACGGGCAGCTTCAGGTCCGCGAGCGTCGGGATCTGGGTCGTGATGAAGCGCACGGCGAGGCAGAGGCGCTGGCGCTGCTTATACGCGTTGACGCGGAAGCGGGCGACCTCGCCGGCCTGGAAGGAGAAGTCGCATTCTCCGCGCTCCTCGAAGATCTTGATCGCGCGAGCGGGCGCCACCTGCTTGAGCATCGCCTCGACCTGCTCCGTGGGGACGACTTCCGGGGCAGCCTGAACGAGCTCTCCGTCGATTCTTATATATGCGGGACCGCCGGACCGGACATGGAGGTCCGAGCCGTGCTTGTTGACGAGGACCTGCAGCAATTCTTGAAGGGTCATCGGAGTTTCCTCGTTTTGATGCGGAGGTATGCGGGCTTCGTCCAGCGGTCGGTCTCGTTCAGATTCTTGAGCAGCTGCGCGTCGGAAGGCTCGGCGGATTCCGCCGGCGCGCCGCGCCGTCCCAGCTGAGATCCCGCGGCGCGGAACGTTCCGCGCGAACGCTTGGACGGGAAGCCGGTCGCGATCACGGTCACGCGGATCGCGTCGCCGAGCGATTCATTGTACACGTTGCCCATCTTGAAATTGACCTCGGGGCTCGCCGTGCCTTGGATCGTCGCCACGATCTCCTCGATCTCGGACGTCTTCAGCGTGGCCTGGCGCCCGGCGATGTTGACGATGAGGCCCTTCGCCCCGTCGATCACGACGTTCTCGAGCAGCGGCGAGCTCATCGCCTCGCGCGCGGCGCTCATCGCGCGTCCGGGACCGGACGCCTCGCCGATGCCGATCAAAGCCTCGCCCGCGTCCTTCATGACGGCGCGAAGGTCGTTCATGTCGAGGTTGATGAGCCCGGGGACCGTGATCAGGTCCGAGATCGACTGCACCGACTTGCGCAGCACGTCGTCGGCCATGCGGAAGGCCGTATCGTGGTTGCTGTCGGGGTCGATCACGTCGAACAGGCGCTGGTTCGGGATCACGAGCAGGGTGTCGACGGACTGGCGCATCTCCTGGATACCCTGCTCGGCGATCGACGCCCGGCGCAGGCCCTCGAAATCGAACGGGCGCGTGACGATGCCGACCGTGAGCGCGCCGAGCTCCTTCGCGAGGCGCGCGACGACGGGTCCGCCGCCCGTGCCCGTGCCGCCCCCCATCCCGGTCGTGACGAAAACCATATCCGCGCCCTTGAGAACCTCGCGCAGCTCGCTCTCGCTCTCGAGCGCGGCCGCCCGGCCCTTCGCCGAATCGCCGCCGACGCCGAGCCCGCGCGCCGAGTGCTCGCCGAGCTGGATGCATACGTGCGCCTGGCATTTGCGCAGGACTTGCGCGTCCGAGTTCGCGGCCGCGAGCTCGACGCCCTCGAGGCCGGCCTCCACCATGCGGTTGATCGCGTTGCAGCCCGCGCCGCCGACGCCGACGACCTTGATGACCGTGCGCTTCTCGTCGAAGTCTTCCGCGAGCTGGATTCTCAGAAAAGCTCCTGGAGCACGGCCGTGATCTTGCGCATCCAGAGCGGCTTCTGCCGCTTGACGGACCGGCTGTCGGTCGCGCCCCAACGGGGCGCGGCGCCGTAGAGGAGCAGGCCCAGCGCCGTCGAGTAGACGGGCGACAGCCACTTCTCGTCCGTCGTATGCACCATGTCGGGATGCGGCACGCCGTGGCGCACGGTCAGGCCCAGGATCTGATGCGCCGCCTCGACCGTGCCGCGCATGAGCGAGCCGCCGCCGGTCAGGATCGCGCCGCCGGGCATGACGACGTCGGCGTAGGACGAGTTCTCGAGGTCTTCCGCGACGATCTGGAAGATCTCCTCGACGCGCGGCAGGATGATGCCCATCATCGTGCTCGTCTTGATGCGCAGCGGCGTCCGGCCGTCGATCCCATGGCAGTCCACGTCCGCGTCGCCGTTCAGAAGCGAGGGGTGCGCGATCCCATGCTCGATCTTGATGCGGTCCGCCGTCGCGATCGAGGTCTTGAGCCCGACCGCGAGGTCGCGCGTGATGAAGTCGGACCCGATCGCGATCTCCTTCGAGTACTTGATCGCGCCCTCGCAATAGACGCCGATCGAGAGCGACTGTCCGCCGAGGTCTATCAGCACCGAACCGAGCTCCTTCTCCTCGGGGGTGACGAGAAGCTCTCCCGCGGCGAGCAGGCCGTACACGGGCTCGACGACCTGGAAGCCCGCTTGCCCGACCGTCTTCATGATGTTGTTCAGGTGCGCGCTCGAGGCCGTCACGATATGCACGTCTACTTCCAGGAGCGAGGCCTCCATGCCGACCGGATGCGGCACGCCGCGCTGGCGGTCGAGCGAGAAGCCCTGCGGCACGACATGCAGGATCTCGCGGTCCGAGGAAAGAGGGATGGCCTTCGCGCTGCCGACGACGGAGTCGACGTCGGCGGCCGTGATCTCGCGATCGGTGCGCGCGATGTTGAACGCGCCGCGGTTGTTGAACGACTGCAGATGGCTACCGCGCACGCCGAGCCAGACCTGGGTGACGGTGGCTCCGACGGCCGCCTCGGCTTCCTCGACGGCGCGCGTCGCCGCGGACGCCGCCTCGAGGATGTTGATGACGACGCCGCCCTTCACGCCGCGGCACACGACGCTCGCGCCGCCCAGCACCTTCACGGTGCCGGTCGCGGCGTCGGGCGCGCCGATCAGACAGGTGATGCGGCCGCTGCCGACATCGAGACCGGCCACGAGTTCCTGCTTCGGCTGCCTTTTCATCATCTCAGTTTTCCCACCTGGTAAGGCTTCAGCAGAACTTTCCCGTCCTCGAACCAGCGCAGGTCCGCGGAGAACGAGCCGGGCTCCTTCGCGCGCGCGTCGGCGACGGCCTCGGAGAGGCGCGAGAGCTTCTCGCGCGTCCACTCGAGCCGGCCCCACTGGACCTTCGTCCCGTCCGCGAGGCTCGCCTCCCAGCCGTTCTCGGGCGAGGAGTACGACATGTGCGTCAGCGCCGCGGGGAAAGCGCCGGCGGCGGACAGGATGGGCCATTCGCGCGAGAGCGCGGACAGCTCGGCCGCGGAGGCGCCGGCCACTTCGACGGACGGGCCCGTGATCATGAACGCGCCCTCGGGCGCCTCGAAGACGGTGCCGTCGTCGCCGAGAAAGCCGAACGATTTGCCCCGCTTCGTGGCCGAAGCGACCGCGCGGCGCACGATGAGCGTCAGCGTCGCGGTCTTCTCCGTCCAGTTGCGCCGGATGCGCACGTCCGACAGCGAAGGAAATCGCGCCTTGAGGGCCTCGGCCTTGTCGCCGGCCGTTCCGGGGGTCGAGTCCGCCGCCGCTTGGGCGAGCCCGCGCAGCGGCTCGGGTCCTTCCACTATCGCGCGGGCCTCGGGCCCCGCCGCGATCACCGGCGCGCGGAATTCGGCCGCGAGCTTGCGGACGGTGACGAAGGCGACCGCTCCGAGAGCGGCCGTGACCGCGAACGCCGCCAGAGCGCGCACGCGGCGGACGCGGTCCTTAGGCCGGGCGACGACGCGGAAGCGGCGACGGCTTTGGGCGGAGAAGTTATTCACCGACGATCCTCATCTCGAGCTCGAGCTTCACGCCGCTGGCCGCGCGGACCCGCTCCGAGATGAGGTCGACGAGAGCGAGGACATCGGAGGCCTTGGCCCCGGCGAAGTTCTCGATAAAGTTGGCGTGCATTGGGGAGACGCGCGCGCCGCCGACGGCATGGCCTTTCAAGCCCAATTGCTCGATCATCTGCGCCGCGAAACGACCGGGTGGATTTTTAAAGGTAGATCCCACGTTGAAGGTATGGATGGGCTGGGTTTGAAGGCGCTTGCGCTGCTGACTCGCTACGACGGCCATTATATCAGCTTTGACACCGCGCTTCAACCGCAGCAGCGCCGATAAAACGAGCGATTTCCCGAGATTACTAGAACGATATTCGAACTTCAGATCGGCGCGCTTGAGAACGCGCGCGGTCCCGTCCGGATCCAGCGTTTCGACCTCTTCCACGAAAGGCCCGATCTCCCCCTCGCGCGTGCCGGCGTTCATCACGAGCGCTCCGCCCACGCAGCCGGGAACGCCGACGATCGGCTCGAGCCCGGTGAGCCCTTTCTCCGCGCAGGTCACGACCAGCTGGGGCACCCGCGCCGCGGAGCCCGCGCGCGCGAGCTCGGGCTCCGGGAATTCGATCTTCTCGAAGTCGCCGCCGAGCGCGAGCGTGAGGCCGCGCAGCCCGCCGTCCTTGACCAGAAGGTTCGAGCCCCAGCCGAGAAAAAAAACAGGCACGCCCGCCGCATGCGCGATTGAAAGCGCCGACGCGGCCTGCGCGCGGGTTTTCGCGGTCACGAACGCGTCCGCGGGGCCGCCGATCTTGAAGCTGGTGTGCTTCGCGAGCGGCTCGTCCCTAAGCGGCGAAAGCCCCGCGCGCTCCAGCTCCGCGATCCAATCCATTTTCTATTTTTACCATTTTCAAACTCCGAACCACAGAGGCACGGGGACCCCCCGCGACCCGGTCAAATCTGACGCGCTTATGCTATTCTGCCCGCCATGGACGGAGCCTGGGTCGACCGCCTCGAGAGACGGCTCGGATTTTTGGCCGTTCCCGGACTCCCGGGCCTTCTGACCGCGATGACCGGCGCCGCCGCGCTGCTGGCGGCGTCGAAGCCGGAGTTCGTCGCGGCCTTGGCCCTCGACCCCGACGCGCTGCTGCGCGGACAGATCTGGCGCGTCGTCACGTTCCTGATCGTCCCGCCCGAGTCGAAGATCCTGTGGATGCTGCTGTGGCTCGCGATGATCTTCGCCGTGCTGAGCGCGCTCGAGGCCGCCTGGGGCGAGTTCAAGCTCACGGTGTTCATCGCGATCGGCGCGCTGATGTCGACGGCCGCGGCGCTGATGACGGGCTCGGCGGGCGACAACGGTCCCGTGCACCTCGCCAATTTCCTCGCGTTCGCCCGGCTCGCGCCGGATCGCGAGGTGCTCTTGATGTTCGTGATCCCGGTCAAGCTGCGGTGGATCGCGGCGGTCGCCGCGGCGCTCACCGCGATCCAGCTGCTCGGCGGCGACGGCGCGTCGCGCGCCCGGCTGCTCGCGGGCCTGTCGGCTTATCTGATCTACTTCGGCCCCGGGCACGCGCGCGACATCCAGCTCGCCTGGCGGCGCCGCGGGCTGTGAGGACCGTCCTGCTGGCGGCCCTGCTCGCCGGGCAGGCGAACGCGGCCTCGGTGAAGCTGTTCGCGTTCGACGCCAAAGGCGAGGCGCTCGACGCCCAGGGGCTGGCGAAGCGCCTGTCGCGCGCCGATGAGAAGACGCCCGATCTCGAGAAGCTTCCGCTCTGGGCGCTGACGGCCGACGGGAAGCTCCCGCCGCAGCGCGTGAAGCTGTCGCAGCTGGGCAAGCTCGTCGTCGGATCATGGGACAAGGGAGAGCGGATCCGCCTCGAGCTCGTCTGGCCGGTCGAGGAGGACGGCTATAACGCCGTCGCCGCCGATAAGGGCGGCCCCGGGTTCGGCGACGGGGAGCTC
>Ga0163144_10016952_pt1 | contig 14889 bp, 17 predicted proteins | sample OliLak19BULKMAT1_FD_123175 | JGI IMG/M metagenome (GOLD analysis project Ga0163144, IMG submission 123175) | Freshwater microbial mat bacterial communities from Lake Vanda, McMurdo Dry Valleys, Antarctica - Oligotrophic Lake LV.19.BULKMAT1 | ecosystem: Environmental > Aquatic > Freshwater >... | reverse complement strand
TAGGGGGCATTCTTGTCTTTTGGGCTCTGGTCCCCAGGGCTTTGGGCCCAGCATAAGCTCAGGAAGGTGGCGAGAAGGTAGGTGGCGGCGTACTTCACCTTTATTGGATGCCTTGGATGGGAAAAAATAAACAAGAAACTTTGTTAATCTATATCGGGCAATTAAATCGTTGTAAACCCGACTTAGAAGTTCACCACCCCCGCAAACGACCCCGCTTCCAAACTCGCCCCACCCACCAATCCGCCATCGATCTCCGGTTGCGCCATCAACCCCTGAACATTGTCCGGCTTCACGCTACCGCCATAGAGAATCCGTACCGCCTGCGACGCCTCCCGCCCAAACCGCGCCTCGCAAGATCCCCGCAGCGCCCGGTGCGCGTCGGCCGCCATCTCAGGCGTCGCCACCTTGCCCGTCCCAATCGCCCACACCGGCTCATAGGCAATCACCATCCGCGAAAACTGATCCGGCGTCAGCCCCCCGATTCCGCCGTCAAATTGGGTCTTCAATACCTCGTTTGTCCGGTTCGCCTCCCGCTCCGCCAGCATCTCGCCCACGCAAACGATCGGCGTTAAACCCACTTCAAGCGCCGCCACCGTGCGTTTCAGCACCGTCTCATCCGTCTCGCCGAAAAACTGCCGGCGTTCGCTGTGCCCCACGATCACATACTGGCAGCCGATGGCCTTCAGCATCGGTCCCGAAATCTCCCCCGTAAAGGCGCCTTCCTTAGCCCAATGCAGGTTCTGGCCGCCAATCGCCACCGCGGAGCCTTGCGTCGCTCCAATCGCCGCCGCCAAGTCGATGAAGGGTGCGCATATCACCACCTCAGCGTGGTGGCTCGCTGCTACCAAAGGCAGGAACTTCTCGAAGAAAGTCGTCGTCTCCGCCGGACTCTTAAACATCTTCCAGTTGCCGGCCATGATGGGTTTTCGCATTTAGCTTTTAGTGTAAAACAAAGGCCTGTAGCCGGGAGCCGTTTCCCGTATCACGAATGTTGCGAAAACATCACCCTTTGTTTTCAATTCACTAAGTCCTCTAGCCCCCCAAAGCCCCTTGACGCCCCGCGACACTCATCATTGGGGGCCCCCTATGGCGCGGCCCCAAACTTTCACCCTGGAGAGAAGATTTTTCATGAACGCTGAAAATAATGTCCGCGAAACCATCCGCTCCTTGGATACCCTCATTCAGGGCCTCCTTCAGCAGATCGATACCGACCCACCCAAACCCTCCATCTCCGACTACGTCCGCCTCGTCCAGCTCCGCACTGACCTCGATAAGGAGCAGGATGAAGTGCGCAAAGGCCCCATCCATGTCCATTGGGTCAGCCACGAAACGACGCCGGAGCCAGACCCCGACCCCAACGTCCCCTGGGAAGGCGACGAGCCCTTGCCATAGTTCAATAGAATCAACAACTCCCGGGTTCGTTTCGTAAACCGCCCTAGCCCTACCCTAGCCCCCGCCGTAAGGCGGGGGGTGGCGGTCGCTCAGTAGCTCTCTCACTCCACCCGCCGCCGGCGCACCGCAATCGCCAGCGCCACGGCAATGCCCACCAAGCCCAACGTACCCGGCTCCGGCACCTCACCCCCCCCACTCGAACTGGATGAGCTGCTCGAAGAGATCAACCCGCCGGAGCCTGATGAACTCGACGAACCTGAACCGCCCGAACTCGACGAACTGCCCGAGGAAATCAGACCGCCTGAACTCGAACTCGAACTCGAAGATGACCCGCCCGAGCTAGAAGAGCTGGAACTCGAAGACGAGCTGGAGCTAATCGAAGACCCGCCCGAACTCGAAGAAGACGACGACGACGAAGATGACGATGACGAGGTACAACAGCCCCCACAAAGATAAGAAATAAAGGAAGTCGAGTGCATCGAGTAGTCCGCGTTGTAAAAGTTCTGCGTGCTCGTGGACGTCAATCCTTCCGTCGAAAAGAACTGCGTCACCTGATTGTTGTTCACGATCGTCGAATTCACCGGCGTCGGCGGCAGCACCGTGTTGTTCATCGTCCCCCAGTTCACCACGCCCAGTATCGGCACCGGCCAGTAGATGTAGCCCGATGGCACCTCGGCTGGCGCACCGGCACCGGGCGCACCAGGTGCACCGGGCGCTCCCGGAGTCCCCGTCCCTCCCCCGGTCGCCACCGCCTGATTCATCGCTGCCACCGGCGCCGGACCTATCACCGTCTCCGGCTCCCTTAGAATCGCAGTCACCGGAAACGGAATCGACAGGTAGTTGCCGTCGAGAGGCAACGCCTGGCTCACCGCGACGCCGGCAGGCTCCTGTGCCATGTCCACGGTTAACGGCTCGTCGAATACCGCCAAGGGAGGTTCCACCGCGGGCAACGTCGGATAGCGCGCGATCAGCGAAATGCGGTTGCCACAACGGCCCCTCACGAGTTCTTCGCCGTCGGTGAGTACCGTTTCGCCCTTCTTCACGGCCACCTTGCGCGACGTCCAAAAGACCTGATTGCCTACGCGGTAGGAAACGTAATAGCTGGAATCCTGGGCTTGCCGCACGGGCCGCATCCGGTCCGGGTTGAGCCCTTCGTAGTGGGCGCGCACCACCGGATCCGCTTTCATCTTCTGTTTCATTTCGTCGGCCGTGTCCACGCCGCCCGGCACGATCGAATGCCGGTAATGCGGTCGCTCCATGTTCAGTTCAGGCAAGGCGAGCCCCCGTTTTGCCCCCGGCTTGGCGGCAGCGGCCTTCGGTTTCTCGCTCCGGCATCCGGCCAGCGCTAGCAGCATCACGATTTGCAGAATTATGGCAAGTACTTTCATTACGTCTAGTCCCATAGTGCGTTCCAAAGCGCAGGATCGCCCATGGACCGGAGAGTCGGGGCGGTACAGGACTAGGCCCTACCTGGGTTTGCCCGTTTTTCCAGCCCAAATCTGGAAATTGGTTCCAGTACTCGGCCCGAGGACGTTCTAGGACCGTAAATCGCTCTAGAAAAACCACTTGGCCCTCGAACGGCGCAAATCCGCCCAAATGGTCAGCCCGAAAATCGTTGCTTCGGCCACCCGAACTTGATCCAATGAAAGAAGGAGGCCCCGGACGGACCCGCGTGTTCAAAAGAAGCTCATTTTCCCGCCAACTGACTCAAACTGTGCTAGTTTTATGGTTGGGCCCATCGCTTTCGGCCGGAGATTTGCTCCGGTTTGAGGCCAATTTGGACGCCATGGGAGGCACCTACTCCCTGGTACTTTATGGCCCGGATCGTTACCCGTTGGAAGCGGCGGCTGAAGCGGCCTTCGATGAAGTGCGGCGGTTAGATCAGTTGCTTTCAAACTACAAGTCGACCAGCGAGTGGAGCGAAATTAATCGCTTCGCCTCCGATCGGCCCGTGACCGTCTCCGAAGAGAGCCTTCAGCTTTTGTCCGCCTGCCTGGAATATAGTCGGCGCAGTGAAGGATCTTTCGACATTACCGTTGGCCCGCTCATGAAAGTTTGGGGTTTTTATAAAGGCACTGGACGTCTGCCGCATCGCGCGGAGATCCGGTCCTCGCTGGCCAGCGTCGGCTCCAGCTTCGTCGAGTTGAATTCAACGGCGCGAACCGTCAAGTTCGCCCGGCCCGGCATGTCGATTGACCCGGGCGGCATCGGAAAAGGCTATGCGGTGGATAGAATTGTGAAAATCTTGCGCGAGGCGGGCATCCAGTCCGCCTTTGTTTCCGCGTCCGCCAGTACCGTTTACGCCCTCGGCACCCCCCCGGGCGAGGCTGGTTGGAAGGTCACCATCAGCGACCCGAAAGACCGGAAGCGTGCCGTCGCCGAAATGCTCCTCAAGGACGAAAGCCTCTCGACTTCCGGAAATTACGAGAAATTCTTCCTGGCGGGTAAGCACCTCTACAGTCACATCATGAATCCGGCCACCGGCTATCCAGCCGAAGGCATGCTCTCGGTCAGCATCGTCGCGCCCCGCGCGATCGATAGCGAAGCCTGGGCCAAGCCGCTCTACATCAAAGGCCGCGCATGGTTCGCCCAAGCCCAGGCCCGCAATCAAGATCTAAGGAGTTTTCGCGCCTTTACGTGCGAAGACGGATGGGAACCCAAATGCGCGTGGCTCCAATGAGTAGCCGATTCCTCGATGCCTGCCGGCGTCGTCCGACCGATGTCCGTCCCGTATGGTTCATGCGGCAAGCCGGCCGGTACATGAAGCAGTACCGCGACTTACGGGCCAAAAACACGATTCTCGAGCTTTGCAAGAAGCCGGAGTTAGCCGCCCAGGTCACCCTCCAGCCCGTCGAAGTGCTCGACGTTGACGCCGCCATCATCTTTGCCGACCTCCTCCTGCCCGTCGAACCCATGGGCCTCAAGCTTGAGTTCCGTGCCGGCGAGGGCCCGCACATCGACAACCCGATTCGCACCTCCAACGACATTGACTCTCTGTCCATCTCGAACACCGACGACCTCGGCTACGTCGGCGAGTCCATCCAGTTGGTCACCCGCGCCCTCGCCGGCCGCGTCCCGGTCATTGGCTTTGTCGGCTGCCCCTTTACCCTGGCCAGCTACATGATCGAAGGCGGCCCGTCGCGCAATTTCATCGAAACCAAAAAGCTCATGTACGGCGACGAGACGCTCTGGCGTCGACTGATGGGCAAATTAGTCGACGTCCTCGGCCAGTTCGCCGTCATGCAGGTGGCCTCCGGTGCCCGCACCATCCAGGTCTTCGATAGCTGGGTGGGCGCGCTCGGGCCGGACGATTATGTCCGCTACGTCGCCCAATACTCGCGCGCCCTGATTGAGCGCATCCGCGCCACCGGCGTGCCCGTCATCCACTTCGGTACCGGCACCGGCGGCTTCTTCAAGGAACTGCACGCCGCCGGCGGCGACGTCCTGGGCGTCGATTGGCGCATCAACATCGACCAAGCCTGGAGCGAGATCAGCTACCGCTCGGCCATCCAAGGCAACCTCGACCCCGCGGTGCTCTTTGCCCCGCTACCCGAACTGCGCACCCGCATTCATGATCTGCTGCGCCGCACCGGTTCGCGCCCCGGCCATATCTTCAACCTGGGCCATGGCATCCTCCCCGAAACCCCCGTCGAAAACGTAAAGGCCGCCGTCGAGATCGTCCGTGAGTTCCGCCTGTAGGACAGGCCCCCGGCCTGTCTCTAGTAAAAACGATGCGCGAGACCATTATCATCGGCGGCGGCATCAGCGGCCTGACCGCGGCATATACGCTTGCCAAATCCGGCCGCACGGCCACGCTAGTCGAAAGCGCGCCCACCCTCGGCGGCCTGCTCCAGACTAAGCAACTCGGCGGCTGCGTCATTGAAGAGGGCCCAGATAGCTTCCTGGCCGCCAAGCCCGCCGCCACTGCGCTGGTTAAAGAAGTCGGCCTCGGTGCTGACCTGATCGATTCCAACGACCACCAGCGCATCACCTACATTCAGCGCCACGGCAAGATGGTCCCCATGCCCGATGGCCTGATGATGATGGTGCCCACCAAGCTCTGGCCCATGGTGACGACGCCCTTACTAAGTTGGTCCACCAAAATCCGCATGGGCCTTGAGTACTTCCGACGCCCACCGGACGAAGACCTGCCCGAGCGCTCCGTCGCCGACTTTGTCCGCGACCATTACGGCCAGGAAGCCGTCGACTATCTGGCCGAGCCCTTGCTCTCCGGCGTCTATGGCGGAGACCCGGCCGACCTCTCCGTCAACAGCACCCTCACCCGCTTCGTCGAGCTCGAGAAGGAATACGGCAGCCTCACCCGCGGCACCCTCATGAGCCGTAAGCAGGCGCCGGCCCCCGCGGGCAGTCTCTTCAAGACCCTGAAGGGTGGCCTGCACGACTTAGTCCGCGCCCTCGAAGCCCGCATGTCCGGCGTCGAGCGCTTAGCCGGTAAGGCCGAACAGCTTCGCTACACCGCTGACGGCTACGAAATCCTAGTAAATGGCGAATGGCTCGCCACGAAGCACTTAGTGATTGCCACGCCCGCCTGGGCCGCCGCTGACTTACTCGCTGACTTAGACCCGCAGTTACACAACTTACTCCGTCAAGTGGACTATAGCTCTTCGATGACCGTCGCCGTGGGCTATTACGACCGCGACCTGGCACAGCCCCTTACCGGCTTCGGCTTCCTGGTGCCCGCCAAGGAGCGTCAGACCCTGGTTGCCTGCACCTTCGTCGGACGCAAGTTCCCGCACCGCACGCCCGAAGGCGTCTCGCTGCTGCGCTGCTTCCTGGGTGGCGCCGGCCGCGCTGGAGTGTTGAACGAGAGCGACGAGCAGATCCTGGCCGCCACGCGAGCCGATCTCCAACGCCTGCTGGGCATCACCGCGACCCCGGCCTTCCACAGCATCTCCCGCTGGCCACGCTCGATGGCCCAATACACCGTGGGCCACGCCCAACGCATGCGCGAAGTGGACGCCCGCGTTGCGCGTCACGCCGGCTTGCACCTGATCGGCAACGCTTACCGCGGCATCGGCATTCCCGATTGCATTCAGTTGGCCCGCGAAGCCACCGGGAAGATCCTCGCCTGACGCGCCGCGACTTCATCGCCGCCGCGGGCGTAGGTCTCGCCGGTTGTAGCCGCACCGAGCCTGGCGTCAATAGCTACGCCTTCGTCGCCAACAGCGAAGGCCGCGCCATCGCCGTCATTGACCTGGCCGTCTTCACCCTGGCCGGCCGCATCCCCCTCGCCGCCGACCCCACCGAAGTGCTCGCCTCGCCCGGCCGCCGTATCATTTATGCTCTCTCGGCCGCCGATGGCTTCCTGCACGAAGTGAATGTGGCCAAGCGCCAAGTTACCCGGCGCGTCGCCGTGGGTGTGGGCGCCCGCGGACTGCGCATCTCCAGCGACCAGGTCACCCTCTGCCTGGTCGCCAAACAACAGATGGTGATCGTGGGCCGTAAGAACCTCGACGTCCTGGCCCGCGTCAATTTGCCGGCCCTGCCCACCGACTTCGACGTGTCGCCCGAAACCCAACACGCTGTCTGCAGCCTGGCCGGCACCAACGAGATCGCCATCATCGATCTCGATACTCGCCAACTCCTGCGCCGCGCCAAGCTCAGTTCCGCCGCCGGCACCTTGCGCTTTTTGAAAAGCGGCCAGTGGATCGTCGTCGGCTTACCCGCCGAGCGGATGCTGTCGGTGATCGACACCAAAACCGGCGGCCTCGTCGTTGACCTGCCGCTTGCCATTCGCCCCGACCGCTTCTGCTTCAGCGGCGATCTCGGCCAGCTCTTCGTCACCGGCGAAGGCGCCGACGCCGTGGCCATCGTCTACCCCTTCCAAAGCCAGGTCGCGGCCACCTTGCTCGCCGGCCATCGACCCGGTGCCATGGCCGCCAGCCGCAACCCTTCCTACCTCTTCGTCGCCAACCCCACCTCCAACTCGGTGACGGTGATCGACGTGCCGACGCAACGGATCGTAGGCGCGGTGCCCGTGGGGCAGGGGCCGGCCAATATCATCGTCACGCCCGACGATCAGTTCGCCCTCGTGCTCAACCGATCCTCGGGCGACATGGCCGTGCTCAGCACCAGCCGGTTTACGAAAGTCATCCGCCGCGACCGCTCCGCCCCCTTATTTCACTTGATCCCCGTGGGCTCGGCCCCGGTTAGCGCGGCGATCGGAATGAGTATCTAAAATGACCCTTTGCCCGCTTTGCCAACAGCGTCCCCCGCGACGAATTTGCCCGGCACTGAATAACCAGATCTGCGCCCGTTGCTGCGGTGAGGAGCGCGAGCGGACGATTCGGTGCCCCTGGGATTGCGAACACCTGATGGAGGCGCGAGCTCATGAAACGCGAAACCGTTTGCCCCAGGCACTTCCTAACCGGGAGTTCCGTGTGGATGAGTCGTTTATCCAAAAGAACTCTGGCTTGGTGCAAACGTTGGTGAGCACCGTCTACTTCTCCGCGGACGAAACCCAAGCCGTGGACCTGGATGTGCGGGAGGTGTTGCAGTCGATCATTGCCGAGCGCTTAGGAAGCGAGGCCCCCTTAGAAAGGGAAACGGCGAAGCCGGTGCTAAAGGCCGTCTCAGGCCGGATGGAGCGCTTCCAACTGGCCGCGAAGGCTGACGGGGTGCACTTTCCGGAGGAGGACATCACTATGGTCCTGGTCTTCATCCAGCGTCAAGAGTATTTGTTCAACAACCAGCGGGCCTTGGGCCGGGCCTTTTTGCAGTTGTTGCAATTGCAGATCGTGTCCCACATGGCCTCAAGCGGCTATGACATCCAGCGGCTAGAGTAAGCGGAAGTTGACTTCCACGTAAGCCGAAACAGGAACGGCGCGTCCGTCTTTTAGGCCCGGCCGGAAGCGCCACTTCATGACGGCCTCGATGGCCTTCTCGTCGAGGCCGAGACCGAGCGGGCGCACCACGCGCAGATCGCGCGGGTTGCCCTTCTCATCGACGATCACCGAGAGCAGCACCGTGCCCTGGAACTTCGCCTTGCGAGCCTCTTCCGAGTACTCGGGCTCCACTTTCAGGATCACCGCGGGAGCCGAGACGCCACCGCCGATCTTATAGGCGCCGCCGCCGGTGTTACCGCCGGAGCCGGCGCCGAAACCAGGTCCGCCACCAGAACCCACACCCCCACCGGGGCCTGAACCGATACCGCCGCCCGAGCCGGGCCCGTTCGACGGCATCCTCACGCCCGAAAGCGGATTACCGAGCACCGGCATGTCCACTTTGGGGAGCGCCGCGTCGGGTTGAATGATCAGCGTCGGCTCCATGACGAGCCTCGGATTAGGGTTATTCACCACCACCATCGGCGGCGTGAATTGCCGGGGCGCAATCCGGGGGAGTTTGCCTTTGCTGGCCGGGGTAGGCGAACGGTCGCCGCCGCCGCCGCCGCCGCCCATCGTGTTTTTCTTCTGCGGCACGGGCTTATAAGCGGTCAAGTCTGGGGCGATCAGCGCCACCGAGTCCTTAGCCAGCTTCTGAATCGCCGGGCTAGTGCCGAGGATCACCAAAGTCGTGATCACCAGGATATGCAAACCGATGGAGACGAAACGGGACCGGCCAACATTCTCCGAGCCGCTCCAAATGTCTTTAACGGCTACGGGCTTCGACGTGAGCTCAAGCGGCGGCAGCTTAGGTGGATTGATGCTCTCTTTGAGGTTGCGAATGAAGGCCGTGAGCCAAGGTTCTGGATCGCGACCGCCCAGTGCGGCGGCAAGAGAATCCTCAAGATCCGCTGGCCGGTTTCCGGCGGCGACCGCCGAGTCAGTTTCGTTTTGCGAACTCGCAATACCGGGCATTCGTAATACCGTCCTACTGAACTGACGCTTCAAGGGCAGCGAAGGTTGCAAAACCATTGACCAGTCAAAGATTTTGGTCAGCTCGCGTCGGGTCGCCATTCGGCACGTCAGAATGGCAGCGCCCACCAACATTATCACACGATTATCTGGTTTCATTCCCGATCACGAAATCGATCCTTCGCCCAGACTGCACTAAATCATTCGTCGCGTAATCCCCGCGTCAGCTTGCTTTACCATGTATACTCAGAAAGGCAAATGGACTTGGCCGATGGTGTCGGTGGCTTGGTTCGCGAGCATGAAGGAGAACCAGTACCCATGCGTGTTCATTTAATCAATCCGAGTGACATCTCATTCGGTATCGGCGTCATTACACCCCGTTGGCTTTTCGTCCTGGCGGCGGCGACGCCCCGAGTTTATGGCGATCCGGTGATTGTCGACGAGACCCTCGAAACCTTGATTCCAGAGACCATTGAGCCCGGCGACATCGTCGGCATTGGCATCCACACGGGCAATGCTCTGCGTGGCTTTGAAGTAGGCAAGATCGCTCGCGCTCGCGGCGCCTGGGTGATTTACGGCGGCGTCCACGCGACGCTCTATCCCGAAGAATGCGAAACCTTGGGCATGGCCCATTGCGTCGTCAGCGGCGATGGCGACATCATTTGGCGCAAAGTGATTGAGGCTTGCGTGGCCGGCACGATGGACAAGCGCTACGACGGCGGCCGCGTTAGCGGCGACGGCTTCGTCCCCGCGCGTTGGGATTTGCTGCCCAAGGGCAGCTACATGTGGGCTTCGGTGCAGACCGTGCGCGGATGCCCCAAGCATTGCTCGTTCTGCTCCGTCTGGCGCACCGACGGCCAGAAGCCCCGCCAACGCGAAGTGGACAAGGTGATCGGCGAGATCATCGACCTCCGCCGCGCCGGCTATCGCTTTATCGCCCTCGCCGACGACAATTTCTATCCCGTCACGCTCACTGACATTTCGCTCGCCGAAAAGCAGGGCAACACCGAACGGGTCGCCGAACTCAAGGGCTTGCGCGCCGAGCGCTTCGAGTTGATGGCCGCTTTGGCCAAACTGCCCTCCGACATGGTCTTCTTCACCCAGATCACCATGGAGGCGGCCGAGGACACCGACTTCCTGGACGCCATGCGCGAAGCTCGCATCAAGGGCGCCTTGGTCGGAGTCGAAAGCGTCACCGCTGAGGGTCTCAAGTCAGTCTTCAAAGAATTCAACGAAAGCGGCCCCGGCTTGGCCGCGCAACTGCAAACGTTCAAAAAGCACGGCGTGCACGTCCTGGGTTCCTTCATCTTCGGCCTCCAGTCTGACCGGCCGGACAGCTTCGCGGCTACCGCGGCCATGGCCAAGGAAGCCGACATCACCTTTGCGCAGTTCGTCATGATGACCCCCTTCCCCGGCACCGTCGACTTCGAGCGCTGGGAAAAGCGCCTTGGCGACGACGTCGAAAAGGTGGACGGCGTGCCGATCACCCGCTACTGGCTGATTCCGGCCGAGAAGCGCCCGAAGATGTTCACCCCGCACCCGACCATGAGTTCGGACGAGATCCGCGAGCGTACCCAAGGCGTTTGGGATTCTTTCTACAGCACGAAGGAAATCTGGAAGCGGGCGCATTGCGTGAAGTCGCTGAAGTCTCGAATTGCCTTTGTTCTGATTTCGAAGCTCTACCGGCAGATGTACGCCAACACCGGAATTTCCACCGACAGCGCCCGCCGGAAATCCGCTAACAATTGGGCTCGGTTGATGGTAAAACCGGCCCGGATGCTCTTCGTCGCCAAGCCCATGCCGGAGCTTGAGAAGCCGAAGCGCGAAGCTTCGCCGCTGACGGTATTGCAGTAGATCGCTAAATGGTCGGAAAAACGGGCGCTAGTCTTCGGACTCGCGCCCATCTTTTATTTACGCTTGTGACGAAAATGCGGCTGGATGAATCCGGCCGACCCTCCGTGGGTTCCGCGTGATACACTTTCGATCATGAGTGAGCCAAATCCAGGATTTGTGTGGGAGTTGATGACTGCCCACCAACGCTCCGCCGCGCTCAAGGCGGGCATTGAACTAGGCCTTTTCGCCGCCCTGGGCGACGGACCCGCCACCGCCCACGAACTCGCCACCCGCGCCGCGGTTCCCGAACGCGGCATGCGGATCCTGTGCGATTTTCTGACGATCATCGGGCTCATCGCCAAGCAGGATGGCCGTTACGCGCACACGCCCACCAGCGCCGTGTTTCTCGATCCCCGTTCACCCGCCAGCATGGCGCCGACCCTGCCGTTCCTGATGAACGACAAGATCATGACCGCGTCGCGCCACTTGACGCAAACTATTCGTAACGGTTACACCGCTCTCGAGGTGCCCTTGGCCGGCGAAGAGGTGATCGAGTGGGTTACTTTCGCCCGCACCATGCAACCGATGATGGCCGCGGCCGCCGAATATATTGCGGACGTCCTACTTACTGCTGGCTCGCCCGAAAAGGTACTCGATGTCGCCGCCAGCCATGGCTTATTCGGCTTCGCGATCGCCCGCCGCGCGCCCGCCTGCGAAGTAGTCGCGCTCGATTTTCCCAGCGTCCTCGAAGTAACTCAGGAGCATGCCCGCGCCGCCGGACTGAAAGTTACTTCGCTGCCCGGCAGCGCCTTCACCGCCGACCTTGGCGTGGGCTACGACGCCGTTCTCGTCACTAACCTTTTCCACCATTTCTCCATGGAAGATAATATCGCACTGATGCGGCGCTTCCACGCCGCCCTGCGCCCGGGTGGCCGCATGGCGGTACTCGAAATGATTCCGAACGAAGACCGCATTTCGCCTGCGGACCAAGCTTCTTTCTCCATGATGATGCTCACCAATACCCCTGGCGGCGACGCCTATTCGATGAGCGAATACCGCGAAATGCTCGACGCCTCCGGCTTCGGCGCTAGCCAACTTACCGATGTTCCCCAGTCCCCGCAGCGCTTACTGGTAGCAACTCGCTAATCGCGCCAACGCCTCTTCAGCCTGATTTAGGACGCTTCAAATGGGTTCACAAACCCGACCTCGAATGGACGAAAATCCTTCTTATTTCGCGTGGCTATAATGAGCCCGTTAGTGATGGCGACGGCCGCGATGAGTCCGTCCTTGCGAAGCTGAGAGGGTTTGCCGGACATGAGGCGCGCCCAGAGACGGAAGGCATCGGCGGTGACATCCAGCACCGTTACGGCTCTTTGTAAATCGTCGAGCCAACGTTCGATCTCGGCCGCTTTGGTGGGGTCCTGCTGGCGGGTGATCTCCACGCCCTGCTGCATCTCGGCAAAGGTGAGGGCGCACACCGCGAACCCCGCCGAGCCAATTCCTTCCAGCCACCGCACCACGCCCAAGTGTGGCTTCGGCTTGCGTAGCTCCGAAACGACATTGGTGTCCAGCAAATACCTCATTCGGTATCCATGCGCCAGCGTCCCGTTCCGCGTTTCGGCAGACGAAGATCGAATCGGGGTCCCGGCCCCAGCAGAACTTCCAACGCGGACCGCTTAGTTGCTTCCTGCAAGCGCTGCCATTCCGCAATCGGCACCAGACCCGCCGCCACCACCCCTCGCTTGGTAACCACTTGCGGCCCTTGCGCCAGGGTCGTCGCGAGCAACTCGCTAAAGCGAGCCTTGGCGTCCTGCACAGCCCATTTGGTCATTTGGTAACTCCGATCTACCTAGTTATCACAGTAGTCAGATCGATAGCTTCGCTCCGAACTTGACGTTGGTTGTGGCGTTCTAAAAGGGTGGCCGGCCTTTGTGTCGATGCGGCTTTCGGGCTTTCCGTTTTCTCGCCTTCTGGCTTTGGGGGTGACGAAACGAACCCGGGAGTGGTTGATTCTAGAGTTGTTTCTACAGGGGCGGGCTCGATTTTGGGGGCTTGGGCGAGGGCCTGGCGGGTGCGGTGGAAGTTGGTCTGGATTTCGCGGGAGTAGCGGAAGTAGTTGCGGAGGAGGTGATTGTGGGGATCGCCGGGGTGGGGCGCAAGGGTGAGCGCAAGGCCGGCGTAAGGATTTTCGGCGAGGGCGCTTTGGGTGGGGAGGCCTTGGGCTTGGAGGTCGTGGATGACTTTCTTGAGGAGGACCTCTTGGAGGCCGATTTCGACCTGCTGGGAGCGGAGGGTGCGCCAGGCGTGGGTGGCGAGTTGGGTGACCAAGTAGCGTTGGTAAGTGGTTTGGGGGGCGAAGTCCTGAAGGAAGCCATCGCGGAGAGCTTCGAAGTCGGCGGCGGATTCGAAGGAGAGGACGGGAATTTTGGCGGTGAGCCCGTGGGTGACGGCGTTGAGGCGGGAATTGGCTTTGCCGGAGGGGGTCCGGGGGCCGGTGGATTTCTGGGCGTTGCGCTGGTAGGCGGCGCGTTGCGCTTCGGTGATGGGTCTTGGCATGGTTTTAGGGTGGCATCGGGTGGGTGGATTTTTATTTTTTGGGCGGGGCGGGTTTGGCGGTAAGGCCTTATTGTGGTAGTGTTTAGGGAAATTTCGAATTGTTGTGACTGGAGAAACATCGGGTTCCTGTTTTGGTACAGAAAATGCGATTTCCGCTAGGCTAAAAGAATCACAAGGAGCGTCCGACATGGAAGTGAACTTTGCGCCCGATGTAGAAAAGAAGCTCAACGACCTAGCGGCGCAGAGCGGTCGCGGGACCGCAGCCACGCTAGTCCAGGATGTGGTGGAGGGATACTTCGAGGAACTCAGCCAGACACGGCAGATGCTCGATGGCCGGTATGAAGACCTTAAAGGCGGCAGCGTTAAGCCGATCGACGGCGAGGAGTTTTTCGAAAGCCTCCGCCTCCGTGAGGACGAACTGCTCAAGCGACCCTCGGCTCAGTAACCGTGGAGAGGGGGTTTGCCCTTCATCTGCTTGCGGCGCAAGACATTTCCGACATTTGGGAGTAGATTGCGCGGGATCGTCCGATTGCTGCCCGAGGGGTCCGCGAACAAATTCTCACGGCGATTCGGGGCGTCGTCCCGTTTTCCCACGCGGGTCACCGGCGCCCAGAACTGACGGGTCGACCATTGCGGTTCCTTTTGGTGGGCGAATATCTGATTGCCTATGCGCCGAATGAAAGACCGTTGTGGGTAATCGCCGTGATTCACGGACGTCGCAGCCCACGGGTGATGGCAGCTATTTTGCGGGGAAGAGAGTAGTCATTGGTCGAGACACCAGCGATAATCGTAGAGTATGCAAAGCGGCTCACTCCCTAAAGATTTGGTCGAACAACTACGGCGATTGGGCCATGACGAAGGCGTTTCGCTAGCAAATGTGAACCACTTGGCTTTGAACGATCACGTGAGTGTGCGGGTCAATATGGCAAAGCGGGCTGCTCGCGCGTCTCGCGAGTCATTTCTTCAAGCGCTCGACCGTGTTCCCGACTTTGATCCCCAGCCTGAAGATCGGCTTTAGTGCGGCCAGACGGCAGGAGCACTTTGGCACTTTGGGACAGTCTGCCATGAGCCCACTGCACCCGGCGCGCGAAGTGACGGAAAAAAGCTTACTTAGTGTCGATTTTGAAAACGCTTTCGGCATCGATCTGGAGGATTTTGTGACACCCACTTGATGTATTTCACCTCAAATACGGGCATTTGGGATCCACTTTGCGGGTGATGGCGGGTCATGCCAGACTGTCCCCCTAAGCGTCGTCCCCCGTCTCCCTAAGCGTCGTCCCCCTAAGCCAGTCCC